>Ga0210040_10000526_pt1 | contig 63999 bp, 49 predicted proteins | sample CryGeyCG12114_NA_FD_185462 | JGI IMG/M metagenome (GOLD analysis project Ga0210040, IMG submission 185462) | Groundwater microbial communities from aquifer - Crystal Geyser CG19_WC_8/21/14_NA (SPAdes) (version 2) | ecosystem: Environmental > Aquatic > Deep subsurface > Groundwater | place: USA...
CCCCCCCGGGACCAGATTATTGCGCTCTATTGTATCGTTAGCTGCGTAGGATCGTTCTTCTGGTGACGCTGCAGCTGCGTCTCTTCTCCCTGCTGCCAGCTAGTCGATTCGTCCTTGGTGGCTTCCGGGCAAACAGTAGCTTTGGACCTGCCAGTGCTCAAATGCTGTAGATCTGGAAAGCGGCAGTGTTTCGCCGGAGCATGGGAGGGTCCGGTCTCCTTCTGGGCACGGCACCCACCCATCGCCATCATCTACTGATGAGGCGACAACGTCACAGTCCTACAGATGCACGAGGACAGTTCTGAAGAGAGTTAGAGCCTTTGCGTTCTTGTCTCAGATGTGTAAATGTCATATCGACATAATGACATGTCAATATTATGATGCCTTCGTAATACTCTTCTACTTCCCACCCTTCAAGAACGTGCTGTCTAGACATCTCGGTGAAATCAAGCCTAAAACCTCTCCTTCATCCTCCCCGCCACAGTCCGCAGATTCCCATATACCTTTCCCGGCGGGGCACCCAGAATCAAACTCACGACCGCCTCCCTCGCAATCCTGATGTTCTGGAAACCCCCCAAGATGTGTATCTTGCTATCCGCCAACACAACGCGCGTCTTACTCGTGTTTTCAATTGCGAACTTCGTCTTGCCGTCTTTCCCCGCTATCCGCCCGATCGCCCGGCCCAGATGCTCACCGTTGAGCGTCTTCACGTCCTTGATCTCGAAGGTCTCGATGTACAGATCGTCCAGTCGCAGCAGGGCGATCGCGTCGTCGACGTCGAAGCCTAGCGTGAAGGCGCGAATGAAGTCTTCGCCCTTCTGGAGCGAATCGGTCGAGGTTGTGTAGCGGGATGTGCGCATCTCGACGGCTTTGGATTTGATGTTCATGCGGACTTGGAGTTTGAGGTGCTCGACTAGGGGAGGATAGATCTTTGGCCAGGCGGATTTGAGGGGCGTTAGGCGGTGGGGCGGGATGGGCACTTTTCTGCTGTGGATTTTGGTTGCGAGGGTGGGTGTCGTTTGGGTGGGGGAGGAGAGGATGGGATCTGTGGAGGGGGTGAAGTGTGGGCGGCCTTCGGGGTCTATTTGCATTGTGGTGTCATCTTCTTGTTGTGTTGAGTGGTCGGGCTGTATTGATTGTGGCGGTTGAGTTTGTGTTTCGGTGACTATTTCGGTGTCTGTTGGATGTTGTTCCAGCTGCATGTCTTGGTCTACTGCCACCTCTTCAGCAAGTGTTTCGGGAGCGCGCTGCAGTGCGGTCGGAGCAGGCATCGTGAAAGCTACGCTGGGCTGCTAGTGTGTCTTGTCTCTTGACTGATGTTCAGGTTGAGCAGGGCAGGCGGTGTAGTCGCGAGCAAGAGACGGGAGATGCGTGCGACCGTTTTCGGTTTAAATAGTCCTCTTCGTCTTTGAGAATCTTGGCCGACTATGAGTATTTGAACAACGTAGATTGTGGACGACCTGGTGCAACGATCTTGCAGTGCTTCACAGCATACTGACCGTTCAAAAAAGTTTCGCGGCCTGACATTGTGTGGGGACATCTGGGATGTGCTTATCGATAAAGGCACTCAGGCCCCAGAATTCCGAGAGCATAAAGGTGCCAAGTCAGTACTCGATAGAGTTTGGACTCTATCCGACCGACACAGTACGGCGTCAAGCTCACATAAAGCCATCAGACAATTCAACTAGGCGTCTTACACAATCAGCAGATCCACCTGGGCCATTAGACGGATGCATAAGTGTTATCACCGTTCACTGATGCGTCCAGGCGCCCTGACAGACACCTCATGGCCGCTAGCGTTGGGTGTCTTCTGATTCTGTTCATGTAGCGTATGAAGGTGTGCCTCGCGGTGCGTGGTTCTAAAGGAGGTGGCAATATAATGGCCCGCTTGAGCTGCCCATTTTGTACGAGATGGTCAGTGGAAGCGCCCGATTCTTGGGAATGGTTCCTGCAATGGTGGGCTCCTGGTGGGTTTGTGGCTTTGTGGCTGACCTAGTAAGGCTGACCTTCCTCCCCTATCAGTACTAGCTTTGCGGAAACCATGCATCTCATCTGCTTACACGACCAAGCTTATCTCTTCTCTGCCAACATATTGATGTGGCTTTTGTCTGTTTTAGCAGAGCGATCACTGCAACATGGCTTTCTTAGTCCTCCTACGGGGTGGTCGAGCGTCGACGGGACAAGTGTTTGGAGCGCAATCTTGCACGGCATCGGGCTCCCTAATGGTCAGCCGCTACGATGATATCGACCCGCCTCTTCGCATACACGAACAGCAAGGGAGTGTGTTATCGATTTGCCATGAATGATTAACATGGCGATGTTGATAGTGTCTCCTGAATGTCTGCTGTCTTTTGAATCAGCCTCGATTGCACCGACCCTCCCAGTGTTGATTTCGACCTTTGGCGTGCATTCAGAGCCCATGAATACCTGAACCCCAGCGGTGGGTGGTTGTGCTCCTTACTTGGTGCTCATGGTTTTTTTCCATCACCTGCGCTCTCCCCAAGTTTGTGCACTAAGTAGCTCGAAAGAATCGGACTCCAAACAATATGATGCAGAACCAAGCCAGAATCATCATAGGCACTGCGGCCGTCCTCTTCCTACTCATCACCATATTACAGTTGGCATTACAGCCGTTCCGTACAGTGTCTTTCCTAAAAGATGCTGACTCAACGTGGTTGCGAACACCACAGTGGATGTACCGACAGGCAGACCAAGACAAGTCGTCAGACATCCCTCTTGGCAATGCCACTGACCAACATCTCAATCTGACCAACACGGTCATGAAGTTTTCGAGCCCGCCAGCCAGTCCAACCTCAACTATAACTGCTCCAACATCGAGTCCAACCTCGGTCTCACCGCCCGAGCAGGAGAATATTCAAGATGTGTTCAACTCAACCTTGGGCTTTCAAGAGGTCATTATGCTATCTCTCCCATTCCGCGGCGACCGGCAAGACACGTTCGCAGTCCAAGCTCAACTAAGCAACATAACATGGACACAGTTGTGGGGCGTCGAAGGAAAGGGTGTACCAGAGAAAGCTCTGCCGTACGGTATGACCTATGGAACGGTTGGCAAGAACGGAGTAGGCAGCTGGAGAGCACATCTCAATGCGCTTCGCTACATCGTTATGAACAAGCTTGAATCTGCGATTATCTTCGAGGATGATGCCGATTGGGATGTGTCGTTGCGATACCAGCTTGTACAGTATGCTAAAGCCTCGCGCTACATCCTTCGACAGAACGGAAAAGCAAGCTCTCCCTATGGCGACGGCTGGGACGTTCTCACTATCGGCCACTGCGATGCTGAAGCGTGGAAAGAAGACATGAGGCGATGGGTGATACCGAATGATCCGACGGTCATTGCGCCTCACATTCGAGGTGGAGCGTGGATACCTGACATGAAGCCATGGCAAGCGTGGAACAGCACTCACCCGGAAAAAAGTAATAACACTCGGATATGTTTTGCTTCCGAGTGGAATGCTTGCACGACTGCATACGCGGTCTCCCTTGCTGGCGCGATGAAGATCCTTTACCACCAGTCGATGACACCTTTCAACGATAAGTTTGACAATGGCCTAGGGAATATGCTTAGGAACCATGCGGAGAAGTCCAACTTCACTGGCGTGACCTGTTATCCTACCTATATTGGTGTCTCTCATGGAGCAGGAACCGGCGCCAAGACCTCGGACATCGACACGCATGGTGGCCTGCACGAAAAACCATATTCTGAGCGGCTGCAGTTCCCAGTAAGGAAGAACATCGAGAGGCTATTTCGAGGAGACACGATATTCGAAGGTGAATACTCGATGGAGAAAATGGCCGACGAGGCGGAGGGGAAGAAGCCAACACCTTTTATGATGACCTTTACAGATATTGTCCAGCCTGAAGGTCGACCCGAAGTCCTTGTGAAAGTTGAGAACGGCGACGGTCTGGAGTACCTCGAGTCGATTCCAGAGGAAGACTACTTGAGGAGGGAAGCGAGTCTTGTGAAAGAGGAACCCGAACTGCACGGATCACTAGCTAATACTGCTCCCTCACGATAGACACGGCTTAACCCACTATCACTCACCCTCAGCCTGCATTCTATGACCAAGATATACAGTCAAGCCACAACGACGACTGCGTGCAGAGTTGTACAGGGCGACACCACATAGAAAGGCATAACACTATATAGCCTGATCATGGTATGCCTGATGGGCGATGCACGAGCGTCGTAACAGCCTCCAAGGTTGACTGGGGACTCCTCAATGTATAAGGTATACCGGACTGTCGTCAGAGCAAGAAAGATTTGGCAGAGACGACACGAGATCTCGGAAATACTCCTGTGCCTGGAGGTCGCACCGATGGACATGAGATGGATGAGTCACCAAGCATAGATCACATCTATACATAGGTTATGAACCGAGTTGCACAACGAACTCGAAGCGCTGAATGCGGTTTCACGTGTCTAAGCTCGATGCCATTGCTGCAGCTTGCGCGGCTCCAGTGAAGACAAGTCAGATGACGCGGATGGGTATTAACAATCGGGCACACAATAGAAGGATGGCGCTCACTACCAATCAGCTAGTAATGCAAGGAGGAGGAACCGTGAGCTATCCTCGAACGCAAGAAGGACGGCAGGCTATGATACTTTATCTTATAGACCCAGAGGGCAAAAGTAATAAAGTTGGCCGCAATTGACGTTGGATAGTGGGGTTTACAATACAAATAGCTGTATAAATGCCTTTCATACACGTAGGAATGGTGTTGTGCATGAAATGTAACAGGTACCGAAAAGCATAGGTTGACAAGGATGATGTGAAGATGGTGGAAACGCTCAATTTCGCAGTTTGGCGCACGATCCGCGACTACTGCTCGTTTGGACAGACATGCTGTACCAAAAGATAGATGGTCAATGCAGTGAAGGGCGACCGGCCGCTTAAAGCAGAGAGTGTTTGTAAGGAGGGAACGATATCTGCAAAGCCTAGAATTAGTGGTCTACAAGCGAGGGTCGCTCCGACTTGGCATGCAAACTGTGACAACGCAGGGCGTCAAGGCGTCAAAGGGCCGCACCAGCCGTTGGGCGTTGAGTTACGTCTCACTTCCTCCGCCACTGCTACGTCGTGGATTTGTAAGGTATACTCAGCGTTTCTGGGAACTGGCAGAGACGCAAACATCGTTGGCCATGTGTGCAATACGACGAATCTATCATGACTGACGACGACACCCACAGCGTAGCGAACATGGCGACGCCGTCGCGCTTCGAACAGATCATTGCGAATAACGAACCCATCCTCAGCTCTCTGGTTGCTCAGCTGCCGACCGAATCGATCTTGAAATTGTACCATACCTCCTCTTTCCTGAGACACTTGTTTCGCGGCACTCCGACGACATGGAAGCACATGTCATGGCGGCTGCATCAGCCTGTTCAGAACCAGACTCCTACCAATGCCGCCCAAGGTGCACTACAGCGGCAGTCGGGTAACTATGCACTCGACTCGCTGATGATGTATGTGATCATCCCATTCAGCACACGTCTGACGAGTTTGGTCTTGGACAATACCTCGGTCAGTGGTGCAACGCTGTTCCAGACTGTGATGATTCTGCGGAAGGATACACTAGAGCACGTCTCTGTCCGTGGCTGCAAGAACGTCTCATTGAAATACCACATCAATCCCTGGCTGATCATGCATGCCATGGCTTTGCAACAACCGCCCGGCATGCGACCACCTGAGTTGCAGAAGCTGGCCTTGAAGAGTCTATACACCTACAGGTGTAGGCATCACAGGAGGAGGCCATACCTGCCGAACAGTCTGAGTAGAAAAGAGAGTGATAGCGAGCCAACACACGAACTGGTGCTCACCTGTCATAAGCTGGGCATATGGACCGACACAGCCTGGTGCACAACTCCCGGCTCGAGATGTTACAGGAGGCGTGGCTACGTGATGATGCGAGCTCAGCAAGACACTCGCGAAGTCTGGGTCGTCTATGACAGATTATGGCGTAGTCGCAATTGGCTAGGTTCGCCACCGACTCAAAACCCAAACCTCAAGCCTCGAAAAAGGAAACGTGATGGTCGCGTGTGGGAAGAGGAGGAAGCCGTCAACGGGGAGCCGGTTGGCCTGGGGCGAGAAGGTAAGGATGTCCCGGTCCACCTACGAAACTCGCACAAACAATTCGTCGATGACATCCACTGCGACAACTGCTCGGAACGCATATTAGAGAGATGTGAGCAGTGCTCGGTCATGATGCATTGTTCAGGCTGCAGAAAGACTCTCTGTGCAAGTTGTGCCTTTGATCGACCATATCTCAGGAATCAATACGCTTCAGAGGAAGAGAAACAGCGGTTCTGGTGGGCTCCCGGCTATGCTGTCTCCCCATGCTCAATGCAGGACACGGACGCCCCAGCAGCTGGGCCACCTAACCAGGCAAACGGTCTACCGAACATCAAGTTGAAGTGGTGCTGCACTGAACCTGTATTCTCCGGCGGCGGAGGCATTACTTTCGGAGCTGGTCAGAATCACGACATAGACAGACTGAGAGCGGCCCCATTACCACCGGGGCGTGGGTACGAGGATGCAGAATTTGCCACGCACAGCCCTGATGATGTTCATGAGCTGGGTTCGCCACTGAGCAGAAGCACAGTCTCGGGGCCTGGTGGACGGTGGGCCTCACTTGCCGAGATGTTCAGGTATGGTGCTCAGATGAACTTGAGCGACGAGCCAGACAGCATACCACGGATCTTGTGCGATGACTGCCATAGCTCGGAGCAATGGAAGATTAAATGCAAAGCGTGCTCAGTTGCTCTATGCTTGAAACATGATGTGAAAGAGAAGCAGCGAGTGCGCATTTGTGGCTACAAAGAATTGAATGTTGAGAAGCAGGAATTGATTGCACGGCTGAAAGCCACAAAGCTGTTCAAATCGCTCTGGCTTAAGAGGAAAGAGCAGCAGAAGCTTGAAGCTGCTAAGTCCCATAAATCAGAAGCAATGAGGATCATGGAAGAAGCACAGCTTGCACTTGCAGCGAACGTGCTTTGGGAAGAGGGGCACCCCAAGTACAGTGAGCTAGCGCAAGTGTCGCCGCATCTCTTCCCGCTAGACCCAGCAACTTCGTCGACGTTACCGATCCGAACGGCCGAACCAACTACATCCGCCGACTCAGATCCTATTGACCGCCCTGTATCGCCAGGATCGAACAGTACAGGCCCGCTGAGCAGAGCCTCCTCTCCTGCTCCTTCCGCAAGATCAACCAGCGCCACACCGGAACCGAGCAGAACTGGCGAGAGCTCCAAACAGCCAGCAGTAGTGCCTAGCACCTGGAAAGGTTGTCAAGCATTCTTCTGTTCTGGAAGTCGATCAGCTGGCGACCACCGCAGACGTTGCAGCGCCGTTATGCGACAATGTCAGGACTGCAAAGTATTCGTCTGCGATGACTGTGTCACTGGACTTGACAAGCCATGTCCTTGCAAAGGCTGTCGACTCACAGACGGCGAAATGGACCCAATAACAGGCGGGACAGCTGCTTTTTTCTGCCCGAATTGCCGGTATGAGCGGATCGTTTCACGGAAATGCAAACGGAAACTCGCATATCTCAGCAAGAGGTCAATACTCAAGATGCAGCAGGAGAAGAAGTCGCGACCAAAGATGACACCACGAGAGAAGATCAGCCACATTGCAGATATCTTGCTTGACCAGCCGCAGCTTGCTAGCTTCGGCGATACCGAATTCACGCTTGACCTATTCTATGACAGTATTGATCATGAATTGAGAGAGCTTGAAGAGATATCGGTGTCTACGGTGAATGCGGTTAGAAAGGTACAAAATTTGAGATCACAAGCTGCGCCTGGATCACCAGCTGCGTTGGCGCTACCACTCATCATAATTTCAGGGGTCGATTCGCTGGAGGGCGTCGAGCTTGAGCAATGACTGAGGGGGGATATGTTTATCTATCGGGCCGTGTGTGCTCCGCGATATGGGCAAAATGAGTGGTTTGTTTCTGAGCTAGGTGTTATGGTGTTGAGGGTTCCAGGGTTCCGCGGGGCCATCCAGATTGACGCTTTGCGCTGGGCGTGGAGGATCAGCGTACGGACCTTTTTCACGATCTCAATGACATGTAGAGTCATCTTGCTAGCACTTCCTGACCCGCATCGCCTGAAAAATGCCATTGATCTTAGCTGCGATACTCGCTTGCGCAGATTGCCACAGCAACCTCAACAAGATTTTCTTGCCTGAGGCATCCCTTCGTACACTACCTTTGTGCTAACTACCTGAAAATGAAACACGTGTGCCTGCCCCTTCCGCTTCTTTTCCACAAACTCTTCAACTTGGTCGATTGTATACCAGCAAGGAACAGCATCGAATATGTCAGGTTTTCGTGATCGGGCGTTCTACGACAGTAGCCGCGACCATGGTTTCTGGTCACCGAGTACTTCTGCGGCCAACTTCTGTGAGGAAGACTACGCCATCTCCTTCTACATGGGCGAGTTCATCAATACCTTGTCGAACCTAGCTTATATTTACTACGCCCTATATCCGCCATCGCTTTCATTACGTGCACGAAAGGATGTCTCAAGTCAAGTCCTGAGCACGTCCATGATCTGGGACGTGCATGTGATAGCACTCATGTCCATCGGAATTACTTCAGCCATGTTCCACGCCTCGCTGCAAAGCTTTCCCCAGTTCCTCGACGAAAGCTCCATGTACTTTCTGGTGGCCGGCTTCGCTTTCGACCTGTTGACAACAAGCTATAGCACGATCCCTGGCAAGCACACAATAATTCATCATCACCGCACCATTACTGCGTCGGGCATCCTGCTTACTGTTCTTACGACCAGCACAATCAGTCTATGGACAGGCGATCTACTAATACATACCTTCACGTTCGCCGCGGCCATTATCATTTGTGGTATCAGGATGGGAGGGCTGATTCGCAAACATGGGAAGGAGGCCCGCTCGAAACTGTACTGGCATCTGTTCACCGCAGACATGACACTCAACGCGGGCTTGGCCTTGTGGCTTATTGACTGCAGTCCGACCTATTGTGCATACCTACGGCAATTTAGGAAACAGCTGGTTATAGCACTTCCTCCTCCATTGGGTGTAATGCTAGGCTTCTTGACTGAGTTCCATGGCTGGTGGCACATTCTAACAGCTCGAGCTGCTGGAGAATTTATCAGCATGATCAGGTATCTTACGAAGGAGGCCCCCACTGAAGCAGAGAGCAATGAGTTGAGGGGCAAAAAGGCCAAATGACAGCACTGTCGAGAATCGTGAAATGTAGCTTGGCCGTGGAGCTCAAGGCGTCCGCAAGCGATACAATGAGCAGTGCTTCTAGGCGGGCGAATGCCTAAAGGAAGGGGGCTTGAGCGCTTGGGAAAAGTCACGTGCACATGCCTGTGTGGCTGGGAAATTTGCTACCTCGGCCGGAAAATCAACGCCAGCGCCAATCTCGTCGCATCATCCACGACATATCGTGAAGATGCATCACACACAAAGCTAATCAACCCTTGGGCTACGACCACTCACAGACAAGGGTTGTCTGCCCATACAATCTCGCCAAGTATGGCAAACACAGACCTCTGGTCACGGCAACAACTACAGCTAATCCTAGCAGGAGCAACCCTCTTCTGCACTGGCTTCGCGTGCCGCAGCATCCTAGCACAACAACCAAAAGATGCGATCAGGCCGTCGCCGCGGAAGACTCTATTACCAAACCTCACAGAAGCCGAAAGACTCAATCTACCATACCCACCCGATGCTCTCCCCGGCGCTCGGGACGTAGATAGCCCCTATGGCACCTTTCGTGTCTACGAATTCGGCCCAGAAGACGGCCGCAAAGTCCTCTTAGTGCACGGCATCTCAACGCCCTGCCTCGCCCTTGGCGGCGTAGCCCACACCCTAGCAGAAAAGGGCTGCCGCGTCATGCTCTTCGACCTCCCCGGCCGGGGCTATAGCGACACCCCATCCGACCTAGACCACGACATCCGCCTCTTCACATCCCAAATCCTCATTGTCCTCGCCTCCTCATCCCTCCCCTGGACCAGTCCGCAGGGCTTCAGCATAATAGGTTACTCCCTCGGCGGCGGCATAAGCGCCGCCTTCACAGCCTACTTTCCCGACCTCATCCAAAGCCTCGTCCTCATCGCACCAGCGGGCCTAATCCGCGACAAACACATCAGCCGTACATCGCGCATCCTCTACGCGAAGACAACACTCTTCGAACCAATACTCCTGCGCATCGTCCGCTCGCGGCTTCGTAAACCGCTCTACCCGCCCAAACACAGTGACAGCGAGAACCAAGGCCAGCCATCCCCCTCGCAGCACCACGGCGCCAAAGACGCAGTCCAAGCAGAAGTATCCGTCCCCATCGAAAGCAACTCAACAGCCCCCATCGTGCTCTCCAAATCCCACCCCAACATCACAATCGAAGCAGCCGTGAACCACCAGATCGAGAACCACGTCGGCTTCGTGCCCGCTTTCATGTCGAGTATCCGCTACGGCCCGATCCAGCGGCAACACGAGCGCTGGCGGCGCGTGGGGCAGACTTTCAGAGACAGGAATCAAGATGTGCTGGTGATTTTGGGCGAGCGCGATCCGATCATCAAGGTGCAGGAGACCCGCGAGGACGCGACGGAGTGCTTTGGGGGGAGGGTGCGGTTTGTGGTTATGGATGCGGGGCACGAGGCGCCGGTGAGCAAGGGGCCGGAGGCTGCGGAGAGGGTCTGGGAGTTTTGGGAGGGTCAGGGACAGGGGCAGAAGTAGGGAGGTTAGAATTGGATATACATATACAGTGGACTGTTGTGGGCTGGGCTGGACTGTGTTCTTCGGTAGCATTTACGTTCGCATCTCGACAATTCGGTTCGGTTCTGGGCCGGACCTTGTGGGTGCATATCATTCATGATTTACTCGTTCGTTTTGTAACGGTAACAGTGCCGGTGGCGACAGTGACGGCGAAGGTGATATCGTCTCGCGGCTCCGACTGCCCCATCCCACCGTCATAACAGACCCAGCTCCATCGTCAACCCTTCACAACCAAGAATATACGCTCGCTAACCCCGACGTACTAGTAGGCGCCACCCTTCATTTCCAAGCTGCCATGCCAGACCATTCGCCGTCGCCCCAACCAATACTAACTAACGTGCTCTATGCTATGCTTGCAGCCAGCTTCTTACACTGAAGTAGAAGCAGATGTCCACACCGTTCTCGTCGCCGTCGATTCAGGGGCCGAGTTGAGGCACGAGAGAATCCTACGTACGACCGAAACAGTGTCAGTCTGCTGCCTGTGCGCCTGTTCCCTAGCGATGGCTCGCATTGAGCGGAACATGCTGACCGTGTCTCGCTGTTCAGCTCACACATGCCTGAAGGTCAACTTGTCTCGCGACTGGGCGGGGACAGCGAAATAGACGTTAGTGGATTGTTCGAGCTAGTTCGCCCAGAGACAGATGCGTCGGCACCCATGTGGGGAGATGGCAAAACCAAGCATGTTCACTTCGCAAGAGGAGGTCATTGGACCGCCTCGAGGACTTCTGAATCGCAAGTCAAGTGACAATTACATGTTATTGATGCATGCAGTGACTTAATCACCAGAAACCAGTGTCTCCTCGCAGTGTTTGCTGGTTGAGTTCAATGCAATGTATTCGTGCTCATGTCTAGCTCGTGTTCGTAGGATTGCAGGGGCGGTGACCTCCCTGAATCTCTATTTGATGCCTCATAACTCCAGTGTCGGATAGCTACTGGTCAGGCCAATCCCATGCTCGGATTCATCGTGACGATCGTTCCTCAACCGAACCTGGTCTCCTTGTCCTTGATAGGCATGTCACTTCCCACAGTACTCTTGTACTGTCCACGAACTGCAATCGACGTTAGCACTGTCTGTTCACCACTCTAGTAACTTGTACTCACTGTAATCAGAGATCTGCTCATCCTTAGCCTGCTCAACAGCACTCTCGTTGTTCTGCGGTCCTGCACCCATGAATTTCTCTTGGACGAAGTCAATTCCTGTCACAATAGTCAGCATACCGCTCTTTTTCAAACTGCTTTGCAGAACAGTAGTGTATCTGGAAGCAATGCCGGTGTATGTATACCTTTGTCGAGGTAGTCTTCGTTCTTCTCGCTTGCTTGACCACCACCAGCAGCCTCGTTCAGCTTGTTGCCCATACCACCGAACCAGCCACCACCGCTAGAGCTCTGTTGCTGATCTTGAGCGGGGACCTGGCCTTCGGCTTGCTGGGCCTGGTTGTTGCCGCCAGAGAACTGGTTGGTGAAGCCTTTGAGCGAATCCATTTTGATGATGGGTATGAGACGGGCTTAGGTTTAGGAAGAAGTTCTGCTTTCGTAGGTCAAGTACAATGAGTTCAGAAGATATGGTTATTGAGTCGGAGAATGTGGAAGAGGGAGGCACGTTTAATACTAATCGATGTGTTTGTATGGAGGGGCAGGCGCAGGTGCAGGCGCAGGGGCCATCCGGGCAGGCACGATCGACTGGGCAGTGAGTGTCACGCGTTATGTCACTATCTGTGCTTTGAACCATGGTTCTCTGTTTCAGCCGACATGCGCAAAGCAAGGATTCACGCAAAACGAACAGGCTTCACATGTGGCACGATCATACTTGCCCTCGCTATGAAAGTTGGTTGGATGTTGTTTACAAAATGCTTCAGAAAAGAAGCTCCTGCTGGCAACTCCGTTAAGTGACGATTCTGACGCAGGCCAAGGGAGGAGCTGACCATGCCTAGGATGACTTGGCCAGGCTACCCGGGGTTGGCCCTGCTCACTCTCGTAGACCTCAATTATCAGATCGAGCAGATACGACGATACGTCGCGTGAGGTGCGACGAGGTATAATAGATGTGTATAGTGCGCTCACAAGATTACACGCAGAGCTGGCAGGGCAATACCACGGTGAATGAATGATCCCGTTGCTAGAGATTAGAAGAGCTGTCTTCTACCTTGCTGCAAATCCGAAAGTTCAATGCTCAACCAGAGCCTTTTGACCCCAGCGCCTAAATACTTGTCCATCTCTTTTGCACGCCCGCCTGGTACCCATTGTATATTCCTGACATGACTCCGTTCTCAGGCTACTTCATACACATTGCCTTTCGGAAGCGAAACCCGCTCCTCTTTTTCTTCTTCCACAGCCACATTCCAATATCGACCGGCGCTTTGAATAGCAAATACAGGAGATAGATGAAGACCAGTATCGTGTTGCCAACGAAGCTGCCGACCTTTCTTGTCCACTTCCACAACCACGGCCTCAGCTTCGGCTTCCTAGGTTCCTTGTACGTGTTGGTCAGGCTGTACACAACACAACACGGACACTCGACGGGTACTTGATAACCCCATTCCTGGCCTTCCCGTTGTGGTAAAGCTTTCTCAAGATCCGGGCCCCAACCAGTCGTCCGGTCCATCTCGCGTGTGATGCACTTAGTACACGAGAAGATAGAGCTGTCTTCTCTACTCGATTCAGACCATGTCTTCAATATGTGGTCGTACTTCTTGTCCTTGCTCAGTCTCTTCCACTTGTCCTCTTCCATCTCCGCCTTGATGTTCCATGGTAGCTGCTTCCTCTTCTGCAGCTTCTGCCGGAAGTAGGCTGGATCTCGGGGTAATATGCGCTGACAATTCTGACAGTACCGTAATCGTGACTTGTCTGTCCAGCCGTGCGCAAGGCGCTGTATCAGCAGGTGTCTTGAGGGAAATTGATCTCCTCTGCAGAACAGCCACGGGGTCCATGGACTCGCTCGAAGGTGTGGAGAACTGACGGCTGATGCAGCGAGGGATTTGCAGGTCAGGGCCAGGCAAGCTCGATCGATAGCAGGGAGATGGGAGAGTATCAGGCCGTGGAGTTCGGGTGGAAGATTTGCTATGTTCGAGGTGCCGCCGTAGAGGCCTTTCTGCTGTTTGGTATTTCTCAGGTCGATCTGTAGTGAATTAGTCTGATTGTTCATTCTAGTGCAGCTTGACTCACAGCCTGCGGTATCTTGAGAAAAGTGCTGCGCCCTGCCTCATCAATGGGCCATATTCTATTGCCAATTGGACGGGCCATGGCTGCTGCCATGCAGCGCAGTAGAGTAGCTGAAATGTCTCGTACATCCGTCGATGTTTGTGTGTCATCGGAAGACATAAGTACTGCAAGACAATGGTTCCGCCGGTTCGTTTGGTGAACGGCTGCACAGATGCTCAATGGTCGACCATTGCCTGACAATTGCCTAGCCGGTGGTCGACTAGCAGTGGGAGCAGTGGGGAATGGAATCACGCGCTTTGGTTCGTAATAACCTGCTTGTTCGTAGGTTGGCTACTATCAGAATACCCAGTCTGGAAATCTGAATTATTGCTGCAGCAGACTAGTAAGTTACAATCATTGTGAGCACACGTATGAAAAAAACCAGGCTTCACTGTATGACAGGGCCAGAGCTGGTTCCAAGCGCCTATTGGCGACGGAAGCTGTGTTGGCTGCATACCACACGCATCTTTACCTCTGAATTGCCCTCCGCGGTTGGCACTAGCCATGCAGGCGAGGCAGGAAAGAACCCCTCACTGGCATTCAAGCTGCTTGGCGAATGATGGGGCAGAAATCGCTACTAGTAAACCCTAAACTTACGGTACAGAGCCCTTAACTTCATACAAGTCTCAGATATGAATTGGACTCGGAGAATATGAGAGACGATGCAGACTAAGGGGGTGCCTGTCTCATATAAAGCATGCTAGGTTCGAAGACCACTAATGAAAACTTATCTGCTCTCTTAGTGCTTGTTGGGCGTACTGCTTGCGAAAGCACCAAACGAAATACCACCAAGAGCTGTGGAGAACTTGAAGCTCAATCTGAGCGGCAGCTAAGCATTAAAAGTGGCAGTCGCGTGCGTCATGAAGCATTCCAAGATTCAGTAAGAGAGCTTGATTAGATGCGACAAAATCGATCAATTGCTCCCAATCATCGCGACTAATGTGCACTCCGTCGAATTAATGAGGGTATTATGCCGCATTGTGCCTGATTCTCGACAGACGGAAATTCTCCCAAGGTTGTTTGTCAACACACAAGCCCGCCGCTTCAAGCCCTTTCGTCAGGTGCAATGTTATCGAGATCCCTGGTCGCAGCATCGTAGAACGTCGTGTGGCCAGTTTCTCCGATATGGTGTCCGGTATTATGTCTGAGATCTGTGCTGGTGGTAGTCGTGCTGGTCGCCGTAGCGGTTGGTCCAACCCGAGGAGCGTTTGTGCTGCTGATCTGAGGAGCATCGTTCGCTGCTTCATAACCACTCGGGCTACTGGTGCTAGGAGTGATTTCGTCGTCCGCTCTGCTTTGGATTGGGGCTAACCTACTGTCGCCGTCGTATCCGCTGTGGTGATGCTCGGCAACCACAACAGTGTCGGGCGCGACTGCTGAACTTCGTCGGCGTGCGTGGGCAGCAGCAGCAGGTCCAGCCATGCCCGAGACAGACTGGCGGTGACCTCGTCCTGTGAGTTCCTGGAATGGGTCGCCGGAGAAATCTGCAAAGGCAATCTTGCTGTCGCGTCGCTCGTATGCTTCGGCGGCGCTCATTTGTGTATCACCAACCCCATCGATTTCGTGCTCTATAGTGAGATATTAGCGGTTGAGGTGCAACAGCCTTCGAGTCTGTAACTTACTGCTGACTGGTTTTCGACCATAGTATGGGTCATCCGTCGGGTGGAAGCCACCCTTAGTACTATCGCTGAACCTCCGAACATCTGCGCCGTTCACACTGTATTTCCTTTCTCGGTTCAGATGTTCTTCCTCTCTTGTAAGGCCGGTGTCGCCAACGTCATGAATCATAGCGCTTGATACTGGCTTTCGCTGGTAGTACGGGTCCAGCTTCCCATCCTTGCCCTTTGGATTCCAGAAATGATGACGAACGTCGCCGCCATCTCTCGAGTATTTGCGCTCTCTGTTCACGACCTCTGCAGCGGGCGAGAGCCCGCTTTCTCCAACACCCTCAATGAACTCATCTGCTCAGTATTAGCAGGACCCAGCGCAATAATTGTGAGAACGTACTCGGAATCTGCCTGCGCTGGTAGTACGGGTCGGCTGCTTTAGACATAGTTAGCTGAGAAATGACCTGGGAACTGAAGTAAGCTGCGTAGTATGGGTTGTCGAAGTACGTATTCACACGCGATTGGAGGTCTGCAAGGAGAGGACTTTAGGATCGTTATAGCTGCACATAAACTGCCGCGTGATCATAAGCCTCGGGACAGGCTGTCCGGGGCTCAGCATTCGCGTAGATGTTGTGCGGGAGTCATCGGCCAATTCGAGCTTCGGGCGTGGCAGACAGATTCATGGCGAGGTGTGCTCAGAATCTATCTCCCCGCCTTTCGTAGACTGGAAATGGGAAGAGCACCTGCCGGACACACAAACTGGCCGATGGTTAGCCCAAAATAAGCGTGCAGCAGCGGCCACCTTGTTTGTCCGGCAGGTGGAAGAGGTCTCTACCAAGCGATGAGTTTGGCTGGCGCGACCAGGGGTTGGTCAGCTGCAGTCGAAGCTTGCCTCTGTGAGGTATAGGAGGCTTTGAGACTTTACGATGACCTGAGTAGTGGCCGCCAAGTTGGAGAGCTCGAGCGGGTCGTCTGCAATGGACATCGTCCTTAGCGATCTTCTAACTGCTTTTTGTCTAGGGTTAGCACCTGCCGACGGCATCCTGGACGAAGTTGTGTTCAAGCACACGAAGCTTTTCATCACGGAATCGCTCCTGCTTCTGAGCCTCGACTCACAGATCACTTAAGGCACAATTACTCGGCGTTGCATAGATGGATGGGCTTGTAGAGAAGGGCCGAATGTATCCTCCGCCGTGCGCATGGCCGACCGTCGCTTTTATTTTCGGCATTCGCAATAGGGATAGTCGCTATTATCATTTTCTGGAAAGCACTATGTGTTTGGCATGTGAGATGCACTAGGCTCGTTAAGGAAGGAACAATGCTGAGCAACGTACCGATGCCTCCAGAGTCCAGACTCTGTGTCCGATCAGCAGGCCTGCGCGGTAAACAATACCGTAGATCCGAGATATGCACGTTCGAATCATAGCTTGGGCCAGGACACAAGCGGATAGTGAGCCCTTGAGAAAGAGGTCTGGCCATTGTATACTGAAAACATGCACAAAATGGCAATGGTATGACACTCGAAAATTACAGCGTGCCAACGGTCCTTCATATCGAAGTTGTCATTCTTCATCATCCTCGTCCCCAGTGTCCGCTTCGCTGCCTTCGTCCTCTTCCTCTTCGTCTTCATCTCCATCTTCGTCATTCCCATCTTCACCTGCCTTCAAACCATAGTCATCCTGGAACCAGGTCAACTCATGCATTTCAGGCTTGAAACCTAGGCTCTCGAGGCCAGTCTTGATTTGCTGCAGGTATGTCAGTCCGAGCTCAAGCAAGGCTTAGAAAATCAACTTTGAGAACTCACCTCAGCTAAACCCACCGCACATGTGCAAAGTACATCCGCCTTTTCAGGCCGGAAAACGTCGAACACAACCTTCTCTAGGCTCTCCTGAATTTGCTCAACTGTAACGTCCCTGACCTTCCGGAGCATAACCTGCATGTAGTCCTCCGGTAATCCTCGCATCACCTGTCTTACGAAGCTCGCCACAGCAGCACTCGCAAGACTGGCCTGTTCATTGGCAAAGGAGACGACGATAGAGCTGATCGCGCCCTCCAACATCAATGGGTCGAACGGTGTGCTGCCATCGATGTGCGCCTGGACGACGTTCGTCGCTGCCTTAAGCGCTTTGTACGCATCTGGACTGCGGTAGACGTCAATGTGCATGAAGCCGGATTGGATATCGTAGGACATCGTGGTGCCATAAGCAAGACCTGTCCCTCGCACTGCTGTCCACAGTGGTCCTTCGACGGCGTTGAGGTAGGACATCGCCACCATCAGGGCTGGCAGCTTGGGATCGTCGTAGGAGGTCGGACCACGGGAAGTTGAAGACAGATAGCTGCTGTCCACGGTCGCCATCGGAACGACATGGGACGATCTACCAGGATACATTCCTGCATCGCTAAGTCGATCTATTCTTTGGCCCAAGGGGTTGAGCGGCGGTGGCTGTTCTCGATCAACATCTAGCTCTGATAACAACGCGTTCCAGGCTGTGACTGGCTCTTTCAATTTTTCCAGGTCCGCGACCACAACAACTCGGAAGTTGCCGAACTGGCACAACGATCTACGGAAAGTGTCTAGCTGATTGATGACTTTATTCGGGTCACTCTTGAGGAGGCTCTTGATACGTTTGAGGTAAAGAGCCTTTGTCAACGTTGATTTGGCACGCCCTATAGACGCTGGCGCTAGATGGAGCATCAAGTGGCAGGCTGTGAGCATGTTGTCGCCGCTTCGCTTTGAGTCTGGCACGTCCGCGAGCAGACGGCTGTTGATGGCCTGGAGGCGTTCGAGATCGAAGACGGAATGGAAGAGAAGTTCTCGCATCCAGCGAATTGCAACATCATATTTTTCGACTTCGACCTGAAATTCAATGCGCAGGCACTCGGAATTGCCGAGACCGATAGCGGTTTCGATGCTATACCCCACTGTTTCGCGCTCGAGTTCGGTAACGACTTGCTCGAAGGAGAGAATGGTGTCGCCGCGCTTGAGGGGGACATTGAAGAAGGCCTCTAGGTATATTGGAATCAGTGGCCGCAGCTCAACGGGAACCTTTTCGGTCGAGATCATCAGGTTCACGCGGGCGAAGTTCGAGGGAATGTGCTCGAAGTCGACAAAGAGGGGCATGGATTTATCGTCGGTTTCAACGATCTTCTGATACTCATTGTCTGGTCTGCCTGCCTGCAGAGCTGGTCCAATCCGGGCGGACGATGTATTGACAAAGTGAATCGTGTCTGTTGGCGGGACTTTGAACTTTGCGAGGACAGAGGACGGTATTTCCCGGTCATTTTCGGCCATGGCCTCTTTGAGCTTCTGGCTACATCTTTCTATTCCTGCAGGACCTAGTTCCTTCACCTGGTCTTCCACTCTCTGTGCTTCATCCTTCTTGAACTTCTCTGCGAGCTTTGAGGACGGCTTGCCAAGGATTGAGATGTGATGGGCGTCAGAAATGTAGGTCGTCATAAAGTCTTTCCATTGCTGCTCAGTCCAGGCTTTCAAAGTCTTGCTGTAATCATCTAAAGTCTTGGTGTTGGCCTCAAGTGTCGAGCCGTCACGCTTTCCGAACAGGTAGTCGGCAATTATGTCGTTGACAAAGGCTGTGGCCGTAGTCTCGGATTGGAACTTCACTGTACGAACCTGCTGGTCGAGACAGTCATGCAAGAAAGTCATGTCGAGTGGTTTCCTCATGGCGTCTTTCAGCACTTCAAAGAATCGCGCTTCAACCTCTTTCATTTTGCTTGTCTCGACGCTTGATAAGGAGAAAGCGATCTCTGTCTTCGGTCGGCTGTCAATAGTGTAGTAGACACCACTAGCCAATTGCTCCTTTTCAACGATCGTGTTATCTAGTAGTGCCGCAGATGATCCTGCAAGATAGAGCAGCACGACTTGTAGAGCAGACGTTCGCAAAGAATCAGCACTGTCTGGTCCTAGGAAACGAATGTCAATCTGTCCGAAGGACTCGTCTTCCTCCGGGAACTCAACAACTTCAATGGTAGACTCCGTTAGCGGTCTGAGTTCTTCTGACTCGATCCACGGCCGCTTGAAGGGGAGCTCAGGGTTAGGTATGTCGCCAATAATAGAAGTCTCAAACTCGCTCAAAGTCTCCAACAGCTCTTCATGGTTGACCTCGCCAAACAAGGCGAGGCAAAGGTTCTTAGGCTGGTACATGTCTCGATGGAATTCTCGAATTCGTTCTGGTGTCAGTACACGAAGCTGCTCCATCATACCGCCAGTCTCATATCTGAAACCGCTGCCCTTGGGGTACAGTAGCCGCTTGCTTCGAAGGTCCATCAATTCCTGAGCTGTGTTCTGTACTCCCTGCATTTCAGAGTAGACCACTCCAGCATCGAGGCCCTTGCCATCAATGTGCCATACTTCTGTCAAGCAACCGGAGTCTGTCAGAGTCGGCAGGATGACGTGTTCCAGGTAAACCGGCAGTATCTGTCTGAAACCTGCCCACCCGGCTGTTTCTAATGTATATGCTGTATGGTCCGTTGCCGTCCAGGCGTTAGTGCCAGAATATGCTCGAGTGGCTAGTTTGTCCAGGAAGCCTTTGTATTTGTAATTCTTTGAACCCATGAAACACAGATGCTCAAGTGTGTGAGGTGCACCAGAGTCATCGTGTATCTCTGTGGCTAGAACGAAGAACCCATACAGCTTCGGTCCTTCCTGATCGACCACCACCACTCGCATGCCAGTTTGGTTCGACTCATACTGTGTAATACGGTTCGGACAATAATCGGGTGTGAAAGATTGAAGCGTCGTGAAGTGCGACGAGCCTCCATAAGACCCCATTTTATGATGTATGGGCAGTGACCACACTCTATGGAGGTAGGGGACGCTGGAGCTAAGAGCACTGAGAATATGAGTTAGGTACTGATCGTGCAAATCTGATGTGCATCGTTGCGCCAAAAGAGCTAAGCAAACGCTGACAGAGCAAATGAAACCGCTGAGTAAAAGGTTGCGCTGGTGACCACCCCTCATCGAAGAAGCGTAGTGATTCTAAGATGATCAGCGAGAGAGAACCCCTCGAAACAGTCCGAACTGCGAGTGCGTCGTCTGTCTGACCTACCTGCGTCGACACTGTATGTCCCCAGTCAAGCTTTTCGCGGCTGCGGGAACAGCATGTAGCCTTCAGCTGCTGATACGTAACATTTTGAAGTGGTGGCAAGATGGCGTTTGAAAATGCCCTCTGTGTCCGCACTTGTTCAGCAGCAGCGCATATGTATATGCTGAACAGATGGAATTGGCATAGGGAACTTACCAGTACAGATATGGTGAGGAAGCGATATGTGCAGGGCGTTATACAAATGTCGAGATCATACAGTCTATGTGGTCCACAGCGATGGATGAACGATGAGTAAGTTGAGTCGGTACGCTCGTGCCAAGAGTGGGGCCATAAAAAGACCATGATTGGCTCACAGACACCGCGACTTCATGCAGCCTAAATGACTCTTGGCCACTGCACCTGAGGATACCGCATTATCTGCTATAGCAACAGAACAACAGAGATGTCGGCGCTATCTCTCAGCAGGGCCGAGAAGCGTCGTTGCTTACAGTAGGTGCCGTCTCAGTAGAAGTAGTGCATCAGTGGAGCCTGCACATCGTGCACCGGCGCAGCCCTCAACCCAATAAAATTTAAACACAACTTAGTCGCAAAGAATTTCTGGTAAGCATTAGCAATTCGAGCAGCTCACGCACAGCAGCTACGTCGAATGTGTCAAACCGCAATAGTGCATAATGGCAGATTCTCTGGCAGCTGCTCCAGTGCTGTCCACTCCAGACAATCACATCCTGACAGAGATCGAACCTATCACACATGCAGAGCCGACCTCAAGTCTGTCCGAAGAGCAATTCAAGATTCGGTATGAGATTGACCGGACCCTTAGGGAAATTAGAAGCCAAGGATGGAAACGAGTGGCGCTTCAGTTCCCGGACCACATGTTGTCACATTCCGCACGAGTATCTCAGCTTCTGTCTCGGGGGCTTTCTGGAAGTGTACACTCATCGGCGCAATCACCATATGCGACAGGTTACTTAGAATCGAATGTCGACTCTCTCAAGATAGACACGGAAACACAGGCAGTGAAGTTGACCATCCTAGCTGACACGTCTTATGGATCATGTTGTGTCGATGAGATAGCGGCAGAGCATGTGGAAGCAGACGCTGTGATCCATTATGGTCGCGCGTGCTTGTCACCAACAGCTCGTCTACCGGTCCTGCATGTTTTCACACAATGTGATCTTGACGAGGCTGCTGCAGTGAAGGCATTTGTTGAAGCTTTCCCTGACCCTGATGCTAAAGTGATACTCACGGCCGACATTCCCTACGCTTCGCATGTTCAGCCTATGGCAGACAGACTCTTTGGAATGGGTTATGTGGCTGTCTTTGCAGCAAAAATCGTCCATGACCCCTCCTCACTCATACCAAATCGAACGCTTCCGCAAGCGACCCTGGGGGCCCCGGAACACCTGAGCACTTGGCACATCTACCATATTGCTGAGCCGCCGACGGCATTGTTGCTGAACTTAACCTCAAAGGTCCAGAGTATTCGCGTCTTTATTCCTGATCTCGGTGGTTCAACTGGCAACGCACAAGCACAAGAAGCCAATACGTCAATGGTGCTTCGACGGCGGTATGCCCTGGTTACATCAATGAATACAGTCTCGACCTGGGGCATTCTGATCAACACACTGAGCGTCAAGAACTATCTGCACGTGGTCAGCCACGTCAAGAAGCAAATTGCAGCGGCAGGGAAAAAGTCCTATCTGTTCGTTGTTGGTAAGCTCAATGCGGCGAAGATAGCCAATTTTTCTGAGATTGGCGGCTGGGTTGTGGTAGGATGTTGGGAAAGCTCGCTCATTGATAGCAAAGACTTCTACAAGCCTATCCTAACACCGTTCGAGCTTGAGCTGGCCCTGAGAACAGATGACAGCAGAGTATGGACCGGAGCTTGGCGAAGTGACTTTCAAGGTGTGTTGGAAGATGCGCGACCAGGCGTAACACCCACAAGCGTGTCAAAGGACGGAGACGGACAGGAGGCAGAGCGTGAGGAGCTTGGCATGGATTCAGATGAGGAGTCAGCACCCCCTGAATTTGATCTGAGGACAGGCAGGTATGTGTCACAGAGCAGACCAATGGGCAGGGTAGAGGCCCCTGCTATCGAAGTTAATGGTAGCGAATCACCGACTGCGCTGACAAAGCGCATGAATGGAGATCTGGTCGCCGTCAATGGTGTAGCTTCTCCGGCTGCACAATTCCTCGCGCAGAAACGGACATGGAAAGGTCTAGGAAGTGATTTTGAGGTCAAATATGAGAATGACGAAGGGGAAGAGCAGGGTGGTCTCATCGAGCAAGGAAGATCAGGTGTCGCTCGGGGCTATGTTGTTGGCGATTCGATCAAGACCTGAAGAACGTCTGTTATCAGCCCCTTTACATCAGGCTTGGCCCGCCACCAGCGCGCCAGCCTTCTGAACAGCCCCGCAATTGACGACCTCCACTACTTGTGTTCTCAGGACTCAAGCTTCTAGAATGATGCCACATCGTGACTATGGCGAAACGTCTTGCTTTATATGGAACCATTGTCCATTCCCAAAACATTGGGCGAATCGACATCCTAGAGAACGCCTTGATTTGTACGGGTGAAGATGGTATCATTACTGCTTTGGAAACAAATGTTCCACCAGATCAGCTCGATGATAAGCTGAGTGGACTTAACCTGAACACTGAAGTGTATGACCTCCACTGTTTGCGCCGTGGGGAGCTGCTCATTCCAGGATTCGTCGATACGCACAACCATGCGCCGCAGTGGGCACAAAGGGGTCTCGGTCGCGGTCTGCAAATTATCGACTGGCTGAATGAAATCACTTTCAAGAATGAAGCGAAATTCGCAAATCTGCAGTACGCCCGAAAGGTCTATACGCAAGCCGTGAAAGGCTTTCTCAAGCAAGGCATCACAACTGCATCCTACTATGCCTCTATTCACGGTCCTGCAACCAAGCTCTTAGCTGAGATTTGCTTCGCAGAAGGTCAACGAGCCCTCATAGGTAAATGCAACATGAACCGGAATTCGCCCCCTTTTTACATCGAACCATCCTCGCAGGAATCATTGACTGCCACACAGGAAGTGATAGATGCCATCAAGCAAATTGACCCAGAAGCTTGCCTCATCAAGCCAATCCTGACGCCCCGCTTTGCTATATCATGCACCGAAGAGCTGCTACAGGGGCTCGGAGAGCTCGCCACGGAAAACCCGGGCCTACCAATACAGACGCACTTCAACGAAGCACTGTCCGAAATTGATATGACTCTTTCCCTGTTCCCGGACTACACGAACGAGGCAGACCTCTACTCACACTTCGGCCTGCTCAACGACCGCACGATCTTAGCACACTGCTGCCACATGACACAATATGAGATCGAGAGACTCAAGCAAGTCGGCTGCGGGATCGCTCACTGTCCGATCGCAAACACGACAGTTGGGGGAGGCTTCATGGCTGCGCCTATTCGCGACTTCCTAAGACAAGGTATCATCAAGATCGGCCTTGGCACCGATAGTGGCGGCGGATTCAGCTCAAGCATCCTTGATGCCATGAGGCAGGCATTCATAGTCTCAAACGCTAGGGAGAAGATGACAGCTGGCAAGGATCAGAGTCTGACCGTTGATGAATGCTTCTACATGGCTACCCTAGGTGGCGCTCGGGTATGTGGTCTTGATCACAAAGTCGGCAACTTTGCCGTGGGAAAGGAATTTGACGCATGTGTGGTGCGAACCTATGAGCCTGCCGATCATGATATCGATGCGGATCTAGACTTAAGTGTACCTCTAGGGGTCATGACACCGATCGAGGTAGAGGACAGTTTCAGGACGATTTTCGAGAAATTCGTGATGAGTGCGGACGATAGAAATATTGCAAGGGTGTGGGTCAGAGGGAAATGCGTGAAGTAAGATCCGCATTTCATGCACGCACGCGAGTGGCCGCGGCCTTTCGCCGCACGCCACTTATAGGGACGAATTTCCGATATGCAGTGGTTGCTTCAGTCGCCTTTGTGCTCCTGTACTGGAGAGATGCTAGGTCGCATTAGAACAATGTACCTGTGGAGTTTTGGTCGGAGAATTTGCTAGTCTTGCATCAAACCTGTGCTACCAGTACCAGTGCACGTTATCGTGTACACCGTGATAGACCTCATTTTAAGAGTCGCAACAATTGGACTGCCAAGCACTGAGGCTCAAAAAGAAGGATCAGAAAGACGTGACTAGCAACCACTAGCCACAGTAAAAGTATTGAGGGGCAGGGACTTGCTCCGACTCCGCTGTCCCGTATCGGCGGTTTGCTGGGATCAGGGCATAAAAAGTGCCGAGCTTCAATCTTGTCATGATCGTCACATCTGGTGGAGAAGGGATCAATTGAATCTCGTTGGTACAAGTAGAGTACTGCCTTTGTAAGACGAAGGAATCACGAATCGTCGTACTCTAATACGGATCCGGCGTAGACAGAGGCGGGGAGAGGACATGGTACCCAAAGATCACTTCGAGCGGCAAGCGCTAACAGCAATAATAGAAGTGATGAGCTCGCATTCAATCTCGCCTACTCTACCCGAATGCGACCCCTATGGATGCATGTTTTGAGGAGGCTGGTGCGAAGTGGTAGATCTAGTTGTACTGTACCAAGTTGTGAAACAGCGGAGGTGGACCAGCCAGCTATGCTCTGCGACCGTATTGCCGTTGCCACTGCATGACGAGCCGGTAGATCTGAGTTCCGGATGACGGATAACGGAAGGGTGATCAGTTCCCGATTCACCAAAGTCTATCTACGGTATGTGATCCAACAGTGTGCGGTCACCTAAGCGTCGAGGTAATCTCACCGCAGGGAAAGCATAGGCCGGGTAGCAAAGGCGGGATCCCTGCACAGAGACTTGTGTCGAAGTTGCTGCGGCTGACGTAGGTTCTTAGAAAATGGCCGGAGGGGCTTGATCATCAACCCTTAGTGCCTGTCCAAGTCAGAAATACGACGTTTGACCTCTTCGACGGATCGCTCAACAATGGTTGCTGGGTCCTGCAGTCCACAAAGTTCAGCTCAGGCATTATTTTCCCGGTCTCTGCTCGAACAGAAGTAGGATTCACTTTCCAGAAGCATGTCTTAGACAGGCCTACGCCTGTCGTGACGCTCTATACAGTCACATTAATAGCCTGTCGTGACGCTCTATACAGTCACATTAATAATCATCTCTTCTATAGACGAGCTGAGCACACCTCGAAGTAACGTACTCATAATGTAGACTGAGCAGGCATGAGGTTGATGGCTCGACGTCGAGCTTCAACTCGCTGAACATTGTTCCAAGTTTCACGTAGTGTGCAAGTAGCTAGCCGTTTTAGGACCATTGGATGCTGGCAAAGCAACCACAGACGGTGGCAGCTGACGCCACAAGCGACCCACCGGGCGAAACAATCAATGATACGATGCTCGTTGGTGTGAGGCAAATCGAGATGTCGTGCCCTTGTCACGCGTCCCTCAAACACCCATCACGACCTGGAACGTTAGTTAGACTGCATTAGCCTAACAGTTGGTTTGGCAGGTGAGCAACCAATGAACGCTGTCCACTTGTGAAAGCGTAGGGATAAGAGCCTAGAGAATTTATAGAGTCATCCGATTGGTAAGATAGGGAACTCTTTCACGCCCTTTTCTCGATTTTATATGTAGAGCCTCGTACTATCTGTAAGGCTACGGAGCTGACATGGGGACGTGGATGACACTTATGCAGTCTAACTACCGTAACGTTCCAGGTCGTGATGGTAGCTCAAGCCACCAATCATGTGAGATGTTAGTGTTCAAAGATCGTGCCTGACATCGGAGCAGAAGCATATGTTTACTGGCGGCCTTCCATCCAGCCGTCGATCGGGTGCTGAACAAGGGCCTGTGGGTAGGTAAAGCCCAGAGCAAGCGGTTGCGGGTGACGGAATGGTTCACATGGTATGAAGGTACCCAGAAAGGCAGAACGAGCTTTTGGGCGGACACCGACCAGCCACCGATGACATCTGCCCTTGGCGTGGAAAGAGGCACACCAATTAGTCAAGCGCAAAGCAAGACCAAAAGTTGACAAAATAAAGGGTCCAGGACTTTTGAGACATTCTGAGCCGTACAGCGATACCATTTCCAGTGGCAGACTTTGACCACACCTCGCATGAGGACTACAGTACTTGTAGAGCAGTGAACAATCGGTTTTCTGCCCACTGGCAAAGAGCGGACAGGTATGCAAGGGTAGCACAGAAAACGGATGACACGCAGTCCAGGTACAGCAACGATCGGAGCATTCTCCCTGTTGTGGTTGGCGGGCAGTGACGAAGCTGTTTTTCAGTTCAGGCCCTTCCGAGTGGTAGCAGGTGGCTGTAGCTGAGTCGTCGGAGGTGTTTTGGTGTTTGCCCACTGTGGCTGCGCCCCACTCATATTTATCAGCTTACCATCTTCAGCTTTAGCCCTCTTGTCTAGCTCAGCCGTGGCGCTCACAGCCCGAAGCACGCCCCATCCCTCCAACTTTGCCTTTCTCGTGTCTTTCTTTGCTTGCGATTCTCAAGGTCAAACCAACACCAACCCGTACCTGCGACTCAGAGACTGCAACTGTAAATGCCTAGGGTTAGCCCTGCTCAGACCACTGGACACTTCGCATCAAGTGCCGGCCACTGTGCTCCTCTGCTCCCTCTACGACCGTCGAGCAATATTGCATCGCTGTAGCGCCGCAAAGTACGATCATCGAGCCTCCTACCCAACTTCTCATTTCCAACAATACTTTCTGCACCTCGACGTCGACTTAAGCGCTTTGTGTTTCAACTTTTTCACCTCTAAGTGACTGCGCATCTGCAACAGCGCACGTCCTCGTCATCCCATCACTCCCCAGCGCCTCAGCAGTGACTTCGGCGCATCGCTTTTGCTTGTGGCGGAAGCTGTACAGGTCAGATACATCTGATATTGCTTGTCCAGACTCGAAAAGCATTGAGCGCGAGTTGTGGTGCGAGTTGTGGCCGAACGAGGTTGTTTATATGGCTGCTTGGGTGCGGTAGTGTTCTGCAGAAAGGAAGAAACAGGAATACACACGGAAAGCTACCACAGAAAGTTGGTCACCTGTAGCTTGAGGCTGCTCAAAAGGACTCCTGGTTCGCCTTCCAGCCGCACGCATTTCATGGTACTACAAAAGGTACGCATAGTGCTCTTGTCCTCTGCGACACCGTTACGAAACGGGTTTGCGACATGTTACTTGTTTGCTGCTGTCCAGGGTGTTTCTATGGCAGTTCAGCTCATGCTACTCCACAAATCCAACATCACTCGGATCGATGCAAACTGCAGTTCACGCACATCGTTATTGAAGATCATACATACAAGGTTTCAGGATTATCTTGCTGACGAGCTGTTACTAGTGCCGATACCGCCCCTCTGATTCCAGCAACTTTTGATGGCTCGACAAGGAACACCTCCTTTGAGTCACGCACAATTCATACAGACCACTCCTAATAGACCTGCAAAGGTTGGTTACGGCTTCGACGAATCGGGTCGTCCTGGTAAGCGGCCGCGCTTAGAAAGTCCTCTGCGCATGACTGCTGCTGCAGCACACGCTGAGGAGATGCAGCAGAAGTCGCCCATTCCCTCCCACCCGCAAAGTCCAAATCCTCAGGCCAAGGCTCTTGCAGCCTTGATGGGCGTGGCAGAGAATGCCACAAGTCCAGCAAGTGATAGCCCGGCACGGAACGCCAAGACCAACCCTGCAGCAACCATGAGTCAAGGCATGTCCGTGGTTGCGAACAATCTGCAAAGTCTTGCGGAGCGCGACCCCGTCTCGAGCGAGAGCAATGCTCAAACCAGCCCTGTAACTAGCGTGGGCACGATCGGGAGTGCACTCGGCCCCTCCGGCCCTGCAACTGCTATTGCCAGCCCCCAGCCTATGGACGCCGCTGTTAGATCGGGCAACGACTCAGTGTCTCCACAGGATCCTACCAAGGCTATGTCTTATCCCAACCCGTTCCTGCAACCACAAAACGGTCAAGCAGCTCGGGGAATGAGTCTACCGGGGTCATCGACTCGCCAAGATACTAGATCACCTTCGAGCAACAAAAAGCACAGATGTCCATATTGCTCGACCGAGTTTACGCGCCATCATAATCTCAAAAGCCACCTACTGACACACAGTCAAGAAAAGCCTTATGTTTGCTCGACATGTAATTCTAGATTCCGCCGATTGCACGATTTGAAGCGACACACGAAACTACACACTGGGGAACGACCCCACGTGTGCCCAAAATGCAACCGAAAATTTGCTCGTGGAGATGCTTTAGCCCGGCACAATAAGGGACCTGGAGGCTGCGCTGGCAGGCGAGCAAGCATGGGCAGTTTTGGTGGGGACGATGACGGTGATGACGACGAGACAATGCAAGGCGTGGTCTATAACGAGCCTGAGACGATGGACGAAGAAGATGGTGGGATGCGTCAAACGCCTACGATCACCAGGCATCCACCCTCTGGCGACGACTCCATGGACAATTCGGCGCACTATCGGATGCCCAGCACGTATCCGCCAATACAAGGACGGCCTCCAGGCTCGTTCCCGCCTCCAGGCTTTGGTTCCTCTAATGCGCAGCATGGATCGCAGCCATACTCTGGTGGCTCCGGCTCGAGCTTCAGACCGGGAAGTCAGGTCTTCAATCAAAACCCTATGACGGAAAGTCCCACGCCGATCTCACCTTCCCAGCGGCAGCATACTGGAACCATTGACAATATCAGCAGGCATCGTTCGCCAAGTAATCCTCAGTATGCGCAACCTTATCCTCCTCGTGGCGCGAGCGCAACGAGCTCATTGACTGTCCCACCACATGGTCCCCAGCTCCCGCCACCACATGGCCTTAACCCTCCTGACCCGAGGTTTACCTTGCCGAGTCAAGTGGGCCCTACACATCCGCCAACACAACCAAGCGGTCCGCCCACACATATGGGCAGCGGGCCCGCACTATCATCACATAGCAACAGCTCGAGCCATGGCTTCTCCGCTCACGGGAGTGGTGAAGGATCCAAGGGTCCCTTTCCTACCAACGAAGAACGCCTTTGGGCTGTTGTTAGAAGCATGGAACAGCAGATGGGTATAATGCGGGAAACGATCGATTCTCTGCGCACAGAGCTCACAAACATCAAGCAAGTAGTCGAACAGCAGCAACATCGAACATAACTGCCAGTTGGATGTTGTCCTCGAATTCGCTGTCGCATGACCAATCCCGTTTTGACTGTCCGTTGCGTCTCGATATTGCAATACAACGCAACTCTCGAGTGTTGCCAGCAGCGCCGGAGTTATGGGTCTTAGTGCCATACTCAAAGCCCTCGATATCTCAAATTTCTCTGTGTCCCGCCGCAGAGTGAATCAACCTATCAGTCGTACTCAACGCAGTCAAGCGGTTTCATCATACGAATGTTCATATTTAAAGGTAAAGCGGGCTGTAGCTGAAAGGAACTCTAGTCATGGTAGGATAAAAAGATTTGGGCATTTTGTAACAACACTCATTAGTTCTTAAATGGTACTACATACAACAAGCACACAGAGATGAAGCATGGAATATGAGCATTGAGGATCTACATTGTATAGTCTTATGAGATATACCCCCGGGGCAATGGCCTGATAGGAGATCGAAATGCAGGATCAAACACTGATTCTTTTGACCCTTCTGTTGCTCAAGTCATTACCTAGCATCACAACTTGCGTGCCAAGTTCTCCAACTATGTTCATAGCCTTCGGAGCATGCTCGGTCATCATGTGAAACGCTCCGCGAATATGTTGCCAGAAGAGCGTTGCACGCTGGTCGAGTGAGTTAATCTAAGCTGACGTAATGCTCTCGCTTGTCACGATCGATGATAATGTTGTGCATGTTGAAGGAAGGAAGAAGCTGGCAAGTAGGGATCATCCTGGTCTATGCCACAAGCTCGAGTGTGGCTATGCACCAGGCGATCCATCTGGGACGATCACAAACGGGATTCCCTGCCCACGCCGTACAAAGAGATTGTCGAAGGTTTGTCGGCAGGGTGCGGTAGACAAGCATTTGACCATAAAACGTGTCAAGCACGTCAGATTCGTAGATCGCGCAGCACGTTCCGGTGGCTCCAGGTTCAACATTTCACAATACTGTCGAAGAGAAGGTCGACAATCCATGTTTGTCATGGTGCGCACGGACAGCCACTCCCATGTTTTCTTCTTTGGGGCATTGAATCGATCAAGGTCCCCCCTGAGCTTTATGACAAGGAGTAGCGAGGAGTTAAGACGGAGCTGTCTGACTGAGACTGCTTCTGATGCTACTCAACATTTAGCTACGGATAACGAGCCACTGAAAACCCTGTCTTCTAGAGAGCTCTGGCAAGGACTTCAGTAGATGAGCATCAATAATTAGAGCCCACCGCAGATGCTCAACAAGAAGGTAGCGAAGCCATGTAGCGGATTCCGCTAGTAGATGGAATGAAGGACCTGTGTTTCACCAGGACTGAGCCTGACGGAAACTGCAAGTATTGACGACAACTTGAAGTTGATGCGGACGGACATGCAGGACTTGAATGAGGGGCAAGCTAAGCGCAATGCTATCTGGCATCAGTTACGGTTGTCGAAGACACGAGGTAGTGCAAAAGTTCTTTGGTTCAAATGACAGCCCCATGACATGACACATCCGTCATGCGTCAGATGAGTTAACAGCATACCGTAATATCAGTACGGAAGATCAGAGCGGGCACACTTGGCGTATACGGCTGCGCAAGATGACAGCTTCTCTGCGCCAGGAGCGCGAAACCTCCACCGCAGTGCATCTTCCGAAACTTGGCAGGCGCGACCCAGCGCTTACCCTCACGCGTTGGCACCAGCCACATCTTTGGCCGACTGTCGAGGCACTTTACGCGTCGCGCGTTGGCTTTCAAATGCCGACCAGTTCTGATCCTCCGACCATCGCAGCTTCCATCCCACGCATCGTACAACACACCCAAAAGCAGCAAGCACAGCAATCTGATTCAAGATGGCTCCTTCCGTACTTGGAAAAAGAACCAGAACTTCTGAGGAAGGTACGACTCGATCGCCCCTTCCCAAATTTCATAGCTGTACTGACCATTCGCCCACAGTCGCGTCTGCTCAACCACCACGAAAGCGAGTAACCAGGAGTTCGACACCGCATATCTTCGAAGATGCAGAGGCTGCTCGACCTGCCGAGCTGCAAAATGCTGCACCGAAAAGAGCTCGTGCAGCTCGACCTCGGAGAACGATCCGCTCCGCCGTGAAGCCAAACGTTCTAAACAAAGTCGACGAAGACATTGAGGTGCAAGACGCGCCAGAAGCTCAACCAGCTGAGCAAGATGAGAATTGTCCACCAGCAGAGGCGCCTATATCGACCCCGTCAACAAACAGGTTCAAAAACGTCGCCGACGCACCCAGCACGCCGAAGCACAGAGTACGCGCGCTAGGAGGTCTTCTGACCCCCTCAACTCCGAGAAACATCGATGCGATAACACCCCGGAAGCAAAATGTTTATACACAAGCTAGGCAGCTATTCACTCAATCTGCGGCCCCAGCCAAGCTTATTGGACGCGACACGGAGAAACTGCAGATCCGAGGCTTTATTGACAGTGCTAAGGCTACGCACAGTGGAGGATGCACATATATCAGCGGACCGCCAGGGACGGGAAAGAGCGCCCTGGTGCACGAAGTACTCCAGGAGTTTGAGAACGAGGCGGATGTCCGTATCTCAATCGTGAACTGCTTGAGCTTGAGAACAGCGGCAGAGGTCTACGGCAAGATGGTGAAAGACTTATGCCCGAGGTCGGCTTCAACCAAGACATCTGCAGAATCTCAGCTACGGAGGTTATTCACATGCAAGTCTGCGGTGACCACGTGCGTGGTAATGCTCGATGAGATTGACAGTCTGGTTGATGCTGAGTGCGAGATATTGTACAACATCTTCGAATGGGCTATGCATCCATCATCGTCTTTGACCTTGATTGGTATTGCAAACGCACTGGACCTGACTGATCGTTTCCTGCCACGACTGAAGTCGAAGGGTCTCAAACCACAACTTCTCGCATTCCTACCATACACAGCGCAGCAGATCTCGCAGATCATTTCAGACAAGCTCAGAACACTTCTTCACAAGGACAGCACAGCCGCGGCCGACTATGTCCCATGCTTGCACCCAACCGCAATCCAACTCTGTGGCAAGAAGATTGCTTCACAGACTGGAGACTTGAGAAAGGCATTCAGTCTCGTGCGGCGAGCCATTGACCAGGTTGAGAAAGAGGCTCAGGCGAAGCAAGCACAAAGCAGTCCCAGCAAGGCACCTCTTGGGGAATTTACCAACGCCGTCATCATGTCTTCACCACAATCGCCGTTTGCAAAAGCTGGACTTAGTTTCACAGCAGAATCTGCACCTCGAGCAACCATTGCGCACGTGGCTAAGCTAGCGTCAAGCATATTCAACAACGGCACAATCTCAAGGCTATGCGGTCTCAATCTCCAGCAAAAAGCGGTCCTCTGCTCCATCGTCAATAAGGAAACACGAAGACAAGAAAGAAACCCATTCATTACACCTACCAAATATTCCAACAAAGCACCGTCAGTAGCAGAACTCTTCACTAAATATACGTCTCTATGCAAACGAGATGATGGCCTGCTCCAGCCACTGAAGGATACAGAATTTCGAGATGTCGTTGCAAGCTTGGAAACGCTGGGTCTGGTTTATGAGTCCAAAGCGCGGTCGTCTAGTCTGTTAACGCCTAGCTCGTCGTCAAGAAGTGGAAGGAATAACGATGAAAAATGCTTTGTTAGTGCGGTTGCAGAGAAGGAGATGCGCCAAAGCTTGAATGGGGCTGGGACCGACTTATTACGGAGGTTGCTTGATGAGCATTGAGACGCGGGCTCACCGTTGCCGGATAGGCGGATAGAGCATTGTACATGATGGAAGCGCGTTCTCTATCTTCGCTCGCTTGTTTCAAGAGCGTTGCTTTGCGAGCGAGTATTGTCCAACGCGTTACGGATCCTACTCGTCACAAAGACACGATAGCAATAGAAAGGACTCGTGCCACAATAGAAGATGATGTCAAGCAGCACCATATTGCTTGCCATCCGCGAGATTACGAGTACCGCCTGGACCATGGTGACTAAAATATTCGCGCATGTTGTCAGAGCACTCTACCAATGAGATGAACCAGTACGACCGCAGTTTATGCTTTTAAGCTTTTTAGTGATTGCTTGGTCTGGGTTCAGCTCCAAGGCCACGCGTACCTTAGGTTCGAGTGGACAATCCTAGCGTCGGTGGATTAGAGCCCGGCCTTTCGTGTGGCCCGAGGGGGAAGCGACATGAGCTCACCTTGTTCTACAGACGCGAAGGAGCACATACTTCCACCATGGGGTTCTCCTCTTGCTACTCATGTTGCCTAGAGAGGCACCTATATCCTCTTCATTTCTCATGAGTTCTCGTCAAATCGGCTCTGCCATACTTGGACAGTGTCTTGTAGCAATCCCCGCATTCAGCCTAAGATGACCGACGACGAGCCTCAACTGCGCGCGCAGCACCCAAGCGACAAGTATGGCACAAAACTGGTGGACAAAGCCGGCGCATTGCAAGAAAAGGCGGAAACCCTAGTTGGCAAGGATAGCAGCGACCAGAAGCCTGCAGGCGGCTACGATGCAACTGCGGTCTCTGAGGCACCCCCAGGGTACACAGTCAGAATCACCTTTCACCGCGCAGAGCACTTGCCTTTCACAGATTTTCCCAGCTTCTCAACAGATGCATACATTCATGCGACCTTCAGGACTAGTCTGCCGAAAAGGCATAAGCAGGATCCTGATATCTTCCTGCGCACTCCTACAATACACCGAAACACGAACCCAAGATGGGAGACACAATGGGTCATCGCGCACGTCCCTGCTTCCGGCTTCTTGCTGAAATGCAGGCTCTTCGACGAGGACCCTAATGACCACGACGACAGGCTGGGCAATGTCCACGTGAACGTACATGACATATCGGAGGATTGGCAAGGTATCAAGGAACAGCCTTACGATCTCAAGAAGCGCATGGGTAGCAAGAGAGCATACACTTTCAGAGGTGTCGCACATCTGCTCAAGAACGTCAAGATGAGTGCTCACCTGTACATCAGCGTTGAGGTTTTGGGCCGAAGCCCTGGCGAATCTGGTGGGCGATCTTTTACAGTAGCACCTCTGTCGTGGTCGCGGCATCATTCACCTCTGATCGGACGCATCACAGGCACAAAAGATCGCCAAGAATCAAATGACGGCAAGAAGAGTGTCGAACGGTACAACTTCCAGGCTGTTCAAATGCAGCTGCGAGGTCCAGTTCCTGCTCCTATGTACCACCGCTACGTCGAATTTAAGCCCTTCGTCGCTGGCATGTTCACTGATGTCTCATTCCGAGGCCGCATATTGAACAGGGCTCTGCATCACCAACATTCACGGGTCTACAACTATGACGCATCAACTGTCTATGGTATATTCGAGAAACCGTGCATCGAGATGACGAAGCAGCTGCTTGAGTTCTGTCATTACGATCTCGGCGGTAGAATCTATACCTATGTACTTAGCTTAGATGGGTTATGGCGCTTCACAGAAACCGGCAAAGAGTTCGGTATAGACCTGCTGAGCAAGCACACCATGCACAGCGACGTCAGCATTTACATAGCTTTCAGCGGCGAGTTTTTCATCAGACGGCTCAAGCATCCGCATCGCGAGACCCGCCGGAGTCGAGATGGCAGCTCCGAGACACATCACAATCCTGTCGGCAACGTTGAACCGCCTGCAGAGGATCCTGAAGACGAAGACGCCCACAAAGATCAACATTCGCACCAAGAAGTTCCCAAGGACCCATCGTACTATGAGCTTATCATTGATAATGACAGCGGCACGTACCGGCCGAACGCAGATCTTTTGCCTTTGCTGAAGCAGTATATGTCGCAAAACTTTCCCGGGCTTCGTGTGGCAACTCTGGACTGCCAGAAAGACGAAGAAGAGATGCAGAAGCTGAAGAACCAACAGAGGGACAGGAAGAAGCACTCTGGCAAGCAGATAACCTACCTCCAAAATTCTAGTATGAGCAGCCTAAGCTCGACCGATGTGGAAGAGCTAGACGCCAGAGCCGAAGGCCACGAACGACCACACGGGTACAAAAGGCAGATGGCTAAATTACAGCAGGACCACAAAACCACTGATGGGATTGTGTCCAATCCGACGACCCAAGAAAGTGGACACTCACATGCCAATGGTGCGCCTGCACCGGACAGAGATCTCCCGTCCGAACATGACTCGCGGGATTTCAACTCCAGTGTCAGTCATGCTAGCTTTGAACCACCACATCAAAGCCGAAATCAACGAGAAGAAGGTGTGGAGAATGGTCGATCGTGGAAAGACGGCTACTACACAAACAAGGAATTGCCGACACTACTGAGGACAGATGAGAACGGGCAAATGCTGAGACCACAGGAGCTCGCCAATTCGCAGAAAGGTATGAACGAATCTGATGGAGGGGCATATAAGACCCCCAGTGGCACGACTTATGGTGAGCCTGAGACTGGAAAGCACAGACCTGCGGGAGGTATTGTGTACGGAAAGATCTTTAGTACGGCTGGTGTTGAGAAGGGATGTCCGCTAGGCATGGGCGAGAAGGACCACAGCGAGGACAAAAAAGAGAAGTCTTGACGGACGCAGCATGTCTGGTGAGGTATGTGTCATGAGTTACGGCCTGGTGAGGAACCTTTGAGTAGGAGACTGGTTATTTGATACCCTAGCGTTATCGTTATCATAAATTCCTTTTGTGTGGATGAACCATATGTGCTCTGGACCGAAGCTCCAGTAGAACCAAGAATCATGATTAACAAGTTTTGCATCTCAGCGTGACCATCTGTGTAGCCACCTGCAGGCAAGTGTAGGTTGCGCAAGCACTAAAGATCTACTATGGATCTTAGATCGTGCTTATCTAATGATATCCACCAATCACAAGCACGAAGACCGCGGCACTTTCCAGAAACAGCATGAAGGAACGCGCCACTTCGAGTTGCCACCAAACCACTTCTGGAATCTACCAGTCTATCCAGATTGCTCAGCGACGTGCTGCCTAGCAGATTCCATAAGCAACAGGCGAGATGTATATAACTCTTTCGTCGAAGCTCACTGTCTCAGCTCACCTCCATCAAGCAACAGACTACTACAAGCCTGAGCAGTAATTACGACTCGAGTACTCATCACAACAAAAGCGCAACCCGCCACAAGCACAATGGCCTTCTACCTCAGACCAGTCGTCGCCTCACCGCGCTACTGCGCACCAGCACTCTTCTCACGACCAACATTCCCGACACCACACGATGTCGCGCCGCTCTTCAGCCTCTTTGATGAGACATTCGCTCAGCTCGAGCGAGCCCACCGACACTCGAGGCAACACTTCAAGCGACCGTTCAACCCCAAGTTTGATGTGAAGGAGACCAAGGAAGCTTACACAGTCGAGGGTGAGCTACCAGGGTTCGACCCCAAGGACCTCAGCATCGAGTTCTTGGACGACGGTCATACTCTGCAAATCAAGGGCAAGACCGTTAAGGAGACCCGACAACAGCCCAAGGCAGTTGAAGCAGCTCAGACCGAAGCACCAAAGGCAGTCGAGGCTGCACCTGCAGAGGCGAAGTCTGAGACAAACAGTGTCAAGTCTCATCAACCAACCGTCGAGGATGATGCAGAAGAGCCGGCCAACGCATCTGCCGTCACCCAACCAGAAGTGGCTCAACCTCAGCAGCAAGAGCATACCCAGGCAGTAGCCGAGTCTTCGAAGGCCGCTGAACAGCCAGCAGCAGAGCAACAGCAGGAGGAAGCCAGGCAGCTGATCTCGGAGCGATACAGCGGGTCTTTCTCAAGATCGTTCAAGTTCCCTAGCAAGGTCAATCAGGAAGCTGTAAGAGCTAGCTTGAAGGATGGTATCTTGGCGATCACGTTGCCCTTTGCAAGAAAGCCGGAGAGCAGGAGGATTCAGATCGAGTAGAAAGACACTTCTTGTATCATAGTTTAGCTCTTGCTCTTTGGATGCATGGCGCTGGAGGGTCTTATGTCTGACTTAACAGCATAGCATAATATCAACAAAACAATTCTTCAAAATCCTGTAATTACATGGTCTCTGCTTGTGCTTCTTACCGTCACAGTGATATGCCCAGCGAACAGTGATGCAAGTGTAGGTAGCACATGCGCCATTCTCACTGAGAACTTCCCGCGTGAATGCATTCGATGGTCCGTCGGAATAGTTGCGATGGAGAACGCTCTGAAGTTCTGTCCGTCTCAAGCTCAATGTCTCCTCCCGAAAGAATAAGATGGCTGTTGTGGGCACAATTTGTGGCAGGTACAGCAGCGCCTTGTCTCGTTCGGGAGGAGGCTGTGTCGAAAAGTGTAGTCAGTCGAGCGACGTTCATGCTGCGCACGCAAGCGCAAGAGGTAACAATGCGGTGGACGGACAAAACCTGCGTGGACGGCTGCAACTGCGACAGGTCCAGCCTCAAAAGTTCTAGACTATTATTGTCTGATTCCTCTATCCGACCAGCCATATGATCAACGAGCGGGACTGCGGCATCGTCATGACGAGAATGGAACTCGCATGTTGCGGGTCACAGTTGGCGTCGGTCGGTCCGTGCTCATTTCATTTCTCCTAGTCTGAATTGTGGCTGAAGCGCGTGCTCTTACAAATATCAACCACGCGGAAGTGAGCTTAGGGCAAGAAGAATCCGCGCTTCTTTGATCATGCTTGACGACAGTGCTTGGGTACTTCGTTTCGCGCTTTCGTGAAACGCAACGCAACAAGAAGAGGCAGAGCAAGACCCGAAGCTAATTGGCAAGAGGTGGCGGGATTGGATATGGTTCCCGGCTCCATGTGAAACGAGGATCTAACCAAGATTTCCACAGCAACGGCCAGGTAACCACCCCAGTCAAAAGCTTCACCGGCAGAACCACCACTCGTCAACCAACCACAGCATGTCCTATATCCTGGTAACACGCGGTGCGATGCAGCTCCCAGCCACAGTCATGTCCACTCTTGATATGGATGATCGTGTGCTGTTTACGGCGAATCAGGTCGACGCCGCCTTATGCTGCTCATTCAACTCCGATGAGAGTACCTTGTTTGAACTCTCAATCCATCCGCGATCCTTGCAATTCTCCGAATCATGCTTCGACATGGTCAAGACTACGAGTCTTCGCAGTTTAGCTTCTTCACAACCTCGAGACAATCTTAAGCAACAGCATTGCGTCTCAAAGTGTTTAGATGGAAGAACGACGACAGAGCATCTCAGCCGCGACAACCTGAATAAGCTTTCCTGACCTGCTTAGAATTGTCTTCCTAAGCCCGAAATGAAGACCCGACCTCGCTAACAGTCACCGTTGCATGCGACTATGGCTTTTCTGCGTCGCAAGTCCGGAGTCTACCACGATGATGTTTACCAAGAAGACTTCGAACGCCAACGCCGAAGGCGGCTATCAAAGCCTCTCACCAACTCCTCCCATACAAATCTATCGTCTTTATCAACACAACAGATGACACGGCCGAAGAGTCGGGGCAAGGCTGCGCATGAGACCTCTGCTCCCGTAACGCCAGCGTCTCCGAACGAGTCAAGAGAAGCTCTACGAACGTTCTTATTCATGTCAACCTCAGAAGTCGACATGGTCACACCGAAATCTAAACGCGCCAGCGTCGCGATGGTGACTGCAAGGTTCGACAAGAATAATGCCCAAGCGTCTACTTCCCAGTTGTCACTCGTTTCGCCAACTTTACCTCAGCGCCCGATGTCACACATGCAGAGCACTCGGCGAGCTTTGGACAGCCACATGTCAAGCGTGAGCAGCTTGGCAAGCAAGGAGAAGTATGGAGATGTGGACTTTGGTACCGTCAGTCCTACTTCCTCCACCGAGGACATCAGCCAGAACCCGGCACCGCGAGCAAGAAGGACAGCATCTTTCACCCCAGGCATAGCAACGAGAGCCGTTAGTTTGCCGAGAGGGATCATCAACGAGGAGCTAGAATCTGCTGTGAGTGATGCCGCTGCAGCCACATTCCAGGAACTGGTGAAAGAGAGGTCTGGGACCAATTCCGAGGAAAGCTCATTTACTACGCCACAAAATGACCGCTCTGGCACACCAACAGATTTGGAATATCCAAACATCGGACGTATGGGTGTCGGGTCTCTGCGGGTGATAAACGGGGCTTCGTCTCCAGCTCCGAGTGAGCTGTCTAGGCTGAGTAAGTTGTTGTTTGTGCCACTAAAACGTGACAACTCAAGTGTTTATCCCGAATCCGAGATTGGTACGGTCAAATCGAGGAAGAGCGTGAAAGACCTTCGGGAGGAAGGAGCCTTGCCCTCTTCTACCGCAGACGACGCAGGCATAACGAAGCCTGATGTATACCGATCATTTTCTTTTGGGTCTGGGACCGAAGCACGATTTAGCTATCCCCAACCGAACGCCGGCACCTCTCGAACGCCGGCCAATTCATCAGATGTGATTGAGGAGGAAGACCAGACTAAAATGCTAGCAGAAGACTACATGGCAGCCTTGCCAACAAGTCCATTCGCAGCAGCATCACGTCCAGCTTCGCACGTGGTCGTTAGAACGACGGCGCAGACAAAGCCCGATAGCCTCACGCCCTCCGCACTGTTAGATGCCGTACTAGACAGCCATGGCGCGTCTTTCTACCCCGTCCCATATGGTATAGCGGCGAGTACAGCATTATCACAGGGCTCTGCCCGACGACACGCGGACGAACCGCATAGCAGACGCTCCTTCGCCGATGAGACTCTTGGCTCGTCGTATACTCTTAATCGTCCAGGTTCATCCTCCACCACTTCCTTCTTCTCTGTACCAGAAACCGACAGTGAGCCTGATGAACGATTCAAATCAGCTGTTGAACTACAACCTGCAAGACCGCGGTCGAAGTCGCCAAGGAAGCACCTCCAAAGTTCTCCCCTCAGGCAGGCTCTCATGCAGAACAATCCGCAGCCTGGCTCATCGAATCTCATAACGGATAGCGGGTACAGCTCAAATAACACATCATCAAGCGCCATACCGCCTTCGGCTGGATCTGGGGTCGCAGGGAGTGTGGAGCACACTGCGCAAAATCAGGAACGACACGAACCCCGATTCCCCTTTCGAACAGCTGCCCAAAGGTTAGGCAAGCCACTACTCGTCGAGCCCACCCCATCCACAAAGATTCCGTCCCCCATATCTGCACAGATTGAATCCGCCTCTGCCATGACTTCGACCACGTCCTTCGACGCCGCTGTCAACTGGCTAAGCACCACCCCAGCCCTACCACTACCCTTACCCTCTACAGCCGGCGCCGAACCAACAGGGGACGAGTCGGCTTTGGTACCGCTCAACTCGCCGCCAAAAGCACAGGAGAAGCAGAGAAAGAAGTTGCAGAAACTCAGGCGTAAGTCGACAGCAGATGCAGCTGGGGCGCTAGTCATTCAGCGGCTAGCATCTGTGGAATGCTTCAATGTTCCGGCTGTTTCAAGCACTGCTCGTTCGGCTCTGGCACAGAGATCTGAGGCTATACCAGAACTAGAGAGGACTTTCAAAACACAAGACCACACAACTAGGGACAGAAATGGGTCGAATCTGTCGCTGGCCCTTTTAGTGCAGAACCAGAGCTTGCGCTTTCCGTCGCCTGAACCTGTCGATGAGCAGCGAGAAGGACGGTCACGTGCGCAAACCCGTTCAAGGAAGCGCTCGTTGTCTCGGCCAAGGACTTGGTTCGGCCGGTCGAAGGATGAGGAGGACGTACCTAAGCAAAAGCCGATGCATAGCGAGCCTAGTAAGATTAGTCTCAGCGACTTAGGCTCTGTGGCAGACCTGCTCGGGGACAACCCATACGATATGGCACGCGCTAAGCCACGTACAGCGACAACACCCTCTCCATGGGACGGTCGGCCAGAGTTGGTTCAACGAAGGACAAGCCCTTCTAACATCACGACCAGGACACCTAGACCAAAGTCCATGATGGATGATGAGACAGCTTCGCAGCTGTCTAAAGCTAGGAGGATTGCCAGTGCTAGTAGGTACGAGCCACCAGCATCCCGTGCGTCATTCGAGGATCGAGGACGCAGTCCTAACCAGATTCCGCGCCAAGCACGTATGTCCATGGATGGCGCTTCACGGTCCAGACCAAGGTCCATCTTGACTGATGAGACAGCTTCGAAGCTTTCGAAAGCCAGAACTACTAGTGTCGATACAAATCGATCACCGGCCTCCCGTGTGTCGTTCGACCATCAAGGACACGATCCTGATAGGGACCCGCATCTAGCATGCGCGTCCATGGACGACGCCCCGCCGCGTAGGCCAAGATCTATGATGGATGATCACACAGCTTCGAAGCTTTCTAAAGCTCGAAGGGCTGCCAGTACCGATAGGCATCAACGGTCGGCCTCTCGTACGTCGTTTGATGATCGAGGAGGCATTCCTGGCAAGATCCCACATCAAGCACACTTGTCGATGTACGAAGCTCCGCCACTACCACCAATGCCCAGCCCAGATGAGATCAATCGACGTTTCTCTTATCGACATGGACATCCTAGCCGTACTAGTCAGCTGACATACGGGAATGTGCAATGCTCTGAACCGATTGCTGTTGATAGACCGGATGATGCTCCTCCACCACCGCGGCACTCGCCTCGACCAAGCTATGTAGATAACGAGAATCCGAAAGAGCCTGGCAATCCGTCATACGAAGCACTGGCTCCACGCCGGTGCTCGCCGGACCATGCTACTGTTCGCGACGATGGCCAGCACGAACATGCAGTAAAAGATGGTGAGGCACCACTACCTCCGTGTCATTCACCTCGGCCTATGGACGTCACCCACGAAGAAAGGCGGATAGCATCCAGGAAAGTCAGCTGGTCATCACAGGCTAATGCGTGGCGAGCTCGTAAACAATCAGCAAATGCAGCTTTCAAAGAATCGTGGGACCAGCCTGAGCAACCTGCTGTACCCATGCTGCAGCAGTCTCCCCGGAACGACGGGTTTGTTCATGCTGCGCAACGGTGCACGACTGTTTCAAGCCAAGAGTATCTAAAGCTTTCAGATATCCGATGGCAAAATGACACGTACCAGGAGCAGCACTACCCGCCACATGCGTGGTACCCTAATCGGCCTGGATATTTTCACGATACTTCGCACGCGCAGCCTTATCACGATTATGGCTACGAGGATGATCATTCTTACCAGGATCAGTATTCCCAAGCCGGACCGGACAATTATGTATATGCCAACAATCCTCTACATTCGCTGAGCCACCAAGACCATAATTACCAACAGCAGCCACCATACAGATCGAGTTATGATGCTTCGCAACCTTCCCTCCACCCACGCGATACCTCACAAATGTCACATTTCTCACCCAACTTCCATCAGGAACATCCTACCCACGACGCTCCACAACCATATCTCCAGCGTCGATCTCATACCTATGACGACGCTTCAAGACCGACCTCAAGGCGCTCCCACCACTCACGATCACTCTCACGACCCTTGAACATCTCTCGCCACTCCCGAAAGTCTTTTTCAGAGGAACTTCATCCTTTGTTCTTCGACGTGCCTCCGCTTCCTTCACAGATGTCGCAAACCCAATCTCCTCATATTGGGCGGTACTCGGGCGCCTAGAGTACGATTACGCCAGGGATTCGCGTAATTTCGGTGGTTCAGCTGTACTAGGAGTGTGAGTACTGCGAAGGGCAATGGTATCAAGCGAGACAGTAAGGAGAGAAACAGCTGGCTGGACAAGGAAGCATATCAGGTTGATCCGCTGACGTGCCGGGTATGAGAGTTCTCATTGGTGCAACAGGGTCGAGGATGGTCTATCATTAGAACTAGAACCCTTCAATTGGGATAATATGTAGGTTTATAGACCTGCTCATGCTCTGCTTGCTAGGTATATGGCATCAGGCCATGATTAATAGTTAATATCTTCATCTCCAACAGCGACTTCCATGTTCTTGTCTATCTTTGCCTTTCGTCCTGCAACTACTAGTGCTAGCTCGACGCGTGCATTCCCCCTCTTTGATTTCCTTCCCCAAATGTTCCCACAGCCACGACTCGCACCTTCCTCGTGGCCCATTAGACTTCGACGGCCTGGAAGCATGTTCCGCTCTGTGCCGGCCAAGCACTATGAAACACACCCCATATTTGCTGACGCTATTTCTGACAAATTCGACATGTTTCAAGCGTGGTCGTTGCTGTCAGCCGCAGGGTTCCGAAAAGGCAAAGCTTTGCGCTACCGGTCCAGGCACCATGTGGCGCGAGGGTAGGCTGGCACATGGCACGATCCATGGCCCACTGTGGTCAGAACCGCTAGACCGCATCGGTGGACGGTTCACGCCCGAGTAGATTGTTCGTCGACACGGCTCTGTTAGGCATCGGGACGCTTGTTGTGATTTCGTTCTTGCAGTCTCGCCAACTCGTGCTCGATACCGACAAGCCGGCAGAAGCAAGATATCAAAGAGAGTGAATTTACAGCAGCGTCATCTCAAGCCCTTTCCATGGCGCGTCCTTGCTTCAAAGCGTGTGGTGACGAGTGCATGGTATTGTTGGGGAGATCCTTTAATCTCAGGAGGCAAAATCACACCTCCTCCAGGGCCATCACACCAACCAGATGCGGAATAAGTGGATGCTTGGCACAAGTGAAACGGCCTTTCACCATCAGAAGCCGGGGTTTTGACTTTTCCTACCCGTTGGTTCGCCATGTCTCCGGGCCTCGATAAGTTCCGCCGGACCACTTGAGGCTTGCAGGGCCCCTGATGCGCCTTCATCCATGCTGAATCTCTGATCTTGACCGGTCTAGTGTTGTCCTTGCCTTGTGATGGAGATGATTTGTGTTCGATACTGTCCTGCAAACATCGTCGCTCTTTCTCCAGGTCCGTTTTGCTCGTTGCACTCTGCACAATCGCCGTAACAACGACGTCCGCTCTTTCCAACATCTAAAAGGAATCAACTGGTTGAAACTACTTCTACGCGCTCCTTTCGACTTGTTCCGCTTCTTCCTTGCTTAGACTTGGCTTCTTGGCGACAACAAGTAATTGTACAGCACGAATACGAGATCGATTTTCCCTAACAATCCTCCTTACGATCAGCAGTTCGGGGTCTCTGCCCGAGGCCCACCGTCCGTGTTTCTGGACATGTAAGAGCGATTTCACTGTCTCAATATGACGACTGTAGCGACAACAACGGTGGTAGATCAGATCCCGATGGATGAGCCCATGGATGGGAGCCGTATTGTCGAGAATATCAACGCAACAATAGCGGCACGTTACACGCTTGCCAACCCAGCTACGTTACCATCCACAACAAGTCAGCTATGCCAAGCCTGCAAAGCAATATTCAATGGTGACAACGCGATACATTCACCGCGATCAGCACCCGGAAGTGGACGACGACCCGGCGAGATAAAGCATCAGAGCTTGGCCACAGTGGCCGAGGCCGCCAAAAGAGGCTGCCATCTGTGCGTGACTGTTTATATGAACCTCGGCCCAGCTGCTCTTCGTGCTTTCAGAAGGTATATCGACTTCAGGCAGGGTCGGTCTTCGCTAGACAGCAGCAATGGGAGCCTGAGCTGGGGATTCGTCAGCGTCAGTCCCATCGCTAGGGATCAAGCTAGACTGAGCTTTCGATGGGTACCAAGTCCTGAAGCATGGACATCACCAGATGCAAAAGGCAAGTCGATAGATCCGGAGACGAATTACTCTCAGCGAAACGAATCACGAACCACAGTCGATACAGATTCGAACTCTGGCACCTTTGGGCGCACGGAGTCAGAACTGAATGTGGAATTAATCATAATGAACCCTATCTATGCTGTTGAGCCTGGTGTCAGGACCGTCGGCTCGGCCGCCACAAGCACATCCTCAGACGAATGTTTTGAGATTGCTAAGCAATGGCTTGAGGACTGCTCCTTCAATCATATGAAGTGCTCAGCGAATGAAGGAGCTGGTCCTATTCCAAAGCCAACATATCTTCTTGATGTAACCGTCAAGGGTCCCAAAGGAGCTCCAGGGATAAAGCTCGTTGACGGAGAGTTTCTCGACCCGTTCACAGAATATGTCACATTGTCTCATTGTTGGGGTATATCTCGAGATCCCAATATCAAACGAATCAGGCTGCACAAGAGGACGTTGGCTCCCCTTAGACAGGGTGTGGCATGCTCGAGCTTACCGAGGACGTTCGCAGAGGCGGCATTAGCGACTGCGAAGATGGGCTACAGATATCTCTGGATCGATGCCCTTTGCATAATGCACGACAGCGAAAAAGCAGTCCTAGACCAAGTTGCAAATATGCACAGGATATATAGCGAGGCGACACTGAATCTGTCAGCCACCGGAGCCACCGACGACTCCGCCGGCCTTTTCTACAATCGCAACGTCCTAGCTCTACAACCTGTGACCGTCGAGGTAGCCGATAGCCTTGGGATAGCATCCGGAACTTATAAGATCCTTCGGAACACAGTCTGGGAGGATTTGATCGACACGTCACCCATCGCGCAGCGGGCGTGGATCTTCCAAGAACGATGTCTCAGCAAACGTACATTGCACTTCACACGCAACGAATTACTCTGGGAATGTCAACAGATGTGTTGCTCAGAGGTATTTCCTAAAGGTCTCCCAGTGACCGTGAAGAACGCGACCGAACAAGAACAACGAAACAACGGTGTAACTGCCCCACCTGAGGCCTTCAAATCGGAAAGCAGACTGCTCCTACCTGCACCGAGAACCTCATTCAACAAGCGCATGCATCACCAGCGGACGGGCAATTGGCATAGCCTAGTCGAGATGTACACAGAAGGCCGTCAGACATACACATCGGACAAACTTCTTGGCATCTCAGGGCTAGCTCGGCAATACATGAGTCGCAACCGCTTACGACCCTCAGACTACGCAGCGGGCCTGTGGAGGCCCTCAATGCCCCACTCTCTCCTCTGGCGCATACACGATGGCGGCAGACGTCCAGGGAAGTACAGAGCGCCATCGTGGACATGGGCGAGCATCGACGGCAGGGTAGCCTTGCCAGCACCATCGGCAGCCTCGAAACAGACATGTCTCGAAGTGATCGATGTAAGTCTTAATATGAAGAACAACGATCCACTTGGCCTCTGTGAAGACGGCAACATCAAAGTCCGCGGGTTCATGGGTAAAGGCTCCCTGCGCCGGACAAGGGACTACTGGGGCCACTGCTCGTTCTCCCTCATCTCGCCTCGCGGAGTCGGCGAAGTAAAATTCGAGAACGCGTGGTTCGACGAACGGCTCCCGAAACTCAGCGACGAAAGCGCGGGTATCATGGTCGAGACCCTCGAGATATACCTCGTGCCCGTCATCGACGTGATGGACCGCGTCGAAGGCCTCATATTGTGCGCAACGATGAAAAACGGCGCCTTTAGGAGACTGGGTGTCTTTGAGATTGGGAATGGAAACGCGCAGATGGGGCCTCCCGAGGTTAGGGGGCCTCTGCAGGAGAATTGGGATCGGTTCAAGCAGGTTATGAAGGGGGATTGTGAGATGATGAATTTTGAGGAGAGGTTGGATCATACGAATGCTTATTGGTTTGCGAGCGATTATACTTATACCATCAATATTCTGTGATGGATAGTATGTGTGCTTACACGGGTAGGGGGAAGATGTATGAATCGAATAGTGCACATGAATGTATTGAATTTACGAGTTTATGGTGTGTTGAGAACGAATCTGTATGGCAGTGGCTGACCTTGGTGTTATTGGCGGTTGGACCACTTTTCAAATTCGGCCAGAAGCAGGGGCAAGATCGCCGGGCTTGATTTCGAGGTACTGTGGCCTCAGATCCTCTGACGTGAGAATCGCTCTCATCTCACTCTGTATGGGTGCTAGTATCATAGATCTTGCAAGCAGCTAGCTGTACCGTGGGCCGCAAAGGACTGAGGCATGTACTGCTCGTTTCCGTAGCGCAGGCTATCTACATGGCGCCGCCTCATAGCGCTATTTTGTTGTCTTTCCGAACCTGCTCAAGACCTGAGTGCCACTTTGGCCGGTACTTGTCGTCGTCTTCGACTCCCTCAAAGGCAGCCATAGTACTGCCGGGCTCAAAGGGATAGGCAGCAGGCAAGCTTTCGTAGACCCTCGACTTAAGATGCTTAGGCCATATTCCGCTGTACCATCTCGGGGTCCTGAAGCGCGGAAAGGACAAACGCGCCACTTTTCTCCAGGTTTGACCGCCTCGGTTTCATGACCAGCAGCCGTACGCTTTTGGCAGCATGATTCAGCTGTGCACAGTTGTGTTTGCGTGCTAGACTTCTCGTGGTCTGGTATCCATCTAGGGTTTGGCATACAATAGTGCTTTCATCCTATTCGATAATGCCGTCAATAGGAGAACCTCTAGACCCTGGTCGGCCAGTAAACAAGCGGTCGCTAATCCCTGCTCCGGCCAGCCCTGAGCGTGACAGGCATTTGTCGCACCAATCAGGTTGGTATGAACCATGCCTGCAGCTGAATTAGGGTGTGTCAGGCTTAGCGGGGTCGGGAGGCTGATGTGGCCCGTTGGGACCGCATACATAAGAGCTGGCGTTCGTGCTCGTTCGCTTCAAAGTGCGAAGACACCTGTTCTATACTCAGCATACGAATTACAGAAAAGCATTGCATCAATCAATAGAATTTATTACTCAGCAAACCGAAGCAAACATGTACAAATCGATCGTTCTTGCCATCTCCGCAATTGCGGGCCTTGTTTGCGCCCAATCCATTCCGAGCTGTAGGTAGCCGCCTGCCCCGGGTTTCGGTACTTTGAAAACTCAAACGGAAGGAGACATGCTGACATGATCTGTCTGACCCAGGCGCAACCAGCTGCATTACTCTTCCAGCGAACTGCAATGGCAGCCCAGAGTGCATTTGCAACGACGCAGAATGGATAGCGAGCGTCTCATGCTGCGTCAAGACGAATTGCAACGAAGCAGATCAGCAAGCAGCGCTGTCATATGCTAACCTAATCTGCACGCCGGTTGGCGCAAGTCTTGTAAGTTGCTCTTCGCGAGCGCTCACTCTAGCTACGCTAATAACGATGCCAGCCTACCACTGCCACCTGCGCCAATAATGATACGGCCGCAGCTTCCGGATCTGCTTCCTCCAGCGCGTCGTCTGCAACTGGAGGCGCAGCCTCATCAGTCAGCTCAGCTCAGAGCTCAGTCTCAAGCTCTGCTTCTAGCATGGCCAGCAGCATCAGTAGTGCTGCGTCGTCCGCCGCCGGTTCTGCCTCATCTGCTGCAGCTGGCGCCAGCAGCGCAGCCCTTGGGAACCCGATGGCTGTGCCGGCTGCTGGTGGCATCTTGGGAGCCATTTTCGGCGCTGTTGCCCTCTTGTAAGACAACTTTGGGAAGAGCGATGAAAAAGTTGGAGAGGTCGTTATATTAGGTGAGATATGTCATGAAAGTAAGCGATGAATACTATGGTTTCGATACTTTAGAGGTATGAATGAGCCTGAAGTACTGTATATATTATCTGGATATCTCTCAACAGATCTACAAATTGAGCTTACTCATCTATGACAGTAGAACTTATCAGATCTACACGATGTTCGTTCTGCTTCACGTTCCTCCTTCAGGTCGCCCAGTTTCCAGCTCGGATTTCCTGTTCCGTCCGGCATCTACGTGAGCCAGCAACTCGAGACCAATCAATGTCGCCGAGCCTCCCAAGCGCTCGGCATCCATCACAATCAACATAGTCGCTCAAAGTGCAGGTCATATGGCATGAAGGGCAGATATTGTGCATCTGCTTGTGCCAGCTTGCATCCGAGAACGACCAGCCAACCTTCTGCACCCAATAAGTGCTTCCATCGCAACTGCCTACGGTGCGCCAATATTCTGTATCGCAAGGTCGGTTCGTCAAGCAGTGGTCGCAGAGCCTGAGACTGCTTGGCATCCACGAAGAAAGCATCTTCATCAAGCAAGGGACGTCGAAAACCTCTTTTGGGAGCAGACCGGCATATCTCGCAGACACGTATGTTCGTGATAGGTTCATGTCTGAAGCCACCAAAGCCATCTGCTTGCAGGTGAGAGCCAGTGCAACTTGGGAGGGTGCGTCACCCAATGTTTCGAAGACCAACATTTGCACCTCGTACGGCATTCGTAAGAGTACGCATTGAGTCTGGTCACAAGCATTTGTGCTGATAATCTGCTCACGTCAGTATCCGGCCTCTGATCATGTGATCAATGACCTTCTACCTGGTCGTTGACTGAGAAGCGGCCTGACAGCTTCCTCCCGAAGTGTTCGCTGGATGCTGAGCATGAGAGCTTCCTCTCGATCATTGTCGTAGTTACAGTAGTCGACATTGTCTAGTATGGGTGATGGACAGGTTGCTGACAGGTGTACAGATTAGATGGAGGTACTGATACAAGGCATATAAATACAGCTTCTAGGAAGTAAAAGCGCACAGCATTCCGGAAGTCGCCTGCGACTAAGTCGCCGACTGATTCCAAGCGAGCCACTGGTACGAGAGAATACTGCTCGTTGCGTGATACCACCAACGGTGAAGCTGATGAAGCGGTCATAAGATAAGTGAGACCGTACCTTATCTTAGCTTCTAGGCTCGACCTTTGTGGTTAGTGGCCTTTAAGCGAGAAACTCGGGTCCACATCAAGCTGATGAGGCTCCAATTTCTTCTTCCCAAACTTGACCTCGCACGGTTCAAAGCATGGACCAGCAAGTCATCAATTTCATAGTTCGCGCATTGGGTGGCTTGTACCTTGATACGGTCAGGTACAGTGATGACTCAACTGCGCAAAATGCGCTGTTGTGTCCGACGTGCCTCGGACAAGATGAGCTACGTGTACATCGAGGGGAGCATCATGTAGCAGTGAGGGTGAGAGCGTGAGCTCCAACTACAGCAGGTGCTACCTGCAGGTTCTGACCAAGGCCGATACCGAACGCTTCCTCCATACCTTGTTTGCTCGAGAAGAATTCTGACAGATGGACGAGGCCACCTTCAACCACTTCTCCCTGCCAACTCACGACCGATGTCGTTCTCTCGCAGTGTTCGAAACAAGCAACGGTAGGCCTATCTCGATTTGAACCGCTCGTCATCGGAAGACCATTCATGTATACCATACACATCTACTACCATGCGTCACTCCCTGTCGAGTCATTGGGCAGGCCTGACAGGCTCACCCGGTGATGTGACTACCGCCAATATCTCGGCTTTAGTATCACTCGATAGTGAAGATTGTAATGTGAAGATATTACGGTGCACTCCATCTCCCATTCCCTTTGGACCTTCGTTTAGCTACCTTGAAATACTTTGCAGACTAGTTGCTGATATCACGTTGCACTTGTCTACTACTTATCCTACTATTGCTATCGCAAACTCATCAACTATGTCGAGACCGTTACCGCCGGCATACAACCTGAAGCCTCAAATGACCCAAAAGGCTGCAAGGCAGAAGTCCCGTCTTCTGAGCCTCCCTCCTAAAATTGTCAAACAAATGTTCAAGAAGATCAGGCATCCACGAGACCAGGTCGCGTTCATGCTCACCTGCAAGAAGGCGGCAAAGATCACAGCCAACATACGTCTCACTACTGTCACCACCATTGTGACATACGGCACGTATCACGAGCGGCGACCATACACGCATCTCCATCTGCTGGGCGCGCTTCGCAAGTGGAGCTACATTCCCAATCACCTCCAGCTTTGTCGTAGTTGCGAGAAATATCTACCTCGAGATCGAGTTTGGATTGCAAGAAATGGCAAGACCATCAGAGAGTTGGAGCACGTCGATTGGTTGTGGACTGTAGGGCGATGGACAAGAGGAGGGAAGACATGCCCGACCTGTGAGATTGGTGACTTTGAGGAAGGCAAGGAATGGTTGCAGGCTTCGCCAGAAGGTCATGCGGTCGGAATGCTGAGAAGACAGCAGCTCGGGCAGTAATGACAGAAAATAGAGATCGTGCATCGAGCTCAAAATTGAAGCATCACCAAGGCAGATACTGTCTTCGGCAATTGCTTTCCCTGTCCACATCCAGCATTGACCTTGAGAGCTCTCTTACGGGAGAGCACCTCAATCGCCGCCCGGCGTATCGCTTTTTAGAAACATGTCGGTCGATCGGCATCCATGCATAGGAAACAAGGAGTGCTGAGGCCGCTACTACTAATGCTAGGGCGATTGACTCTGCTGGCACGACAGGTTCGGCCTCAACAATGGCTGCGATTGAGAGGCCAACAAGTAGTGCTACTCCAGCGAGCAGCGCGATTGCAGCTAACACAGCCAACGGTGCGGGAAGACTCTTCCCCTTCGCGACTGAGCTGATGCTGACAGCAGTGCTCGCGGACACGATTTGGATCCAGATCAGGCTCTAGGCATTTTGAGCTGAGTGTCGCGCTACCTGACTTCGAGGCTGAAAGATGACGGGCGATGATCCAAAGTCTCTACAGGACGTTGGATCTGTCTGTAGGGCCCCAGTTGATACTGATACTGATGTCTCCTTTTTTCCCCATGTATAGACAGATAGCTTGTACCTCGTGTACCTCTCATTAGTTTCTGCTCTTGTGATGTATAGCATCCGAGCGTGGTGTTCTAATTGAAGTAACTCTCTTCTCCTGATGAAGGGCTATTAGGTCGTAACTCTTTTGTAACGACTCCCATTCGACTCATACGAGAGTTGGCGGTAACATCCAAAGTAACCTCAACCTGAGCATCTCTGAACGCGTGCCGGCACATTGGAGACGCGTGTATGATTAAGCAAGGGTCGTGCCCAGGGTCGAGCCCAGTCACGACCGGAATGGGAAGTAGTGCCGGGCTCCAAAGCTCTGAGATCTTTCGCGCAGGGAGCATGCGCCGTCAACTCTAATTATTTACCCTGCGTGGACAGCTTGTCGTTCTTTCCATAGCAATAATCAGTGTACATCAGCTTCGTCGTTACCTTGGGGCGGTACTATGCAAACGGGTCGTTCGTTCCATTTCTTGTATTAATAGCTTCAATTCCAGGTCAATGCGACCTCAATTGTTCTCAAGACTTTCCTTCCAAAAGTCGGTCTGTCGATCCACCCTGTCATCCCGCACTGGCATTGTTCTCAGTCGAGCATTCCATGCACAGCAGCCCACCAAGCCATTCCTTCGAACACCCTACTCCGCCACTCAAAGTTCTACTTTAAGATTCTCCAATGCAAGAAGACTCAACACACCGTCGTTGAACGCTTACATTCCAAAGCAACCAGCCATGTGCAGATTCGCTTCTAATACATCTGGCAGCATGAACACTGGAGGGAGGGTTGTGCTGCCAACCAACGTTATCCCCAGGCATTACGATGTCACCCTCGAGCCTGACTTTGACAAGTTCACCTTCGAAGGATCTGTCACTATCGACCTCGATGTTGATGAAGACAGCTCTTCGATTTCGCTCAACACGAATGACATCGATATCCATACAACTACCGTCCACGCCGATGGTGCCCTCGTCACTTCCTCACCCAAGCTCTCTTACGATACGGACACTCAGACGACGACCATTGACCTCGGTTCTGAAATCAAGAAGGGTCAGAAAGTGCAGTTGAAGCACACCTACACTGGCCAGCTGAACGACAACATGGCTGGCTTCTACCGATCAAAGACTAAGACAGGTCAATACCTGGCTGTATCGCAGTTCGAGGCAACCGATGCGCGAAGAGCACTACCATGTTTCGACGAGCCTGCCCTGAAGGCGGAGTTCACGGCGACCCTCATCGCAGACGAAAAACTGACCTGCTTGTCGAACATGGATGTTGCTTCGACAACCATGGTAGAGTCAAAGACCTCTGGAGGCAAGAAGAAGGCTGTCAAGTTCAACAGATCTCCGCGCATGTCCACATACCTGCTGGCATTCGTCGTTGGGGAGCTGAAGTCCATTGCTACCGACAAGTTCCGCCTACCAATCAAGGTCTGGATGACTCCTGATCAAAAGGATTCAGATGGTGCCTTTTCGCTTGAGGTGGCAGCTAAGACACTTGCATTCTACGAAAAGGCCTTCCAGGCACCATATCCACTGCCGAAGATGGATATGGTCGCAATTCCAGATTTCGCTGCAGGAGCTATGGAGAACTGGGGTCTTGTCACCTACCGTGTAGTGGATCTACTCTTCGACCAGAAGACCGCAGGTGCGGCTACCAAAGAAAGAGTTGCAGAAGTCGTACAACACGAATTGGCTCACCAGTGGTTCGGTAACCTCGTCACTATGGACTTCTGGGATGGGTTGTGGCTGAACGAAGGGTTTGCAACCTGGATGAGCTGGTACAGCTGCAACGAGTTCTACCCCGAGTGGAAAGTGTGGGAGACCTTCGTCATCGACACTCTACAAGGTGCGCTTAGTTTGGATGGCCTTCGAAGCTCTCATCCTATCGAAGTGCCGGTTCATCGAGCCGAAGACATCAACCAGATCTTCGACAGCATTTCCTACTCGAAAGGTTCTGCCGTCCTACGCATGATTTCGAAGTATATCGGCGAAGATGTCTTCATTGACGGTGTAAGAAAATACATTAAGAAGCATGCTTGGGGTAACACTCAAACAGGCGACTTATGGGAGGCTCTCAGTGAGGCCAGCGGCAAGGATGTCTCTTCAGTGATGGACATCTGGACAAAGAAGATGGGCTACCCTGTCGTCTCGGTGACAGAGAACGAGAAGGATGGCAGCATCACACTCAAGCAGAACAGGTTTCTCAGAACAGGTGACGTCAAACCTGAAGAGGATGAGACGCTCTACCCCGTCATCCTTGGTCTCAGAACCAAAGATGGCGTCGACGAGAGTCTAATGCTGACAGAACGAGAGCAAACCTTCAAGCTGGCACATGGCCTGGACTTCTACAAGCTCAACGCTGATCATTCTGCGCTGTTCAGAACCAGCTATCCCCCAGAGCGGCTTGCAAGGCTTGGCAAAGCAGCAAAGGACGGATTACTGACGGTTGAAGACCGTGCAGGTATGATTGCTGATGCAGGAGCGCTCGCTGCAAGCGGCAATGCAAAGACATCTGGCATACTCAAGCTTCTCGAAGGCTTCAGTACCGAAGATCAGTTTGTGGTCTGGAACGAAATCCTCACCCGAATCAGCTCTGTGCGCAATACCTGGATGTTCGAGGACGAGGCTGCTAGGAACGGTCTCAAGGCATTCCAACGAGAGCTAGTGTCGAAGAAAGCCCACGAACTTGGCTGGCAGTTCAGCGAGAACGAGGACCACATCATGGGTCAATTTAAAGCGCTGATGTTCGGCTCTGCTGGTTTGGCTGGTGATCAAAAGATCCAGTCCGCCGCCAAGGAAATGTTCGAGAATTACACAGCTGGTGACCACAATGCCATTCATCCCAATATTCGAGCTTCTGTCCTGGCCATGGCTGTCAGAGATGGTGGCGAGAAGGAATGGGAAGCGGTCCGAGAAAGATCTCACTCTGCACTGACCGCCGACGAACGCAACACCTGCCTACGCACGCTTGGAAGAACACAAAAGCCAGAGTTGATCAAGAGGACGTTAGAGCTGGCTCTTAGTGGAGAGATCAAGACGCAGGACATCTACATGCCGATCGGTGGTCTAGGTACCACTCCAGAAGGCATCGAGAAGAGATGGGAGTGGATGCAGGAGAATTGGGATACATTGATCGAAAAGCTGCCGCCCAGCATGACTATGTTGAGCAGCGTGGTTAGTATCTGCGTCTCTGGCTTCACCTCTCAGAAGCAGCTTGACAGAGTACAAGACTTCTTCAAGAACAAGGACAAGAAAGGTTTCGACAGAAGCTTGGAACAGAGCCAGGATTCGATTCGATCCAAGATCGGCTGGCTGGGCAGGGATCGCTCTGATGTTGAGAATTTCTTGAACGAGAAGGGCTATCACGGTGTTCAGGGTAAGTTGTAAGCAGTTCAAGGAAGCGACATTGCGAAAGCTGTTGTGGGCTCGATTAATGTACTCGTTTTGCGACACTGGGGACGCCATCTCTATGAAAATCAAACCAGGCCAAATATGAGGGACGCACTTGTTGATAACAGACTTTGCCGTTAGATTACGCGAGTAGCAAGACGCGTCGAGTTCATAGATACCCAACAGGCTTCCGAACACCAATGGTTGCTTCGGGTCTTCAAGTGCATGGTGTGTTTCCCTCGAGATCCATCCCTGCTTTGCTGCTTGCCTTATCGATGAGGGATGTAATGTGATTGATCAGAGCATGCCACTACCCACGGATACGATCACCCCCGACGTCTTTCCCGAACCACCCCCAGAGCTCCTAGCATCCAATAACAACGGAAACGCCGTACCTGCTTGTGTACCAGATCGTTTTCCCAGCACGACACAACAACTATAACTCCAAGCTAACTCCTCGTGCCCTCCTGTATTCCGCCCATTGCCCTCGTGTATCCCCGACCCTTCTCCCTCAGATCCCCGCTCAAGGCGAGTCAAGTGATGAAAAAAGGTACCATGCTGCAGCCAGTAGAAGTGTAAGACCAGCGCAACAAGGGCGACAGGTGTCTGAAAGACCCAATCTCCACCCGAGTTGGAAAAATAAGAATAATCGATGGAGAAAAACCTCGCGTGGAGGCGTAACAGCGATTAAACTGTTAAGAACAGATACTACATATTGATCTTAGCCATATGGCAAAGGAAGCATGGAGGAGAAGAAGTGGGTGAGGGATGGTGCGTTGGGCGACGGGGTTTATATAGATAGAGATTGAGCGCGCTAGGCTGGAAGCGGTAGGTGAGCGTGTTGGTTGCCTAGTACTGGTGGGGATAAGATGTGTCCATCACTGTCACTTAGTGGGTGGGTAGGGTAGGCTGACGTGCCAGATTGGGCAGTCTTCACTGTATCGAACGGTGGTGATGGATCTTTCACTGCGCGCTTGGGAGGAAAGTGCTCCTCACGGTCACTTGGGGAGGCGGACAGGCAGGCAGACGTGCTAGATCCGGTTGTTGACGACATCCAAAATTGACAGCGATGTAGAGATAGGTGGCAGGACAGGCAGACCTGCCCAGTTCGGTAATATTGACACTTTTGGAGACCGGCAGTGAAGCTACCACATCTACCGTTACTGTGAACTCCTCTATGCATTCCTTGAGCCAGCGATCGAAGTCGGTTCTCCCGGAAAGCACTTTCAAGTTTCAAGCGCTTAAAGGTCATCGGCCTACACACTAGCCTAGTATATTACTGTGGAATGTTAGCACAATTGGTAGAGCGCGCGATAGATTTATAGGGGCGAGCAACAATTCGAGTCTGTAATTTCTAAATCCATCCCTGGTTGCGCCTACGTAGACCTAGCGTCCCCTCGGACTCTTGCCTCACGTAAATTCACCCTCCTTCTTATCTAGCCTGACGACCGTCAGCGCGCTCGCGAGCTTACACATTTCCACCGGATCCTTCCCAACAGCCTCATAAAGCTCCTGGACATCGGTCGGTAGCCCGATGCCCTCGGCGGTCTTTCGGCTCCTTGGGTCAATGAATGGCGCCAACTCAGGCCAAACACCCTGGACGGTATCACAGAACACATCGACAGCCACATTGCCGATGCCCTTGATCTTCTTCACTTTCTGGCGGACCTCCTCGATCACCTTACTGCTGTCGCTGCCTGCACTCCCCTTAGCCTGCTTGAGCAAGTTGTTCAGGTCTCCGTCATATTCCTCCCCCAGCAGCTCTGCTAATTCGCCTAGCTGTGTGGCTGTTTTCTCGCGGTAGTGCGTGTAGCCGCCCTCAGTGAGCACCTCGGTACGCTCCTGCCAGCTGGATTTCTCCAAGGTATCCAGATCGGCATAACCTGCCTCAATGACAGTCCGTACGGTCTTGGCCGCTAATTCATGCGAGATGCGCGTTGATGAAAGCGTCGCATTGAGCAGGTGCGCGAAGATTGTCTCCGGCGTTGGGGAGGTAGGGTCAGAAAGTGCTGTGTCTTGAAGAGGGAGGGTGCCGTAGGTGGACAGGAGCTTTTGAATCTTGTCGCTACCTTTCGCTGAATGCTTCATTTGGCCTCTCGGGTTGCCCTTAGTGGCCTGCTTAGCCTTGCTGTCATCTTTGGCCTGCTCCTCATGCTTGGGCTTGCTGTTCTTTGGCTTTTTGTCCTTCTTGGGTGCCTTTGCAGGAGGCTCATCTGACTCCTTGGACTCCTCTTCCGGTTCTTGCCGCTTTTTGGGAACCTTGGTATGTGGTGGAGCGCTCTCATCCTCCTTCTTGGCTGCCTTGTCTTGCGCTCTGGTTCGCGCCATTGTACAAGTATGGGTTAAAAACAATCTGAATCAAGAAGTTAGGTGTTGTAGGCGAGGTATGCTTGCATAGGCACGAAGCTTAGAGCTTTCATGCTACCCTTGATCGCTTCTGACGCAATGGTGCCTTCACCCTGGGCACCTGTACTATTTCCGGACTCTTCTACCGTACTAGGTACCGTCCTCTGGCATGGTTCTATCCATGGTTCTATCAAGTGGTGCTCGCCTGAAGCTCCAACCCACTCGTGGATGTCAAAGTAAATATGGGTATCGAAAGTACTGTAAACTTTCTGGTAGAGTTTCACTTCCCCAGATCTAGATCTGGGGTCTCCGTTCCCATGTGCATACCAATTTGACGCTAATGCAGAGGGGTTTCGCAGTCTTGTCGTTTGACAAAGACTATAATTATGCCGTGTCAGACATCTCCCTGTATTCTTCGTCGCGCAGGAGGAGCCCGCGACAATTCTGCGTTATGAGCGCCTGAGTCCGCTGGGACTGTCTCGAGGTGACAAGCAACAACAGTCGTCCACGGACGGACGTCGGCTGTCCTGGCGGGACAGCCTGATCGACCGCACTCATGGCTCTCGGTATACTCGAACCTAAGGATGAGCACGTCGCTGGGACTGTCTACGTATACGACCAGGCGCGAGGGCATATAGAACAACTCACTAGTGAGAGGAACCTCAAGAGGGACCGGTCTGGCAAGATCATTCTGGTACCACAGCCCAGCGACGACCCGAATGACCCACTGGTAGGCAAAGCGCGACACAATACCAGATCATGCGTTGACAAGACCTGCAGAACTGGCCAGTGCGAAAGCGCGATACCATCCTCGCCATCCTCACAATCGTTGCTGTGATCGCAACCACGGCAGCTCCCCTGCTCGCAGCTGACTCGGTCCAGCTCGCCATCTTCTTCGTCAAGACATTCCAAGACGCGGCTAACCTCACCGCTTTCCACCTAGCAGGCTGTGCAGTCGGCGCCTTCATATTCGTCCCGTCAGCAAGAGTATGGGGCAAAAGACATGTCTTTCTGTTCGGAGCTCTGCTCATGACAGCGACTTCTGCGTGGGGAGGCTCAACGCACAACAACAAGAACTACACCTCCCTGCTCTGGGCAAGGGTATTTCAGGGCGTTGCACTCGCGCCATTCGAGTCCCTCACCAATGCCGTCGTAGGCGACCTCTACTTCGTGCACGAGCGTGGTCCTCGCATGGCAGTCGTGAACACGGCCATCTTCGGTGGTGCTTTCCTAACACCAGTCTTCGTTGGCATGATCGCGAAGCACATCGGATGGCAATGGTCTTTCTATTTCCTCGCCATCTTTATGGGTGTCGGCTTTCTAGCTCTCTTCTTTTGTGTACCTGAAACGGCATTCCGAAGAGCAACAGCACTCAACACAGACACGATGCATGACCAGACCCCATCTACCTTCACATCCACCTCACCCGCCGAAAGCCTCAATTCGGATGAAAAGCGCCTCCGCTCAACGTCGGCACCGGTGGCGACAGCACAACCACGGGACACTTACATCAAACAACTGCATGTTGTCAACGGCCGCAAATCCGACGATAGCTACTTCAAGCTCCTCCTCCGCCCCTTCCCCCTATACCTCCAACCCGCCGTCTTCTGGGGCTGCCTCATGCAAGGCGTAATTATCGGCTGGACCGTCATGGTTGGCGTAATCCTCAGCCTCATCTTCCTTTCCCCACCCCTCTTCTTCACCGAAGAACAAGCAGGAAAGATGTACACCGCGGCCTTCATCGGCGCCATGGTCGGTCTAGTCCTCAGCGGCATCTATACCGAGCTCGTGACGCGCTGGATGATCCGCCTCAACAACGGCAAGTACGAACCCGAATACCGCATCTTACTCGCTCTGCCCACTCTCATCTTCACTGCGATCGGGCTGTACGGCTTCGGCATAACAGCAGCAAACACCTACAAATACGGCTGGCTCATCCCAGACGTTTTCATCGCTTTCGTCATCGCCTCCATGGTCATGGGCGCCATCTGTTCGGCTCAGTATCTGCTCGACGCCCACCGGGAGATCGACATCGAGATCTTCACGAACCTGATCATCTTCAAGAATGTCTTCAGCTTTATCCTGGCCTACTTTGCCTACACCTGGGTCTTCAGCACGGGGATCAAGCGCATGTTTACTATTTTCGGGAGTATCGAGGTTGGGATCTGTGCGTTGAGCGTGCCAATGTATGTGTTTGGGAAGAGGAATCGAGCGTTCTGGCAGAGGCATGACCTTTTACGCATGTTCAAGCTGAGATGAGATGAGATAGGGCATTGTAACGTGAGAACAGCATGTATGGATAGTAATGCGAAAGCGGTCAATAAATTGCGTTCATCATGTCTCTGATGCTCTGTATCACAATTGATCGATTCCCTTGCTCCAATGGTTAATTAAGTCTCAGGAACCACGATGATCTCGAACACTGCACCGAGACGATCTTCGCCCAGCCTACAAGGAAAAAGCCTTCACGCTGCAGACAATGAGGAGTAAATACGACGAAATTCGAGAAGTTCGTTAGTCTCAAGAAGAAGGCTACACAGGTCAGAAATGGACTTGAGGCCGAGGATCGGAGATAAATGTGTTGCGGTTGTTAGAGAACGAGTATGGAGAGCAGGAGGACGCAGGATCGAGGGCTCTAGCTTGAGGTTCGAGGCAGTCAAGCTCTTCCTTTTCTGATCGCTATACTTTGTTGCTGCAGTAGTTGACTGCTGTTACTTAGTACTCATGAACATTTTGTCGGGGTTCGGGGCATCTCTTATTTGTAATGCCTGAATCGCTGTATGCTTTGCGATACAGAAAGAACCAATATCTGATAGGTAGCCACTGACGCAGCACAAATACCCAGCTCAGCTCTGTACAGTCTGTCTGAGCATTTCAGTTCGACAACTCCAACAATGCAATATTCATGGCGTGATCGTGCATCATCCGTTCTTTACTTACTTGCCTGCGCACTCGTTAGCATACCAGTGCACCAATTGCATGATTTCATTCCACTCACCCTTATGGCTCCCCAACATAGTCTGATCAAAGATCTCTCCCGCCTTACTCGCAGGCTTAGGCCTCTGCTCATCGCCCATACCCCCCTTCTCAAACGGACTAAGCTTCGTGCTCTCGCCCGTACCACCGCCCTCCTTCAGATGAACTGAGTTCTTGTCTCCCTGCTGCGTACCGCCATACGCCTTCGTGTGGGTCGGCGTGGCGCCAGAATTGGTGTATGCCTTCTCAATGTTCTGCACGCCCGTGGTACGCATTGACACGGCGGGGGTGTCTCGCGGTGTGGGCGAGTAGTTCAGGTAGAGGAAGGCGGTGATGCCTAGGGCTGCGGTCGTTGCGATTAGGCCGCCGCGTTTGGCGAAGATCGAGGGATTGGGGGCTTTGGGGTTCCGTTTTGGCGCGCCTGGGTTCGCGGGTGCGTTGCCGGACATGTTGGCTGCTGAGGTTTGGTTATTGTCTAAGCTTGAGGATGATACTTCGAGGGCGGTGTTGGGGCCGTTCCTCAGGGTCGAGGTGCTTAGTAGCCCTGTTGTGATCGAGGATGGCGGAAGGAGCAGAGTTTAGTGACCAGCTTCGAGTCACTCGGTTTGCTAGATGCTTGAACAGTATAACGAAGAGACTATTTTATAACGGAAGAGCTCTCCGGTCAAACTCGAGATACTGTGATGTATTGAAGAGCAACTTGTCTGCTGTAGACAGAGTGAAGAGAGGAATACAGTGGCTATACCGCAAAGCTTATCCGAGCGAAATCCATCTCTCCTGAGGAGTCCATCATAGCTCTCTGTTCCTGACATACTTTAACTTCCCCAGAGCTAGAGCGTCACTGACCACTGGCGTTTGTGTTAGACTTGGGCTCCGAACGGTCAAGAAATACGTCATGACATTCACGATTGAGTTGATCGGGCCCACCTTATATAAGCGCAGCCCGCAGCTTGATGCGATTAAGGCATTCTGTAGCCCCGGAACACGATATAAGCAACTTCCCTGGTCGAAGAACTCCTGCCATCACCTATGTAAGAGGTGAGAACCATCAGCTCTGCTAGGATTCATGCTATCTTAGCTGGTTACAAATGACGTAGATGGTACGCCAGGCGAGCTGATTGTTGAAAGTAAAGCCCAGGAGATATTCAGCAACGAACACGATCTGGGATGACTACATTGTGGAAAGATCTTTGAGATCCAGTAGGTGCAGTAGTCTTATCTCCTCTTCATTTCAGAGGATCAAGTCATGCGACTTCGTGGGGAATCATAAAAATTGCTTCGCTGGGGCAGCAGCAAGTAATTTTTCCCAGTCTAGGACCCTCATAGACACTCTCGCCAGTGATGCTTCGAGACAACCAGATATTCAACGCTCACGTCCTTCGCTCCTTGACCGGCATCTTAACTACAAGCATCCGTCATGGTGGGACGGGTAGGTCTGCAACCAGAAGCTTGCTCTTAAGAGGCTGGTGCAGCAGGCTTGTCCTCTGTTGTAGCGGCCTCAGAAGTAGTGGGGGCTTCAGCGGACTCCTCCTTCTTGGCCTCAGATGAGCCAGCGCCCTCGCCCTCACCACCATCAGAGGAAGTCCACAATGTCAAGTTGTCTCGAAGGAGTTGCATGATCAATGTGCTGTCTCTGTATGACTCTTCAGAGAGCGAGTCCAGTTCGGCGATCGCATCGTCAAAGGCTTGCTTAGCCAAGTGGCAGGCTCTGTCGGGAGAGTTGAGGATCTCATAGTAGAAGACGGAGAAGTTGAGGGCAAGACCAAGTCGAATTGGATGCGTTGGGGTCAACTCAGTCTGAGCGACATCGGTGGCATTCTGTCGGGTGTTAGATCATGTTCGACATAGCGTCGCAGATGAATGCTTGCGTACCTTATAGGCCTCATGAGCGGCAGTGGCGGCAGTCTTGCGCTTGTCACCCGACGCGAACTCAGCCAGATATCGGTGGTAGTCGCCTTTCCTAAAAAGACCGCGTCAGGAGATGAATGTAAAATGTTGGGACATGCTTACATCTTGTGATAGAAGACCTTGGACTCGCCAGTCTCGGCCTTGGGGATGAGAGCATCGTCGAGGACATCGAGGACATCTTGGCAGACTTTCTCGAGCTCGGTTTCGATCTTTTGGCGGTAGTCGCGGATGGTGGAGACGTGCTTGTCAGAGCCTTTGGATTCCTCCTTTTGCTCGATGGAAGAGATGATTCTCCACGAGGCCCGTCTTGTGCCGACCACGTTCTTGTATGCGACAGAGAGAAGGTTTCGTTCGTCAACAGAGAGCTCGCCGCCGAGCTAGGTACGAGTTAGAGATCTTCCAAGCCCACAGTAGGCAGTTTGTACTCACGTTGGCGACCTCTTTCATGTAGCTGACCATTTCATCGTAGCGCTCGGCTTGTTCTGACAGGCCATCAGTATCCGAACTTGTTCATACACATAGTTGTCACTCACCGCATAGCCTCGCGAGGAAGGTTTTGCTATCGCGCTGTAGTAAAGACACTCGTTAGCAGCGAATCTTATCGGCCAGTCAGGATGGCATGTGGGACGGTGAGCGATTCGACTTCTGCTGCTGGGCGACTACTCACATCAGACGACATTGTGGCGTGTTCGTGTAAGGACGATAGAGAGGGGTAAAGATTCAGCAGAGTACGTAGACAAGTGCGCAGGTCGAGGTTGTGGTGGTGGTTGTGGATTGTTGTTTGAATAATTGGGGGAAGTAAGTCGGGTTGATGCGCTTGCTGTGACCTGCTCTACGGTTGATCGAGAAAGGCTAGTGGGCCAGGAAGGTGGAAGGCCAGCGAACTTCCTGCCAAACACAAAACTGGGCGCTAGCACAGGCAAGGTGACTGTGGGCAATCGACCAGCCAATCTGCTGCCTGCCTCAGTCTTCTGTCTGAACCAACGTGCCTGTTGCTCTTTTTCTCATCCTTGTTTCAGAAGTGAGGCGGCTGATTCAGACTGGATTGCGTCCAAGCCGTGCCAATATTCTATCTACCGTACTCCCTCGACTGCTCCCTGTGAGATTAAGGCCCCCAAAAGCTGAGGAGCACGTGCTACTTGCATGAGGCTATGGCGCGGCATTGGTATAGTACACGCAAAAGGTACAATCCCGGGTTTAGACCTCGTCGTCCCGCATCTCACCCTTCCGCGAGTAGGTAAGTACTAGTGGTGGGGTCGGTACAGATATGGCGGTGAGCTTCCAGAACGTA
>Ga0210040_10000527_pt1 | contig 63988 bp, 54 predicted proteins | sample CryGeyCG12114_NA_FD_185462 | JGI IMG/M metagenome (GOLD analysis project Ga0210040, IMG submission 185462) | Groundwater microbial communities from aquifer - Crystal Geyser CG19_WC_8/21/14_NA (SPAdes) (version 2) | ecosystem: Environmental > Aquatic > Deep subsurface > Groundwater | place: USA...
CTTTTAGTTAGAAACTAATTGCTAACGGCTAATTACTAATCGCTCTTAAGAGCGGGAGACGAGGTTCGAACCCGCGACCTACAGCTTGGAAGGCTGTCGCTCTACCAACTGAGCTACTCCCGCTTGTACTTTTACTAATTAGTGAATGTTTGAAGTTTAAAGGGGTGAATTATTATAATATTCACTCGTTAAATAAAACACTCATTCACTCATTTAATTTGGTGTGGGGAGAGAAGGATTCGAACCTTCGAAAGATCACTCTAACGGAGTTACAGTCCGTCCCATTTGGCCACTCTGGAATCTCCCCAAATTTAAATAGTTTTAACTATTTAAAAGAACTTTCCTTTTTAAACAAACTTCTTACTAGCGCTGTTTTCTAAAGGAGTTGCAAAATTAGATGCTTTTTTCTCTTAGTCAAACTTTTTAGCAAAAAAATATTTCGATTTAACGTGTATAAACGACAATTTATTAAGCAATAAGTACTTAAGCAAAACACAAGCATTATTAAATTTAAGCATTATACTGTTTAAATTAGTTTTAATAGTTAATTTCCTTGTAAATCGCCATGAGCTTCGGGTCTTTTTCTTTAGCTTTTATATCTGCTTTCAAAGCTTTGATTTCCGGACGATCGGCTCCGGCTAAAGTCAGGGCCTGGTAAGCGCCTAGTTTTACAAAATAAGTTGGATGGGTGCGGGCAATTTTCTCCAGCCGTTCTATAGCCGGTTTTTGTGCTTCGGCCGGTACATTTACTAAATAGCCACCAAAGTTTTGTAAAAAGAAAAACAACTGTTCTCCTTTAACTTTATCTAAAGTTTTCATATACCAGTCGTACTGTTCCGGCCCGCCAAAAAAAGCATAATATCCTGCTAAAGCGGCCATTACCTCACCGCTGTTCAGCTGCTCGTAAGGTTTTAACACATTTACCATTCCTTCTTTTTTAGTGGTGGTTAAGGCCCCAATACCAGCCGCTACTACAGCATAAGAACTATCTTTTAAGGCTTGATTATAAACTGCGCTGTTATCTGCTTGGGCCAGGGTAGCTAAAGTATTAACCGCATCGGCCCGGACGGAGCTTTTTTTATCCTTTAAAGCTAAATCCCGGATTGCGGCCGGTATTGTGGGATCGGTGCCACTGTATTTTTCCAGAGCTACGAGCGCATCGCTGCGGGTTTGGGCAAAAGAGTCTTTCAGGGCAGCTTTAAACACATCGGCTATGGCTGCTTCGTTCACATTTTTACTCAATACCCTTAAAGCTTGGTATTTGGGTACATATTGCTGGCTATTGTAAAACTGATAAATTAATTCGGAATTGGTTTTGGTGTGTTCTACCTGTCCTAATAATTGTTGCGCGCCATCGAACAATACCAGTTCTGGGGCATCGGCCATTGGAAAGGTAAACCTTTGCTGCGTTTGGGTGATGGTAATCGGGTAATCGGTGCGTTTCTTATTTTGCCAAACGGATATGCTAAGCGGTAAGCGGTAAATGGGCGTGTAAGCCGAATCCTGCAGTTGTTTTACATTTACGGTTAACTGGCCGTTGGCATAATTATGCTGCACCTGTAATTGCGGGTGCCCAGGCGATAAAAACCACTGATTAAAGAACCAATGTAAATCTTCGCCGGTTACATCTTCAAAAGCGATGCGCAGTTCGTCTACTTCTACGTTGGTGTATTTATGCGTATTCAGGTATAATTTCAAGGCTGCAAAAAAAGCATCGTCGCCCACATAATTGCGCAGCATGTGCAGCACCCGGCCTCCTTTCGCATACGAATGGCTGTCGAACATATCTTCTTTATCCAAGTAATGATACCGGATCAGGGGCACTTGTTTGGTTTCGGCTTCGCCCAAATACGTCTGCAGCTCTTTTAAACCCGCCACATCGGCCGACATTTTACCGTTTTTGTGTTCTTCCCATAGGTATTCGGAGTAGTTGGCAAAAGATTCGTTCAGGGGCAGGTTGGCCCAGGACTCCAGTGTAACCAAATCGCCAAACCATTGGTGAAAAAGCTCATGGGCAATAATATAATCCCAGTTGGCGTCCAGTAAGCCCCGCCGGTCTACCTGCACATCTTCCATAAAAGTTGAGGCCGTGGTATTTTCCATGGCTCCCGACACAAAGTCCCGCACCACTATTTGGGCATATTTATCCCAGGGGTAATCAAAGCCCAGCTTTTTCGAAAAAAACTCGATCATAGCCGGCGTATTACCAAATATGGCTTTGGCAGTATTTTTATATTGGGGCTCTACGAAATAATCTACGTCTATATTACGCCATTTATCTTTAATAACGGCAAACTCTCCTACCGCCATCATGGCCAGGTATGGCGAGTGTGGTTTTTCCATTTTCCAATAATCGGTCCGGGTGCCGTCGGCGTTTTTACGGGAATATTGCAGGGAACCATTCGATAGGGTGGTATATTTGGCATCAACCGTAATGTATACTTCCTGCGTCATTTTCTGGTTCGGCTTATCGATGGTCGGGAACCAGGCCGAATTGGCTTCGGTTTCACCTTGCGTCCAGATCTCACGCGGTTTACCAGGCTCCTGCCCCAGCGGGTTTATAAAATACAAACCTTTATCGGAAGTAATTGCGGCGCTGCCTTTTGCCTCCAATTCGTTGGGCTTGGCCGTATAGGCTATAAAAACCTGGTACTGGTTGGTGCGGGTATAAGTTTTATCTAACGTAATGGTTAATTTCTGCTGATCGTAGGTATATTTTAAGTCTTTTTCGCCGGCATCCGACACCAGTTGCACTTGTTTAATATCCATTCCCTTAGCATCCAGCACCAAGGTATTTTGCGGATAAAAATAAGGTTTTAACGTAAGAGTTGCTTCCCCAATTAAATATTGTTTTTGCCAGTCGAAGCGCACGCGCAACCGGGTATGAATTAAATCGTGGAGTTGCTTTTCGGACGGATGGTAAGGCCCTTTTTCGATAACCCAGGCGGGCGTACCGCCATCAGTCACCATGGTATCGGGAGTGGCCGGCGCTTGGGTTTGCGTGACGGCGGTATTTTGCTGAACGGGAGCTTTATTTACCTGGCACCCCGACCATAATCCGACCGACAAAAAGCAACTTAATACTTTTAAATATTTATAATTCATAAAGGATGTTTTAAATTTATGCCCAAGTTCTGTAAATCATTTCGGATTTAAACTAACTTTGGCTCGAAAAAGAATACAAGAAAGCATGCTACAGGTCCAGACCGCTAACGAAAAAAAATGGCAGGTTGATATTACCAAAAACGAAATCCTGGTAGATGGTTTTCTTTTTCAATGGGATCTGCAACCCTTAAAGCCCGGCTTTTTTCATATTATTAAAGATAATAAATCTTACACTGCCGAGATTATTCAGGCCGATTATTCGGCCAAAATTTTTACCATCCGGATAAACGGCCATGACCATACCCTCACAATAAAAGACCGGTTTGATCTTTTACTCGAAAAAATGGGCATGTCGCAAACTGCGGTCAATAAAGTAAATGAAATTAAAGCGCCGATGCCGGGCCTGATTGTGGATATTAAAGTAAGCGCCGGCCAGGAGGTAAAAAAAGGTGACCCAATTATGATACTGGAAGCCATGAAAATGGAGAATATTTTAAAATCTCCGGGCGACGGCATCATTAAAGCCATCCGGGTAAATGTACGCGATAACGTGGAAAAGAACCAAGTGCTGATTCAGTTTGGATGATTTAGTCTATGGTTTATAGTTTATAGTCCATAGTCGACGGTCCATTGTATTATTTTTGTAAAGAAGTAAGAAGTGAGCATGGGAAAGTGGAAGAACGAAAAACTTTATAAATCAGAATCATCTTTCACCTTATCTTTTACTTCTTACAGGCAAAATCGAATATTTAAAAATTAAATATCTAAAGTCTACATATCTAACATTTAAAAATAGCGTGAAATACAAACGGATACTTCTAAAGCTTAGTGGCGAAGCCTTAATGGGCGAACAACAATACGGCATTGACACCAACCGGCTCCTGCAATATGCCGCCGAAATTAAAGGTGCGGCTGAGATGGGGGTTGAAATTGCGGTAGTAATTGGAGGTGGCAATATTTACCGGGGATCTCAGGCCGAACACATGGGTTTAGACCGGGTACAAGGCGATTATATGGGTATGCTGGCAACCGTTATCAACAGCATGGCCCTGCAGAGCGCCCTGGAAAAATCCGGGGTTATGACACGGTTGCTTTCGGGTATTAACATCCAACAAGTTTGTGAACCTTATATCCGGCGCCGGGCCATGCGCCATTTAGAAAAAGGCCGGGTAGTTATATTTGGGGCCGGTATTGGCAGCCCTTATTTCACTACCGATTCGGCCGCCAGTTTACGGGCCATCGAAATTGAAGCGGATGTGGTGCTGAAAGGAACCCGCGTAGACGGCATTTATTCGGCTGATCCGGAAAAATACCCCAATGCTGAGCGTTTCGAAACCCTGACGTTCCAGGATGTGTTTGAGAAAAACCTGAATGTAATGGATATGACGGCGTTTACTTTATGCAAAGAAAATGAGCTGCCGATTATTGTTTTTGACATGAACAAATCTGGTAATCTGCGTAAAATAATAAACGGCGAAAGCGTTGGCACGCTGGTTGCTGTATAGTGGTTTTAACCCGCACTGCCGGATTTTTTTAGAATTTATTTAATTTTTAGACTTACCTGATCTTTATTAGGCTTGTTTATATTAAAATTAATTGTTTTTTTTGAAAAATAGTAAATGTCGGAGTTATGTTTTATAACCCGGCCGATATAATTAGCGACAAAAAATTATCATGGAAGAAGAAATTCAGTTTTATTTAAGTGAAGCCGAAGAATCGATGCAAAAAGCCTTGCAGCACACCGGAACCGAGTTAACCAAGATTCGCGCCGGTAAAGCTTCGCCGGCCATGGTACAGGATATCCGGGTAGATTACTACGGCACTTCCACGCCTATTTCTCAAGTGGCAAACGTCAGCACCCCCGATACCCGCACAATCTTTATTAAGCCCTGGGAAAAAAATATGCTGGGAGAAATAAATAAAGCGATTAAAAATAGCGATCTGGGTATTCAGCCTTTACAGGAAGCAGATGGTGTGCGCTTAAACGTGCCGGCTTTAACCGAACAGCGCCGCCGCGATTTGGTTAAACAAGCCAAAACCGAATGTGAAGGCGGTAAAGTACGGGTGCGAAACATACGAAAAGACGTAAACGATGCGCTCCGGAAATTGCTGAAAGAAGGTGCTTCGGAAGACGCCATTAAAGACGCTGAAGGCAAAGTACAAAAGCTAACCGACAATTATATTGTAAAAGTTGACGAACTGCTGAGCCGCAAAGAATCCGAAATCATGACAATCTGATTTTCGTTATTCGTTGTCCGATATTCGTTGTTCGGTAGTAGGGAATACAATCAAATCAGTTTCTTATAGTAGTAACAAATTAGAAATAATAAAAAGTAAAAGGCCTTCCGAATTGAATGGAAGGCCTTTTACTTTTTATAACATAAATTTAAGTTGAAGATAGTTATCAGAAATAGATTAAATCAGCACTAATTTAATAAAATGCCAACAACGAATAACGATTAACGAAAAACGATTAACTAAATCAAGCCCGTTGGGAAACGAACTTCTTTTGCTTCTTTTTCCGGTTTTTCTTTAAGCGGTTTAACCACAAAATAATACCGGTAACCGGAAAAGTAAAGCCGGCCACACACGAAATAAAAGCAATGATGCGGCCCGGCAAACCTGCAATAGAGCCCACGTGTACGGGATAAAAAGTGCTTCTTACGCGCTGCCCCAGGTTTTTGTCCTCAAAAAGCGACTGGCCTAAAACTTCTCCGGAATACTGATCGAGGTATAACTGTCCGTTGGCGCGTTCGTGTACGGCATCTTCCGGCATAAAATTAACCGTAATCGCCGCATCTGGTTCCTGGGGGCTGCTTAAACTATAAAATTCCGCTCGCGGCACTTTATTCTGGGCTACAGTCAGCGCCTGATCGAAAGAAATTGCCGGCGCATTGTCCCGCACTTGCGACAAGGGCGGCTCCGGTGGTGTTTTTTCGGAATTGGTCAATTTGTAAATACCATCGTTAAACCACTCGAAAGACCAGGCCAAACCGGTAAAAGCAAAAGCAAAGAGAAATATAGCGGTATAAAAACCCACCACAATATGCAAATCGTGGTTGATGCGCTTCCAACCAGCATCAAACTTTAAAGAAAGGCGTTGCTGTAAAATCTTTTTATTTTTAGGCCACCACAACACAATACCGGTAATCAGGATAAACAAAAAGAAAACGGTACTAACACCTACAATTAATTTACCCGGACCATCCTGCACCAATAACCAGCGGTGCAAGCCAAACATAGTCATGAAAAAAGGGCTCTTTTGGGCCGAAGTAGCAATTAGCTGACCGGTATAAGGATTTAGGTAAGCAATGTCGCCGCGGCTGCCTTTACCGGGACCGCCTTTCTTCTCTCCTTTACCATCTTCTTTTTTGTGTTCTCCGGCGGCAGCTGTATTTTCCTTATTTTTTCCACGGGGAACTTCTTTGGCTCTTTCCCCTGCTTTACCGCTTTTCCCATCAGACTCCGAAAAGTTGATTTCCATGGTCCGGGTAGGATCCTGGTATATTTTAACGCCGGAAATTTTGGCTTTCGGTTTAGCCACTTGCACTGCTTGCATTAATTGGGCTATCGGTAAACGCTCATCACCCGCCTCCACGAAGAAGCGTTCCGGGTATATGGTTTGCACCAACTCTTTTTCAAACACCAGCACGGCCCCGGTAAAACAAACTATTGCGATCACAATACCCGCCGCTAAGCTTAGATATAGGTGAATAACGCGGAAAAAATTTTTCATGAACGGGTTATATTTAATAAAGATAACAGGTTACTTAATAACGCTACCGGCAGGGATTAACTATACAGTATATTTAATTAAAATTTATACGAGATTGTACTTACAAATTGCCGGGGCGCAATCGGATTAATACTGTTATCGTCGTGCGCATAATAGCTTAACTCATTTAGCAGGTTCGTAAATTTTACCCGTAAGGCTAATTTATTTAAGGTATATCCTAAATGGGCATCAAACTGGACATAATCCGGTAATGCAATTAGTTTATAGTTCACCTGCGTAGTGGTGGTATTTCTTCCGGCTAACCGGTTACCGGTATAATAACTGGTTACACCCGCATTTAACCCTCTAAGAAAGTTTTCCCGGAAGGTATAGAATATACTGGCATTGGCAGTATGGTTGGGGTTATAGCGCAAACGGCTGCCGGATAAATATTTATCGTTGCTTGCAGTGTAGCGGGTATCGTTATAGCTGTACCCTATTATAAAATTAAATCCTTTTATGGGCTTACTTACTAAATCAAATTCTACTCCCTTGCTGGTAACCTGGCCGGCCAGCTCTTTAGCACTCGGATAATCAGGATTGTAAGTTGAATCGGTAGATAGCACGGTTTGCGCATAATTATCTACTACAATCTTATAAGCAGTTACGTTAGCGGATATTAAACCCTTAAATAATTCATTTTTAACGCCGGCTTCGTATTGGTTATAAACAGAAGGAGCCAAAGCATTGCCATTTACGTCGGTACCGGTATTTACGGCAAAGGAGTTGGAGTAACTGGCAAACACCGAAGTAAATTTAGTTGGCTGATAAACAAGCCCTAATTTAGGAGAATAAGCATCGTTATAAGCTTTGGTATTGCTGCTTACGGATGCCTGGTAAGAATAACGCAAGCCAGCTAATACTTTTATTTTATCCGAAACACTTATCATATCCTGGGCATACACGCCAAAACGGCTAGTAGGCGTTTTGGTGGTCCCGGTTCGGTTGGCGCTCGGAATATCTGTCCGCTGCTCGCTATAGAAATTCGGGTTATAAATATTGATAATATCATAATACGTTTCGCTAGCATCGTCCGGGTCATACACAATTTTAAAAACGCCCGTGTTGGTGCGGTACCAGTCGGCATCGGAACCCACTAATACTTGGTGCCCTACTGCTCCGGTTTTAAATTTACCGCTAATATCGAATTGGCCTAAATAATATTTTTCTTCGGTTGCACTGCGCTGCAGGCTTCTAACCAAGCTTCCGGCCAGCAAGGTATCCGGGAAAGCGGTGGGCCGACTAGTGGCGTACAAATCCGAATTAAAGTTTTGGTAAGCAGCAATGGCCCGCACTTGCCAGTTCTGGCTTAAATGATGGGTAATAGTGGTGGTAGCGCTGGCTTGATTTACATTATAGTATCCCCAGGAAGCACCTAAAAACTGACTGCGGGGTATATTGTTTATATTAAAATTAACAGCTCCTACGCCGTAATCGGGCGTACGGGTATCGTGCAGGTAATCGCCTTCCAGTAATATATCGGTTTTACCGCCTGCTTTAATCAATAAAGAAGGATTAACATAATACCGTTCTGATGAAACGTTATCGCGAAAACTATCTGCCGTTTCATAAGTAGTATTTAACCGGAAAGCAACTTTATCGCTGTTATTAACCGCACCATAAATATCTAAAGATGGTTTAAATAAGTTGTAACTACCTGCCCGCATGCTAATTTCCCCGCCATTTTCGAACCTTGGTTTTTTTGTAACCAAGTTTAGGACACCGCCGGCGCTTACATTGCCGTATAATAACGCACTGCTGCCTTTCAGTATTTCGGCACTTTCTAAAGCCGACATTTCCGGCATAACGCCATTGTTAAACCGCACGCCATTTTTAAAGGTATTAGAACTTCCTAAAGCAAATCCCCGGCTGGCAATTTCTTCCTGAATGCCCCCGGTATTGCCCATCTGGTAAACGCCCGCTACATTTTGCAAAACTTCACTCAATCGGAGGGTTTGCTGTTGCTCCAGCACTTCTTTGTTTATCGTTACCACGCTTTGGGGTAAATCCAGAGGTGCAATAGCTACCTTGCCTACGCTCACCGGCTTCTGATTCATGCTTTTCCGGTCGGTAATGGTTACTTCGCTCAATTGCTTAGAACTATGAGGCAAAATAAAATCCACCGAAATAGTTTGACCAGCAATAACAATTACTTCTTTTTCCTGGTTTTCTAAACCAACATAAGCCGTTACCAGCGTATAAGTACCTTCCTTTAAATTCCGGATTTGGTACCGTCCGTCCTCGCCCGAAATATCACCTCGGGTAGTTCCTTTTACACTTACACTCACAAATCCAATTGGCGTATTATCACTTGTATAAATTACACCTTTTATGTGGCCATTAGGGGCACTTTCGCCTAAACTTGCTATATCTTGTGCTTTAACCTTAAATGTGAAAGTTAACAGTAACAAACAGCACAACCCCTGGAACCAGAGAAAGAAAGATTGGAAAGAAACCCGCATATTTTTCACTTAATTATTTAGAATGATTTTAAATTATAGCAAAGTAAACAGCTATTTAGACTCATTCCAAATAAAATTAAAAAAAAGGAACTTTTTCAATTTTATTCTTTCCCAATAATGCACACGATACTGAAAAATTATTAAGCAGATGCTATATCTACATAAAATAACAAATTGATATACAGTAAGTAACTATAAATTACAGTGCTCAAACTTAAATCTTCATAGCTCTAGCTCATATTTCATCAGCTCAACTAAAAAAGAAGAAAACTGCCGAATAGAACATTAAACATTAACTTAAATACCGTATAAAGCCTTTTCTTTCGGACAATTACCAAATAAAAAACTATCTTTCCTGTATATTTTATCGTTTACACATCAATTTTACCTGAGGCTACCTATAGTTTATGAAAGAGGCAACCCAATCCATCCAGCTGATACAAGATGATCCGTGGCTCACACCTTATGCGCCTGACCTGGCGGAGCGCCTGAGAAGATTTGAACGGGATAAAGCTATTATTGAAACCGAATATGGCTCTTTATCTGAATTTGCCAATGCCCATCATTATTTAGGTATTAACTACGACCAGGAAAGAAAAGGTTGGACTTACCGGGAATGGGCACCGGCGGCTTTTGAGGTTTATTTAACCGGTGATTTTAACGGCTGGAACCGCCATGCGCACCCGCTCACCCGCAAACAAAACGGCATTTGGGAAATATTTTTACCCGACGCCGAATATCAAGATTCTTTTGTGCCGGGCTCGTTGGTTAAAGTACATATTAGAGCTGCTAACGGCGATCTGGACCGGATTCCGCCTTACATCCTCCGGGCCATGCAAAACCCCGAAACCTACGATTTCTCCGGCCAGGTGTGGTTACTGAAATCTTTTAACTGGGAAGATGCATCTTTCTCCGTTTCGTCTATTACCGAACCCATTATATATGAGTGCCACGTGGGCATGGCGCAGGTAAAAGAAGGCGTGGGTACGTTTCAGGAATTTACCCAAAATGTATTACCGCGCATTCATGCTGGTGGCTATAATTGTATCCAGCTGATGGCGGTAATGGAACACCCGTATTATGGTTCGTTCGGTTATCACGTTTCCAACTTTTTTGCCGTTTCGTCGCGTTTTGGTACGCCCGAAGACTTAAAGCAACTGGTAAATGAAGCGCACAAATTAGGCATAGCCGTTATTATGGATGTGGTGCATTCGCACGCCGTAAAAAACGTAGCCGAAGGATTGGTTAACTTCGATGGTTCCGGCCACCAGTATTTTCACTCCGGTCCGCAAGGCTTTCACCCGGCTTGGGATTCGCGGGTATTCGATTACGGCAAAAAAGAAGTGCGGCAGTTTTTATTATCTAATTTACGCTACTGGCTCGAAGAATTTCACTTCGATGGTTTCCGGTTCGACGGCGTAACTTCCATGCTGTACCAACACCACGGCGAAGGCGTAAGCTTTGACCACTACGACCGTTATTTTAAAACCGGCGTTGATAAAGAGGCCATTACTTATTTGCAACTCGCCAATACCCTGATACAACAAATAAAACCGGGAGCGCTTTCGATAGCCGAAGACATGAGCGGCATGCCGGGCCTTTGCCGGAAAATAGAAGAAGGCGGCATTGGCTTTGATTACCGGTTGGGCATGGGCCTGCCCGATTATTGGATTAAAACTTTAAAACACCTGCGCGATGAGCAATGGAACATGCATGAGCTTTGGGGCGTATTAATCAACCGCCGTTATAAAGAAAAAACGGTAGCTTACGCCGAATCGCACGACCAGGCCATGGTGGGTGATAAAACCCTTGCCTTCTGGCTCATGGACAAAGAAATGTATTTTCACATGCGGGTTGATGATCCGAATTTGGTAATCGACCGCGGACTGGCTTTACACAAAATGATCCGGTTAGTTACCATGGCTGCCGGCGGCGAAGCTTATCTTACTTTTATCGGCAATGAGTTTGGCCATCCGGAGTGGATCGATTTTCCTCGTCAAGGCAATAACTGGAGCTACAAACATGCCCGGCGCCAATGGAACCTGGTCGATAATCCGGACCTGAAATTTAAATATTTCGCTGCTTTCGATAAAGCCATGATCCAGACCGTAAAGGAAAATCATGTTTTATCGGCTTTGCCCGCCCAGCCTGTGCATATGGATTCGAACAATAATGTTCTAATATTTGAGCGTAATAACTTAATCTTTGTTTTTAATTTTCACCCCAGCCGCTCTATTTTCGGTTATGAGTTCTGGGTACCCCAAACCGGCAATTACCAGGTAATTTTAAACTCCGATGCGGCGGCTTTCGGCGGATTTGACCGGATTGATGAATCGGTTATTTACACAACTAAAGGCGAAAAAGACAAGGCCCGGCTGCAAATGTATATTACGAACCGGACCTGCCTGGTTTTAAAGCGCGTGTAATAGCAGAAGCTTATCAGCTTAAGTCCAATATAAAACAGGCGCTTGCGGAAAGCGCCTTTTTATTTCGCTCTCAAAAAATGACCGCAGGGTTTTCATGGTAACCGTGTCGTACACGTATTTCTTGCCGCCAAATTTATTAAACTTAAGCGCGCGGGTTGTTTCATCGAAATCGATGCTGGTGTTGGGATACCACTCCTGCAAAATTGCTTTAGAACCGGGCGTAAAACGGTGGCTGATTAACTCAAAGGTCAAGTCACAGGAAAAGTCCAGGGTAGCTTCCAGGCGGTCTAACAAAGAGGAGTATTGCTCTTCCCAATCCGGTAAAGGCATAATAGGCGCTATCACCGCTCCTACTTTGTAGCCACCACCGCCCAGGGCTTTAGGCAAAGCTAATTTACGCATGGCTGCTAACCGGGCATTAACAGAGGCGGTACCGCCTTCCATTCTGCGGCTTACAAAATCGGTGTTTAAACTAATGCGGCAACGGGTATTACCGTTATGCTCCAGCGGCAGCAAAGCATCTACCTGGTCGAACTTGGTAACCCAACGTAAATTCATGTCGCGCTGGGTACCGAAATATTCAATGGTACGCGCCAGGCTGCCAGTTAAGTGCTCAATACCCAACGGGTCGGTATAACAACTGGCTTCGTAAGAAGTATCCTGGCCCGGCTTTTTATAGTTAGGCAGATTATCCAGAATAGCCGGCAAATTAGCGAAGGTGCGGATAACCGGCGGCCCTTGCAGGCTGCCAGCCAGGTAGCAATATTGACAGTGCGCCGGACAGCCTTCGGCTAAATGGAATTGCCAGTCGGCCGAAGGTGGTATGGGCTGCAGCTTAAAGCCGCCGGCTGGCGCTGTAACTATGGCCAGGGTATTTTTAGCCTTGCGGTACGTTTCCCCGGCATCTGCTCCCCGTAAATTAGATAAACGGTTTTGTTGCAGTTCTTGTACGGTCAAGCCCAAAGCCTGCACTCTTTCGTATATTTGTTTTCCCCACGGCTCTTCTAAAGCCGCCGGCGTAATCATTACTTGTTTAGGCAGCCACAACTTAGCCGAACGTACTTCTGGTTTCTGAATAATTGCTTCCGGAATATCTAGCATCTGATTTGTTTAACAGGATAAAAATGAACCCCAGAACTTTTCTTTTAGCCGTTATCAGGTTCATTAAATAAACAAATACCGGTTAGTTTTAATTCGAAAACATGTGGTTTTAGCAGCTGTTTTATCGTGCTTTACTCAACAGCTATTCCTATGTAAAATTATATTTTTATAGTTAATACCTCTCAGACATTAGCAATATACCTCTTTAGAATATCAAAATTCATACATAAACCAACTTTCTCTTTTTTAGCTATTTATATTATCAAAAATATTAATAACTTACTCCCAAATACATTAATTTAGCTTTTCCTACTGTTTAACATAATCCTGATTTATTTATGAATAGAATTTTACTTACTTCTTGCCTGCTGTTGCTGGGCCAGCTTTGCTGTGCGCAAATTGATCATAGCTTCTCTTTCGGGCAAGTTACTTTCGCCGACCTGCAAATGAAAAGTTATGCGAAAGACTCTACTGCCAATGCGGTTATACTGGATGAGTTCGGCGAATCGTGGATTGACAACGAGAACGACCATAATTTGCTGCACACCTACCACGTAAAAATAAAAATTCTGAACAGCAAAGGTTTTGATCAGGCCAATATTACCGTTCCGCTTTACAAAAATGGCAGTAAGCAGGAAAAAGTGTCTAAAATTCAAGCCTCTACCTTTAACCTGGTAAATAACCGGATAGAAGAAACAAAATTTGACACCAAAAAAGTATTTAAAGAAAATAAATCGAAATACCTGGACCTGGCTAAATTTACCTTACCCAACATAAAAGAAGGTAGCGTTATAGAAGTAAAGTATCAGCTCGAATCTCCTTATATATTCAATTTCAAATCCTGGGATTTCCAGAGCGATATTCCTAAGTTACATACGGAGTATTGGGCCCGGATTCCGGGCAATTATTTGTATAACATAACCCTGCGGGGCTTTCTGAAACTTCAGAAACAAGAATCGGAACTAATAAAAGATTGCTTTATGCCGGGGGGCGGCCAAAAAGCCGATTGCGGTTTATATAAATATGCCATGCTGGATGTACCAGCTTTTATGGAAGAAGATTACATGACCGCCAAAGTAAACTTTGTTTCTTCTATCAATTTTGAGTTATCCGAAATACGTTACTTCGACGGCCGAAAAGATAAAATTACCAAAGAATGGAAAGACGTAGACCAGGAACTGCGCAATAGTCCGACGTTTGGCGGACAACTACGCAAAGGCAAAGATATTTTTAAAGATAATTTAACCTCGCTGATTTCGGCCGAAAAAGACTCTTTGAAAAAAGCGCAGCAGATCTATGATTTCATAAAGAATTGGTACACGTGGAACGATTATTTTGACAAGTACAGCGACTTAGGCATCAAGAAAGCTTTCGACAGTAAATCCGGCAACGTGGGCGATATTAATTTATCGTTGGTAGCGGCTTTAAACCATGCCGGCTTTGCCGCCGAACCGGTTATTCTATCTACCCGCGACAATGGTTTGCCCATAGAAATACACCCGGTAATGAGCAATTTTAACTACGTAATCGGCAAAGTAAAAATTGGCGGCACCAGTTATTTGTTAGATGCTACTGATCCTTTTTTAACCTTCGGTACCCTCCCGATTCGTTGCCTCAACGGTAAAGGCCGCGTAATGGCCGCCAAAGGCCCTTCTTACTGGCTGGATATAAATCCGATGGCCAAAGTAAAAAGCGTATCGGTTCTGGATTTAAAGCTGCAGCCGGATGGTAATTTTACGGGTAAAGTAAGTAATCAGTCGCACGGTTACGATGCCTTGCAGGAAAGAAAACGTATTTCTTCTTATAATAACCAGGACGAATACATTGAAGCCTTAGATGAAAAATGGAGCAAGATTAAAATTCTGAAATACGAAATTAATAACCTGGATAAGCTGGACCAGGCGCTCTTGCAACAATACGAAGTACAGATTGAAGGCTTTGATAACATAGACAAAAACAAACTTTTCCTGAATCCTTTTTTTATTGATGAATGGAGTAAAAATCCGTTTACCTCCAAAGAACGGTTGTATCCCGTAGATTTAGGTGCTCCCATCGAATCGCAACTAATCCTGAATCTGGAATATCCTACGGAATTTAAAATGGAAAGCCTACCCGCTCCTATGATTGTTACCTTACCCAATAAAGGCGGCCGGTATATGTTTAGCGTTGAGAATATCGGGAATAAGGTCATCCTGAACAGCATTATCTCCTTAAATAAAGCCATTTATTCCTCCGAAGAATATTCTTACTTAAAAGAGCTGTTTAACAAAATTGTGCAGTCTTATCAAACCAACCTCATCTTTACCAAAAAATCGTAAATGTTACGCCTGTTTATTTTTTGCTATTTGGCTTTAAGCCTGCCCTACGCGGTTTTTGCCCAAACCGATTACAATACCACTATTATTCCGAAGCCACTACAGGCTTATGCCAATGCCGTGGTGCGGCAACAGGAAACCAGTACCGAAGTAAAAGCGCTGGACCAGGTAGTTTACAAACACAAAGAAGTTATTACTATTTTAAACGCCAACGGCGCCGAATACGCTGGTATTCATATTTACTATGATAAAGCCCGCCAGATTAAAAACCTGCGGGCGGCTATTTACGATGCTTCGGGCAAGCTACTGAAAAAGGTAAACGCTTCGGATTTTCAGGATGTAAGTGCCATCAGTGATTTTTCTTTGTTTGAGGACGACCGGGTTAAATATTATACGCCGCTAGTTAGTTATTACCCTTATACCGTAGAATACGAATACGAAATCCGGATAAAACATTCTTTTTATTTCCCGGCCTGGATGCCCCAAAAAGCCGCTGATATTGCCGTACAAAGCAGTATCCACCGTTTTATAGCTAAACCAGATTACCAGATCCGGGTAAAAGAGTTTAATGTAGCGCAACCCAAAACCGAAAAAGTGCAGGACGGCGTGCAAGTAACCGAATGGGTTGCCCAGAATATACCGGCGCTTAAACCCGAACCTTATAGTCCGCCAGCTCAGGATTACCTGACCATGGTAGAAATTGCGCCCGTAGCTTTTCAATATGAAGGCATTGCCGGCAAGTTTACGAATTGGCAGGAATACGGCCAGTGGGCTTACGATAATATGCTAAAAGGCCGGGACGAGCTACCTGCCGCAACCGTAACCCACATTAAACAAATGGTAAAAGATATACCGGAGCCGAAAGAAAAAGTAAAAAAAATATACGAGTATGCCCAGCAGAAAAACCGGTATATAAGTGTGCAGATTGGTATTGGCGGCTTGCAGCCCATGAAAGCGGCCGAAGTAGATAAACTGGGTTACGGCGATTGTAAGGCCCTGACGAATTATACCAAAGCCTTATTACAAATTGCGGACGTGCCGGCTATTTACGCTGAAGTAAACGCCGGGAATTCCAAAAAGAGTTACCAACCGGATTTTGCCAGCGCTTTCCAGGGCAACCACGCTATTTTGTGCGTGCCGTTGCCCCAAGATACTATTTGGCTGGAATGTACGAGCCGCGAAGCGCCAATGGGTTATCTGGGTAGTTTTACCGACGACCGCCGGGTATTGCTTTGTACCGAAAAAGGTGGCATTATCGCCCGCACCCGGAGATACGCCCCCGAGCAAAACAAACAAATCCGGACGGCGCATTTTACACTGGAGGGAACCGGCAAAATCAGTGGCGCCATCGAAACCAAGTTTGAAGGCACGCAATACGATAACCGCGAAAATATTATTCCTAAGAACCCTAAAGACCGGATAGCTGCCTTAAAAGAGATTTACCCCATCAACAACCTGGAAATAGTAAAATACGACCTAGCCCAGCAGAAAACCGATCAACCTGCTACCATTGAGAAACTGGAGGTAAAAGCCGAGCAGTTCGGCACCCTGAACAATAATATGCTGCTGGTGCCGCTCAACCATTTAAACCGCGAAATTGGTGTACCGAAAGAAGTACGCAACCGCAAAAATAAAGTCCGGATTGCAAGAGGTTTTTACGATGAGGATAATATTCGCTACGAACTGCCGGCCGATTATAAAGCAGATTATATTCCGCAGCCGGTAGAGTTAAAATCTGAGTTTGGATCTTTTCTGGCCAAAGCTACTTTAGAAGGCAACCAACTAATTTTTTCGCGGCAACTTACTTTAAAACAAGGTGAATTCAGTCCCGAAACCTACGACCAGTTTATTTCCTTCCTAAAAAAAGTAGCCGATACAGATAAGAGCAAGTTTGTTTTAGTAAAGAAATAATCTACTGTATTATTAGTATTTAAATTTCAAGTAGCTAAAATCGTAGTTTTGATTTATTACAGCAATATCATGTCTGAGCCTGACGGTACTTACGACCAATAAAGGGGCAATAATAAAAGAGAAAGGACTGGTTTAGAAAAACCAGTCCTTTCTCTTTTATTATTGCATTTCTTTTTTAACCTGCAACCGCTAATTTATGTGCATCGGTATTTACTTTCTCCAGAATTTCCAGTACAATATCAGCCGTTTCATCCCAATTACGTTTAGGCATTTCAGAATCTTCTTCGGCTAATGGTAACAAAGTTTTTACTACATCATTATTACTTTCCGATATTTCCATATTATAGATTTCTGTGGATATTTCTTCGGCGTCGGGTTGTTCTTCAGCCGCTTTTAAGCCCTGCGGATAAGCAGATACTTTGGTAAGATCATCCAGGTCGTCAGCTTCTTCCTCTTCTTTCAAAGATTTAATTTTAGCCGGTGCAATACCATATTCTGTAATAATTACATTGGCAATATTGTCGTTAACCGTAATTACAAAATCGGCTTTTTCCAAGGCTTGTTTTTCCAGTTCATACACCCAGCCTTTTGCGTCGGGTCCGCCGCGCTCGTAACTTAAAGAGTGCATTTGCAATACCAAGGGCTTGCCACTTACCAGTTTTAATTCAATCCCGGCCAGGAAAGTCATCCAATCATAAGCATAAATTACGTCGTATTCTTTGTAGGAAGCCAACCGGCTGGCATAACGGGCAAAATTAATTACCTGCGAATTGTAATCTACTAAACTCAGATCGGTTTGTCCGAATATATTAAGTTCTTCTACCGATTCAAATAAAGGCTTTTCTTCGGACTGACCGGCAAAGGAACCCACCGAAGTTGTTTGCCCGGGTAATACGGGCGGTTTGATTTCTTCTTTTTCCTGCAGCGTAGGCGTAGCTGCTCCGTAAAGAGGTATTTCAATTTGCTGCCCTACCGGAGATTCTCCGAAAGCAGTAAATTCCGGTTCAGGAGCAGGAGGTTGTATTTCCTTTAGGTTTACATTATTTAAACCCGTAAGGTCTACGTTCCTGAGAATAAACTCCGGATCGGATTTAGGTAAAACCAACGAGAGGTTTACCTGGTTCGCCAATGCCTTTGTGATGCCATAACACGCTGTTCCTACTTTGCCATTAATAATTGGTGGGAATTCCCATCCCAGTAGCAGAACATTCAACTTTTTCATATAACTATTTTAATCAGTTTCGGCGTTGGTGATGCTAAACAACTTCTTTCTTCTTACAGGAAATAAAAAGAAGTCAAAATATAAAGCATTTTCTATGTTTATCTATAATTTGTAGTTCTCTCCTTACAAATTTAGGAAACAACTAATTATTCAAAATTTAAATTAAGAAAAAAAAATCAAATTGGTACTTTATACTTAAATGCCTACGTATTTTAACCAACCCGTATTCAGTCTTAATATTTACAAAAATAAATGAAACTTTTGAATTGCAATAAAATATTTTCAATATTTTTCCTCATACTTTAAATATATTTTCAAATTTTCAGCAATTAGTTAATGCAACATATAAAAAATTAAATATTAAAAATATTAATAATACCATAATACATACCCTACTTAGGAATTACATCCTCTTGACGCAAGCTCCAACAGTTATTAATTTAATGGGCCCACAAAGATATTGAGCGTAACAATCGAATATTGTTTCATTATTATATCCTTTAAATACACCAAACGCCCATATACCTCTTTTGCCGTTTGTTTATAAGCCAGAGCAAGATTAGACACCGAACTAAAATGTCATCGGACTACAGGTATCATAAAGTTTAAAAGGCAGAACATCAGGATTATATAAAATAAAAAAGGTGGAGTTGTAGCTCCACCTTTTTTATTTAAATATTACAAATTAAATATTCCGGTTATTGGCATTCAGATCATTAAAGGCTTCTTTTAAACGGGCGATGAAATTATTTTCACCTTCGCGTAACCACACCCGCGGATCATAAAACTTTTTGTTAGGTGCATCTTCTCCGGTAGGGTTACCAATCTGGCCTTGCAGGTAATCTTTTTTGGCTTCGTAATAATTTTTAATACCTTCCCAGAAAGCCCATTGCATATCCGTATCGATGTTCATTTTTACCGCACCGTACTCAATGGCTTCGGTAATCTTGTGTTTTTCGGAACCAGAACCACCGTGGAATACAAAATTTACATCGTTGGGGCCAGTACCAAATTTTTGTTGAATATATTCCTGGGAGTTTTTCAGAATTTCGGGGCGCAACTCCACGTTACCGGGTTTGTATACGCCGTGTACGTTACCAAATGCCGCAGCAATAGTAAACCGCTTGCTCACTTTGCTCAGCTCTTCGTAAGCGTAAGCTACTTCTTCGGGCTGGGTATATAAGTGGTGGCTATCTACATCGGAGTTATCCACGCCGTCTTCTTCCCCACCGGTTACACCTAACTCAATTTCTACCGTCATACCTAACTTATCCATCCGACGCAGATAAGCCACACAGGTTTCTACGTTTTCTTTCAGGTCTTCTTCGGATAAATCCAGCATGTGAGAACTATACAAAGGTTTACCGTGCTCCGCAAAATATTTTTCGCCGGCATCTAATAAACCATCAATCCAAGGCAATAATTTTTTTGCCGCGTGGTCGGTATGCAATATAACCGGTACGCCGTAAGCTTCGGCCATCAAATGTACGTGCTGCGCACCCGATATAGCCCCCAAAATGGCTGCTTTCTGGCTGTCGTTAGACAAGCCTTTACCGGCATAAAACTGCGCGCCGCCGTGCGAAAACTGGATAATAACCGGTGAGTTTACGGCTTTGGCTGTTTCCAGCACCGCATTAACCGTACTGGTATTAATTACGTTTACCGCCGGTAAGGCAAAATTATTTTCATTGGCATAATTAAACAGTTCAGTTACTTCGTCGCCGAATAAAACACCGGCTCTGAACTTTGTTGCTACTTCGCTCATAATGTGCTCGATTAAATATTATTAATGAGTTTATTTAAACAAAACTTCATATATTTTTTAAAGTTTCAATACTACCGGGATTTTATTTAAAATAAAAGCAAAAAATTAAATTTAACGCCTTCGGTTTAAAACAAATACCTACCTTTATTGGTGGCCAACCAGCGCTTCGTCTTGGGTCGGGCTGGTACGTTGTAAATAAATGCGCCGGGCTTTATCCAGCCTTATTAATATCTCTCGACGCTGCTGCAGTAATTCATTTATGGCAGGCTTGTTCTTGTAAAGAAAAGCAAATAGTTTAAGGTAAGCCTGGGTGTTGCGTAAACGATTACTGTAATGCAAGGCAAAAAATCCGCTCAAAGGCAAAGACAACAGGAAAACCAAAGTTAAAAGCACCGAATTGGTAACGGCATAAATTACGGCTATTTCGAGAGCATAAATTAAGCCAAAACTAAGAATTCCGGCCGTCATCATAATCGGAGCCCGAAATTCTTCCTCACTGGTTAAAGCATCGGCTATTTTACCCGGAATATAATAAGACAGGTAATTGGTGAGAATGCCCCATATAAAAACCGGGAAACCCGCCAGCAGGTATAATATTGTCCGGAAAGAATCTTTAAATAAATTGCCGTTGTTTTGACTGTGCGCTAAGTATTTATCCTGCAAGCCAAGCTTATTCAGGTTTTGGAAATAGCGGTTCATTCTTTTCCGGATTGCCTCTACCCGGCCCGGCTCCTGTTGCTGAAAATACCGGATGCTTTCGGCAATGCTTTTGGTTAAAACAAATTTATCTTCTTGCCGGCCTTTTAAACCTAAATCTTTAATTAAATCAGCCCGGTATACCAGCTCTATTTGCTGCACCAGTTCATCTTCTTCCTCGGTTTCAGTAACAATAATTAAATCAGTTAATCGACGGCGCAATTCTGCGGTTAAGTCCTGGGCCGCCTTAAAAGAATCTTGGGCGGCTATTGCAGTGTAATCTTTTACCGAAATAAGTTCTCCTACATTTATAAATAAATCGCTCCGGAAACGGGTCGGATCGGTGTAGTTGACGCCAATGGGTATAATCTTAACCTTTATTCCTGCATTAGCCTGGCTTTCGGCAACCATAGCCATACGGGCCGCTCCGGTTTTTAAAGGCCGCAAGCGTCGTTCGTTAAAGCTATTACCCTCCGGAAATATTATTAAAGTACGTTTTTTAAGCAAATACTCGGTACACTTCCTAAAAGTAGCATCGTTGCCGGCAGCCGGTGCTACGCCATCTTCGCGCCGGTAAACCGGAATCATATTCGCTTTTTGTAAGAGCCACTTCTTAAAAGGCGAATTAAACACCGTGCTTTTGGTTATAAAATAAACATCTTGTTTAAAGATGGCCGCCACGGCAATCGGATCCATAAAGGTATTGGGGTGGTTAGATGCAATCAGCAAAGGCCCCGTAGCCGGAATTAAATGCCGGTTCCGGACTTCGATGCGCCGGAAGAAAATTCTTAAAGCTATTTTAAAAATGATTTTGAGGATGGCGTATAGCATAATTTGGCAGCAGCACCATGTTTCCGGCACTTGGTATTTAAACCGGAGCGGAATGGGCTTATCTCATATAAAATAAAGCATCAGCTTTATGCTGAGCAGGTTAATTTACCTGTAAATAACGTATTTGGTTTTAAACCTTTTGTTTCTTCCAAAGCAAGGCAATTAGCTTTTAACAGGATTACGCAATCTAATAGCGCTTTCATTAGAAAACTATTTGTTTTAGCCCTTTCTTTTATAGTCGTCAGTTCCTGAAGCTCACCAATAAATTTCTCCAACCTTTTATTATATAGTTAAACCCTGTCTCATTGTTTAATCTCACTATTTAATGTAAGCAACTTATCTCTATGGCTACTTTTCGCATCTAAAGAATTACAGAACAGAAATTTTTATTTTAACAAATTCTTAAATATCACTTCTAAATAAAACATATTAATTTAAGCATATTGAAATTTAAAGGCAAATCTTAAATAAAATTTAATTTTTTACAAAGCATATACAAAATATAAGGACTGCCCCTATATTTACGAACATATTTCATACTTACCCCCTTAAATTTTAACGATAACTCAAGTATTATTTTTTTTTAACTGGCTCGTGCAGGAAGGTAGCTAATAAAAAGCCGCTTACTACAAATATTTTCAAACCCGAAATAATTAGTAAACCATATTATCAACCTTAACCATTATGCACCATGAAAAAAAAATTACCTTTCATTATTTTTCTGCTTCTTTTTGGCAGCTTAGCCCAAGCACAAACTGATTCTACGCAAACCCAAGGCAGTTTCGCCCTAAATGGTTATGTAGATACTTATTATTTTTATAACACCAATAACCCGTTAAGCCGAACCAACAGAGGCCGGGTTTTCGACCTGAAACACGATAATTTCTCGCTGGGACTAGTACAAACTGTACTCTCGTATTCGGTGGGTAAAATGAAAGTAGTTTCTGATTTAACGTTTGGCCCTAATGCCGAATTGGGCAATTTCGGCAATATAGGCTCTTCGAGTATCAGCATAAAACAAGCTTATGGTACTTACAATTTTACCGACAAAATAGCATTTACAGTTGGGCAATTTGGTACCCATATCGGGTATGAGCTGATAGATGCACCTTCAAATGCCAATTACTCTTTATCCTATTTATTCGGGAACGGCCCTTTTTATCATACCGGCGCCAAACTAGATTTTACCCTTTCAGATAAAGTAGGCATAATGGTAGGCGTGGTGAATGGCTGGGATGCCCTTACCGATTTTAACAGCAGAAAATCAATTACAGGGCAGGTTCATTTAACTCCGGTAAGTGGTTTAAACCTGTATGCCAACGTAATTTCCGGAGATGAGCATGGCGGCTTATCTGCTTTCGGGCTGAAATCAGGTTGCAGAACAAACTTATATGACTTAACCCTGGCTTACCAGGTAACTGAAGGTTTTAAAATTGGTTTTAACAGTGCTTTCGGGCAGTTTAAAACCGGTTATCTGAAAGCTATAACCGATCAGGAAATTTTGGATGCGGCTACCACTGAAGAAGCTGATTTATTAAGTACCGAGCAGGTTTACTCTCAAGATCAAAGTTGGAAAGGAGCTGCTTTATACCTGGATTATAAGCTAAACGACCAATTGGGACTGGCTTTAAGAGCCGAACGCTTCAGCGACCCTCATGGCGTACGCTATTTTGGTAAATTTGTTGGAAATGAATTTACTTTAACCGGTGACATAAAACTTGCCCAGGGTTACTGCAACTTTAAGCCCGAAGTACGCCTCGACACTGCTAAAGATTCTTTCTTCGAAGACCGGAACGGTCAGACTTCGAAGAAAGCACAAGTAACCCTGGGTGCTGCTTTTATTTTTGTTTTTAACTCCACCCATTAATTTATACCTATAAGTTAATGCCACAACAGTTTTCCTGCAAACACTGAAAGTGCTGTTTAACTTAACAAATGTTCTGGTGTTAATGGCCGGCAACCGGTCAACTTACATCGCGACATAACACTTAAGTATCTGAAGGCTTAAAATTATCTGCTCCAGGCATCAGTTTCAAATTTTATCAAGAAAGCTCATCTTTCATACTGCTATTTTAAAAGCAGTTTATTTTTTAAACCCTTCAAATATAATTTATGCATTTTTTAATTGAACCGCTTATTTTTTAAACTATATAATATTTTTTATTATTATTTTTGACAAAACAAGGTATCATTCTTAACTAAACCAAAAACAACATGAAAGAAAAGTTATCTATAATTCCTTTCTCCGCCCTACTATTGGTAAGTATTTTAGGAGTTACATTATCGGGCACGCCAGGAAACACTTTCAGCGAAGGTTTTAATACCGGCGATGTTGCCTGGATGCTGGCTGCATCGGCGTTGGTATTACTCATGACCCCTGGTCTGGCTTTATTTTATGGTGGCATGGTAAATGCTAAAAATGTAATCTCTACCATGTTGCAAAGTTTTATTTGCATGGGCATTATTAGTGTGCTCTGGGTAGCGGTTGGGTTTAGTTTAGCCTTTGGCGATAGTATTGGTGGCTTTATTGGTGACCCGAGAACTTATTTTATGTTTAACGGCGTGCTGGAAAGCAAACCCTGGCCTTTAGCTTCTACTATTCCGCTGGTATTATTTGCTTTCTTCCAGTTAAAGTTTGCCGTTATTACGCCGGCTTTAATTACCGGCTCTTTTTCCGAAAGAATACGGTTTACGTCTTATATCTTGTTTGCCTGCCTCTTTAGTATGTTTATTTACGCCCCTATTGCGCACTGGACCTGGCACCCTGATGGATTTTTATTTGGCATGGGCGTACTGGATTTTGCTGGCGGCACAGTCGTACACATTTCGGCGGGCTGCGCTGCCCTGGCGGCTGCTCTATATTTAGGCAAACGTAAAATAGAAGCCATCCATGAACCAGCTAACATTCCTTTTGTTTTAATAGGCACTGGTCTTTTGTGGTTTGGTTGGTTTGGTTTTAACGCCGGTTCGGCAGTGGGAGCCAACAGTTTAGCGGCATCTGCTTTTGCTACTACCAATACCGCCGCTGCTGCCGCCGGTTTAGCCTGGATTTTATTTGATGCTTTTAAAGGTAAAAAACCTTCGGCTATGGGCTTTTGTATTGGGGTAGTAGTAGGCTTGGTAGCCATAACGCCAGCAGCAGGCTTTGTAGGTATTTCGGTTAGTATTTTTATTGGGGTAGCGGCCAGCTTAATCAGCAACCTGGTAGTTGGTTTACGGGGCCGCACCAGCATCGACGATACTTTAGATGTGTTTCCGTGCCACGGCGTGGGCGGTATGGTAGGCATGCTCATGACCGGTATTTTTGCTCATACTGCTATTAACAGCGCTAATACTACCGGCAATGGTTTATTCTACGGCGAAACAAAATTATTTTTTACCCACTTAACCGCTTTGGGTATTGTAGTAGCCTTTTCTTTTATCGGTTCACTAATTTTACTGAAGATAACCGATCTTATTACCCCACTGGCTGTAACCCACGAAGAAGAAATGCTGGGCTTGGATGCTACCCAGCACGATGAACAATTAGTACTGGGCAAAATGGCCACTCCTGATAGCCAGGAGGTACATCCTAAAGCAGTAATGGCTTAGGAATTAATTTACCAAACAAACAAACAAACACTAAAAAGGCGGCTAAAGAATTAGCCGCCTTTTTAGCTTCCGAACATTACCACCCGGTAGCAACTAAATCGGGTTTTCTCCTCCCGAGGAGGTTATTTTGTAAGTATATAATTATAATGTTACCGAATCATAAATCTGCACCCGTTCCCAAAGGTGAGCACAATCTGCTACAAACTGGGTATGAATCGGGTCGATTTGGTAGGCATCATGATCGGCCATGTTTTCGAAAACCAACAACAGCGAATAAGAATAACTGCGGTCGATAACCGAACGATCGGTGCTGGCCGGCACGCCTATTTCGGCCATTTTAACTGATTGAATAGCTTTGAGGGAGTTAACTCCTTTTTCAAACTGTTTACTTTCTTCCGGCCCGCCAGTAGATTTTAACCAGAAAAACACATGATGAACAAACATATAAATTCGTTTAGGTGAATTGCAAAATAAATGCTTTCTACCGGAAAACCAATACACCGCTTCTAACGGATCTCAGCCGGTCGTCGCTTTTAACAACAAGCCTTGTAAATAAAAAGAGCAGCACCAGTATGATACCCGGCGCTGCACTTTTGTTTTACAGGTAATAAAATATTTAATTTTCCCGCGGCTGATCCTGCGTTAAGATATAACCTTCGGTAAATACTTTATATTTATCGAATATAGAGCGAACGGATCTTTTTAAATAGGCTTCGTTATTAAACTCTTTGTTACCTAACAGGCCCGATGAATATCCTTGCCAAACGGCCCGGTTGTGTTTCCGGTCGATTAAAACTACCAGTAAAGTACCTTTGGTTAAGTTATACCGCACCGGATCGTATTCTTTCTTTTCCTCGCCGGTTTCTTCATCCAGCTCTTCTTCTATTATTTTGCCGTTAGCCAACCAAATATCAATATCGGTTTGGTTATAACCTTTAAAAATCAAATCGTCGTAAAAAATCTTATGAGATACCAGTAAGTCGGGTTTGTTGTCGGAAAACCGATAACCTTGTAGCGCCATCCGGGCGCGAATGGCATTTTCTACAATTTCCATGTGATTGCTGGAGTCAGAATCGTTTTTCTTGTACCCCATAAAGTTAAAGGTTTTGTATTTCCGGAAATTGCCGTTATAGCTATAATCAGACTCTACCCGGTTCTCGTAGAAATTCATGCATCCGGAGAATAAAGTTGCCCCTACAATTGCAAGGCACCCGTAAATTTTTCTAATTTTCATGTGCAGTATAGTTTAGTTCATAGAGTAAGCGTGTTACAACAAACAAACGGCAAAAGCTACTAAGCCTCAACCGTAAACTATACTAATATAAAAAAAATTTAGTTTCCTAAAAACACATTAAATAATTGAAAATCAGCATTAATACGAATACTGCGTGTTGGTAATGTGAGTCAGGTGGTGCCGACCGTGCCAGGCATACAAACCGGCAGCTTTTAACAGCGTATTTTTACCCGAAACCGGGTGCGTAAAAGTACGTAGCCAGTCAGTATCGGATAATGATTTTAGCAAAACTACCCACCTTTGGTGCAGCGCCGCCAGCAAAACCAAAGATACTTCTACGGGTTCATTCCGGGCATCAGGCAATTCGGCCCAAAGTTGTTCTTCGTAAGGTTTTATTACCGGGTTTTCTTCGGTTAAGGCCAGCTTAAAACGGATATAACTGTTCAGGTGGCTATCCGCTACATGGTGTACAACCTGGCGCACCGTCCAGCCGCCGGGCCGGTACGGTGTATCCAGTTGGGTATTAGTTAAGTTTTGTACCGCCTGTCGCAATAAGTCCGGCAAAACCGCAATATCCTGCACATACGCCTGTGCTAAAGCCGGCGTAAAAGGTTCTGCACCCTCATATTTACCAATCGGGAAACGTAACTTTTCCAGCTGTTCTGGATCTGTGTAGGCAGGCATTTCTGGTTCAGAATAATTTGTTTAGAAAACCGGTTTGGCCAGGGTTAACTGGTAGGCTTTGGTATAGTAACGGGTCAGGTTCTTCCAGTCAAATTCTTCCGAAGAGCTTTCAACCTGGTTGCGTAATGCAATACGGTCGCGCTGGCCGTATCTTACATAATCAAACAGGTAGTCGGCTAACTGATTGGCGGCATCGTTAAAGTTACGGTTGCGGCGTTTTACCACCAATATTCCTTTATCCGTCTGATCAGACATTTTGGTTATTACGTAATCGCCGAACCCGGATAAATCGCTGGTTACGGCCGGTACACCCCGGGCAATACATTCCAGCGGGGTATAACCCCAAGGCTCGTAATAACTCGGGAATATACCCAAATGGCAGCCCCGCACAAATTGCCCGTAATCCATGGCAAATAACGGGTTGGTTACCGAAACAAAATCCGGGTGATAAACTACTTTTACGCGATCGTGGGCATTATTCACTAACTGCGAGGAGCGCAGGAAATGGAGTATTTCGTCGGACTGATCGTTCACCAGATTATGCGTAACAACCGGTGGCAACTGGTGGGTTTTCCAGGACTGTAAAGTCCGGCGGTAACGCAACTGCCAGTAATCATCCACAAAATCGCGAAGCGAAGGTAATTTAAAGTCGTTGCTGGAAGCAGCGGCATAAAACAGTTTTCGGCCCACTTCTTTCTGAATGGCATTACAGGTCTCGCGTATTTCATCCATCATGAGCCGCGATTGCAATACCTGCGGGTTTATAGAATAGTAAGGCTGCTTGGTGATAAAGAACATCACCACTGTTTTTTTAATGCCGGCCTGCTGCATGCGATAATTCAGGCGCGCCAAAGCTTCCAGGGTTACGTCGAAGCCTTTGTTGCGGTATTCGTAACGGCCTGAAGTAAAAAAGTAAAGCGTCTGATCCAGATCGAAGGGATAGCTCTGGAAAAAGTGCGCCATTACAAACTGGTGAATTTTATCTTTATACTTCTGATGCAGGTTCTGGAATTCGTGGTGCGCCGCAAAGCGTTCGATATTTAAACCGTTGGGCAAAATTACGTCTGGTATCCGGTCTAATAAAAAGGTACACTCGCGGGCGGTAACCTCACTTACGGTAGAAAATATATGCGATCCGTGGGCAGCAGCGCGCTCAATGCGCACGGCCGTTTCAATATTAAAATGAACGGCTTCTTTTAACCAGTCTACATAAGTTAAGTGGTCGTAAAAAGCGGGATCGTTCATGGCTAGGTAGCGGCCCAGTAAGGTGGCGTGCGTAGTAAAAACAATTCGCAGGTTGGTTTTTTCGCGGCGCAGGTCCGGAATAGCCGTACCCACCATCCACTCGTGGAAGTGCGCTACAACCGGGCGATCTGTAATATCGGGCTCAACCAGTTGCTGTAAAAATATTTTAGCCAAATAGCCAAAAGCTTCTACCTGGTTTAGTAAATCATCGTTACCCGGCGTGGGTATATGATGATTTTCCCAAAGGTTAAATTTAATTTCGCCTAAGCGGTCGAACACGCTATAAGGATTGAGCAACACCACCAGGGGCTTACCGGTTACCAGCCAATGCCCGTAATGCACTTCGAAACCCATGTTTCGCATTTTAAGCACCGCCTGCCCAAACGGAGATGAATAATCATCGGTAGGTTCAAATTCTGATTGCGCCTGTTGATGAAAATAAGGACCAATAAGGCTGTAACAATCGCCCCAACGCTCCATCATGGAAGGCACTTTGGAACGAATAACGGTATATATACCGCCCACCTGGTTACAAACTTCCCAGGCAATTTCGGCCAATAATAAATCTTTTAATTTGGTCTCTTCCGATACTGCTGTCTGATTTGTTCTTTCTGCCACTTTTATATCTGGTTTTATTGCGGTGAATGATGGTTCAATATATAGAATACTTTTTATTCTATACCTAATAGTTCCGGAAGTTTAAACGGGAAAAATCTTAATCGCGCCCAAATTACAGTGATAAAAATTAAGAGTTTTTGTCGGAACCGGAAAATAGAATATAAAAAATTAAAACAAGCCAAATAATTCTACCTGTATTTTATTAATGATAAAACCTAAATCTTCGGGATTGGCGACAAAATCCAGCTTGTTTACGTCTATTACCAACAGCTTGCCTAAGTCGTAAGATTTCATCCAGCTCTCGTAGTGTTCGTTCAGGTGGCGCAGGTAATCCAGCCGGATATTATCTTCATAATCGCGCCCGCGTTTTTCAATCTGCCCGATTAATTTCGGCAAATCAGCCTTCAGGTAGATTATCAGGTCGGGTGGTTTTACCATACCAATAATCGATTGAAAAATACTGTAATAATTATCGTAGTCGCGCTGGGTCATTAAACCGGACTGATACAGGTTACGGGCAAAAATATAAGCGTCTTCGTAAATGGTGCGGTCCTGAATAATGGGCCGGTTGCTGTTATTTCTTTTTTGTACCTGTTGAAAACGGCTATTAAGAAAATATATCTGCAGGTGAAATGCCCACCGGGACATGTCTTCGTAAAAATCTTTTAAATACGGGTTATTGTCAACGGCTTCAAGAAACAAATCCCATTTAAAATGCTGAGCCAGTTTTTGCGCTAAAGTAGTTTTGCCCGCGCCAATATTACCAACAATTGCAATGTGCATGAATATATTCTGATTAGGGCGGTAAATTTAAAAACAGAATCCGGCAGATAACGGTTTTACTTAAATTAATTTTCTTGTTAGTTATTCAACCAGGCAGCAATTATAAGAAGTTATCGCACTAAAATATATCTAGCTACTTTCTTTCAAGCCCCGTATCATAACATAACATTTTAACCAGCAAACATATAAAACATGAAAAAACCAATCACCCGCACCATGCATGGTATTGCCGATTACAGTTATGCTGCCCTGTTAACCGCCGCACCTAAGTTATTCGGATTTGAAAATGAAAAATCCGCATCATTGTTGTGTTACGGATTAGGAGGCGGTGCTTTATTATACAGCCTTTTCACGCGTTACGAACTGGGCGTGTTTAAGCTAATGCCGTTTAAAACGCATCTGGCTATAGACCTGGCTTCCAATATAGCTGCATTAGCCGCACCTTGGGTACTGGGCTTTTCGCAAAACAAACGGGCCTGCAATACCTGCCTGGTAGCAGCTACTACCGGTTTAGTGGTTTCTGCTTTTACCCAAACAGACGAAATGCCGGCCATTGCCGACCTGTAAGTTTACCCCTATCAGGTAAAACAGATACATCCTGCCGGAATAAAGCTTAGTTTATTCCGGCGGAAGGCTATATTCCAGGTTATTCTTTTCTAATTCGCCCAAAAGCAATTCTACCATTTGGCTGTAACTCTGTATCCCGGAGCTTTGGCCATTGGCCTTCAGAAATAAATCGTAAAAGCCGGAAGTAAAATCTAAAAACGGATTCGGAAAGCTTTCCCAATATGTGCGGTTTATTTCCAGGTCGTGGGTTACGGCTGGGCTTAGCTGCTTTTCTAAGTTCCGGAAAGCCACCGAATCTACTTCGTATAAGCGGTTAAGGGCGTAACGCATGGCCATTAAATTACCCGAATACTGAAAAGCCAGGTCCGGATTAAGGCGGCAGGTTAAAAAAGATATATAATTGGCTTCGTCTTCGGAAGCAAAACCAATTTGGTGGGCCATTTCGTGGCAAATGGTAGCCGGCAATATAAAAGCCGGTTGGTGCATATTAACGTTGGCTTCGCCGGTAAAAGGGAAGTAAATACCCCCTACCCGGAAAGAAGACATTATTTCGGGCACATACACACTTTTAACTGCCGGAATAGTATACACCAAACGAGGAAACGCCCGGGCTACGGCCTGGTAACCAATAGTGGCTTGTTGTAAAAGATGCTGGCGCTTACCCGCGGGTAAGGAAATAAAAGCGGCAGAAGTGTCTTTTAAGCTGGCGCGGCTATTATTGGTTAATGCCACCAGCCTGATACTTAAGCGCTGCAATTTTTCTGCGGATATTTCTTCTGTTGGAATAGCGGTAATGTTGGCGACCGGAGCCCGGTAATAATTGAGGCCCCACATAGCCATAAACAAAAAGTAAAAACACGATAAGAAAAAGAAAACGCCCAGTAATGTTTCTTTCCATAACAACAGGCGTTGCGACTTAAACCGGACAATTTTGTAGGTTTGCCGGATTATCCAGATTACCAAGCCCAGCACCAAAGCATAAAATATAATTTGCCCCACCGGAACAGTAGTACTACCAAAAATGCTGCGCAGTGCCTGGCTTATATAACAATAAACTCTTGCCGAATAAAACTTTTCAACCCAGGCAGGATGAATACTGATAATTTGTACCAATAGAATCTGCACAGGTAAACTAAAAGCAATAATGCTCCGCCAATACTTTTCAATCACTTTAACACATTTAGTTTTATAGCTAATTTAATTTTCTTCCAACATCAGACAGCAAAAAATTATATCCTATAAAAAGACTCTTAATCCTGGGGGAAGTTGTACTTTTCTTAAGTCTTATCTTGTTCTAAATAAAATTATCAAAGCCACAAAGATATAACGCCGGGTTAGAAGAAATTTTATTTAATACATATTATTCTTTTAATATAAAGATATAGTAAAATATTTTTATACATTTAAACCACGAATTTACCTGATGTAAGATAATAATAGGATAATTCAGATCTTTTTATACCAAACACTTTTATCTTAGTTTAAAGCTTATATGCCGTATATTAAACAATTGGACAGCCTACGGGGAATTGCTGTTCTTTTGGTTGTGCTCTCGCACTGGGTACCTACACCTGTTTCCCAAACGGGCGCTTTTATTGGCGTAAATACTTTTTTTGTTTTAAGCGGTTTTCTTATTTCTAATATTTTGTTCCAAAATAAAATTGAAACTGAAACTGCTGGTTACGATAAATTACCGGTAGTAAAAAATTTCTTTTTCAGAAGGGTGCTCCGGATTTTTCCGATTTATTTTTTAGTGGTAATTACCTTGGGTATTCTGGGAGAAAACAATATTCCGGGTATCAAAACCGAATTGATTTATCTTCTAACTTTTACTACTAATTTTCATTTTCACTATTTAAAATACTTTGGCGTATACACGGCGCATTTGTGGTCGCTGGCGGTAGAAGAACAATTTTATCTGGTCTGGCCGTGGTTATTGCTTTTCTTACAACGTAAATATATTCCTGTCGCTATTCTGCTTTTTATTTTAACCGGATGTATTAGCCAGCTCTTTATTCAAGATTCTTTTGATTATTTAGCTACTTATACTTGTTTAGATGCGTTTGGCCTGGGGGCTTTACTATCGTGGGTATATACCTATCAGCTCCAATCTCTACACCGGTTCTTCCGGATATTAACTTATATAATTTTAGCCAATATAGCTATTATTGTACTATGGTTATCCGGCTTACTCCCGGTTACATTACCTACGCGCACCATTGTATCACTTTTTGCTTTGTGGATCATAACTTATGTTATTTATAATAGCTACCGAAACAAAAAACTCAGATTTGCTTTCCTGCTCAACAACCGCAAACTTATTGCTGTAGGTAAAATAAGTTACGGCATTTACCTGTACCATTTTTATATACCTTTATTAGCTTCCCCTTACTTAAAACACCTGCAATTCCTTGTGCCAAACTTTTTAAAACCGTACACCATTATCCTGTATGCAATAGGAATTTTTAGCGGCTTAATTGTATTCTCTTGGTTGTCGTGGCGTTTCGTAGAACTTCCTATTTTACGTTTAAAGAGCTACTTTAATTATCAAACGCCAAAACCTTCGCCGGAAAAGTCGGCTTATACAGCTTAAATACGATTTTAAGTTTGCCGTTACTTGGCACAAAATATTAAAAGGCACTTTATATTTCAGGAAATATTATCATTAAACTTCCCTTCATTATTTTCTTTAGCGTATTGGTATTCACCCGTAACTTCAACAAAATAAGCCCGCTAATAAATGGAGCAGCAAGCCTCCGGCTTTATTCTGTCAGAACAAATTTCTTTTAGTAACCTACTTACTATGAGAATGATTTGATATTTTTAGACTTTAATTTAAAGAGCATTACCAAGGCTTTATTATACAGGCAAGATGTTATCGCTTTTATTTTAAGTATGCAACACATCAAACAACTAGACAGCCTGCGGGGAATTGCGGTTCTGCTGGTTATGCTATCGCACTGGGTACCTACGCCAGCTTCTCAAATGGGTGCTTTTACTGGCGTAAATACCTTTTTTGTTTTAAGCGGTTTTCTTATTTCCAATATCTTATTTAATAATAAGAATACAGCGGAAGCAACCGGTTACTCAAAATTGATAATTTTAAAGAACTTCATTTTCCGAAGAGCACTCCGGATATTTCCCATTTATTTTTTAGTGGTAATAACCTTGGCTATTCTGGGAGAAAGCAGAATTCCGGGTATTAATTATGACATAAAATACCTGCTGACCTTCACCAGTAATTTTCATACTTACCTGGTAAAACACTTCGGAAAATATACAGCACATTTGTGGTCGCTGGCGGTAGAAGAACAATTTTATTTGGTTTGGCCCTGGCTGATGCTTTTCCTGAAACGTAAATATGTACCGCTTGCTATCCTGATTTTTATCTTAACTGGTACTATTAGCGATAGCTTTGTTAAAGATGGATTTGGTTACCTGCTTACCCACACCTGTTTATCCGCTTTTGGTTTAGGCGCTTTACTTTCCTGGGTATATATTTATAAACCGCAATTTTTAACACTATTTTTCCGGTTTTTAAACTATTTTATTATAGCCGAATTAGTTATTGTTCTACTTTTCGTGTTTGGCTTGCCTTTCCCGGTTTTGCCTCTTCGCACCCTGCTTTCTATTATGGCTTTATGGGTTATAACGCATATTGTTATTAATAACCAAAGCGGTAAAAAGCTTAAGTTTTCTTTTCTTCTTAATAGCAACAAGCTAATTTTTATTGGTAAAATAAGTTATGGCGTTTACCTGTACCACATTTATGTACCTTATCTTACCGCTGGTTTTTTAAACTACCTGCAAATTGCGCTCCCCTATTTCCTCAAACCCTACGCTTTTATCTTTTATTTTATCAGTAATTTTTGGATTGCCCTTTTGTTTTCCTGGTTATCGTGGCGTTATATAGAAATGCCTATTATGCGCTTAAAAAGATATTTTGAATACCAGGCGCCAAAATCTCCACGTTTCCCGGAAAAGCCCCACTATGCTTAATTTGCCTATAATTCCGGACAGTTTTAAATTTAAAGGTGAGGAGATAAATTTTCGATAATCTGTTTACCTTTAAATTTCCGGTATCTATTTTCACTTATGATTTTACAATTTGCAACCCGGCTATCTTTCTTTTTATTTATAGGTTGCCTCCTTTCTGCTTGTTCTACCAATCCGTATGCCTTAACCAACAAGTCGTATAAAAAGCAGGTAAAAACCTACGCCCGCACGTTGCGCGCCATACCGTTTAATAAACCCGAAGAAGATAGTTTAATGCCGGGAGATTATTGGGTAGGCACCACTAACTTTAATATGCGCAAAGCTAACTTTGTGGTTATTCATCACACGGCCCAAAACGCTACTACTCAAACTTTAAAAACTTTTACCGTTCCTAAAACGCAGGTCAGCGCGCATTATGTTATTGGCCGAGACGGCAAAGTTTATCACATGCTCAACGATTATTTGCGGGCCTGGCACGGCGGGGTTAGCAAGTGGGGCAACAATACCGACCTGAATTCTTCTTCTATTGGCATTGAGCTGGACAATAACGGGTTCGAACCGTTTCCGGAGACCCAGATTAACAGCCTGCTGCAAGTATTGGCCTTGTTAAAAAAGAACCACAATATTCCTACCGCAAACTTCATCGGCCACTCCGATATTGCCCCGCTCCGCAAAACCGATCCGAATGCTATGTTCCCATGGCAGCAACTAGCCGATAATGGGTATGGCTTATGGTACGACGAAATAGTACCGGACACCATAATAGTGCAGGATAGCAGTGGTTTGGCCTTAGACACGATAATGCATTACAACTTACCGGAATTTAACCCCACAGAAGCATTGCGCATTATTGGCTACGACACCAAAGATTTAGGGGCCGCCATCCGGGCATTTAAGCTTCATTTTGTGCAGAAAGATATTACGCCGGTGCTGACCGACGAGGACAAGCGAATTCTTTATTCGCTCTATAAAAAATACCTGTAGCGTAAGAAATATCCTGAGAAGAATCTCCAGCAATATTTTTCTCAGGATGGTTCTCCGCCTAAAACAGGCCGGTAGTTTGCCCGCTACTTTTACTTATTTAAATTCTTAATCGGTCCAGCGCCACTCGCCGGCTATTTGCAAAGGCTCTTTTAAGTTGTTTCGGATCAGGAAAGCTTTGGTTTCGGCGTCATTTAAGTGTTTGGCGGGTATTTTCTGCACATCGGCCAGGCCATAAACCAGCATGCTGCTAAACCGAACCGTGTTTTTCAGGCCGCTCTCATCTACCAAGTCAAAGGAATCGCAATCGGCATGGTAACAGTCGCGGCCCTTATTAGGCAGCGCACCACCAAACGAACCACCCGTTGGCACCCCATGCAGCATAAAAGACTGGTGATCGCTGTGCAAGCCGGCCCGAGAACTAAAGTTATTCTTAAAAGTTGTGTCCAGCTTGCTGGCCAGGGCACCAATAGCTTGGAACAAAGGTTTGCAGGATTCGTCGGTAGCATTATAGCCTTTGGGGTCGTTGGTCATATCGTAATTCAGCATAAAGGCTATTTGATCAATAGTCTTATTTTTAGTGGCTTCTACCACGTAAGCTTTCGACCCCAGCAAACCTTCTTCTTCGCCCATAAACAATACAAATTCTACGGTGCGTTGGGGCTGCAAATGCAGAGCTTTAAAAGTACGCGCCATATCTATCACCGAAAAAGAGCCAATGCCGTTATCAATGGCGCCGGTAGCCAGGTCCCAGGTATCCAAGTGGCCGCCTACTACTATTTTCTCTTTAGGCAATGATTTTCCGGGCAAAGTAGCAATTACATTCCGTGCTTTTATTACGCCCGAAAAATTGGTCATGTTAATGGTTGCAGTCAGTGGCCCGGATGCTAATTGCTTTTTAAAGTTCATACCGTCTTCTTTGCCGATGCATACGGCCGGAATAGGAATTAATTTCCCGGTAACAGATGCCGTACCGGTCAGTAAAGTTCCGCCCGCCACAGTATTGATGATAATAATACCCTTAGCCCCGTACTTAGTAGCTAAAGCTGTTTTCTCGGAACGGTGCAGGGTGCCGGTACCCGGCGCTGAACCTGGTAAAACACCTAAATACACCAAGGCAATCTTATCCTTTACAACATTGGGCTGGGCCTGGTAATCTGCTTCCAGGCCATTGCCCATATCCACTACCGTTGCGGTCAGGTCTGCTTTTACCGGCGAATGGGCCAGCGAAACCGATTTTATTTCCTGCAGGTGAGCAGCATCAGAGCCAATCAATAGCCGCAGTTGTCCACGGCTCCAGCTTTCTACTTCAAAAGGCTGATAACGCACATCTTTAAAGCCATATTCTTTTAACAAATTAAAAGCATATTCTTCGGCTTTCTTGCCATTCTCCGATCCGGTTAACCGGTGACCGATGGTGGCGGAGGCTTGCTGCAAGGTGCTGTAAGCTTTGGAGTTTTTTTGCACTTCGGTATTAATGCGGCTAAAAACTTTTTCCCAGGCCGGGTTTTCCTGGGCAACAACCGAAAAGGTTAATAAAACAAAACAAAAGCCTAAAATTATATTCTTTAGCATAGTATAAAAGTTGACCAAAGTAACATGAAAGGATAAAGATGAAAAATTTTACTTGTTTTACTACTGCCACCAGGTTATTCTGCAAGTATTTTTTTGCTTTCCAGGTCATGTACCCTACCTCTCCACTTTCCGATACTTATCCTTTTAAAAGCATAGCTGATTAGTTAGTCCGGGTACCATAGCTTTTTCATTTGCCGGAATACTCCTGCATATTTTTCAGTATAATTATACTATCCTAATAAACCCGCCACCGCTTTATCAGAACAGTATATAATAATTGTAATTTTAATTTATGATGGTAATTTCTAACAACAACCCCAAACAATTCAAATCATTTTTATTTTTATGCGTATAAACCAAGCTAATTCAAAAATTTATACTTAGCTCTATGGACTTAGATTATTCAGGGTTTATACAAACAGAATGCGGGAAGAAGTTTAAAATTGATATTTTTGAACAATTAGCCGGCGGTGTTATTCAAAGCGATAACTTTTTACATAATCCTTCTTATGTGCCCCCTACCTTCTGTCTTTACAAAGCAATAACGGGTTTGTACCTTTTGCAAACTACGCAGTTCGATACTGCAGACCAGGAAATAAAAACTTCTTATAAATTATTATCAGAAGCGGAAGCAGCTCCTTACCTGGATAATTGTGAGATTAAATATTAGAACTTATTCCGGGATAACAGACCTGGTTATCTCGTGCAAGAAGCTTAGAAGTTGCCAATACCTCTCTGTATAACAAAAATTCTTGCACTTACCCGAACATTGCATTTGCAGCAGAAAGCTTTCAAACAGACCGGCAGTGAAGTGGTAGTATTTTTCCAGCCGGTTTATTCTTCCAGGAAATTTAAGTCTTTCCCAAACGTTTCTTCCAGTTTCCAGAGGGCTAACAGGGCTATCGTTACGGTAATAAAGCCTACTATTGCGGCACTATTAATAATACCATACTGCGTTTTGAAATAAAGGAAAAGCGGCGTAATAATATTAACGCTACCCCGCACAAAATTAGGTACGGTGGTGGCAACAGTAGCTCGCAGGTTGGTACCAAATTGTTCGGCGGCAATGGTTACAAACAAAGCCCAGTAACCAATAGAGAAACCCAAACCACCACAGATCAGGTAAAGCAGCTCTGCCGAGGCAATAGGCACAAACAGGTAAATACAAATAAGCAGGCTGGTAAGAGAAACAAAAGTAAGTACTACTTTTTTCCGGCTTCGTAAAAACTGGCTGTACAAACCGCTTAGCAAATCGCCCATGATAGCCCGATGTACGCGCACATAATGGCTTTACCGGCCACAATAGGAGTGGCAATGCCCAAGGCCTGGCCAAACTCCGGCGATAATGAAACTAAAAACCCAATTACAAACCAGATCGGCAAACCAATAAGAATACACCGCAGGTATTTAAAGAACTGCGGCCCCGAAGAAAATAACCGCAAGAAATTACCGCGGGCAACCGGCTGTTCTTTTACATTTTTAAAAATACCCGATTCAAAAACACTTACGCGCATGAGCAATAGCGATATACCCAAGCCGCCCCCGATAAAATAAGCAATCTGCCAGTCGAATAAATCAGCTACAAAATAAGCTAATACCGCTCCTAAAACGCCAACTGATGCCACCAGCGAAGTGCCGTAACCCCGGATTTCCTTAGGTAAAATTTCCGCCACCAAGGTTATACCGGCCCCCAACTCTCCGGCCAGACCTACGCCCGCAATAAAACGCAGTATTGCGTATTGGCTTACACTGGTTACCAAACCATTGGCAATATTGGCCAGCGAGTAAAGCAAAATAGAACCAAATAAAACCGACAATCGTCCTTTTTTATCGCCCAGAATACCCCAAAGTACGCCGCCTACCAGCATTCCGGCCATTTGCATATTAATGAGAAACAAGCCTTCGTCCAGCAATCTTGCTTCGGGCACGCCTAAATATTTAAGACTGGGCACCCGCACAATACTAAAAAGCAACAAATCGTAAATATCAACAAAATAGCCCAGCGCTGCTACTATAACCGGTATTTGAAGTAATTGTCTGAACTTGGAAGGCTGGAGCATTTTGAGAATAAGTAAATAAATAAATAAATGGGTGATTTAGTGAATTAATAAGCCATTTATCAACTTGTTTAGCTTAAGTTGATTTTAACCTTTTACTTAATACCTTGGGAAGGGAAGAAAATAAGTTAAGTTTAAATATTGCCTTATTGCTTATTATGGCTATTTCCCTCCCCCTACCTACTTCCAAGGAGGACTTTTGAGTTGAGCTACCTTTCTTTTCTCAACTTATTTTCTTCACGGTGTACTTAATTTAAATAAGGCTAAATAAGGCTATACCTAAAACTTAAGCCGTGAGCATGGCGGCTCCGAACACGCCGGCACTATCGCCTAGTTTTGGTTTAAGCAATAAAATATCCGGACGGGTATTAAATACATACTTTTTCACAGCTTCAGCGCCTTCTTGGTAAAGTTCCGCTATATTTCCTACGCCGCCTCCAATAACAATGGCATCCGGGTCCAGAATATTAACCAATACCGACAAACCTTTGCCAAAATATTGTACCATCCGCTCCACGGTTTTAGTTGCATGGGGGTCGTTTGCGGCGCGGTAACGCTCCATTATATCCGGAAGCTTTACTTCCTCGCCACTCAGGCTGGCATAAAAACGTTGCAAAGACGGCCCCGATAAAACGGTTTCTACGCAACCAGTTTTACCACAGTAGCATTTCTCACCGGCTTCATCCAAGATATTGTGTCCCCACTCCCCCGCAATGCCTTGCCGGCCGTAGAGTACTTTGCCGTTTACCACAATACCGCCTCCTACTCCAGTACCCAAAATCAATCCCAGCACTACTTCGGCACCTGGTACTTTTTCCGGGATAATACCCAGGTGCGTTTCGGCTAAAGCAAAACAATTGGCATCATTGGTAATCATCAAGGGTAAATTTAAAAGCGCTTCCAGATCTTTTTTAAAAGGCATACCGTTGAGGCAGGTAGTATTGCTGTTTTTTAAAGTTTGGGTTGCCGGGTCTAAACTGCCGGGCGTACCTAAACCCAATATAGTGGGCTGTAAACCGGTTTCGGTAATTAACAGCTGCACCAGCTTTTGTATCTGGGTCAGGATATGTTGGTAGCCCTGGCTGGCTTCGGTCGGAATGCGTAAACGACCTAATACCCGGTAAGATGGTGCTGATTCCAGTACAATACCCTCTATTTTAGTACCTCCTAAGTCTATTCCCCAAAGTGCTTGTGCCATTTTATCTGCGCGCGTTATCAGTTTAAAAGAAATTTTTAAATATATAAAATAAAATATTTATGACCGACATTTTACCACTTTAAGTAAGTGAACAAAATTAGTTACAGCTTAACAAAATAATAAATGCCGCATCCTTAAGGGTTTATTCACTCATTCACTCATTTTAAATCTGAGTTCATAAAAAAGCTTCGGCTTAAAACTTAAACCGAAGCTTTATTCTTTACTAATGGCTTATTTGCCAGCGGTTAATTTATAAATTTTTCCTTCGGCGTAGTTTAACACGTACAAACCTTTCTTGCTGTCTTCGCCAAACGAGGAAACCGGTCCGCTCATTTTGGTGATTAACTGGTTGTTAACTTTTTTATTGTTGTTGAAGGTAAGCGCCCAGATATTGCCGCTCACGTAATCGCCGTATACATATTTACCTTCTAAGCCCGGCAAACTCTTATCGCGGCAAACGTAACCACCCGTAATAGAGCGGCCCGTGTCCGATCCTTGCTGGTAAGAATGAATCGGCAGTTTTAAATTATCTTTATCACAAGTACCTTGCTCAAAACATTCATCGGCCTCCATAATGCGCCAGCCGTAGTTACCGCCTTTTTCAATAATATCAACTTCTTCAATTTTGTTCTGTCCTACGTCGCCGGCCCATAGCATACCGGTAGTCCGGTCGAAGTTGAAACGCCACGGATTGCGCATACCATAGGCATAAATTTCTTCCCGAAAGCCTTCGGTATTGCCCCGGAACGGATTGTCGGCCGGAATGCCGTATTTGCGGTTGCCCGAGGTATTATTAACATCAAGGCGCAAAATTTTACCCAGCAGTTGTTTACGGTTCTGGCCATTGTTCTGCGGGTCGCCGCCGCTGCCGCCATCGCCCACGGCAATGTACAGGAAGCCATCGTTGCCAAACGCGACTTTACCGCCGTTGTGGTTAGAGTAAGGTTGCCGATAGGTTAGCAGCACTTCTTCGGTAGCTGCATCTACTTTATTGGGGTTAGCCGGGTTTACTTTAAACCGGGAAATAGCAGTTTCCAACGGATTACCCCGGGTATAATTCACATAAAAATAGCCGTTGGTTTTAAAATCAGGATGAAACGCCAGGCCTAACAAGCCCCGTTCGCCCCCGCTTACCACCTTACTGGTAATATCTAAAAACACCGGCGCATCTTTTACATCTGCTTTGTTCGGAAAAACATGGATTTTACCTTCCTGGGCAATTACAAATACCCGGTCAGTACCGTCTTCCGGGCTGGTCATTTCCACGGGTTGCTCGAAGGTTAAATTAGGGTAAGCAACCGTTAAGTTATAAGATGCAGCCGCATCTGTAGCAGCTTCCGGCAACGTAGCTGCTGTGGTAATGGCAGGCGTAGAAGTAGCGCTATTTTGGGTTTCGGCTTGCTGAGCCCGGTTATCGCAACCACTCAGCCATACCAAAAAACCAAAGGCAATAGCTAAACTGTAATGTTTCATGGGTTGAAGATTTATCATTATATTTTGTCTGAGATAAATTTCAACATACGTGAAAATCGGGATCTGAATAATTAGTTTGGCTTTATTTTTTAAATAGAGCCCTTGGCGGCTGTTTCCAGCAGGTACAAACGTCAGGAATTTGTGTTCTTTCTACTTCTAAAAAGTAAAAAAAGGTAATGAGTGCGACATTTAGGAGATAAATACGTATAGCAAAGCCGAAACAAAACCTAAACGGATTGAACCCGCTGCTGCATAAAATTTATAGCCAACGTAATAACGAAAAAAAACGCGCTTTATTAAAGCAGCGACCGGTCGTGATCTGGTTTACCGGTTTACCGGCTTCGGGTAAAAGCACGCTGGCTACCCATCTGGAAACTACTTTACTCGAAAAGGGTTATTTAAGCCAATGGCTGGACGGAGACGATTTACGAAACGGCCTGACCCGGGACCTAGGCTTTACCGAAGCTGAACAGGAAGAAAATATTCGCCGGTGTGCGGAAGTAGCTAAGTTATTCCTGGAAAGCGGTCTTATTACTATTTGCTCTTTTATCAGTCCTACCCAGCACATACGCAATATAGCCCGGGAAATAATTGGATCAGCAGACTTTTTAGAAATATATGTAAATTGCCCTTTGGAAGTTTGCATCCAGCGCGACGACAAAGATATGTATACCAAAGCTTTGCGGGGAGCTGTTACCAACCTGGTAGGTGTTAATTTTCAGTACGAAGCCCCCCGGCAACCCTGGCTCGAATTATATACCCATCATTACTCCATTCCGGATTGCCTGAACCGCATCTGGGAAATTCTGGAACCCCGTATTCAAGTTCAATAAAAAGATTTATTTTCGGTGTTTACCGAAAATCGTAGTACTTTTAATTTCCTGAGCGGCCAATCCGCAGGGTTTTCCTTTTCAACTTAAATTTTAAATTTAAAACTGAGTTATCTGTGCGCCACCTTTATAATTTCTATTTACCAGCCGGTACCTTAAAAAATAAAAGTTTCTTTTTTATTTTCTTGTTAAGCCTTTGGAGCAGCGCCTGTCGCCAAAGCCAGCCCAAAGAAAACCCGAACTCCGGAAATAACAAAACGGCAATCAAGAAAAATTCGGCTACAGTTGCTACCTTACCGGATACAGCCCAGATTATAAAACCCGATACCACAAAACTCGCGGTTGCCGCAACCAAACCCGACAGTGTAAAATCTGAAAGTGTAAAAAAAGACACGAACCCGCCGGGCTGGCCGGTAACAGGTCCGGAACCGCTGCCGGGTTCTATCTTACCGGGAAACCGGATTATTGCTTTTTACGGCAACCCGCTTTCTAAAGGCATGGGTATCCTGGGGCAGTTAGAACCCGAGCAAATGTTTGCCAAATTAGATAAAGAAGTAGCCGCCTGGCAAAAAGCCGACCCCAGCACGCCGGTAAAACCAGCTTTTCACGTAATTGTGGTTACGGCGCAGGGCAAGCCGGGCCCCGGCGGCAAATACCGCCTGCGCATGTCGGATTTTGTAGCCGAACGGGTAATTGGCTGGGCCGAGCAAAAAGATGCTTTGGTATTCCTGGATTTGCAGATTGGGCAGAGCTCGTTACAGGAGGAGATACCCCGCCTGGCTAAATTTCTGCAAAAACCCAACGTACACTTAGGCATTGATGCTGAATTTGCCCTGCAACCCGGCCAGGTACCAGGCAAGCGGGTGGGCACCTACGATGCCAAAGATATTAACTATGCTTCCCAATTTCTGGCCGACCTGGTTAAAGAACATAATTTACCGCCCAAGTTATTAATTGTGCACCGTTTCACGCAGCGCATGATTACAAATTACCGCAATATAAAACTAGACCCGCGGGTACAAATTGTGATGCACATGGATGGCTGGGGCAATAAAACTTTGAAACGCGATTCGTATTACCGGTATATCCAGAAAGAACCAGTGCAGTATACCGGTTTTAAATTATTTTACAAGAACGATGTCCGGAAAAAAGGCTGGAGCCTCATGACACCCGAAGAAGTACTGCGCCTGAAACCGCAACCTTTATACATTCAATATCAGTAAGGCAAAAACAAAAAAGTCCGTTCTGCCAAAGACCGGACTTTTTTATTTTATCGGCGCAGGAAGAACCTAAAGACTTGCTGCGGATACTGAAAATTTCATTTATGTTTATGTAATTAAAGCCCAGATACCGTAAAGCTACAGGAGTTAAATATATCCTAATTTCGGGCTTTTCTGAGTTTGTCGTTTCAGGCTTTGGTTCAGCACAAACTTTTCATCCAGGTACAACTCCCCAATGTAAGGCGGCATTTCCGGATTAGCCAAATGAATATAATCTTTCAGGAAATTAGTAAAAATTTCTTCCAGAAAAGGAGAATAGGGCACGTATTTCAATAAGGAATTAGTGATAGACAACAAATGGTTTATTTGAGCATCGCGCGAGTAAGCGGCTAATTCTAAAGGCTCGAAGAATTGCCCTAATTGCGATACCTCTGCTACCTGCTGGTAAGTAGCAATGGTATTATTTAATTTATTTAAAATTATTTTGTAAAATCTATCATCGGCCATATCCTGCTGCTGCTAATTTAATCCCTTGGCGTTATTACGTATTTAAACGCAAAACGATCAGTATTTTTACAGTAATTGTTAAATAATTTAAACTTTTTCTTTTTCTATCTGTTTTGCTGCTTTTGCTAAATTTTAAAAGGTTTAGAAATGTTAATTTTAACCGGCTTTCAGCATCAGAACTTAATAAAACTGGTACTTTCAGATTGAATATACTTTCTATACCTTAGCTTGTAGCTTTTTATTACTCAACTCAGCCCCGCATCGGTAAAAACACTTTCTATTATTGGTTTGGAGAATTATTATTGTGCGATAGATCCGGCGTTAGATAATTTGCTAAATAGCTATATATTAGCAGCTATACAGAAAGCATAGTCACCATTACTGAAAACATGAATATAAGTACGGTGCTACTCCAGATAGCGTGCAGATAACCGTATATTGTTATGTCTATTTGGAAGTTAGGTGTTAATTTTATACATTTAAGATGAAGTATATAATCCCTCTACTTTTCTCATTTATTATGTGCTTTAAGTCTTATGGACAATCTAAAAAATTGTTTATAGTAAAGGAGGAGGTTATTGATGATCAACAAAAAAATAAAGGGATTTAAAAGTAGAAGGTTCAAGCTTTTTTGCTGATGAGCATTATCTCGTCAGCAAAGCATGTAGCGGAGAATGGGGAGGAACAGTTAACTTCAAAAATAAAAGAACAGGAGTTGAGTATTCATGTAGTGCAACTTGTCCTGTAATAGTAAACAAGATTGAAGGAAAGTACATTGTTACCGCTACTCTTGCCCACTTAAGCGGAAGTTCAGAAATTATAGAGATTGGTAATCCTGACTCTTTAATCGTGTTCGAATTACCTCGTCCCAGAGCAAAGCATGGGGAATATATTACACGATATGTTGGAGATGATAAATCTAAGTCTACCAAAGGTTCAAAATCACTTGTAGATAGTGTTGGGATCTTAACTCTTGCAAGTTTCCCATATAAAGGACATCTCTACCATATAGTGACTGATTTCAGAAAAACATTTCTGACCAAAGTTGAAAATAATCGATTTGTTACCATCGACTTAATCTCTAATGAAAGTATCTGGACATATGCCCCTGAAGTTCTTAGAACTGCTGACAATCATTTTATAGTTTTCTTTAAGAATGATAAAGTAAATGGCTACCTAGATGTTGTAAACAACAAAATCAACTTGATAAGATCTAAATAAAAACTACAACCAACAATACGAAAACGGCACCTTTGGCCGACGGCCTCACCGCCGCTTACACCAGGCCGTTGTACGGCAATTCCTTGATGATATAAGATAATGAAAATTTGCATTGCACAAACCAGACCAATCAAAGGTAACATTTCAGCAAATATTAATAAGCACAAGAAGTTAATAGAACTTGCTTCAGCCTCAACAGCATCTGCTATTTTTTTCCCGGAACTTTCAGTAACAGGGTATGAACCTGAACTGGCAGCAAAGCTATCAACAAACCAAGAAGACAAGAGATTTGACGGCTTGCAGCAGATGAGCGACACAAATAAGATTACAATCGGCCTGGGCGTGCCAATAAAAACAGACACCGGTATACAAATAGGAATGGTGTTTTTCCAGCCTGGCAAACCACGACAGACTTACGCCAAACAACAGTTACATACCGACGAACTCCCTTACTTTGTAAATGGTGAAAAGCAAACCATCTTAATAGTGGGTGATAGAAAAATTGCGCCTGCTATTTGCTACGAGAGTTTGCAGCCTGAACATGCGGACAAAGCAAGTAAACTTGGAGCAGAGATTTATGTGGCCAGTGTAGCCAAATCACAAAATGGTATAAATAAGGCAATGCGCCATTACCCGGAAGTAGCTAAACGATATACAATACCGGTTTTAATGGCGAACTGCGTGGGCTTTTGCGATAATTTTAACAGCGTTGGTAAAAGCTCCGTATGGACAAACCAAGGCATTTTGGTAGGTCAATTGGACCATGAAAGCGAAGGGTTTCTTATTTTTGATACAGAAACAGAAGAAGTTGCTGAGCAAATAATATAAGATAAACCGGCCCTAACAATACCGTTATCGAAACCGGGTTTAAACGCGTTAACCAAAGCTTATGTAGTTGCTTTGGCTCGTTATAGTTTAACATACTTAGCTTTGTTAAATCTGACCGTGTAACCCTCCCGAAAAAGCAGACAGTTTAGAAGTCGATAATTTTCTAACGTTAAACTGCTGATATAAAAAAGTCAATCATTACCCGGCAGTAAGAAATATTATATTGGGTAAATAAGCCCGACACTCTCAGCAGACAAATAGAAGCGGTTAGAAAAAACACCTGGCAGATTTTTTCTAACCGCGAAAATTAAGCTTCTACTGATTCTCGTAACCGCTGTACGGATTCTACTACTAATTCCTGGTCCATGGTGTTGGTTTCAACGCCCTGGCCAATTTTGTTTAAAAGCATGATGGTTAATTTACCACCTAAATGCTCCCGGAATTCCTGCAAGCCATGCAATAAACTATCCGGATGGCTGGCATCTTCTAAATGCGAAGTCATTTCGGGGGCATATAAATCAAAGCCCAGGGTTTGTATAACCGTTAGTATTTCTTCTGCTTCTGCGGCGGATAATAAGCCTTTTAAGTGCGAGTAAACCGAATCTAAAGCAATACCTATTGCTACGGCTTCTCCGTGCCGGATCTGGTAATGGCTTAGTTGTTCCAGTTTATGCGCCGACCAGTGACCAAAATCTAAAGGACGGGAAGAACCTTGTTCAAAAGGATCGTCGCCGGCAATGTGCTGCAGGTGCATTTGGGCGCACCGGTAAATAAGATATTGCATGGCCTCCATGTCGCGCTGCGCTAATTTTTCGGCATTTTCCTGGATAAACCGGAAAAAAGCTTCGTCTTTAATCAAGGAGACTTTAATCGCTTCCGAAATGCCGGCCCGCCAGTCCCGGTCTTCGAGCGTAGTCAAGAAATCGAAATCATTAAAAACCACGTAAGGCGGCGCAAAATTGCCCAGGAAATTTTTCTTACCAAAAGCGTTTACACTGTTCTTCACTCCAATGCCCGAATCGTTCTGCGACAAAACCGTAGTGGGGATGCGGATATGCCGGATACCCCGGTGAGCTACAGAAGCCACGTATCCAACCATATCTAACATGGCCCCCCCGCCAATAGCGGCCATATATGAGTGCCGGTCGATGCCGTAAGTATGCACGGCTTCCAGTAAATATTGTACCAGTTCGGGTTTGTTTTTCGATTGCTCACCTCCCGGAACAATGGTTAGCTCGCCGGTGAGAGTTAATTCGCTTGCATTATTCTGGAAGTACGTTGTTATTTCTGTCAACAGCTCCGGATGCGCTTCGGCTACGCCGCTATCAATCACAAAAAAAACTTTGCGGGAACCTTCGGCTCCATCCTGCGCCAATACATCGCGAAACAAAGTATTTTGAGAATTAAATAAACCTTGGGTAAAATGGACGGTGTAGTTAAAAGAAACCTGGAACTTCTGTTCTAATGAGGATATTTGCATGTATAATTGACGCTAAAACAAAATTGCATGGCTACTGCCATTACCTATTTTGTTAACAAGTTTGGGTATAAAGAACGTGCAATTTTAGAATAATATTTATTTGAAACTAACCTTTTACGACCATTTTTATCTGCATCAGGTTACGGCAAATTGTTTGGCCAGAAAGCGGGAAACCGGAAACAAGGCTAATACCACCAGGCCGTATAACCAACCGGCAAAACCGGCAGCAATGGTAGCATCCATTAAAATAAGTGCAATAACGCCCGCCTTTACGGCCAACCGGATATGCATTGGATCCAAGGTCTTTACGGCTTTAAGCAAAGGTGGAAAAATAAGGTAAATAAACAAAGCCAGAAAAGGCAATGCGTACAAGATATTGTATTGCTGTAGCCGCATTAATACAATAATACTCCCGATTACCAATGAATACAGTACCACCGCTCCCGATAAAATCTTTTTGTCGCCGCCGTGTACTTCGCCCTGGCTAATGGCCGTAATGGCCGCAATATACACAATAGGAATAAGCGCCAGGTACCAGTAAACACTAACTGCTGCCGGTACCGCACTAATGCCTAATAATAAGTTAAGCCCGCGGCAAAGCCCCATATTAATAGGGCCCAGAATAGAAAAGTGCTTACCCAAGGCATCGTACACCAAGGCTATTACGGATATTAAAACCGCCAGCGCCCCACTTAGCACCGAAACCTGGAAAGCCGCCGCAATACCTCCTATCAACAACAAAGATCCCAGCACCGTAGCACTAACCCGGCTGGCAGCACCGCTCGGTATGGGCCGTTCCGGACGTTCAATCCGGTCCAGTTCGGCATCAAATACATCATTAAACACTACGCCACCGCCGTACAAGCCAATAGTAGACAAGATCAGCCAGTATAATAAGCGCATTTGCGGCTCACCTGCGGTAACCTCGCCATCCTGCATCAGCATCATAACCGAACCGGAAGCAGCAAAACCCAGCATAATGTCGGCAATGGCCGTAATAATATTGGCGGGCCGCATTAATACAAAGTGGGCGAAAAGTCGGCTCATATTTAGCGAATTATACGGGCATCATTTTCATTTTCACCGGTTTCGATACGAGGCGTCTGACCGCCGCGTAAAATAGAATTACCGGAAAATTTTAAACTTTGATCGACGGGGTGGGCTTCTAACCAATCAGTTTCCTGCATTTGCCCGCTTTGGCCAAATGCCGTCAGCGCATTTTGGTAAGTAACCATCCGGACGGATTCTTCCGGAATACCTCTTTCCAGCATAAGTTGCGCCGTTTTAGGAACTGCTAAAGGGTCGCTTATGCCCCAGTCGGCAGCGCTGTTAATCATAATACGCTCGTGGCCGTAACGGCGCACAATTTCGGTCATGCGTTCGTTGCCCATTTTGGTGTGCGGATAAATGGTAAAAGCCGCCCAAAATCCCCGGTCCAGTACATCCTGCACGGTTTCTTCGTTGTTGTGGTCCACAATTACCATGTACGGGTCCAAACCATGTTCCAAAGCTACCTCCATGCTTTTGATGGTCCCTTTCTTTTTATCGCGGTGCGGCGTATGAATTTGCACCGGCAGGTTTACTTCTTTCGCCAAATCTAACTGCAGGCGGTAAAACTTATCTTCGGCGGGTGTCTGGTCGTCGTAGCCAATTTCGCCTACACCTACCACGCCTTCTTTCAACACAAATAGCGGCAACAAATCCATTACTTCTGCCGCTAAGGCTTCGTTATTAGCTTCTTTGGAGTTTAGCCCAATGGTACAGTAATGTTTAATACCAAACTGGCTGGCCCGGAAACGTTCGAAACCAATTAAATGGCTGTAGTAATCTTTAAAGCTACCGGCTTCCGTACGGGGCTGTCCCATCCAGAAAGCAGGCTCAATCATGGCCACCACCCCGGCATTACGCATGGCTTCGTAATCGTCGGTAGTGCGGGAGGTCATGTGGACGTGTGGATCTATGTAAAGCATATTACTCGGGTTTATTTAGTTTAAAATACCGGTTTTACTACGACCGGAAATATTTCTTGTTTATTTTACCGGCAGGCCCGGGCGCATCTTACGCCTCCGGATTATGGTATTTTACAAAGTAATATTCCTCTCCCGGAAAAGCTGTATACCAGTTAATTTAAAACCTAAAATTACGGAAATCTTCGGGATTAGCTATGAATTTCGGTCTTATAGCTAATAATTTGGTTTTACTTCCGTAGCAGATCTTTTTCATGCGTTTATAAACTTAAAACTACCGTGAAGCAAGATAGATGTAACGCCTGACCAAAATGGTATCAAGCTGTAAGTAAATTGCCTCTTTACTCCAGCACAAATATAAAAAAAGCTCCTCCTGATCAGCAGGAAGAGCTTTTTATTCTTATCGATATAAAATAGTTAAAATATTAATGCTTGAAATGGCGAATGCTGGTAAATACCATGGCCATGTTATGAGCGTTGCAGTAATCGATAGAATCCTGGTCTTTTACCGAACCGCCCGGTTGCACCACTGCTTCTATGCCTACCTGGCTGGCAATTTCCACGCAATCCGGGAAAGGAAAGAAAGCATCCGATGCCATTACGGCGCCTTTTAATTCGAAACCAAAATGTTGGGCTTTTTCGATGGCCTGGTTTAGGGCATCTACCCGCGAGGTTTGCCCTACTCCACTGGAAATTAAGCGATCAGCGGTAGCGAAAACAATAGTATTGGATTTGGTATGCTTGCAAACCTTAGCCGCAAATACCAGGGCCTGGTTTTGCTCCGGCGTAGTGGCCCGGTTGGTAACCACTCTAAAATCCGCTTCAGTTTCGGTTCTTAAATCTTTATCCTGCTCAATTACACCATTCAGCAATGTCTTAAATAGCTTATTGGGCAAAGCAACCAGTTTGCGCCGCAGCAGGATGCGGTTCTTTTTGGTTTGTAATACTGCCAGCGCATCTTCGGCAAAATCCGGGGCAATCAGCACTTCAAAGAATAATTTGTTCAGTTCTTCGGCGGTAGCTTTATCAATGGGTTTATTGGCGATAATAACGCCGCCAAAAGCCGAAATTGGATCGCAGGCCAAAGCTGTTAGATAAGCTTCATGAATAGTACGAGCAATAGCAACCCCGCAGGCATTGGTATGTTTCAGGATAGCTACGGCTGGTTCTTCCTGAAATTCATCAATCAAAGCCACGGCAGCATCTACGTCTACTAAATTATTATACGATAATTGTTTCCCGTGTAACACATCAAAAAGCTCGCTCAGGTCGCCGTAGAAAGTACCTTTCTGATGCGGGTTTTCGCCGTAACGCAAGGGCGTGGCCTGGCGCAGGCTTTGCTTAAATACCGGCGTTTCTTCTCCGTTCAGATAATTAAAAATATGGGTATCGTAGTGCGAAGAAACATCGAAGGCTTTGGCCGCAAATTGTTTGCGGTCGGCTAAAGTGGTACCACCCTCCTGGTTGCGGAGCAGTTCTACTACTTCGGTATATTGTTCGCGCGACGAAACCACCAGCACATCCTGGAAATTCTTGGCCGCCGCCCGGATTAAAGAGATACCACCAATATCAATTTTCTCAATTACCTCCGCTTCGCCGGCGCCCGACTTAACGGTTTCTTCGAAGGGGTACAAATCTACTACAACTAAATCGATGGTCGGAATATCGTAGGTTTGCACTTCGGTTTGGTCGGTGGCGTGGGCGCGGCGGTGCAGAATACCACCAAATATTTTAGGATGCAGGGTTTTAACGCGTCCGCCAAAAATAGCCGGATATTGGGTTAAATCCTCAACTGCCGTTACGGTGGCGCCTTGTTCTTCCAGGAAAGTTTGGGTACCGCCCGTAGAATAAATGGTAGCGCCTTGTTCTTTTAAAAGCTGAATTAATGGCTCCAGTTGGTCTTTGTAATAAACCGAAATCAAAGCCGATTTTATTTTAATTGTATCCATATAAGTAGCTGTTAGTAATTAGCAGTTAGCTTTTAGCTAAAAAATCAATAATTTATATCGTAAAAAATGTCGATTAAATCTGGGTTAGTACTTAATTAAACTTTGTGTGAAAAGTGAGAGGTAAAAAGTGAAAAGTGAAATGATAAATTTACAAGTAATAACGCTTACTCTTACTTACCTTTTCGCTTTTTACTTATAGCGTCTTACTTAAAACTTATTACTTATTACTTAACAACAATTCCTCCACTACCCGGGGCAAGTGCGTATGTTCCAGCGCCAGCACTCTTTTGGCGAGTAATTCGGGGGTATCCTGGCTTTCTACCGGGCAGCTGTGCTGGTACAGAATGGCGCCTTGATCGTAATGATCGTTTACGTAATGGATGGTAATACCGGATTCTTTTTCCTGATTAGCTAAAACAGCCGTGTGTACATGTTGCCCATGCATGCCTTTGCCGCCAAACTTGGGCAATAAAGCCGGGTGAATATTAATAATCTGGCCGGGATAAGCTTGTACAAAAGCGGCCGGCATCAGCCACAGGAAACCTGCCAGCACAATTAAATCCGGCTGATATGCCTGCACCTGGCGCAGCACCGCACCATCCCGGAAAGCCTCCCGGTTAAATACATGCGCGGGCACACCAAACTGCCGGGCCCGTTCTAAAGCGTACGCGGCGGGGTTATTCGAAAATAAAGCTACAACCCGAACAACCGGATGATCTTTAAAATACTCCATCAGGCGCTGTGCGTTGCTACCGGAGCCGGAAGCAAAAATTACCAGATGCTTGTACGTGGAAGCGGCCATAAACCTAAAAAAATGAAAGCGCAAATATAGAACATTATACTTTGCTTTTCCTGTCTCTATTCAGCAAAAAATATAGTTGCTGCCCCTCTAATACCACCCTAATCTTTAAAAGCGGTTAATTTTAAATATTCTTTCTTTATCGGCTATAACCTGATTTATAGCAGTTGTTTTCGCCCGCTTTAATTAAGAACTGATTGATTTTCTTTTTGTATATTTATTCGGCTATATTTATTTTGATTAATCTTAAGGCTATAAAACATTGATTTAATTGATATTTTGATGAGAAAGACCATTTTCTTTTCTTTTGTAGGGGTTATATTACTGGGAATAGCGATGTTTACGGGTTGCACCCGCATTGATGCCGGTTACGAAGGAATTCTGGTGAAACAATACGGTACCGAAAAAGGCGTACAGGATGTTTCGCTGGTTACCGGCCGGGTGTGGTATAATCCTTTAACCGAAGATGTTTTTCAGTTTCCGATATTTGTGCAGACCGTAGATTACGATCCGTTTACGGTAAACGCCAAAGACGGCTCGGTTTTTAGTGTTGATCCTACTATTTCTTTTAAAGTAGAAAACGGGAAAAGCCCGCATATTTTCTCGAAATACCGGAAAAATATAGAAGAAATTACCCGGACTACTTTGTTTAACTACGTACGCGATGCCTTCCGGATACAGTTTAATAACTATACTACCGAAGGTATTATATCGAACCGCCAAACCTTTGAAGCAGCTGTGCAGCACCAGCTAGACTCTACCCTGATAAAAGACGGCTTTAAGCTGGAGCAACTTACGTCCGGCCTGCAATATCCCCGCACCATCACTGAAGCCATTGATCTGAAAAACAAAGCGGTACAGCAAGCCATGCAGGTAGAAAACGAACTAAAAGTGGCCGAAATGCAGGCGCGTAAGAAAATAATTGAGGCGGAAGCCGAAGCCAAAGCAAACCAATTGCGCCAGGCAACTTTAACGCCGCTGCTGGTGCAGCAACAGTTTATTGAAAAATGGGACGGCCGCACACCGCTATACGGTAACTCCCCGGTTTTCTTTAAAAATGCCCCGTAGATATTAATTTATTTGTTTTTTGATTTATGCAGAAGCGGTTAGTAAAATACACCTATTTAGAAAACTAAAAAGCAGCAGAAGGACTCAAAAGTTTCCCGCATAATTAAAAATTAACTGCCTTTAGCGGAATAACAGCATAGAGAGAATTCCCATGAGCATCATGCCTTTACACCACCGGCTTATGCGGTTAAAATCGCGGCGGCGATCGGCTTTGATAATGGCATTTACCCCAAAGGCACCCGGCAATAAAATAAAGAAGATCATATAAAAACTAAAAAAAGGATCTTCGTGGCGGTACACCATTGCGGCAATCACGATAAGGTAAAAAAACAGCAATAAAGCGTAAAGCACCCATTTCGCTCCCCGCACGCCCGCCACAATGGGCAAGGTACGGCAATCAAAAGAGGCATCACCTTTAATATCTTCCATATCTTTTATAATTTCCCGGATAAGCGAGATAATAAAGGAAAATAAAACGTAGGCCCACACCGCTTTGTTATAAATGCCTACATTTACGGCTACCACCAGCAACATAGCCGCCGATAAAACCCCGATAACGATATTGCCAATCAACAGGCTTTTTTTTAATCGGGCCGAATACCCCCATAGTAACAAAGCGGCCACTAAATTAATAAGGCCTACCCGCCAGTTAATAACCACTCCTACAATTATGCCAATACCGGATAATAATAAATGCGCCAGAATAGCTTGCCGCCGGTTTATGCTTTTGCCAATTACCAAGCGTTTAGGTTTATTAATGGCATCTATTTTAATATCGTAGTAATCGTTAATAATATAACCCGCCGCGGCCACACAAAAAGTAGAAAACAACAACAAGTAAAATGATTCCTGCACCAATATCTGCCGCACCGGTTTTTCGGGCTGTAGCAAACAAGTTTGTACCAACACCTGGCACAAAGCAATAAGTAGCAAATTCGGTAACCGAATCAGGTTTAAAACTTTTTCCAAAAAATATAAAGCATGAATGGCGTGGTGCGGGTAATTTCCCCGGTTAACAAATCTAGCTTAAATCGCCGAAAATAAAAAAGCTCCGCGAATGGGAGCTTTTAGAATAGTGCGTAAATATGGGCTTATCTATACTTTCTTCACGTTAACTGCATTAATGCCTTTTTTACCTTCCTGGGTGTCAAATTCAACTTTATCGTTCTGCTGAATCTGAATACCGTTCAGACCGGTTACATGCACAAAAAAGTCTTCTTTGCTGATGTCATCTGTAATAAATCCGTAGCCTTTTGATTCATTAAAGAATTTTACTGTTCCTGTTTTCATAAAAAATTAAAAATTTGAAAATTAAAAATACGCTGTAAATATAAGAGTAAATTAATCAATAGCAACTTTTTCAAGATTTTTTAGAACTTTTTATGCAAAGAACTGTTTTCCGGCTTTTACCAAGTGCCTTGTACTTTCATAACGGCTTCTATTAATTCACGGGCCGCTCCTTTGCCGCCGCCTTTACTCGATATAAAATTGGCTACCCAAATTACGTCGGGCACGGCATCTTCCGGGCAGGCCGCTACGCCGCATTGCTGCATTACCGGCAGGTCGGGCATATCATCGCCCATGTACGCAATGTTGGCCGGGCTAAGGTTATATTTTTGGATATATTCTTCAAATACTATCTGCTTGTCCGGCACGCCCAGGTAAATATCCGTTACATCCAGCGATTGCAGGCGTTTGCGCACGCCTTCTTCCTGCCGGCCCGAAATAATGCCTACGTAATATCCTTTTTTAATTGCGTACCGAATGGCATAACCATCTTTGATATTAAAAGAGCGCACTTGCTCGCCCGATTCCAAAGCCAGTAAAGTGCCGTCGGTAAGCACGCCATCAACATCAAAAATAAAGGCTTTCACCTGGCTTAAATCTAAATTGGGATGGATCACGGATTTTCGCTGATTATTGGATTACGCAGATTCTTTTCTGATAATATGGCACAGATAAATAACTATGGAATAGCTATTTAGTTAACCGGTAAATTTTAAGGGTGGCTAATTTTCAAAACAGGTTTTTATAAGCTATATGCAGAACGCATTACTTATTACGCTCTGCTTACTACTTATTGGTTATCGCGCCACTCGTATACCCATTTGGCCTGAATTTGCTCTAAGTGGCCTTCATTGGCTTCTTCGCGTTTACCTATAAAATTATCCAGGCTCAAAACCCATTCTATTAAATCGGTAAAGCGGATGCGGTATATTTTAGACTCGTCAAAGTCGTCGCCGAACTTCTCGTACAAGGCCATTGCAATATCCTCGTGGTCTTGCCAGTGCATGGGCGGTTCGTAACTATTGCTCATATTTTTAGTCGTTAATCGTTTTTGGTTAACTGGTTTATTTATTTTTACCGGTGTTAAAAGCTAATCTCTGGCTTAATGGCCCAAGAAGTCCTGATCCGGAATGGTTACGATGATATCTTCGTTACCCTGCACCACGCACTGGCAAGCCAAACGGGAGTTAAGCCGTGGATCAATGGCCCGGTCGATGAAATCTTCTTCTTTGTCCGAAATTTCCGGAAGGTCATCCATGCCCGATTCTACGTATATATGGCAGGTACTGCAGCCGCAAACGCCACCACAGTTGTGTTGCAATTCAATACCATTATTAAGCGCTACATCCAGCACCGATTCTCCTTCGGCGGCTACTTCAACCTGATCCGGCTGCCCATCGGAGAATTTAAAAGTTATATTCACAACTTTCATTGGATTCGTATTTTATTTAGCCTGCAAAATTACATAAACCAATGCCCCCAAACAAAGAAAGCTAATACTTTTACCTAACTTACAGCCAGAGTTGTGTTTTGGGCATATTTTGGTTGTGGTTTAAAATGTATGATGGATTAATTTCGAGAAAATGCATTAACAACTTAATACAAGACTTTTAAAACTAAATCGTTCCTTAAAACCCATTGTTGTGGTCACATTTGACATTCTAATAAGTCTGCATTGATGGCTTATTGCTTAACTTTATATTGATTTTCAACCATTTATAGTCATCATACATTTTAAACCACAGCCCATATTTTACGGCTATTTAAAAGCCTTTTCCTGAATGCTATGCGTCATTACCTCGTAAACTTCCCGGTACACCGGCTGCATTTCCAGTTGTTGTATTTGCTGCTGAATTATATTGGCATCGCCCCGTGCGGCCGGCCCGGTTTGTACGGCAAACGGATTAGTGCTTAGCGCTTTCTGCAAGGTAGTTTGCACCAGTGCCGCTAACAAACCCGGACTTAAGGCTTTGCTTTTTAATATATCCTGACTGATACCTAATAAATGATTGGTGAAATTACAGGCAAAAACCGCTGCCAAGTGCAGGGTTTTACGGTCCTGGCTGGCAAGCGCCTCCACCTGACGGCTAACCGAAGCGGCCAAAGCTTTTAAGCTGGCAACCACCTCGGGCATTTCAGACTCAATGGCAATAGGTGTTTGGGTTAAATCAACGGCCTGGTCTTTACTAAAAGTTTGGATGGGATAAAAAACGCCGGTCCGGATATGAGCCGGATTGTTTAGAATGGCCAACGGCAAACTACCCGACGTATGCACCACAATACCGGCTTCGGGAAATTTGGCCTGCGCAAATACTTGCGATAAAGAGAAATCGGTTAGGCACAAAAAATAAAAATCGCTGGGCGGAAATGGAGTAAAATCGGTAGAGGTGGTGGCCGCAGCGTTTTTTAATTTAGCGGCCAGCTCCTGGGCATGCGCCAGGTGGCGGGAATAAACGGTAATTACCTGATGACCGGCATTCTCGAAAGCTAAGCTCAGGTGCGTGGCTACATTGCCGGAACCCAGCATGGTTATTTTCAGCGGTAAATCAGGAGCAGCTAAGGGCATATTTTTAAAACAAGTAAGTGGTGCTACCACGAAAATAAGTAACTGTTTTGATTAGGTGTAATTTTACTGCCCCTCTAAAACAGGAGGGGAGCTTTTCAATTCATTTTTAATGAAGCAAAATGTAGATTTATAATGGCCCAACTACTTAAAATTGATTAGACAAAAGAAAAAACTCCTTCTGGGGGAAGGAGTTTTTTCGTTATTATACTTTAGCTACTTGTTTAGGCCGGACAGCTCGCGATCGGGCCGGACCTTTATCGGGAGCAGCATCCGTATTTTTATCTTTGCTTTCTTTAAACCGCCGTACAATAGCCATTACAAAACCAACCGACATAAGAATGGTACCAATCCAAAGAATATTGATAAAAGGTTTTTCCATTGCCTTCAGAATCACGTAATCTTTTTGGGTGGTATTTACGCCCATAGTAAAGCTGTTGCTCTGCGGATCAATGTTCATGAAAGTAAGGCGCAAACCTAAATCTTCTATTACTTCCGGAATACGGCCCACCATGCCATCTTTAATTACAAATATCGGGTGGCCGTGGTACTCGCGGTTGTTTTCGCCGTAAATTTTCAGGTCGGCTTGTACTGCTACATCTTTGTCGCCTAAGGTAATACCCTCCACCTGGCGGACAGGTTCAATGCCTTTTAAAACCGCGAAATAATCGTTCAGGAACAAGGTATCACCAATAGTCAGCTTCTGTTCTTTCAACTCGCTCCACTCTTTTTCTTCGGGCGCAATTGCCGACAAGTGGGTATATAAATCGCTGGTGAGGCCATTGCGAATATCCGGGGAAGCTAAAAAGCCGCCCATTTCTTCGTTTACCTGCGACCGCGGGTACAAAGTAAAGGTATTGTTGGTGCCTTTCTCTTTGTATTCAATCTGATAATAAGTGTTTTCGGGATAAATAGAAATGGTATCGCCGGTTTTAAAATATACTTTGTCTTTATATTTTAAATCGGCCCGCGCCAGTGCCCGGTAATTATCGGTTTCCAGCGGAAATAGCAATTGTTTATTTACGTATTCCGGGAAATCTTTAACTTCTAAAAACTTACCTTTATAAGTAAGCTGGTATTTACCCATATCGGCGCTATTATTCCGGAACAGCAACACGTTATCGCGGTTTATTTCGTCGGAGAAATCCCGGGAATAAAGTAAACCGGAGGTATTCAGGGAAACAATAGTGGAATAACCCGAAGAATATAAAATACCGATCAGCATTAAAGCAATACCGATGTGCGACACTGCCCCGCCAGTTAAAATAGCCTTCCGTTTTACCAAGGTCAGGATCATGCCCAAATTAGCAATAACGGCAAAGAACGAAGCTACCAGCAATACAATGTAAACCGGGTTATTAATTTTAGGCCCGATGTTCAGGCGACCCAATACCAATATCAGGCTCACGAATAATAAGGTCAGGATAACAGGAACTACCAAGGCATTGCCTACTTTTTCTTTATCGTTTTTCTGCCACCACATCAACTGTGCAAAACCCGACAGCAGCGCAATACCTACGCCCAGCCATAGTTGGAATTTGGTATAGTGCGCAATTTGATCGGCCGGTAAAGCTAAATTAGTTTTAAAACCGATAAAGCCCATGAAAGCGTTGTAAACCGGAATAGAAGTAGTTACCAGTACCTGGAAAGCACCCAGACACAGCACGGCCGCCCCGATAAATACCCAGAATTCGCTGTTATAAGTAGTCAGTTCTTTTTGGGTAGCCGGAATAGATTTCCAGCGCCAAACCAATAAGCCTACCGCCAGCACTACAAACGCCGCCAAATAAGCAAACAACTGGCCCGATAAACCTAAATCGGTGAAAGAGTGCACAGAGGCATTGCCCAGAATACCGCTCCGGGTTAAGAACGTAGCATATAAAACTAACAGGAAAGAGGTAATGGTCAGAATAAACGTGGTATGCAAAGCTGCTTTGCTACGCTTGTGAATAATCATGGTATGAATAGCCGCTACTACCACCAGCCACGGAATGTAAACGGCATTTTCTACGGGGTCCCAGTTCCAGTAACCGCCAAAGTTCAGGGTTTCGTAGGCCCAGTAAGCGCCCATCATGGTGCCGATACCTAATACTACGCCGGCAAATAAAGCCCAGGGTAAAGCTGGTTTTATCCATTCTTTTATTTCGCCTTTCCATAAACCGGCAATCGCAAAAGCAAAGGGCACCAAAGTAGCGGCAAAACCCAAAAACAAAGTAGGTGGGTGAATTACCATCCAGTAATTTTGCAATAAAGGATTCAAACCAGTACCATCAGCCGGAATATAATTCGGATTGAGTTTAAACACAGGCGCATCTACCATAAAATCGCGCAGCAGAATAAACGGCGAAGAACCAATTTTTAAATTACCAATCACCACGCCCAAAATCATGGAAGTGAGGAATAACTGCACAAACGAAAACACCGCCATGGTAGGTGCTTCCCATTTCTTATTGAACCGGATAACGGTTAAGCCCAACATGGTATGCCAGAAAATCCAGAGCAGAAAAGACCCCTCCTGCCCTTCCCAGAAACACGAAATCATGTAATGCGTGGGCAAGTGATTGGAAGAGTGGCTCCAGGCGTAATGATATTCGTAACGGTGGTTATAAATAATATTAAAAAGGCAAATAATAATGCCCAGTACCGCCACCGTATGTACATAAAAAGCGCCCCGCGCCAGGGTTCGCCAGTTTATATCGGTTTGGCCCAGCGGCTGTTTCCAAGCCGCCATAAAATAAGAAAAAGCCGCTACAATAGCCGCCACAAACGCCAGGATTACACTAAAATGCCCCAGATCCCCAATCAGTGTATTTATCACTTTATTTCTTAATTAAAAGTTAAAGGTTGAAAGTTAAAGGTTAGGCCAATTATTGAGTTGCAAAATTCGTCCTCCTACTGTTTAACTTACTATATATTTATTTAATTAAAGGAGTTAAATATTGATGATAAACTTTTAACCTTCAACTTTCAACCCCTAACTTTATTACATTCCGGCCGTTTCGGTTTTAATTTCTTTTTCCACGTACTTAGACGGGCACTTGAGCAATATCTTATCGGCTACAAATTTATCCTGCTTCATTTTACCAATAATTACCACCTGCTCCGACCGTTCAAAATCCTGGGGTTTGGGGTTGAAGTACACCACCTGCTGCTCAATGCGATTGGTATCTACCAGGGTAAAAGTAAAGTAGTTCGGGTTCAGCAACGGATCGTATTGCATGCCCACAATGTGGTTACTCGGATCTTTTTTCAGGCGACCGACTACGTGTACCGCGCCGTTATTACCTTCCGAAGCTAATTCTTTGGCTTCTTTAAACGAAACGTAAGAACTCGCATCGCCGGCCGTAGACATAATAATGGCGATAGCAATAGCAATAATAGCAATCCCGATAATATGTGTTTTTTTCATGCGTGATTAAACTTAGGGCTTTTCAGCAATTGATTAACAAAGAAAGCAACAATTAAAATCCTGTTGTTTTATATTTTTATGAAATATTCCGCTGATATATATCAGCTTTTTATCTGTCTTTCCAGGTTACTTACTTTTTTATCCAGGGAGATTAAATAAAAAATCATGCCGGCCAATACCACCAGCACACAACCTACCACCACATATATTTTACCATCGGCGCGTAAGCGGTCGGCCATTTCTATATCGGCAGTGGGCGCATTTGCCTCTACCATAACAGTTTCTTCGGCAGCACCGGCAGTTTGTGCTGTAGCCGCATTTGTAAACAGCAACGACAGCGTGAGGCAAAGGATATAAGCCCAGTTAGGCAACATTTTCATATAATTTTTGTCTGATGATTTCAAATCTTGATTTCACATTAAGTATCCAAACGCCTAGTAAAGTCCAGGCAATAACGGAGGGGTAAAATACCAGGCGCATTTTGTTATCCATGTCGTAGGTACCAAAACCCGGGTTGCCGCCGTTGCCAGGGTGCAAAGAATCGGTGAGGCGCGGTAAAATAAACAGAAGCGGTATAAGGGCCGCGTAAGCAAAAATATTGTAAACCGCACTAATACGGGCGCGCTGCTGCTCTTCGGCAAAGGAACCCCGCAGCACAAAATAAGCAAAGTACATAAGCAGGCCAATGGCAGCCGCATTTTGCTTGGGATCGTTGCTCCAGAACTCGCCCCAGGTAACCCGGGCCCAGCCCATACCGGTAATAATACCCAAAATCCCGAATAACAAACCCACCCGGGCGGCTTCTGTAGAAACAACATCGTTGCGCAAGGTCGGATTTTTCAGATATTTAATAGCATATACCACCGATACACCTAATAATATAATCATGCCGAACCACATAGGCACGTGAAAATAAGTATTCCGGATACTCTCGTTTAGGATTGCCAACCGGGGTACATCGTTCAGGAAACCGGCCACCATGGTATACACCAAAAGCAAGACTGTTACTATTTTCCACCAGGTAAATTTCATTTTCTATTTCTTTTTAGCCCTATCCTAAATCCATCACCGGTGGAGAGGGACTTCAATTTAATTTATTTTACATCCTTTAAATTCAGATCAGCATCAGTCTCGCCATAAATAAGGATACAGGATATAGGAAACGGTAATAACAATTACATTTATGGCCAGCAAGGTAATTAACTCATCCGAACTTGATGCCCGGTCTAACCCGTCGATGGCATTTTTAGATAATTTTATTAACATTAAGAGCATGGGCACAATTACCGGAAAACTTAATATAGCCATTAACGTGCCACCGTTGGAAGCTTTAGAAGCAATACCGGAAATCATGGTTAGAGACGTGGAAAAGCCGAAGGCCCCCAGCAGCATCGTAACGAAAAAAAGAAGATTGTCTTGCACCGGATTACCGATTACAACACTGTAAAACAAGTAGCAAATGGTAGCCAGCACCAACATCAAGCAGGTATTATAGCCAATTTTGGCCAGTATTACCCCTTGCGGACTTACCAGCGAATAAAGGTACAACATCCGCCCTTTGTTTTCCTGCACAAAACTCTTAGCAATGGCATTTACCGAAGTAAACAACATAATAATCCAGAACAAGGCGTTCCAAACCGGTACATCTAAAATACCGCCGCGCAGTTTAAAACTTAAATAGCAAACAAAAACCGTACTGCCTACATACAACAGCATGCCATTAAAGGCATATTTTTGCCTCCATTCCAGCACCAGGTCTTTTTGCATCAGATATAGAACTTCTCGCAGCAGCACTTTACAATTTTGCCGCAATTTACAACACAAATAATTAGCATGGTAATTTATTTAGTCCATAGTCAATGGTTCATAGTCCATGGTCGATAGTCCACGGTCCACAGAATACAGTCGATAGTCCACTGAATATGGTGAATAGTTTCCGGGCTAATGGTTATAATTGACCGCGTTTACTTTTGGGGTGTTTCTTTATAAATAAAATATGCGAGCAAAAGATCTTTGACGGATAAGGAAAAACTAATTGCTAATTGCTAATCTAAAAATTAATCTGCGCCTGCAAACGAAGCAAATTACCAAATTGGTGGTTGTTCAGGTTGCGGTTGTCTTGGGTATTACGATCGGAGATGGTGTATTGGGCGGTTAGTTCAAAAGCCGGAATGGGTTGCCATTCTACCCCTATTTCGGTTTCGTAGGTTTGGCTGTAGCGTGCATCAGTTTCGGCTTTCTTACCGCCTTGGTAATATTGTGCTTTTACAAACGGAATAAAGATTTGCTTTTGCAGTTTAAACAGGTACATCGCCTGGGCATAGCCGCCGTGTAACGATTTTACTTCAATTGTTTTGTTTTCCGGGTTAAACTGCGGGCCTTGGCCAATGTTATATTCGGTCTGGAAACCAAAAGGCTGCGGATAAATAATTAAACTGGCGGCTACCCGGCGGTCGTCAAAACTTCCTCCTTTTACTTCGCTGCTGCTTAGCTGGTCGGCGGTTACAGCATACTGCCCGGTATAAGCCTGAATGCCGGGTTCAATTATCTGCCCTTCTTTTAAAGAAAACGGGTACGATAAGCGGGCCACCACGTGTAAATTGTTGTTTGCCTCTAATTTGTTTACCGTTTGGCCATTGTAAATGCCTAATCCGAAAACGCCGTAATCGCCGCTACCTTTTAAGCCCGCTTTTACCAGTTTACTAAATTGTTTGCGGATATGATCGGGGGCCCAGTAAAAAATAAGTCCTAAATCCCGCTCATTGGGTAAGCCACTGTTTATGGCATCGCTGCGGTCTAAAGTTAAGCGGTTTTGGCTCGATTGCATGTTTTCGAAGCCATAAGGAATTTTACTTTGTCCTACCCGCAGGCGGAATTCATTTTTATGATCCAGGGAAATATCGGCGTAGGCATCCCGGATCTGGGCAAAATTAATAGTACTGCTGCCGGCTGGCGTAGAGCCCAAATCCATTTGCACGTAAAAAAATACGCGCTCGTGCACCTGCCCGCTAAACACCAGGCGCGCCCGCCGAATTAAAAAGCCACCTTTATCGCCCACCGAAGCATCGTAAGGCGTTTTGAGTTCCGGATTGGTTTCGAGCAAACGGTTGTAGCGCACTTGCAGGTAACCTCTTAAGGAAATATTTTCGTACCAATTCTTTTTGGAGGCACTGATGGGCGGCTGTACATCATCAGATTTGGGAATTACCCGCACCGAGTCCGGAGTAGCCGAATTAGTCTGGGCAGTAG
>Ga0210040_10000528_pt1 | contig 63974 bp, 61 predicted proteins | sample CryGeyCG12114_NA_FD_185462 | JGI IMG/M metagenome (GOLD analysis project Ga0210040, IMG submission 185462) | Groundwater microbial communities from aquifer - Crystal Geyser CG19_WC_8/21/14_NA (SPAdes) (version 2) | ecosystem: Environmental > Aquatic > Deep subsurface > Groundwater | place: USA...
TTAAGTGTTCGTAATTGTATGCCAAGGACATTCATTGGGTCACTTCATTTACCATTGAAGCACTGCAGTAAGCTAGTAATTGCTGTGGCTGCGCAAAGTGAAAATTAGCATTCGAGCACAGTCGTCCCGTACCGTGTATATAGTATATCTATTTCTATGAGTCGTCCAAGCATACACAGAATGAAATTATGTATTCGCCTTGTCTTCGGAAACTTTTCATGCATCCTCTCAGCTCTGTTCTGAGTCAACCGATTGAGAAATTATCATATTGCGTTTTTTGGCAACAAGCATGCAAAAGTAATACATTAACTTCTTTCATACTATAATTAATACATCTCTATCATTTTTTCATTTAAGAAACCCACATAAGAATAGCTAGGCACGAGACTCTTCTCTGGAAATTAAACTAGCAAGACTGCACTGAGTGAGTACTTCAAAAGTATTAAATACCATGTCTTTTTCTCGAAACCCAAATTGTAAATTAACACCACCTGCGCCAGCTATTGAACGCTCATATAACATTTTCCCACGGTACTACTGCCAAGAGAATCTCCGGACTAGCAGTGCACAACGCTTTAGAATCATCGTGGGAAAAAGTGTGGGAGAACTGCACCATGTGTATTTATTTCGCATAATTTTTTTTTGTAATTTCACAACGAGACGGGTGAGTTTAAAAATTTACTTTTTACTTTGTCCTAAATTATCTAAATTATGACTTTTATTTGTACTTCTAATAATTCAGCTGTGCGTATTGTGATAATATTAAAGTGGAGTTAGAGTGTGAAGTGGAAAAAATTATCACCTTTAAACGATGACAGACGAATCAATTAAAGCATCATCTTCTACTCCTGCAAATGTTGGGTACGAAGATTTCAACAAAGACAGACAAAGACAAACAACAAATATTTCGTTATGTTGTGTGATATGTAATTGGTTTGTCTACTGAAATTTTAGGAAGCTAGGTCTGTGCTCAATATGTCAAAAAACACCAGCAAAATACACCTGTCCAGCTTGCAAAATCTGTACATGCTCATTGCCCTGTGTGACTGAGCATAAAAAGAAACATGATTGTGATGGACTTCGACCCCGGACCTCATTTTTACCTTTGAAAAGGATTGGCTTGGAAGATTTAAAAGAAGGTAAAGTAACAATTGTGAAATCCTAAAATAAATGAAACAAAAGAAAGAACTTACCAACCTTGTTTATTTTTTAGATTGTAAACTTTTGGATGAAATCGGAGCGTCAGTACACGCGTGGCAGATGGATAAGAGGAAATCTGCAACTCGCAGAGATGAGGATTTACCAATCGTAAGAAAAAATTAGCTGAAATATTTTTTGGGGGGTTGGATCCAATGCAAGTAGTTAATAAGGGTGTATTTTTCAGCACTTGAAAAAACTTTCTCATGCTGTGTACAAAAGAGGAGCGAAAATCAATTTTCTTCCCAAAAACTTTTCCAGGCACCGTCAAAATACTACTTATTTTGATTGGAAAAAACATCTTCTTAGCTGGAGACTTCAACTCACATTTTTGCACGCAGAAAAAGCTACTTTGTATGTGAAAAGGTAATTTTGTCGAAAGTTATGTAAATATATTTTCAATCTGATATGAAATATATGTATGAATTAATTCATGAAGTGTCAAACAACTTATTTTGTAGGTGTGACGAAAATTCGATCCTTCTTCAGCTAGTTAACCATTTTATTGAAGGACATATTGAAGCCCCTACAAAAATAAAACGCTTGCTAAAATGTTATAAAACTGCTGGTATAGACTCAATTGATGTTCTGATGAAAGCCGAAAAGATTGCTAACTCTGACTCCAAGTATGAGATGAATGATGCAATCACTCGCTCACTGGCTCGCTATTAATAATCGCAGCAGTTTACTTGCGGTGCGGTGTAAACTTGAAGATAATGAATGCTTTTTCCGTTTATTTTCAGATTTTATAAGCTTGACATGAACGAGTCACTTAAGACGAATTTTGTAGGGAAGACTATCGTTGAATTCCCTCAGTTATACGTTGTTATCAAAGGATTTTATGGTGCTACTCCTGTTGACGAAATAAGCAGCTCATCAGGAAAAATTAACCCACATAGTCTGTTGACTACTAAGGACGATAATAGTGAGAGAGTTAATGTTAAGGTTGACGTTAAACCTGATTCTGATTCAGATTCAAGTGACTGTTGGGACTCCACTACTGAATCAAAAATGGACATTGATCTACAGTTATTAAAAAATATTGAACAGTTGACAGGAAAAACTTAAATATTAAATTTTATATAGGTTTTCAATATTTTTATTTTATACTATTATTTTAGTATCACATAAAGTTTCTAATTTGTAAAAATTTTCGCTAAATCTTTCTTGTTCACTTTCCCCAAATGATTTCTTGGAAGCTCTGACATTGTTTTCAAAACTGTTGGACAAGCATAAGCTGGTAGCTTCGTCTTCGCTAATTCTTTGAGTTGTCTCACATTCATTTCGTCTTTCTTCCATACGACAACTGCAGCAACCTATATAAAATGAACGACTTATTTGAAGTTGCTCAAGTTTTTGTTTCAAGCAGTCATGTTGTTCTACCTTTTGGCCCCAAGTGGGATCAGGTAATCCTAAAACTGCAACTTCTTTTATTTCAGGCAGTCCTAAGAGCTGAGTTTCTATTTCTAGAGAACTTAGTTTGTATCCTCCACTTTTGATGATGTCTACTGACTTTCTTCCGAGTATTTTATATGATCCATCCAAATATTGAACAGTGTCTCCTAAAATAGTTTAATTCGTCGTGCAGTGAAAATTTACATTGTGCTTGAAGGCTTTTAGTGCTTTTGAATATTTCGTAGCAGTAGCTACTGAACACATACCCGTTATAAACCAACCGTCATCAGTGAATTCTTTGGCAGTAGCTTCTTTATTGCCCCAGTATTCTTTGAACACAGATGGCCCTTTGATGAGTAAGTCTCCTATAACATTTTTTGGATCCGTATAAACATCCGTCTTCTTCCAAGTACCCTCAGCCAGAGTCTTGTACTTCTCCCTGGACACCATATCAGCTATTTTGGTTTTTACAGACTGAAATGGTAAGCCCACATAGCCTGGTTTTCTTTCTCCATATAGTGGGTTGCTTAAAGCCATCCCTATTTCTGTCATGCCGTATCTTTCTAAAAGTCGATGTCCAGTTATAAGCTCCCATTTTTCGAGTACAGGCACTGGAAGCGCAGCAGACCCAGAAATCATTACCCTAAAGAAATAAGAGTTTATATAAACGAAGCCATCAAGAGCTGATACCGTTTTGTACCGTCCGTACCTCATTCTCTGTTTGCATGTAGCTTTGACAAATTCTTCCTTAGTCCGTTGAGACAATGATTCATCGTAGTACTCCAAAAGTTTTACGTATACAGTTGGAACACCCATGAAAACATTCGGTCGCAGTTCATCCAGTGATAACAACTCTTTCCAAGTTTTCTGAGCGTCAAATTTTTCCAGCATATGACATCTTGCCCCTACTGCCATCGGACTTATCAAAGCATGGACTAAACCATGTGTATGATGGAGTGGCAGAACTTGCAACATGCAGTCTTTTTTCGTTATTTCCCATGCTTGACATATGTTTTCTACCTAATATGAAAAGCAGTTCATAAAACATTATCTATAAAACCTAATGAGTAATAATATTAGTGTATGCAAATGATGAATGAGTAAAGACAATATGCTAACCTGTGCATGGAGATTCGAATGTGTGAGAAGAACCCCTTTCGGACGCCCTATATATCAACAATATCAACATCAACACGGAGTATAGTAATATTATAGGTTCATGACACTACAAGTTTTAAATGATTAAATAATTAATATGACTTACCTGTAGTACCACTTGTGAACAAAATTAGTCCATTTTTGTCAGTAAATTCTAGGACATTAATATTTGGCTCAATCTGAGATTCCTCTATGCTATCAATATCAAGTACTAATAGCTCAGATTTAGTGATTTCTGCAACTTTTCTCATCTTTTCTTCAGATTTTTTAGTACAGATTAGAAGCTTGGCTTTCACTGTTTCTACAAAGTACTTCATAAGGTCTTCTGGGTGACTTCCTGACAATGGGACGGCTGAAGTAATATGTAATTACGGATAAATATCAATAAAAATGCATAAAACGTATCTGCAAAACTGGACCTTGCTGTAAGCTATAAAACCTACCAGTACAAGAGGCTATCCATGTTGCTAACAATGTAACAGGAAAGCTAAAATCTCTGTCACACAAAAAAGCGATTCTTTCTTCTTTCCCATTAGTTATAGACTGTAGTTGTGAGGCAAGTGTGGCTGATGTCTGGCGGAGCTTTTTATAGGAATGATGAGCACCTTTAAAATCTGTGAAAGCGATTTTTTCGTCCAAACTTTTGTCAAATATACTAGAGAATAAAGGAAACTGAATGGGATTCTGAGATCCAATTGTGCTTGCACTTCTACCGGAGTCATAGAACCCTGCTTTAGGAAATATTTTGGAACTACTGTTTCTGAGATTTGCATGGTGTTTCAGCGCTTTTATGGCAAATGGGGAGGAATTCCACGAGGAAACGGATGTTTTGAAAAATAACATTGCTATCAAAAGGGTTCTTCAGTCCAATCAATTAAAGGTTAGGTCCTAGCAAGCTGTATAATCGGAGAGTTAGAATCTATCATGTATAATTTTCACTTCCCACGTTTCCACTGTGTGTGCATGTGTTTGTCTATTTGATCCTAAATTATCCAGGAGTGTGTAGCTTTCTTTTAACGATAATCGAAGAGTTGTCGCACAGATCTGTTATTTCTCAAACAACAAATTTCCTCCTTCACTAATTGACAAGTTAGTTCCAGACTTAGCTAAAAGGAAGAACTTTTACTATAAATTGGAAGTTAGAGAAGTACGTCGTTTGGCCGGATTTTTATTACTAAGCTGCTATGGTCAAAATGATACTCAACTTTGTCACACATGAGATATATTTTATGTCTCATATTTTTTGCAGAGATGAACATGTTTTTATCTCAAACTTTTCTGTTACTCAATGTAGATTTGTAGATGCATATAGCAATTTGCAAGTCTCGTCTCGAGATAAGCTAAAAACACATGACTTATCTGACTTTTACTCACTCAGCTGTTTACACAGCATTTGCTTACTGCTGGTGTTTTTACTGGACATTGAAACTTGCCGGCGCTTCTAGGACCAAAATTACACGAGCAGAGTTGTATTAAAGGTCGTGTTTGTGAAACTTAACTTGGTATATTTATCAATTTAATCAAAACATTAGGATTGGATTGACTAAAAATCCTTTTGTGACTGTCCACTTGTCAACATGGACCGCCTTCATCCAAGAAGTATTAAATAATTGAATTGTTCAAATTCATAAGGAATAGATCCGGAAATAAATTGTTTTCCGTTCATTTTGTTTTGAGTTCGCTCATTTCGAAAATTTGAGATTTCACGGCTGAAAACTTTCATTATGGAGACTATTGAGAGCTCTTTAAGCGGCGGATTGCCAAAGAACTTTGGTATGGTTCAATCAGTGTCTCCAGAGTCTTTGAAGGTTTTAATTCAAGAATATGAGAATGTAAGTTATATTTTGTATGATTAAGTACTGTACTACTTGTGTAGCCCAATTTTGAGCATTATTTGTCTCTGAACTACTCTGTACTTGTACTCTGTAGTCTGTAGTGGTAAATGATTGCGATCCTGCCTATGTCAGATGAAATGCGTATTTCTCTAATTGAAATCATTCAATTGTATTCTTTTAGGCTTTGCAGCAGACTGAAGGAAAGAAGGAGACATTTTTGAAATATAAAGATGACTATGTATCTTTATCTCAAACTTTAAAATCCTTACCAACAAAAGTAAACTTTCAAGCCTTAACACGCACTCATTCTTGGGTTGGTTAGGTAAATTCTAACGCTATTTTGTATTTTTTAGATACAACATGAAGCTCTTATTCCATTAGGATCAAAAGCATTATGTAGGGGCAAATTTATACACACCAATGAAATTCTTTGCTTGCTTGGGGACAATTTGTTTACTGAGTGCTCTGCTGATGCTGCTGGTGAAATTGTTGGTAGGCGTATTCAACGTGAGTATCGACGAATTTGTAAACACACTCCGACACTCCTTAAATAAATATCACTCGTATTACGCCGTATAGCTGTTGTATTTTTATATTGTAGACTGTGATCAAATGTTAGCACAATTAGAGAAAGAAGCGAGCTTGTATTCTTCCTGGATAACAGAGACTAAGCGCCAGCTAGTTCAAACAATGGATGAAGGGACGTTAGAAATCATAGAGGATTATGACGAAGATAAGGAAAAAGCATGGCGTGAAAAACATCGTGAAAATGTTAGGAAATATCGTCAAAAGTTAGCTAAAGAAAAGATTGAAAATCTTGAAAACAAAAATAATAGTTCAAAAGCTGCCGCAGAAGAAGATCAAGAAGCTTTCTGGAGCCGGTTAGACGAATTAGAGTTAGAGGAAGATTTAATGGAGGCTCAGATGTCATTAGAGGACATCAAACTAACTACTTTAACAAAACTAAGCAAAAAAAGTTCAGAAAATCAGTCAAATTCAACTACTGTTGATACAAAACGTAGAGTCAGTAGAATAGCAAATAGTGTAAAACTTCAAGATCTCAATAGGGAGCATTCCGACCAGGACGTAGTTGTTCCCCGAAATAAAAGAATCGTAATCAACACAGATAATAACCAAGTGCATCAAATCAAGAAAGATAACTTTAGTGATAAGGATCGTGCATTTGATCCTATTATGATTAAATTTGCTCACTCTTCCGTGCTTGGAAAATCTTCTGTAACAAGTGGCAATGGATCTCAAGATTTATCAAATATGACTCCAGCTCAACTTGTTGACTCGATAATCATCAGCAAGACTGAAAAAGTACCAAAATCGATTTTGAAAGCTAGCAAAAATCCTGCTTCCATGACCGACTTAAATTTCAATAATAGTTGTAAAATGAATGTGCAACATGAAAGGAAAACTACTCGTACAATGATAGGTGAGGAGACACTAGCCCATAAAGTCGTGGAAAAGAAAGTTATAGTTCCAGAACCTTCTTTCGACAATGCAAATCATGAATTGACCAGACCAATAAGCTTATTTAAGATGAAGAAAATGATGGGAAATAGATGAAATTAAATCCAATGGTTAAATTGTAAATGTAAATGAATAGAATACACAGTAATCGTATATAGAGTTTTAAGCAGAGTATTATTTACTTCCGTTCCTTGTCAACAATAAAAACAATGGATCGTATTATAATTTTCACTTCTTTTTTTCTTTCTCTCTCTGTGTTCATTCATTGCGCTTGCTTCAGCACTCATCAAGATCATAATTTGTATAGTTAGTCATTTTTGAGACTCAACTAATAATATATATATCAAGTGCAATTGTCGTATAAACTTAAAATTCTTTCAAGAAGAGTAATAATGCTGTCTATATAAATGAAGCAGGTACAAAAAGTAAAGGAAATAAGTTTTCTATTGATTGATTCTATAAATATTTTTTGAAGTTGGAGAACAGTAAATCCTCTCTACAACTCTTTTAGTACAGTGCTTATTAACTTACTTCACTATACTAGTGCAATGGTTCATTTTCGGACTAGAATACGTGAAGGTAAAGTTTAAAATTACGAACTGTGATCTCTGTGTATAAAACTTGCATGCAATGTGCAATAATGTTTTGATTGTACGTTAGGATAATAAGTATTGACTACAATTATTACATGTCTTCTTTGAATATTATAGAGGTGCACAAACAGTGCAACTCTATTTGGCTAGCTTCATGATAGCATTATACATCAAAATTTTTTAAACTCAAATGTGACTTCACTGATAATACTTTTTGATTCTCACATGAGAAATCCTTTTTTCATACTTTACACCACCCATGTGATGGTATAATTTCTTTCAAACATTATATTTATCTACTTATATGCTTACATTACACATGAAATATTGTAATAATCAACAACAACATCCATGCACTCATGTACACAATTACTTAGGCATTTTTTATGTCAGGCTGCAAATCTCTCACCTTAATTACTAATCAGTAGTTAATTTAGTGGATATGTTTAAAATAAACCATCTTCATTCCTTAATTCTTTCTAAGGTTCAGTTACATTCTTCGCCCCAACGTCTCACGTTCCCCTACAAGATGCCATATGCAAGCGTGCTACAAATTTTTTGGAAACATTCATTAAGTCTTAACTATACACAAACAAACGGGCAATTATGCAGAGTGTTGTCGTATTAACATCAATACGAACTGATTGCTTATTGAAGTATTACGTGGTAGTCTACTTTGATAGATTTAACAGTTATATCCTCAATGGTATTCGCAGTGGTATGTTGAAGTACAAAATCCAAAACTAGATTGGAGTTCTCATTCAACTTTTTAGAATGGCAAAGTTGTTGAGAACATGGCTTCTATTGCTGGTGGCGCGGGAATCAAATCTTCCAATTTGAGATAAAAGATTCGCTGAAGTCCTTGAACACTGAAACTTCTCAGTTCTGTTAGTTTTCCGAGGACTCGTGAAAAGTAATGTGGCTTCCTTTGGGCATCTCCATTGTATGTAACGTGATCCCGCAAAGAGCCGATTATTTTCATTTGTAGTTGTTCAACTTTTACTGGGTCCTCCAAAGATGGGCGCTCTGCACAAGCAAAATAATTGGATTCAAATTTATCGTCAATAAAATTCAGTGCATAAGAATAAGCACGGTTAGGAATAAATTTTTTATCTACTTACCAGTAATGAGTGTAAGAGCTTCAAGACAAGCCATTGTAGAGAGATCAATGTCCATGGCTTGTAAGGAATGGCTGAATTCCACAATGGCGTCGTACCAATCACCAAAAACGGGTTTGCACTGCTCTTTATGCAGTACAACTCCATTGCAGTAAGTCAGTGTTTCGTCTTCATCTCTCATTCTGTAGGAAAAATATCAATTTGTGAAAATATATTCGTTGAATATAATGATAATATTGCGTGACTAAATATTGCTCATTTTAAAGCTAAAAAAATCAATGTTTTATAGCATAAAACATACCTGTAAGCCAAACGTAGAACAAACAACTCCAAAGAAGCACTCTGGAATAAGAGATCCTGATCGTGCTTGCTGAACTCAGCAAAGCCGGGAATTTTCTCAGCAAATCCTCGAATTACATCAAAGCAGCTGGTCAACAGACGGAAAAAGTATTCAATGTGTTCCGGATGGTTCACAATGGAGTCTTTATCTTGTAGCTGCATTTCTTTGTCTTGGGACTGAAACTAAAAGAAAACAAATTCAGTTAGTCACACGCTTTAAATCTCTGTCTTTAATTTGTAATCCCACAACAATTTAATGTTGCATTCTTACCATGGAGAAATCTTTGTTCTGTGGATCCGGGCTGCTGTCTAAATGAGCCCGAACCAAAGCAGTTATAAGGGAAACTGGTGGTGAAGGTGGAGATGGACCAGTGGCCCGGCTATTGCCTGTTCCATTCGAATCTCTGGGCTTGGAAGGCAGTCTTCCTCTTCGGCCTCTCAATGAATCGGTTCGAACCACTTCCCTGACCATGCCCACCTGAAATAGCCATAAAAATCGATATGTCAATAATCAAGCTTTGGCCTTTTTTGCATACACTGTATAGCACAAAACACAATTATTTATATCAATGAGCTGCATTCGTCTATATTCTTTGAAAACTTACCGTGAGACATTTCTGGAATCGGCAAAACTGACACCGATTCCGCCTCCTTTTGTCCACAGGACAGTTCCTATTTGCCATGCAAACATATTTTGCTCCTCGCTGTACAGTGCGCTTGAAAAATCCTTTGCACCCTTCACAAGTGCGGACTCCATAATGTTGACAAGCTGCCGTGTCACCACAAACAGCACACATTTTCTCCAATGCGATTCCACTCCGAACTGCTTCCATTTGCTCTGTAATAGAGGATGCACCTACACCAGATTTGTCACTAGTGGTAGTAGACGAAGATGCAGTGCTAGCACTAGAAGCTCTTCTTGAACCAGGCAATGATGAGCTACAGAAAAAATATCGTTAAAATTCATGTCAGCTCACAATAATCACTAAAAATGTTTTTAGACTTTTTCTGACCTCGTAGGCATTTTTCGACTGCTACAAATAGCGTAAGACGAGGAAACTGGGGATGCATGTTGAGATACGGACTCCATAGGTTCATATGAGCCAGCTCCTGAGTAAAACTGATGTTGTTGATAACCAGTTGGGGAAATGCATTCACACTCTGTGCTAGACATTACAGAATGGGGTCCACTACCAGTACCTGCTGAAGGACTATCAATCTGGAATGAATGTAGAGTGCAAGCAGTAGTAGTAGTGCTAGCACCTTGGGTGGCACCCGTTGCCACACTTGTGACATTGTCTGAAGTCGGTCCAGTGCCAACAGTAGTAGTGGCAACATGATATGATCCTGATGAGGGCACAGGTGTGGACCTATCTACAGGGGAATGGCAGGGATCATCAAAATTGAACACGTCCCGTCGGTAGCGAGGACTATAAGTTTCCTGGAAACTGGGCAATGGGGTGCCCACACTGGATGTGGACGTGGAGCCACCTCCACCACTCTCTTGCATGGCTTCGTCCAGGGAACATGGTGAGCCCAGCATGAAACTGCTCGTGTCCAAAGGGCTATGAGTGGATGGGGGCAGGGAATGCGGGTTGGTCTCATGTCCATTGTTACTACTACTATTGCTATCGTCCATGAAGATGGATGAATGGTAAGGAGTCTGTTGAGAGTAGCTGTGGGATGCTAAATGATGATGAGTACTATGTGGCAAGAAGTTGAGAGAGCTGGCAGGTAAACAATCGTAAGTCGTTGAGGAATAGTCTTCCAGGTGGAAGTCTGAAGTCCCACCACAACGGTATGAGGGGCCCGAGAGGAAATCCGTGTCTGAGTTTGAGTGATGATGGAGAACAGAATCTGCGTCCACTAGTGCGTCCAAGAAGCCTGGTAGCTCTGAGATTCCGGACGTAGGGATTTGATGCTATTTTTGAAAAAAAAATGAATATGCTCAATAATATGAGTGGGCAAGGGAGATGCCATTCGGATTGAGATCAGGGAGAAATGAAACAAACTTTACCTGAGGCTGGAGAAGCAGCATACTGGTAGAAGTGGAATGATGAATGCCTTTATTTTGGTGATGGTTGGAAAAAGTTATTCGGGATCCCTTGCAGTCGGCCACTTCAGAATCTTCTCTATTACGCACTGTAAAGAAAAGAAACAATAACAGTGATAAGACTTGTAGTCAGTTCGTTTCACAGGGGCAAATTGAGAATGTATTCTTTTTGGTGTGGGATCAAAGTGGTCCATAAAGGGAAAATGAACCCGTTTCAATGCAGTCTTTATTAGTTAGTTATTGTCTTACAAACGTGGTAGGCCAAATATCCTGACATGGTGAAAAAGTGAAATCAACTAACTTTTGCTCAAATCACTGTTACCGATGCTCACAGTTGTCACTGTCATAAAAGTCGAAGGAAGAATGAAATGCGAGGAGGCCCTGCCTTATCAATTTATATACGGCCGAGAATTTTTGAGGGATTGAATTAAATGGACTTGAGCATGCAGAACAGAATATTACTATTTTCGCTATGGAAATTGTATGGAAGATATGAAGGAGGGAACAATGTTGACATGCTGATGAAAACATGGTTATGATGATGATGATAGCATCATCATGGGAGAAACAAGATTGGTCAAGTCAAGGCTCATTTGTTTAATATGTTTGCCAAAGTGTCCATAGAGGATTAAAATTCTGTTGTCTACTTGTCTCCAGGGACCCATCAGGAGGCAGTGGCATTTCCAAAATCTCGACACGCTTCTTAACTCTTTTCATTGCGATCCGAACTACTCAATTACACTGTCGCTTACAGCTTCATAAATTTCTACTACAATATTTCTCTGCCTCTTTTTCCTGCTTCTAAGAATACCTTATTTAAATTATTATGTGCCAGTCATACTATTTGTGTGCACAAGTTTTCAGTGTAGTTTATCTGACGATAATTTGATGAACGTCTAATTTATGGCGGCTTTGTAGTATCTATATAACATCCCATAGTTTCCTTTTAGCGCATGGGGAAATGGAGGTAATAAAATGTTGATTGATTACGCACAATGGGACCCTTAGCACTAATAAACTCACCTGGCCATGATACAGTGTATAATGAATTGTGTGTTCAACGACAATAGGTGGTTGTCATAAATTAGTTTCATGGTCTTACAGGTAGTATAGTGGTTAGTTCCGCATGACCAATATTTCTGTCTGATTAACAATTTGGAATCAGTAATTAAATTATTTTTATCAAAAAAGTTTCTATTACTATTACAAAGGATCTATAGATTCGTTTGTATTAATTCGACTGGTTCTCTTATGAGTAGATTTTTCGTAACTAAAAAAATTGAATCTTAACATTTGGGAAGAACAAACCAAAATTAATTTGATTTAACATATTCGAAACTTTCTGTTTGCATGAACCTGCGTAAAAGCTGTTTTGCATTCATAATGATTTTGTATGGGGTAAAAAACGACTGCAAGTGAGATGTTTTTGTACTCAATAGCCCTATTTGATCGACATAACTTTTCATCCTTCTGACCATGAAAGCCTGAATACAGACTAGAAAACCAAGTATCGTATTACAAGAATTGAATTCATGCTGTGCAGAAGCAGTGGCAGCAAATGTTCCTGTAAGTGTTAGAGCCTGCATTATAATACGCACGAAATCAAGGGCTATGAATTCCCCCTCCATTCTTTATTTCTATTACCAAAATGTATTATTCATTTAATGGCTAAAATCAAATTATTGCATATTTGATACCCAAGTAAAAACTTTACAAAACTAGCTAATTGATCTTCCTTTTTGGCCTATTTATGTAAATTGCCTTCCGAGGAAAATAAAAAGCTGATAAATATGACACTTTCTCTGTGAATAAAAGTAACGTCATTATAGGACTTAAATACTTTTAATTACAAAATATGAAAAGATCTTCTACCTTTGGTTTTAACTATTATTTCGGCAAAATAAAATTGCCAAAAGGACAACTCAGATATTGGATCTTTCAAAAAAATCTGCATTATCACCGTTTGTTTTAGAGTTTGCTTTAATTAGCGTAACTCCCCTGAGCCTACAACTTTGTTCATATGATCACATGAACAGCCCAAACTTTATGCTGACGATCATACACATACTTTACGTCACTATAGCTCTATGTAAAAAGTTGTGACTGAACAACCTTCTTATCTTTTGTGAACACTAAAAATACCATTCGCACAACTAAGTGAGTGGGCTCTTCTTTTGCCTAAAATACACCTCAACTCTAACTTAGCGTGTATGTATGGTCCTCCTTAAGATCTGCAAGGACTACTCTCTATTATTAGAACTGATTGGACCCCAAACTTTTTATTTCAAACTGCTCTTGAGTGTGTCAGTCTAAATATAACTGAACGATAAATGAAATAAGGAGAAAGTTTTCTTGCTTTAATAAAAATCCTTTGTAAAACATTATATTTCAGAGTCATTCACTGTTCTAAATAAGTGCATGATATTTCTATTGTATTTCATTCATTATTGCAAAATCGATTTATGCATGGCAAGTATGGCTATGTAAACTGGAAATTTTAGTGTAAAAATAATTGCAATTTGATTTGCATGTTGGACCCTAAATGAATGAATAGTGAATTAGGTTAGACTCGTTAGACTCTCCATGAATTGTCAATCTAAACCAACTAACTAAGCCCAAATTTAATGGATGAAAAAGTGTACAAATAAAGCTAGCCGGATTTGCCATAAAGCCGCATAAGATCGATTTTGGTTCCCAGTGTAGTTTCTATCTTGCAAATGTACGCGAAATCCCGAGAATTGCATAGTGAGTATGAAAGCAAAAAAGAGAATGTGTGTACTAAAGGCATACGATGCATTATAACGTGTGCTAGTCAGCCGACATAAAACGACTGGTTCTCTTTTGCACCAAAAAAGTAGAAGCAATGTAATATAGGTGTACTACTGGCGTCATCCCTATGACGCTCCCAATTGCTACTAAAGTCGGATTGACGTCACTGCTGTCTTCATTTGGTCTATTTTAGCCTCCCGTATATACATGTAGCCCGGGCTTTCCACGTGCTACAGCCTAAAAACTTTTCTCCTATGTGTAAATTAATGGCCCTGTTGTCCTTGCACTTGCAGCATGCCATGTGTGTTTAACTTGCTACAATGTATTTCCTCTTTGTTTCCTATAAACATTATGATATTTCAATTTTTGCAAACTTTTACCAATATTCCCAAGTGAAAATGTAGTTTTAGTAGAATCGAAAAAAGGAGTGGTGCATGCATACACATACTAATGTGAGTTGTACTAATAGTGATTTGACATGCGAGAAAAAAGTGAAGGGTTTCACCAAATACTCTATGTAATATCAAAGGGTGAATGATGATCAATAGATTAGAATGCATGTAACCATGATTACACCCGGGGCATTGATTGGGAAAGAGAAAGTTACAATAGCAATAGTAATAGTAAGTTGCTACAATCATAAATAACATCATACTATAAATTACAAAAACTAATGTCGTAATCGCTCTTACCTTGAGTATTATTGTAGTAATATATGATGACGTATGAAATTATGATGCAGTAAAAGTTCTCCTTTCAATCTATAGGTACGTGTCCAATGGTCAAGAAAGTATACGACTTTTCTTTCACTTGAAACATTATAATGTTGTAGTAATCACATACAATTGGCTTGCTTCTTCAGGTACAAAAAACTGTGAATTTCACTCGCATTTATTAAACACTTGGCATTCTTTTTTAAATTTCAAACAGTAAAGTTTCAGGTACAGTAGATTTTTGACTTTGTGAAAACTAAAACTTTCTCTTTTTCGGACTATTATTAGCACCGGTGTCAATATATTCAATAATGACAAAATATTTCATCCGTTGATTTATTAACTAACTTAGTAGCAGTAGTGGTTCAGGTACAGAACAGAATGTTGTCGTAGTATGCATGCAGTGAGTTATCAACAATGTAACTGTGTTTAACTTTCACTGAATCACTGTAAAGTCTGTATATCCAATTGTGACTTTCTCTCTAGTCAATCAGTAAGATCAAAAAATAGTAATCGTTTTTCATACAGATAAATAATGTAGATAAGAAGAGAATAAAATTGGCGATGTTCTCTGCTCGAGCACGTGTGAGCATTTGAACAGTCACTACTGAACTAGTGAGGTATATAAAGACATATGAGAGAATGAAACGAGGAGTGGTGCAGAGTCTCCTCCTGATGACGTCAAACATGTCCGTGCCGTCATCATTTGCGTCATCCATCAGTCGCCTTGTCAATATTACATGAGCAAGGAAGACCGAGGGAGGAATGGAGAAAGCTTCTGGTTCTAACCCATCAACCAACTACACATACTATGCCTCTTCCCCTCTTCATACATAATATAAAGCTAACTTCCCTTCCCCATTGTGCAGCTCACTTTCTTTTTACTCACGTCTATAGCTATAATTTCACAATATGAGTGGAAAAATCGATCGTCCTCCGACTTTCTACTACCTCGTCCTTCCTCTTGCTTTCTCTTGCTGCATGAAATGAAGTAAATTTAGCTAGCATCAGACTGCGGTATATGTATGAGGTGGGCTGATGTAGCTAATTCATAGCTACTGTGCTCCAAACACACAGGAACTTTGGGTGCAGTGTAGCTAGTTAGTTACTGAAAGTTTTTCGGGCCCCAAGGAAATTTGTCCCTTTGCAAATCAGTGACGTCAAACGGAGTGGTGACCTCATGAAATATGAATACGTCATGGATGTATGGTTACATTGCAGAAAATTTGATAGCCTGCAAATGAAGTGAAGGAAAAAAGAGATAGCTTACGTAGCTTTGGTTTGAGCTGTTATGCAAAAGGTAAGTAGAAACGGGAATAAAGTATGGGAAAGTGAGTGATTTTACATGGAAATGATGTTTACGCAGTTTATGATGTTGAGAGTGATAATTATGATGAGAATATATTCTATTCATAGATGTTTTGCGTCTTATTGCTCCATTATGTTTGAGAATTGAGACTTACTCATAGAAACTCAAGAGCCCTACTAAATAACTAACCATATGTGAAGTTCGGAAACTATGCCTACGTATATTGTTTTGTGTAGTTAGTTTGAGTAAAAATAGTGAGAAATATATTTTAAAGCAAGTAAATTGTGTATTTATCATTTTGGATGAGATCGTGACGAATGGGAAAGGTATATAGTGGGAAGATTCGTAAATTTGCAAAAAAGGTGGGAAGCCGCAGGATGTAGTAGATTAGGTTTCATAACGAAGTGAAACGGTGTTGATTTCAATGAATGCATTGAATAATTACGTGTCGACTGACGTTTTTTATAAGGCGGTGTTTTTGACGCAAGATGATTTATTGTGATAAAAATATGGTAAACGTGGGCGATTAAGATGTAAATATACATTTAGATAGTGATATATTTTCTGGACTATGTTATTAGTAGTAACATAACAAAACAATAGGCGCAATTTTCGATTACCAAAAATGTTCTAATGGTAATCGGAGCCTGAAATTAGGTCAATTCGAAAGTCTAAAAGTAAATGCACGATCATAGGTAGCACATATAAAACTAATTATATTTAGTAGCGAAATTAATTCAACAGTATGATTAGAGCCCACTCATTTGTGATGTTAGTCATGTATAGAGTTATGTATTGATAATATATTTTTAAGCTATTTTTTTCTATTTAGTATACTATTATTATTATTATGTATTGTACAGATATTATTTTTTCTTTTGCAACAGTGATAAATAAGTTAATTATATAAATTGAAATTCATTTTTTAGCATAGCTTATACCTGTTTAGCCTATACCTGTGGGAAAGTGATTCAGGTGGACCAGGGTTATTTTCCACATTAGTTTCTTACATTTAATAAACTCTCTTGCTTGACATAGTTACAGCTAGACTTATAGGATTTTCAAAAAATTTTCGAGGTACGTGAACAGTATTATCATGATTCTGAGTCTGTGTCTGCGTCATATTCTTATTATTTTACTGGCTTAAAAAATTTCTTGTATATATTTTTAAGGCCTTCCTTCAATAGAAAGCATAGGAAACTCGGAAAAGCTTCTCATGAAGGAGATTTGAAATTCAAAGGAACGAATTACGGTCAAGTCCGTTAAGTGAAAATGTAAAAGTTTCCAGCAGAAAACAAATCCAGCCAGCCAGATCCAGATAGAGTCATTCAATAGTGCCTGTGCCTACAATTTTTACTTTGCGCTTACTTCCATGCCAGTAGTAGATAGACGAGCAAAAGGAGAGTTTGTGTGAATTGTGCGAGCTTTTACTTCTCCAGGTGAAAAAAGCCGGTTCATCAAGTTCCCAATGAAATTGTGGCCTGGAAGCGACATCTCTGAATCTTAAAAGGTATAAGAGGCAATGACTAAACTGTCAAGAATGCAAAGGGAGAGCGCGAGTGAAACCGGTCATAAACCGATGGATAATTTAATTATTTTGGAACATAATTAATCTACTGAAAAACTGAATAAATTTTTATTAACTAGTGTTTGTTTTGGCTTTTTCACCTCTGATGCTTTTTATTTATTGTTTACAATGAAATTAAGGTTTTTAAACTAGATTGAATCATTGCCATTTGAGCGGCAAAACTCGAAAGGCGGACGTTCAGGCTGTTTCCGGCAGTAAAGTCGAACACTATGGTCTAATTCTAGAGTGGAACATTTGAAGCGGTATTTCAGTTTATCGTTCATCTCATTTTGTATTTCATTGCGAGGGTTCACTGTTCACTTTGTTCCGAAATTTCGGTGGTTATTAAAATTCATTAATCGTGTTCTGTTAACTTAAGTGCGAGTTTATTTAATCAAGGGAACGGATTCTTGGCTCCGTGGGTAAGTTCAAAGTTTTCGATAGCGGATATTTTATTATTATTATGTTAGAAATCTAAATTTGGAGTCGGTTGCCGACACTTTAGTATTATCTAAGCTTTAGAAACGAGAAGTTTAAAGTTTAAGGTAATTAAATGTTTGGAAGTAGTTTAGAGAGTACATTTGTAAACTGTTAATAAAATAGTTGGTTCAATAGCGGTTCTTTACGTTTGGATCCAGTTTTTAACGGCCGTATAAAATTTAAGTATTAAGGTTTGCGTATAAATAAGTTGCCTAATCAGAATGATTTCAAGTCTGGGTTCTTAATGGTACACATGCTTTATTTTTTTGGGCTGATGATAAGTTGTAGTTTTGTGAGGTTATGTAGTACTTATGTTATTGCATGCTAGTATGGAAATCTTTGGTGCCTTCGGTGATGTTTGTATTATTAACATTATTTATTTGCATTTATTGAGATTATTTACCTTCCAGAGTCGAAAGCAAGGCTGTTTCCTCATTTAAGTCTAAATTAATAAAATTGCGCCCTTAAGTGGTACCACTGCAAGGATGAATGCTACCGAGAGCCCTGTGGCTCAACTTGTTCATATTCTTGAAAAAACAGTTTCGCCTGGTAAGTTCACCATAGTCAACAATAATTTTATAATTTCGTCTTCTTACAAAATGAATTTAGTACGATCAGGATCAGGATAAACCAATGCTTTTTGTAATTTTCAGATCAAAATGAACTCACTGCAGCGCAAGCCTTTCTTGAACAGGCTGTTCGAGCCAGCTTCGTAAGTTTTTTGAAGTTCTATTTTGTTGTAGCATTATAGCATGAACTAACTTCTTATTCTTTTGTTTAGCCGGAATATATTAAAAGCCTATCAGAAGTTCTCGTTCATGCCGGACACAGTCCTGTGGCTCGTATGGCCTCAGGCCTGCAGTTGAAAAATTTACTAACGTCAAAAGATCAAAATATTAAGATCCAACATCAACAAAGATGGATGATGCTTCCAGATGACATTCGTAGCTATGTAAAGAAAAATGTAAGTTTTGTCTGGATCTAAAAACATTTTTTCGGTCATCTGCATGTGCCTATCAAAATTGAGAACATCCATTTATAGATGATTGAGAACTAAATTAATTATTTATTTCACCATTTAGGTCTTAGGAGCGTTAGGAACGGAAACAACTAGACCTAGTTCCGCTGCACAATGCGTAGCTTATGTTGCAGTTATTGAATTGCCTCAGCATCAATGGCAAGAAGTCATAGGAGTGTTAGTGAACAACGTCACCGGTCAAGGAGTAGAAGTTCCATCATCCGAACTTTTAAGAGAAGCGTCCTTAGAAGCTATTGGATACATTTGTGCTGACATTGTAAGTTCACATTAGTGCTAATGCCCAGGAAATATATTGATCTTTTTTAAAGTTCAGTAATGTACTTGATTTTCTGCAGGATCCCGATACTCTCGTGACTCAAAGTAATCAAATTCTAACAGCTATCGTCCATGGAATGAAAAGAGACGAACCGTCAGATAGAGTTAGGTTAGCTGCGACAAATGCGTTGCTCAATTCTTTGGAGTTCACAAAAACCAATTTTGAAACTGAGGTAACATTTTCGTGTCTTTATTTTGTTATTTTATGGCTTATTTACGAGATTATTTATTGATTCTTTTTACACATTTTCAGACGGAACGTCATTATATCATGCAAGTTGTTTGTGAGGCAACTCAGGTTCCCGACACACAGGTTAAAGTAGCTGCTCTACAATGTTTAGTAAAAATCATGTCTCTGTACTATCAGTACATGGAGTTCTACATGAACCAAGCGCTGTTTGCTATCACAATGGAAGCAATGCGGTCTGATATGGACGAAGTTGCTCTGCAAGGAATTGAGTTTTGGTCGAATGTTTGTGATGAAGAAGTAGATTTAGCTATTGAGGCCAGTGAGGCTGCCGAAATGGGTAGACCTCCACAAAGGACTTCAAGGTTTTATGCGAAAGGGTCTCTTCAGTATTTAATTCCACTATTGCTTCAAACTCTTACTAAGCAGGTAATTTGTCTTGGAATGTATTTATATACTTAATTTAATCCGATGTAATTTGTAAATGTAGAAAATATTTTTTTGTATTTTAGGAGTTGAACGACGATGACGATGATTGGAATCCATGCAAGGCGGCTGGAGTTTGTTTAATGCTGTTTGCCAATTGCTGTGAAGATGATATTATTTCGCACGTTATTCAATTTGTTCAACAAAATATAAAGCACGCAAATTGGAGATATAGGGATGCTGCTGTTATGGCTTTTGGATGCGTCATGGAAGGTATTGGTGAACTAAGTTACACTTCTTTCAGTTTGGAATTCATCTTTTAACGCGGTATGCAAATTGTTGAAGGTCCGGATCCCTTGACTATGAAGCCATTGGCCGAAGAGGCTCTTCCCACTTTGATAGCTTTGATGAAGGACGAAAGCGTAGTCGTTCGGGATACTACTGCATGGGCTTTAGGAAGGATATGTGAAGTTGTTTCGGAAGCAGCCTTAGCTCCAAATCACCTAGGACCCTTATTGGAAGCTTTAGTCGAAGCTTTGCAAGCTGAACCGAGAGTTGCCGCCAATGCTTGCTGGGCTTTGAGTAGTCTAGCTGAAGCTGCGTATGAAAATGCCACAGAAGGTCGCACAGACGACTCTAAAGAACCAGAAACATATTGCTTGTCCGGATTTTTTAGGCCTATCGTAGATAAACTTCTCGCTACAACTGATAGGCAGGATGGTGGTCAGGTACTGCATAATTTGAAAGTAGTGAATCGTTGGTGTTTTATTCGTTGCTTCAGTCCAATAATCAATCTTTTTTTATCTAGGCAAATTTGCGTCCTGCTGCTTATGAAGCCCTCATGGAAATGATTAAGAATTCGCCAAGAGACTGCTACGAGACTGTTCAACACACAACCCTCATTATTATTGATCGCCTTCGTACTATCCTAATGATGGAAAATCACAATCCTGGAGATAGAACTCAATTCAATGAGCTTCAGAGCTCACTGTGTGCCACTCTTCAAAGTGTACTGAGAAAAGGTACAGTTCAGTTCTGTTCGACCAAATGATGAATCTTTTCAAGAATTTTCTGCAATTCTGCCAACAAGGTTTAAAATTATCTACGAATTTAATTTTAGTTACCCCCCAAGATGCGCCGAAAATCTCAGATTCCGTTATGGACGCATTGCTTCAAATGTTAAGCGGTCCCGGTGGACGTTCTGGTGGAGTTCAAGAAGATGCTCTGATGGCTATTTCGACCCTAACAGAAGTTATGGGTGAACAGTTCATCAAGTATATGGACTCATTCAGGCCTTTCCTTATTGCTGGTCTAGCGAATGTTGGCGAATATACAGTAGGTTTTGAATTGACATTCTGGGCTCGATGATCAAAATTTTTTGGTTATGGTTTTAATGTATGATTTTTGTAGGTTTGTTCTGCTGCAGTGGGAGTTAGTGGAGATATTTGCCGTGCACTAGGAAATAAATCAATTCCTTACTGCGATGACATCATGGGTCATTTATTGCAGAATCTTAGTGTAAGTCAAATATACTTTGAAAATTCACCTAAACCTGGCAAATATTTTATGGACGTTTTTGTTTTTCTTGAAAACAGAATGCTAGTTTGCACCGAACGGTGAAACCTCAAATTCTGTCCGTCTTGGGAGATGTAGCTCTTGCTATTGGTCCTCAATTTAAAAAATATTTAGATCTTGTACTGCAAACCCTCCTTCAAGCGTCTGCGGTTCAAGTTGATAAAGTGAGTTGGGATGTTTCCAGTTTTTTTAAGATTTAGACCCATATGTATTTAATTTTTTCTTTTTGTGAATATTTTAACTTTCTTGTTCCACAGAATGATTTTGAAATGGTAGACTACTTGTGTGAACTGCGTGAAGGAGTTTTAGAAGCATACACCGGAATTATTCAAGGCTTGCGCGGAGATGCTCCTAATGCACTGAATCCCGACTTAGCTTTATTAGATCCTCATCTGCACAATATTATACAATTTATATGTGAAGTTGGAAAAGATCCGGAAAAGTCAGACGGGAATATCGCGGCTTGTGCTGGATTAATTGGGTAAGTATGTTTTTATATTTATCAAAGTAATGACTTGGTCTTCTCGTCTTCTCTGTTGCTGATTGGAGTATATTTTTCTTGTTGGCAGTGATCTCTTGGTTGGATACGGAACGAGAATTATGCATCTTTTGGAAAATGAGGTTATAGCTGAACTGCTCACCTTAGGCAGACGTTCTAAATCCGGTAAAACCAAAATGCTCTCCTTATGGGCTACTAAAGAAATGAGGAAATTGAAGAACCAAGCAGCTGCTCCCAGTTAGTTGGTATGGTATGTGATATAAAGAGCTTTTGATTGAAAAATTCTTATTTACGTGAAATGTTGCATATAAATCATAATAATCATATCGGTCGAATTCTTGTGCTTGTTTCCTCATATTTGAAAAGTTCAAAATTAATGAATATCACTTTGAGAATCTATCAAAGGTAAATGACGTACCCGATAGTGTATAACAACAATCATCTCTAATTTTTTGAGATTTAAACACGATCTTACCTTCTTATCTGTCTTTATATTTGTTTCGAAGTTATTTAAGTTCTTTTGCTTTTTTATTTCTGTTGTGTATAATTGTGGAATGAGTGAACTGTTGGATTGTATGTTGATGGACGAATATGAAAACATTTGCTGAATAAATACGAAACGAGCTAAAATATTTTTGCGGATAATAATAGAATATTTTGGATTTGGAGTGCATGCAAGAGGTGAGAATGTAGTATTTGAATGAGTATGAATGATACTGATGACTTCCTTTCAGATATGAGTATGGGAATGGATCAGTTTTTTGGACGGTTTGGATGGAGCGCTGAATGGGTGAACTGAATGAATGATGTGAGACTTGAGATTCGTCAAAAACTCTACTTGCCCCTCCTTTTGGCTCTCTTCATTTTTTCTGTTTTGCAAGTCCAATAATCATATTTCGCCTATTCTTTTTTCAATTTTGTTTTACTCTGTAGCACTTTTGCTCACCAAACAAATTGCTTTTCGCTATGTCTTAATCTTCTCCCTGAGTAAGTCAAACTGATTACTCAATTGAAACATTTATATTTCACTCTTGTGTGTGTGATAAGATATTGAATGAGTGAATTGGAGTATTTTGGAAAGAATGGATTATCATCATTATGCTAATTTAATTGTATATAAAAAGTGGGACATATTATAAGATACCTAAAACAGGATCTGTAAGATAGCGTTAGCTTGTAAAGTACTTTAGTTGCGTGGCTGTTTAAATGGGTGAAAGTATGTGTGAGTTTTGTGAATACTATGTAAATTTTCCTCTTGGCTGATTGAGTGGATAATATCTGTATAAATGATTGGTTTCTGATTATGATTGTGAGAATGGGAGATCTTTTTTTGGTGTTTCTCACTGAGAGATTGATAACAAAAAACCTCTAGGCAAGACATTGCAAGATTTGATTAATATGACACGATGAGATGAGGAAGTGACATGAGCAACATGGAGAATTATTTTTGTTTTGTCTTTCTATTCTCATTCAATCAGAGGATCGAATCAGAGACCCAGTGGGAAGGATGTGATGATGAATGATGTGATTCAACCTATAATTTTAGTACGAATGGAGATAACTTTAAAACTACTACAACTGCTAGTGAACCAGAGTGGAAATATACAAGCTTATTTAAACTATTTCTATTTCTCTCCCCCTGTTTTTGTATAACTTTTTAGAGTATGATCCTAAGCTTAAGAAATAAAACAAACATGTGTGATAGTGATGATAAGCCAGCGAACCTGAAACAAGAGACTAAAGAATGAATAGTTTATACTACTATATAGTGTACGAGTTGTTTTCGTGTTTACTTATGATGATTAGTATTTTTTGGAGGAAATTAATTATTTTGACTGAACAATTGTATCGATATGATTCCGACTGTTCCTCACTACTACTACGTGCTCGTATTATTTAGGATCGATGAACCTAAGTACTAAAAATAGTACGCAACAATAAGGCATTCTTGTTCAATGCTGTGAGTTTGCTTACTGTTTTTTTTGTGATGAATGATATTGGTCAAGCAATTAAAAAACTTAAGTAACTATGCTATGTAGGATTTTTAAGTCGGTATCTGAAGTAAATGATCACGTATGTTTGCTGCTCTGTGTGAGGATGGTATTTAAGAAGAGGAAAATTTCAGAATAGCATGCCTGTCATGTGAAACTTATCTACATTACTCTTCAGAGCGTATGTCGCCTAAACTGACTGTCTCTCTTGTCTTGTTTATAACTTTATTATTTACAACTAAATTTAAAAACTGTATGGCTGGTTGATGAGTGATTTTTGTTGGAGTTCCTAGTTGCCTGACACATGTGTGAATTTTGTGAGGTATCGTTCTATAATTTTTGTAGTTAAGAGTATGTAAGTGACGTTAGTTAAGTATTTTTGCGCTCCTCCGACCAACGAACAAGTGAAATAAAGATCCAAAGTTGTGTACGTATGAGAGTTGTGCTGTAGTCTTATTTTACTGCTGGCATATGAATGAAATAATTAGTGTTTGTAAGTATAATTCATAAGTTTCCTATTTGTTTGCATTATGTATATTCTTTTGTTTTTACAGCCTTTATGCCATTTCTTGATGAACTCTAACGCACTTTAAGAATGCGGTCTTACCTTTGAATCCTTCTTATTATTCTTTACACACTTAATGCTAATATGGAATTAATCCTGAGGGTGTGGATCCATACTAATTCATGGATTAAATAACATTATAATTGGTTAGTTCCTTGCAGGGAAACGATGATGTGCGGAAAAGATTCTCCAATAAATAGATGTACAGATACAATGTGAGTCTTTGTAGTGGCTTAAATGCTAAAAGAACATTGTATAGTAGTTACGTGTAGTACGACTCTTGAAAGTGAAGGTCGTCTTCCTTTTTGGTGGATGTGATGATGAACTCTAACAAAGCTTCATCATCATAATCATTTGTTTGGCGCTATGGAATTCCTTAATCTTTTATTAAGAGTTCCTTGACCGTACCCTGTGATGATTTTTTACATGAATTTACCATTCCCAGAAAGATTTGTATATTAGACAGTCGCTAACTAACTTGGCTATGCTATGCATTTAGTCTGGAAGCATATAAAGTTGTAAAATGCTGTTGAAGTAGGACTATGTGACTGTAACACTAACTGCAAATGATAAATGCAATGTTGGACACATTGTACGGATCGAATCAACTAAAAGGATGAAACTTGATCCTGAAACCGGAATATGATATGTAATCATAATGAAGATAATAAGTTTTCATAGGAAGCCCATTGTTATGTCCTTGCAAGGTCTCGTCTTGTATTTATCTACTGCACTATAAAACTCACTTCCTGGGTTCGTTTTACATATGGGTGGAAAACATTAGTTCTCTCACCCTTCATTATGCTTAATATGTTTTTATACATGTTTGCAGTACGTTCACACGCCCAAAATTCTAATGAAATCATATTCAATTATGATTGTGCAACGCTTGAGATGATTTTCTATTAATCCTGTGCTATAGGGACTTACTTGAAACCTTGGCAATTCAACTATAGGATGCATAATACACTGTGGCTACTTCTTTCCACCTGGCTAATAAATGGATGCAGTCACTCAAACTTTGTCAAATAATGTTTTGGTCGTGATGTCCATCTAATTATGCATGTAAGTGGTTCCTTAAGTAGACAGAATGTGCATGCATGAGAGGAATGTGCCAATCTCTGGAAAACAAGGGACATTACATGTGACAACTGACATTGAGAAATGAGGGCCTTTCCTTTTCCTTTGTAAATAGTAGACAGTAGACGGCTTCAAGTCTCATCTCAAAAGTTTCTAGTTAGTTAGTATGAAGATGAGCGTCTTTGATTCTTGTGGATATGATATTTGAATGAGAAATCTTGGTCAATTACTTTGCTGCGAAAACTATGAGCTTTTGTCCCAAAGTATTGTTTTTTACCTGTTAATGGAAAAAAATGTAAATCGGTATATGAGGAATACGTAAGCAAATTGTGAAAATTCTCATGTCTTATGGAGTTTAAATACCATAATATCTGTAACAGGCACCATTTCCTCACATATTAATTTTCATTGGTTTGTTAGTCAGTTATGAATTCTTCTACATCTGACTACCTAACTAACTAACTTGAATTTTCTATTGTTCTTCTAATACTTCCTTTGCACTACTACTGTAGAAACGCACAGCATCGTTTGCTAATAATGGTGAGGTGAGTTTGCTGTGGGAACTAACGACTTGCTCCCATCTAGCTAACTATAAACGAAATATGAATAGCAACAATGTGCAAGGAACGCATACGTGCTTTATAATGCAAAGAGATAGAGAGTTAACTTTTCACATTCACTTTGGATGCAATATCTTAGACACAAGCGAAGGATTTGCTTTGCCTTCGCCTCGGGCAAGGTGTATACATAAAATGCAGTGCAATAATAATAATACACGCACATGTATGCATACATGGGGAAAAAGAAAGACCAATGCTCTTTAGTTCGTTTGCTAACTAACAACGGTGGTAACTTTGCACAGGTTAGCTACATAAATAACCATCTAAGAATTTTTTCATCATTCTGCTAAGAATTAAAAAAAACCATGCCAGTGCATATCCATGTATTTAATAGATATTTTTGCAAAAATTGGCTGACTTTTAGCTAGTTGGCCATGATGTTATTTAATTGAGTTGAAAGATGTTAGTGCGTTATAAAACTGAATTTCATTTGCTTTTACTATTCTGTTGGAGGTGCAGGTATGCCGCATTGTGAAACTATCCATTGTGTATCTACACTGTTGACGAAAGTGTGTGAGCAAATGTACCTACCAATCTATCCAAAACATTTCCCAAAGTTCAGTTTGTCTGTCAGTAGGACTGTAGCAGATGACCAGGTAATATGTGCCGGTGAACACGGTTGTATAAATAATTTTTCTGGACTTTTATTTTTAGACAACGTGACTTGAGTGTTCTATTTACACAAATAGTGCTAGTGATATATAGTGTGTTGTGATCCTTAGTGAATTATTCGGGAAGGGAATCCCCTTAATCCCCTAAATTGTGGATCTGTTTCCAAAATAAGGGTTTCCCAAAAACAGGTATAGAATATGTTTGAAGCGTTTTTATAATTGCATTCCTTTATGTGCAAGCTCATAGTCTTCATTTTTGGTGGATTTGTGTGTTGAATTGAAGTAAGTAAGTACGTTAGTTAGTTAGTGAGACTGTCCATTCAGTGATGTGTTTTTTAGTGCAATATTTTAGAAAGTAGTTACATACTTACTAGTACGAAACGAACAAATTTATGTGTTAGCAGAATCTCACAAGTGATAGTTTACTAGATTTTTTCTTGTTGCATGAGCAGTGGAAAACCAAATGAATGAGAGCTGTGTTTGTTCATTTTGCGAAAGACGATTTACTTGATTGGAGTGGTTTGGTATTTGATTTGAACTTTTTAAATAGCGCTATGTCCACACTGTCAGTGGGAGTAATACTTGACTCAAATTTTATCAAGGTGGTTGAAGGACTGCTCAAGTGAAGACTAGGAATTATGGGCTACGAATATGCATATTCATTAGTATTAGTATGTCTAATTTTGCTCAACAAATGATTGTCTCTTCGAGTGAATATTCTAATTGACTTTGCATGGGGATGCATTGTTAATTTTCTTAAGGTTTTGGTTAGCTTTTTGCCGTTCTTTCGTTAATTATAACCGTATATGCAGTTAGTTAGTTTGGTTTTACTCATTATTCAACCATTGATATATTTTCTCTTATTGACAAAATAGAACTGTCATGTTCTTTAGTTCCATATGCATCCATGTTTGGGAGATAGAAATAGACGGAATTTCCAATGTGTCAAATCAGTAGTTTAGAGTTAGCCACAAATAAATAGCTGCAATTTGCAACTTGAGTATTGTTACCCAAATGCAGATCTTTTCTTAAGCAAATTAGCTATTGTTGGTTCCAAATAGCTGTTTATTTAAGACAAGTATGATATTTGAAATGAGCTTCTGTTATGGGATTTTTAATTCCGACTGTGCATTACAGTCAGTGGACTTCTAAAATTTACAAATTTCCTCTGTATCTTTTATCCTAAATAGTTAACAACCGTGATTTCATCTGTAAGATTATTTTATTATCATTTGTTTCACCTGTGAGCCACAAGGTCAATAATAGAGACAACTATTTTAGGAAAATGCGGTCACAACTTGGTTTCGTTTTCTTTGGCTGTAAATTTAATTAACTACTGCAGTTGTCTACCTGCAAGCCATCATTATAGACTTTTGCTCTCTTCCTTGTTCACGCATCTGTACCACACGACTTTATTTTTTTTTACATGGTGGTTCAGGATTCGTTTATTGCTTGCATCCCTGTGCACACATTCACACATTACATATTATGTCTCGCATAGTAGTAGCTACTCATTCACAGTACATGTACCATGTGTGCTAACTAACTAACGAAACTGTTCTACAATGTGTGTGCAGTTGCATTGCACTGCATCTTATTTTCCATTTCATCAATTCCTTTTACTTTTTAGCTCGCACTTGCTATTTTATTCCCTGGCGTCGTGCATAACGTTTGCCTTCAGGTCATCCTTAAGTCAGGTATGCACAACGTATAGAAAAACAAATTTGTTCGGTCAGTCAATATTTGAATGTGACCATCTAATATGACTTTGTCTGTGTAGGCTAAAAAAATTGAGAAAAAAAGCTAATGTTTGGTACACCAGCATAGTTTAGTTAAAACCCCAATTTTTGTTCCTATAGGTTGAACCAGGGCCATTGAAGAATTTGTATATTGTTTGACCTTAGTAAACATTTACAATATGACATGGTTTTTTTCTGTGTTTACTAAAATTCACGTTTTTTGTGGCTTGGTTTAGAACGAATGACAAGCACAGTGAAAAGGACTTTTATGGAATAGTATAGTATGTATTTGTTACGAAATATTTTTTTTCCCTAGTGGCCGTTTGAACCGTGAATTTATGAGGATTGTATTTAGTTAGTTAGTTGCTCAGTACTCAGTAAGTATGATTATTGTGAGCATATCATTTTTCACACGATATTGCACTTGACTTGAGAGCGTTATTTTGATTTTAATTTGTGCATGAAGTGAATGAGAATTGTTGGTAGAAATCGAGAGCTCTAAAAGTGTTAAGTTTAAAGAATTTTCACATCCGCCTTTACCTATGCACAACATTCACCTTCAACTTAATCAACATGGCGTTTATTATTATGGCTGTGATGAAATAACGTGCACTCAACTTGAGATGGTCATCATAAACTCCAAAACATTTGGAATTTTGCTATTAAATTGTGATTCATTAGTTAGTGTCTAAACAACAAAAATGACAAATGATTAATTTTTCATCACACAAAACCCTTGTACTATAATAAACACATGCTGCTCGTGTTAAAATGCAATCTAAAATCACTAGCATTTGTCAAAAATATTTTATAGCTCAACTGACAGATATTTCGTTCCGACTACATAATATAATAGTTTTAACAGCTTTAATACACTATAAATTTGCTCTACTAATATAGTTAATTCTCTATGCGAATTGTGAGAACACAAATTGAGCTGCATACTGTACAGTCATAGTACAAAGCATAGGAGATGGAGAGTTAATGATTTTTTGGCTCCCTTATTCCCTCGCATTATTAACTTTCTTTGGTTCGTGACCTAGTTTTAAAATGTGCTGCAGCAGTAATAATAATCAACCCTCCTCTTTTCAGTTTCTTATCTCTTGTTTGCAACACAGTCTCCCCGCTTTCAAATAACCACGATTGACGTGACTCCACTAAAATTAAGTAGGGATGACACCAGCAAAAATAATTATTGGGAAAAGACATTGCTGCCGCCCATTGGATAATTAGATAAAATATTTGCACAGGCAGGTAGCAAACGGCACAACTGACAAAACTATCTAATAGTAATAAATTACTAATTGAATATCTATTAAAGCATACGATTCATTAGGCAGACGAATGATAAAGTGGACACATTTATTTCTCACAGCTAGATGAAATCATCGTGACTTACCAGTAGGGATGTTTAGCAGGTAACTATATAGTGTAACATATCATTAGCAAATTCCTATGTTCTTCTATCATTGCCAAATCCTACAGTGAGAAATGTGTCCCACATGCATCATTATAAAGTCATTTTAGGAGCTACCAAAATTGTGATATTGTTTTGTTATCATTATTATGCCATGGCTATTTCAAGCTAAGGATCAACGAAGAGACTAATCGTAGGTGGACACTTATATGTCTCATCTAGCTAACTAAACTGTCTGCAAAAAAATATCTTTGAACGTTGACTGGCTTTACAGTTTGTGGTTTGGTTTACTTTTGTATGATATTGCCATCATCAGATGAATTAACTACAGTACTCGGCTTGTCATCAATAAAAGCCACATTGGTCATTCCATCTGCCAATCATAAAAATCGTGAATGTATTTTGTGATCTCATCATAACTAACTAACTAACTAGATAGCTCATGTACACATCTTGCTTTGTCACTTGCCAAGTGACCATAAAAATGTACTTTTAAAGATGATCATATTATGCGTTGGGTGTAATAATGCAATGACTGCATTCTGTGTTACACAATCGAAAAACAAGATACAAGGGTGATTCAAGTTTTTCATAAATTATGCATGCGTCTGAACAATGCACATTGATGGTTAGTTAGTTAGTTAGCTAGCTATTCATAGCTGCGAGTGTTATAATCATAATTTTGGCTAAGCGGAAGCTTAAATGTTACACTGGTAATATTCACTAGATTTGTATAAGTTAGTAAATGTGTTGAGATGTAAAAAAATTACGTGATTTTCATATGATTCACAAGCAGCGAGTGAGTGACAATAGAAAAAGTGTAACATTAATATCAGGGATCACATTTGTCATGCTTATTCAGATCGAAGGACGAATACCTGAGATTGTTGTTGAGAAAGATTTTCCACTGCTTGTTCACTCCATCATATAATTGTATCTTTGTAGACTGGCTTTTCTAACGAAACCAAGCAAACTATTATTATTACGGATACGGAACCCTTTTATGCTTTTTCAAACTGGTGCAACATTCCCAAACCACCCTCCCTTTCATTTGTTGTTAGTTATAGTTGGCTAGCAAGCTACACTGTGAGTGTGCAGGTAAAACTCCTATCTGATTGCAGTATCAAATCTTCCATTGTGCACAGTTAGATAGCATAGTAGTATATATAGTGGATGGCCATGAGAACTATTTTGAACAATAAGAAAGTGGTCCTGTCTCATTCAACTGAAACTAATGCATGCAAATGGGGCTCTATATAGGTTAGTTAGTTAGTCAGTTAGCTAGCTTGCATTTTTTTCACAACACTACCTTCCATACCTTTTTTTGTCTATGAATATTGGCTGCTCTCATTGATTGTCATCTGTATAATTTCATGCATCGATTGTCTACTGTTGAGGTGTAGGTTGCAATTTCTTAGTTAGTTAGCTAGGTTAAAGCTTTTAACTAGGTATGTTAGAGATTTTTTATATTGTGTCCAAGTTTTCTGTGCCACTAACTAACTAACTAACTAACTACTGTTTACCAAGTCTGTTAGTTAACACAATTGATCTGTACCTGTGCACTAGATTGAAACTTGACAATCATAATTTGGTGGACAACCAAGGCTAAATTTTATTTGTTAGAGCTGTATGAATTTAAAGTCTTTGTCGCCATCCTAAATTTTTATACATAATGGATAATAATTATGGTGCGATGTATAGTGGCTATAGGAAAGTAATCTTGTTTACAAATGAGAGCTTCAGTTCGCATTGTCCAAGAAAGGTTGCAAAATTGCACTAACTAAGGGTTGGGATTTTTGTTTGGGTGTGGTCATGTCTTGGCTTCTGGAATTCTTTTGAGGGGGCAACATTGGTGGCAAAAAAAAAACTGTATAATTGTAACTTGCGAATAAAAAAGTAGACAGTTTCAGTCATCCTGTTCCGCATCCATGACTTTTGCGTCACATTTATCATATACACGAGGATTCTGTTAACTCATTTGTTAAAAGTAGATTATGCATACATTGGATTCGAGAAAATAGCATGGAAATTGGTATACTTCTTAAAAGTCAGTTATCCCCTTTAGCCATTGATAATCGCAAAGTTTTTGCATTCTAAGCCATCCCGCTGGCCAAATAAAATGTTGCGAAAAGATTAAGGTGACTTCATTGAAGAGCACGAGTTTTTCATGCAGTTATAATTTCATCCCAATGTTGCTATCTATTATCCTGCATCAAAATTCGCCCACGCCTATACGAGCTAACTAACTAACTAACTAGACAGACTGAATTTGAGTTGTTGACTAACTAACAACTGATCGAAGCTAAACCTTTTAACCACATGAAAAGAATTGATAAAAAATTGAAAGTGTGTGTGGCTTCCAACCTTCAAGAGATATATGAAAGAGATAATATGTAAAAACTCCTTGAAACAGAGGGCCTGAATTTTCACGGTGTTCTTTCAATTCGTCCAAGGCTTCTTTTACACCAATTTGATGAGGAGTTCTCTTTTCATGAGCCCCTACTAATTTGCTTTTGATGAGACGCATGAAATGTGTGAATTATTCTTGTCCAATACATTTTCTTTGTACGTTGAGTTAATAGGACGATAATTTTGGAATGATTTTTGAAGTTTGATTGCCTAGGATTAGGTTCACATGTGTTCATATGTTGAAAAAGTGCATTCATTTTTTTAAGTATCAAGGTAAAAAAACGTGGATGATTACCCTAATTTATTTTTCTTACAGATTTGCTCCGTCATCACTATATTTTGGGATGAGCGAGTGAGTGCTCCCATCACAAAATGATTCAGTCCATGGTTCTATCATTGCCCAGCAGGAGCTCACAAATTAAACAAAACTAAAGTAAGTTGTAAGCACTATAAATAATGTTGTAGTAACAATGTTCTGTGAAATATGACTGTTGGAAGGAGAAATGATTGATTTGACATCACGTCATCCCTATGCTCCCTCAGTCAGTCAGTTAGTTAGCCATACCATGCTGTCACGTTTTTTATTCTCCAAGTATAATTAAACTAATAAAAAGTGCATGTTATGTGAGTGAATCATACTAACTTGAGCTATAGTTGAGACATTCATGCTGCTTCCTACTTATTTTATCAAAGTCCTTTGAAATCGATTTTTCAAATCCAAAGAATGACTTGCAAGCTACTGACTAATATAAGATCTTGATCTTGCAATGATGAACCACTTGAGGCAATCACACATAATATAGGAAGTGATAACTAACTATAAAAAATATGGATCACCACAATTAGGTAAAAGAATTTAACTCATTTTGACAAAAATGCCATCAATCTTAACCATTCATTATGAGAACCACAATAAATCTTGTGTCTGCTCTGCATGACGAAAAAAAAAGGGAATCTTGTGTGTTTTTTCAATTTATACGAGTGGGCAAGAAAATTAGTAAGAAATACCAGAGCTTGAGATTGTATTGTTAGCAATATTCGTAGAAATTTGAAGACCGCAGGAAATAAGATGCACGCAACTGTAGTTAGTTAGCTTGTTGATACGCAGAAAGTAAACGTAAATGAGTATTATTTCGTAGTGGAGAGTGAATGGGAAGCGTTTGTATATGATATTCTATGATGGGGGGTACAAAACTGGGGCAAAGGAATCATAGGTGTGGAACCCCTTTGTCCTACTTTTCTGCATCCTAATTGCATTCACAACAAAATACATGCTTTTAAACTTTTCGTTTACCTTACGATGAAGGAGTTGTGAATATAGTAGTTTAGTTAGTAGCAGGACCTGTATCACCAAAATTCCCTTTCTAAACATTTATTTTTATCACTGACTATGTACAACTACACTGCTTGCTGGCTGACTCTACTACTACACCAGGGATAATCTTGTAATCTGTTGAGAATATGTTCTTTCTGAACACAAAATTCTCACGCTTATGATCATCATTAAATGTGTGCATGCCATGTCATAACTAAATGAACATATTGAGCATTATAGTTTACGCCTCTAGATATTATACGTTTTGACAGCCATTTTGACTTCATGATGCATATTGGTAGCGAAGATAATTGTCAAGCTAAACTGATAATGTAATGATTTGTACTTTTCAAAGGTGACTAACTTGTGAAAATTTCCAAGTTTTGGAAGCTATCAGCTTCAAAATTGCTCAATTCGCCAATTCGAAAACGAATAATCTAAGGATGCCTTCAATGCGCATGGAAACACCTGATCCTGCAGAGTACAGTGATGATGACACGACGCCATTGGCTCCAATTGATGACTTATACGGAGGAAGGTTGGTCATTTCCCCTTATCTTGAATTCTACATAGTTACACAATGAATAACAATCCTTGTACACACCCATGATTTCAATTTTTAACCCATGCTGTGCTCTTTATACAAATACAGTGTTAAACAAGATACAAGAAATTGGGATGTGTTTCGAAACTTGCCTCCTGAGGTTGAAAATGAATCTATAGAAGATCAATTATGTTACTCTTTGATCATCAAAAGTTTGAAGGTAAGTTAATGACTACAGTTGAGTTATCTACGTAGGGTGCTAATTTTCATGTGTAAAGTGTAGACTAACTAGCTACTACAGCAGATCATGCTTGCTTACTTTTATTGAGTTTCATTTATTCTTACCGAAACGTATCATTGACCACATACGCATTCCTGATCATCGTGCTTTGATCATTTAGCAGCTTCAGTATATTTGTGAACATTTATCAAGATGCCGCTCTGCTATTGACCCGAAAGATATTGCTGAGCGTCATTGTTGCAGACAGCAGGTACCATTGGGAAATGCGAAAAAAATATTATATGAAACTTGGGCTGTATATGAGAAGAGCTAATTGGAAGTGAAGTTGTAGAGAAAAGGAGTGAATGACCGAGGGCTATGAATTTCAGGCAACTCATCTCTAGTGCTTATTATAAATGTTGTGTGCTTCCGTCAATGTCAGGATTTTGAATAAAAGCTTTTCAAAGATTCTCAGATATACTATTATCTATCAGGGACTGTCTAGCAGCGGCTCAAAAAAGCTTAAGATTATCATCACAACCGATACATTGCTTATTTGTAATTAACATAAAGTACTAGTCACTCTTACAACGTAAAACGGATGAGCAATGAACTTTACTTATTTTAAATACAGCATGCATGAGCATTAATATTAACTATATATAGTTCGTTAGTTAGTTAGTTTGTATCTCTTCTAGCATTATTAGGGAAATTTACCATGTTTGAGGTCGTACTGTTAGTTTTTTTTTGTAATTTATGCATTTTTGTAACAATATCTTACCATATTTTTTCACAGATCCTTGCATACATTGTTGCCTTTGCAGCGGTATTAGGAGGAGCCGTTCTTGCCAAAAGTAGTTTGTTACTTATGACATCACAATTAGAACCAGATAGGAAAATCCCCTTCTGCAATAAAAAATATGGTATGTCGTCGTCATTGCAGTTCCTGATTTGAACAATGATTGATCGCACTATACAATTTTTATACAATACAGCTCACATGTATGCTTTTAAAATACATTGATTTTGTTATGCTCCAGGACGAAACAAAATTTTTGAAGCGTCAATTCCTGAAACGGAACGAATAAGTTGGACATGGGCAATTTTATTTGCCTTTATGGTGCCCGAAGTGGGCACATTTATTAGATCTTTGAGGATTTGTGTGTTCAAAGGTTGGCGGAAGCCAAATACTCTTGAGTTTGTGATACCATTTTTATTTGAGGTAAGTTATAGTCAACGCTCCCAATATATTCAACAAATCTATTGTTGGGGCCATTGATAGGTTTTTTAAACCCATTTCGTTTTACATTATTGTTTCAGACTTGCCATGTTGTGGGATTGTCTTTGTTTGTTTTCGCTGTGCTGCCTTCAGTGAATGTTGTAAAAGGCGTTATGCTTACCAATTGCGTTTGCTTGATTCCAGCCGTGTTTGGTATGTATGATTTCTTAGAATGCCCCAATTGGCAGTTAGTTAAATGTAACGATGAAAACAGGTTGGTTTTAATTAGGTTTCAATATGTGTTTTGGTATGCAGGAATGCTTTCGCGATATCCTGACAGAGAAAGCAGGGGCAAGTGGCTGCTTAAATGCTGTATAGATTTGGTAGCCATTGTGTTTCAAGTGAGTGCTCTCTTCTTGTGGCCAATGTTCTCCTCCGAGTCAAATTCCAGGTTTTGGCTACTTCCGATTTCCTGTGTTTTGATTTCTTGTGGTTGGTGGGAAAATTATGTGGATAGTTCTTCACCTTTTGGTAAGATTTAAGATGGATAGTTTTGCTTGTTATAGCCAGCGTGTCTTTTGTGGAGTAAAGGATATGATGTATCCAATGTTTTTTTAATATATTTAGGACCAATCAGGGCATTAGGAAAGATGCGAAAAAATCTGGCCTTCACTCGATATTTCACGTACATATTCATTTCGGTGTGGAAAATGCTTGTATTTTTTGCAATGATGCTTTTCTCTGTGAATCTACTTGGAGGAAATATTTCGAACATGTTTTCCGGATTTTCCACTGGATTTTCAAGACATCGTATTAATGTTACTGAAGTATGGAGAGAATATGAATAATTGCTTTTCTATTCGTGGAGAATGTTTTGGGGTATGAAAATTTTTGTAATGAATTTTTAGGTCCGACATCATGATAATAGTTTAGTACCTGATATTCCCGGGACTGGGTTACTCGTCGATGTTATACCAGAGTTGTCTGCAGAATATGCTGTGCGGCATACAATAATTGTTCAGATCTTAGCTGCCTATGTATCGTACATTTTTGGTGAGCTTTGTGAATTTTTCATTCCGTCAGTAATTACAGTTAGCCTTAACATTGTTATTTACTTTTTTGTTTTGTCTTACAGCAAAATTTGCGTGCAAGATTTGCATACAAGGTTTCAGCTTTGCATTTCCAGTATGTCTAGCTGTTCCAGTGACTTTGTCTATACTGATTTCCCTATGCGGACTCCGTAATGATGATGCTTGTTTCTGGGAGAATTCTATGCCTCAGTACTTGTATTGGAAATGTCCACAGAAAGGAGAATTCCTTTATGAATTTATTTACAAGGAGGTTAGTCATTAGTGATATTTGCCGTACTTCCCACAACATAGTGAATGCATATAAGTAATGATGTATCAGTTCGTTATGAGTTTTGTTTGTTTACACTTATTAGTATGCATGGGTCTGGCTATTATGGCTTTTGTCCCATGCCTGGGTGGCTTTGCATATCTGGACTCCAAAATGTGAACGTTTGGCCAGCACTGAAAGACTGTTTGTGACTCCCATGTACAACTCGCTTCTGATTGATCAGTCCTTAGCCTTCAATAGGCGAAGGGATGGTGATATTGGTATAAGAACTGATGAAGTGGAGCAAGATCCCGCAGAAACGGATTATGAGGAGATTCGATCTATTGATTCTTCGCATAACAAGGATAAAGAAAACAAATACAAAGCTGATACTATCCCTCGGATCTATGCTTGTTGTACTATGTGGCACGAAACTAAAGTGAGAATCGTAAAAAAGTTAGAGTAATGCTTAAAGCGTATTTATACATGTCTTATTATGCTGAGCATTGTTTCCTTTTATACATCATAGGAAGAAATGATGGAAATGTTGAAAAGTATTTTCCGCATGGATGAAGATCAATGTGCTAGACGTGTTGCTCTCAAATATTTTGAAGTCGTTGATCCGGGATATTACGAATTCGAAAGTAAGCATGTGCCTGTGCTACCTATGAAAACTTGGAAATGGAATTATATAGTTTTAGTAATGCTATTTTTTCACGTTTGTTCCAGCTCATATATTTTTTGACGATGCATTTGAGTTGAGAGATGAAGGCCATGTGAACTCTCCAGTGATTGTAAATCCTTTCGTAAAATTGATGATTGACACCACTGAAGAAGCAGCTTGCCACGTCCACGAAACACAAGTACGAATTCGTCCACCAAAGAAAATTCCTACACCTTATGGAGGTCGATTGGAATGGATATTGCCCGGAAAAACTAAAATGATTGCCCACTTGAAAGACAAGAGTAAAATTCGGCACAGAAAACGATGGAGTCAAGTAATGTACATGTACTATTTACTGGGTCATAGACTTATGGAATTGAACATCCCTGTTGCACGGAAAGAAGTCATTGCTGAAAACACTTTTTTGCTCACACTTGATGGCGATATTGATTTTCATCCACATGCTGTAGAACTTTTGGTGGATTTGATGAAAAAGAATAAGAATTTAGGCGCTGCTTGTGGTCGTATTCATCCTATTGGCTCAGGTGAATTTTGACTACATTTTGCATAAGCTATTCAACTATGCATCCTAAAAATATTATCTAACTAATAATATAATGGACTGATTTGTATAGGTTTCATGGTATGGTATCAAATGTTCGAGTATGCAATTGGTCATTGGCTGCAAAAGGCTACAGAGCATATGATTGGATGCGTACTTTGTTCACCCGGATGTTTCTCTTTGTTCCGTGGGAAAGCACTTATGGATGACAATGTAATGGCAAAATACACTTTGAAATCAGAAGAACCTAGACATTACGTGCAATACGATCAGGGAGAAGATCGTTGGTTGTGTACATTGTTGCTGCAAAGAGGATACCGGGTTGAATATTCTGCTGCTAGTGATGCTAAAACACATTGCCCCGAAGGATTCAGTGAATTCTACAATCAACGGCGTCGTTGGGTTCCATCCACCATGGCCAATATCATGGATTTGTTGCAGGACTACAAAAGAACGATCAAAGTGAACCCAGATATCTCTATGCCGTATATCATGTACCAATTCATGTTGATGGCTGGTACTATTTTGGGACCTGGAACAATATTCCTTATGTTGGTTGGTGCTTTCGTGGCTGCCTTCAGGATTGACAATTGGACTAGTTTTTACTGGAATATTATCCCTATTATGGGTTACATGATCGTTTGTTTCACCCTCAAGTCTCATATACAGGTCTGACAGAGAACCGTTTACCATGTTTATTCAATTTAATTTGAGGCAGTGATTAAATGAATTTTCTCTATTTACATTTTTAGATCATAGTTGCTCAAATTCTGTCCACAATGTATGCCCTTGTGATGATGGCTGTGATAGTGGGTACAGCATTGCAGTTAGGCGAGGACGGAATCGGCTCTCCATCGGCCATGTTTTTAATAACAATGTCGAGTTCGTTTTTCATAGCAGCTTGCCTCCATCCTCAAGAATTTTGGTGCATCGTCCCCGGCCTTTTGTATCTCCTTTCCATTCCATCCATGTACTTGCTTCTTATTATCTACTCATTGATCAACTTGAACGTCGTATCTTGGGGTACGAGAGAAGTTCAAACCAAGAAATCTAAACAGGTATGGATGGATGACTGAGATAAAAAAATAGCTCCGCCATGTTAGAATGTCATGAGCATTTTGAAATATCATTTGATGACGATTGTTTTCACAGGAATTGGAAGCGGAAAAGAAAGAGGCGGAAGAAGCAAAAAAACGTGCCAAACGATCCGGGTTTTTGGGTTTTATTCCTAACACCAATGTGGATGATACAGAAGGATCTTTAGAACTTTCTTTCGCTGGACTGTTTAAATTAATGTGTTGTACTCATCCTAAGCCAGTTAATGAGGGGCAGCAGTTAGTCAGAATTGCAGACTCCCTTGAAAAAGTGACTAAGCGATTGGATGTTATTGAACGGTAAGTGCTGGATGGAAAACGGCGTTGCTTTGATACATGCATTTGAATATAGAGGGCGCTACGAGCTTTAAATTTCTGGGTAGATTTTCAATATGTGAATTGCATTGTAGTCATGTTGATGGACACCACGGAGGTCGTAGAATTTCTGTACCCGGGTCAGGTCTACTAAGTCCCAGAAATAGGGATCCAATGGATACTGTTGAAGAGAACATGGATAACATTGATAGGAATTCACATCATCATAAAAATGAGGATGATGAAGATGACGATCAAGATTCTTCTGATTCTCAAGGTGAATTTTAATGCAATATCGATTTTGTAAAAGAAGAAAATTTGAACTGCATTTTAAAACGATTTTTAATTTCAATTAGAATTAATACGAGAGCGACGAGATGAGTTGAGGAACCCATTCTGGATTGAAGATCGGGATTTGAAGCGTGGAGAAATTGATATGTTACCAAACCAAGAAATGACTTTCTGGAAGGAATTGATTGAGAAGTATTTGAAACCTATTGATGCGGATAAACAAAAAGAAGTGGGTGCATTGCATTTGTATATTAAGGTTTTTACATACCTTTTGTGTATAGTCGTAATGTGTTTTTATTTTCTAGCAACGTATTACGAAAGGACTAGCAGACTTGCGGGACCGAGCAGTATTCTTCTTTTTCATGTTAAATGCCATTTTCGTCCTCATTGTGTTTCTCATGCAGTTGAACAAAGACCAGCTGCATTTAAAATGGCCTTTTGGTATTAAGACGAACATCACATTTGATGAAGCCTCTGGTGCTGTAAGTTTACAATTGAACTGAAGCCCTGTCATACTTTAAAAGCCTAGTTGAATTTAATAATTATCTGTGTCTATATTGTTTTAATCCAACAGGTGAATGTTCATAAAGAATACCTTCAGTTAGAACCGATCGGTTTGGTTTTCGTGGGATTTTTTGCACTCATTCTAGTCATTCAATTTATGGCCATGTTGTTCCATCGATTTGGTACATTATCCCATATCTTGGCCGCAACTGAAGTTTTTAGCTGCTCCAAGGAAGACTTCGATCCCATCAATAAAGACACAGTTGTGCAAAAAGATGGTGTACGCCTTATTCGAAAGTTTCAGAAACTTAAAAACTTTGATGGTATGCAAAGAAACTGAACTTTCGTTTACAACAGCTATGGGACTAGTGAGACTCGAAAAGGTTTAACATATTGTTTATTTTAAATTAGGTGATAGTGACAATGGAAGGAATTTGGGCCCCGCAGATGTTGCCAAAAGGAAAACCATTCAAATATTGGAGAAGCAGAGAAACCACAGGAGACAAGTGGGCACTTTAGATGTTGCTTTTGAGAAGCGATTCAAGGAAATTTTGAATTGTATGTACTATTTACTCCAATTTCACAATTACATGAATGCAATTTTTATAATCAAGTCCCATGTACTTCAAACTTAGCTCCGGATAAACAAGCAAAAATGTTTGGTGGAGATAACTTCCAAGTGACATTCCAAGCATTGAAGGAGAGAAGAACAAACGTGCTTGAACGGCGAACTTCGTTTGCTGAACGCAAAAAGTCACACATGGAGACCTTGAAAGGGCCCCTGCCTCCTATGAATGGAAATGGCATGGATACTCTTGTGCCAGCAAGTGCTCCGAAAACTCGGGGCAAAGCCCCCAAACCGAAAGTTACAAATATAGACTTTAGCCAAAATGGGACTCTTGGTGGACTAAGTGGCTCTATTAACCAAGTATTTACCTTTTGAAATAACTTTGTTTTGTAAAAGATATGTTTATTATATATCTGTATACTAAAGTAACACATATTTTCTTCAAGCAGGGGTATCTTCCTGACGACGATATTCAACTATACAATGTAAGTGGATCTAGAAGAAACTCGACCAGCTGGAGGGATCCAGAAATGGGATTAGAGGAACTTCCACCTCATTCCAGTGGCGCCTATGACTTATCTAGCTCACGAAGAAGTATTTCCCGTATTTAATGAATTAGCACAGTCCATATTATACTCAGCAGTGTTACTAGATGAAAAAATATAGCCACTGCCTGACAATTATATGCTCAAGCATAAAACTCGAGAGAAATTTTACTCAAGTATAGGTTTATTTGATACGAGCAAACTTGCTGAATTTTATTCGAAAACGAAAAGACATTTTACAAAAACAAAAGAATTTTCATTCTTGTATTTTTATACGTGATCATGCGTTTACTGTATGACAGACCAATCCTTGACTTGAGGAAAAAAACTGTAGAATTTACACGAATTAAGTTATAAACTTGCCCTTCTAACTGGTATTACTTATTTTTTGTTATCATTTTACAATAATATTATTGCTTATCCACTTTTGTGTGAGATAATGAGGGTTTTTGTATGATCTGTACAAGTTTTTATTTGTTTTCTTTCTTTTTTAATGGATAGTCAGTACCTTAAATGTGAACTTGAAACGAATGCTATGAATGCTAAATGTAAGAGAGATACGACTGAAATAAACAGTTTAGTAAGAAATTTTGTGCACTTCTCTCATTTCCATAACAAATACATACGGACGGGTGTATGAAAATAAATTGTACCAAAAGCAAGAAATTATAATGCATAATGTATATTCGAGTCAATATACGATTTATTGTGTTCAAGTAACAAAATCACTTTCAGACAGCATTTACATGATAATACAACCAGCAAATAGGAATTCCTCTTAACTTATATAATATCACTATCATACTGATACAAACTACACTATTATAAATGCAAGAAAGTTCACGATACAATAATTAGCAATAATTGTAGTACAGAATATTAATTTTTTAACAAACGTACAAAACGGCACGAGTCATTCTATTCCACACACACAAATATTATTCACCATTACACAACTGTAAAATCATTATATAATTTCAAAAAAGTAAAGGACATGGCAGCGCACATATTCATGATGAAATCTTAACTAATTTGTTTCTCACACTGTTGGCATGATGAGAATGAAACTTTCTTAGTCCACTTTTTTGCCATCATTTTTCTGTCACAATTATTAGCCACACACAGTAATCAGGTAAGTTAAGAATAAATACTACATTACATATTAATTTTTAGTATATTTCCACGATACTTTTTGCAAAAATGTAGAGAATAAATTACCATACTTTACAAGATAATTTGACGATACATAATATCGGGACTTGATATAATATATAAAGAGCTAGAACAATTTCACATTCCGGGGTCTTACTACTAAAACAATACACCTTTTTAAATCCTTCTGAAATATTAGTACAAACCTTACCTGATCACAATAGTTTGTTTTGTTGCATAAACCACTATACATTACATTCATACACTAGTAATACAAACAGTGGAAGTACTTTCCAACAAAACATTCCTTTATCCAACGTGTTTCTAACTCGTGAAAACAAAAATTTATCTACAAAATGAATCCTAGTAATACTCATGTTGCGCAGAAATCTATCTATAGAATGAATATTATCTTTTATCATACTAAAGTCCACTAAGCAGACAACTGCAAGATTCGCTTGTTGAAATAATATCTTCTTTCTGCACCATCAAAATGTGAGAACTCACTCTATCCATATTTACTTACTATAGAAACTAATTGAACCTGGATAAAAAAAACGCAACCACACGCCACAAATGTGACTGACTGATCCCACTCGGTAATAATAAAGATAAAACCATCATCGCTTTAATTTACAGCATACAAAATAAATACACATAGTCCGTGTTTGATAGATCATCCGAATATAAGTTCATACGGTTATCAAAAAAATCTTTCACACAAATTAAATTAAATAACTAACTACTCCTTAGACCTACAGTAAATAAATTCGTAGTAGTAACAACAGGAAGAAGTCAGTCTATTTTACAACAAAATCAGATTCAAAACCACTACAAATATCATAAGTACTCTACTATTTCTATCCATAAAAACTCCTGCACTGCGTCGCCTGTCACTAGCACAACAATTCATGAGAATCTTGGTATCTAAAAAACCACACACTCACACACGAGCAGTAATAAACCCGAACTACTTAAAATTTGTACTCACCCTACTTATACTCATCTGTAATTTACTACATGAAATTAGTCTCGACCGCCATCTGTGGCTTCTTTCATTTTATACAAAGCGTCTTCTAAACTGCTACGATTTCGACTTCGACTGGAACTTCGAGTAGTTCTTTTTATGTCTTCTTTGGCAAGACGCTCCTTTTTCTTTAGCATTAGCAGCTGGCGCTCTTCTGCTGTGAGACCACGATGTGACTCCTCACGGATTCTTTCTCGTCTTTCCCTCCGAGTCTCCATTTTTTGCTGCTCTAGTTCTTGCTCCAACTCTTTACTTTCTGCAACAATATCCAACACAATTTTTAAAATTCTTACTGCATCTCAAAGCACATTGCCATAATCCTCCTCCATTTATCCAACCAAACATAATTATACCTTTCAAAACAACACGTTCAGCATTCTCATTCGTAGGTTCATCTTCATCAGGCAAGTCATCAGCATGATTTCCCAACAAACTCTTATTACTCTCATCATCAGAGTCATCAGCATGCTGCTGAGCCAACAACTGAGCAGCAGATATGGCAGAACTAGTAAGATTCATTCCACCACCCGAAGAGATCTGGTCTCGGACTTTAGCGGAGCTTCTAACATCCTTATTACCACTATTACCCTGTTGACTCTCCTTTCTAGAAACATTGCCAAAGTTTGGAATGTTCAAACTGGCAGCCAAAGCAGCCTGAGCTGCAGCCATCGACTGAGCCTGAGCAGAGCTTGACTTGCTACCACTAGACGATTTTTTACTTCCACTGGAGCCCACACCATTGACCAAATTCTGAGCACCAGCCAAATTGGCGAATGAGGAATTCATTCCAGGACCCATGGGGAAGGAACCCAATCCAAGAGGATTGTACATCAATCCTGGATTAGGGAACAAGAAAGGCAAAGCTGAGGAAAGCATGTTTTGAGAAGCAGCAGCTGCAGCCGCTGCCGCTGCTGCCGAACTACTGTTGCCCGATGACGATTTTTTCTTATCCTCCTTTTTACTCCCACTAGATACAGAAGTGGACGTGGAAAATGTTGGTTGCGTCCCACTGAATGAGGAGTAGGCCAATGTATCTTTCAGATTTGGCATGCCCGACCCTTTTCCATCGGCTCCAGATGAAACTAATCCATGGAGGTCTCCTAAACCTCCCATTCCTGGCAATCCGAAACCAAACAATGGATTCGCAAGACCCAGATTGTTCAGATTTCCCAAAGCACCGAGTCCTCCGAATGGCATGAATAACGGATTTTTCGGATCCAGCGACCCAAGCGGTAGGTTCGCCAGTAAATTCGGGTTGATATTGGACATACCTAACAATAATAGACCAATATTATTAAACAGTCAGATACTTTTCAATGTCAAAAAAGGGGAGTATATCAGCCGTCGGCTCACCAGGAAACATACCAGGCATGTTAGCAAAGGCCCCTAATGAAGAATAAGCGTTGCTCAAACTTGTAGCCACAGAAGTGGTACTTGGATTCTGAGCTGAGGTACTAGGTGTAGAAGGACTAGTCAAAATTGGAGGTCTTCCTGGCCCTTTCTTTTTCTCCCCGGGAAGACGGCGATGCAGATCTGAAGGCAAGTTCCCTTTCTCCTTGACCAACTCTGCCCATCTGGGATCAACATCGTATGATGGATTTTCCAGAAGCCACTGGGCTAGATATTTGAGTTGTGGAGCTTTCGCACCCGTTATCTATAAACATAAAAACGAAGATTTGAGTAACTCACAACTACCAAGCCAATCTGGAGTAAGCTGCGTGAATGAACAGGGTGTACATACCCGCTTCTGATTCGTTCTATTTACCACAGGTACGTTTTCTTCTCCAGACAACTTGTTCCAATCTAATTGCATGGGATCCACTTTTGGTCTCCTTCCTCTCCTGCCATCCATTGATTCCGGAGGAGTTATTGGTCGCTCCGGAGTTAAATTGGCATGCTCTGCTAACCACTTGTTAACCTTCGCATCTTGAGAGAACAGGTCGAATTTCGGCATCGCTAGCTCCGCTAATCGATTCAAATCACATTTTGGTATTTCAGGCATTTGTCCCGATTGAGCTACATACCATTTATTATTTATATATAAAATAAAATGAAGTTTACAAAAACTTGCATTGCATCTAAAATACCGTTTCTACTTATACCTAACTCACCATTTCTTTTCCCACCTCGAGGAGATTGAGAATCTCGTTTGTTCCCAAGTCCACTATTCTGCGCTCCTTGCGCTGCAGCCAATCTGCTAAACTCTTTACTAGCCGCCGAGTTGAAAAGAGAAAGGGTCGCACTCAACAAAGGATTGTTGAACATACTTTGCTGCATTTGCTCTTTAGTCAATCCTCCAAGTCCCTTCAACGCAGATTTGCTCACTGGTGATGGAGTCTGCCGTTTCGAATTACCCATGGAAGAAGAAGACACAGGACTTTTGCTGGGAGCCCGGTTTGTTGAAGAAATCACCATAGAAGACGAAGGCCGTGGGGGTATCTGTGACATAGGTTGATTCTTAGCTGAAAGTCCAAACACGATTTCATCTAGTTTCCGTTTCTTCTTCTCCTTTCCTTCTGGAACACTTGAGACTGGTGATTCTGATTCATCTCCCATCTACAAAAAATTGAAAGAATTAATTTCCTGCAATGTAAACTACACAAAACTTAGCACAAATTCCTCACCTTTCGCTTCCTCAATTTGTCCAACATGTTCTCCAACTTGGACGGTTTCTTCCCACTAGAGTCAGGCTCTGGCATCAACTGTTTATCCATCATTCCAGTAGGTGTAATAGTCATAGGTGAACTATCCCGCAATCTAGTCTTTGACATGCCGCCGGACAAATCCATAGGCGCACCAAACGAAGCAGGACTTCCATCCCGTTTGTCCTTCTTACTCCCAGGGGAAGGCAAAGTCACCGGAGTGACCGTCACACTACTCAATGAACTCAAAGCGGACATAGCAGCAGCCGTCCCCGTGCCTCCAGGTTTACAACTCAGATCCAAAGAGTTATTTTCTGGGAAATTCGGCGAAGACCTACTCTGCACACTAGGACTTTGGCCCCTATGTGGTGTTCTAAGAATGGATGTTCCAGCGCTCCCATGTTGATGAGCAGGAGGTGGTGGAGCATACTTGGAAGACCGACTCGATTTTGTGGAAGAACTCACAGGTGAATTAGAATCTAGACTTTCCTTCTCAATTATCAGCTTGTTTGAATGTCGTCCGAATTCAGATGACAACAAATGACCAGCACGACTACCCGATGTTGCGGTAGTAAGTCTCGGTATAGTAGGCAAAGCCGTTCCCAAACTATTATTGCTATTGATAAGAGCTTGCAACTTGGCACGCTCCGTTTCGACATCGATCGCAATCCTTCTACGTCTACCTCTGCGACCGGGGCCAGTAGGAGGAGTGCCATTATTACTGCTGCTCACAATACCAGTAGTAGTAGAAATAACACTGTTGGTTGTAGGCAGGGAGCTGCTTGGAGGTGGTAAACTCATAATCAGATCCTCCGGGGGGGCTAAATCAGAACACTCAGAAATCGGCGTTTGAGTATCTCGGACAGGAGTATTTGATTCAGGTGTAGCAGTCAATGGAGTTTCCAAAATGTCCACTACAGATGCAGAACTATAGAATTTAGACACTGGCCATTCTCCTGTGTCTACAGCATGAACAATATGTTGCAATCGCATTAAAATAGCCTTGTCTCCTGGCCATCGAATTGGATTCATCTGGCTTAGCAAGGAATTCAAAGCTTCAGTGCTCCCAGATTCTGAGAAAAATAACGAGTCCACCAATGGTTTTGGGATTCCGGGCACTTTGGCCATCGGAGGCGGGGTGTCTTCCACAGGAGCCAGAGGAAGTGGTACTGGTTTTGTTGTAGTAGTAGTGGATGAAAGACTTGTCACTCCAACGGATAGAGGTGGCAGGGAAGATACAGGAGGTTGAGTCACGACAGGAGCACCAGTATTAGGTACAGAAAATTTAGGCGAACCCTTTACTTGTACTTCAAGTCGTTTTTCTGCTGGAAGTTTGATCGTGATTTTCAATTCATCTTTAATTTCTAGCTCAACTTCATTCATTTCGGCTATAGCAGGTTTTTCGGGTGTGGATTCTTTGAGAGCAGGTTCTTCTTCTGACGAAGGTTTTTTCAATAATGAAGAAAGACAAAGGTCTTGTTGTTCTGTTGATTTAGCGGACACATCTTCCTTTGAGGATTTATCGTCTGTTTTGTCTTCAAGCTTTTCGGGTTCCTTTTCGGACTCCGACTTTTTATCTTCACTATCTACTTCCATTTTCTCAGATTTACTTTTGGATGCAGAATCTGAATTCTCCACCTCCATTTTTTCTTCATCCTGTTTTTTCTCAGGAGATTCCTTTTTCTCTTCAGACTTCTTACTTAAGTCAGTTGCATCTTGATCGTCAGTCTTTTCTTCAAATTCTTTTCCAGACTCATCATCTTTCTTCGCCTCTCCTGTAATGTTTTTATCTTCGGAAGATTTTTCAGTCAAATCTTTGGCTTCAGAAGAGTCCATGTTTTCGGGATCAGCTTTTTCTTTCCCTAATTCTATCGTATCAAGATCTTCAACTTTTTCTTGTTTGATGTCTTTTATATCAATCTCCGTCGAGTCAGACTCTTTCTTCAGAACAACATCCTCTGTTTCTATTTTCAATTTTTTAATATCTGGTTTCTTTTCCACAATTGACTCTCCAAGTAAAAATCGACGGAGGATATCCCTAAAGCACAGATCCGGATCACTAATGAAATTTAAGTCTGTCCTCGTAAGACCGTGTCTGTAGTTAAATAAAACAGAATTCATAAGCATACATATCAACACGATACGATTAGAGATTTTACAATCTTCTTCAACTTACTTTGCAGCTCCAAGCAAGAGGTCTTTGTCATGTTTGCCAGGGATCCACCATTCAGGCATATCTAGAGAGCTAATACAAACTTCCAACTTATCTTCTAATTTAGGATCGTGGATAATATCTTGTCTAACTGCATTCAGCAGTTCAATCCTTTCCATTGTTCGTCTAGCTCTTTCTTCTGGCAGGGGATCCACCGGTATTTGAACCATTTCTACCAATTATCAAATCACATTAATAAAAGGATATGGAGGATAATAAAAGAGAATATTTATAGCAAACAAAAACGCTCCTTTGAAATACTATTAAAATGTGCAAAAAAAAAACTCACCATCTTCTTCAGTCAATTTTTTCCCACAAACGCGTCTACACATGGACTGGAAAGCTTTATAATATTCTGTAAGGGTTTCATCGAATTTCTTATCCAGCTTCGACAAATTACGGAATTTTTCCCACTCGTATTTACCATCCCTGTGTAAAGAAAATAGATTAGTAAACATATAATTATTTTAAACTGAGTGCCCCGGTTTTGTTTACGGCCAATTGTTTTGTAATATAACTCAAAAGATGCGCTGTAAGCTCTTTATTAGGAATCCAAAACTTTAGCTCCCATTCCAAATAAGAAGTTTGAAGCAGAATTTAAGCAAAAACAGAGAATATATTTTATGGGAAATAACTTAGAATTTAAAAAATTAGAAGATATTTATTTCAGCCCGCCTCGCCCATGCTTTTATAAAATTCTTCTGAATATTATGAGAATATTTGGGCACATTAGGAGATAATATTTTGGATTGTGCATGAGTTCACGGCGGGATTTTTATAGCCATCTTGCAAGTCAAATGTCGATCAGTAAAGTTTTTGACCACATTGCGAGTATTCACGAGTTTCATTTTATAGATAGACGAAATACTTACTTTGAAACAATGATTCCAAAAGTAGAAACTGTCCTGTAGAAATCAGATTCTTCTTTTTTGGACCACCTTTTCTGGTAAATCTCAAGCTTTTGGCGCTCCCTTTCGCGAACAATTTGATCGATCTTTTCTTTCCTTTCCAATCTCTGCAAAAACAATTGTAAGCTCTATTTAAATATTAAATGCTGCAACATCCTCCACCTATCATTACAAGAAAAAATGTCTACTACCTTTGCTTTCTGAACATTGCGGATTTCTTCCTTTTTGAAATATCTTTGAAATCCAGTAATTAGCTTTCTGATTCTTGTGTTCATATCAGAAGGACTAGGGAACATCAACTTGTCAGAAACAGTAGGATCAGCTGGTGGCAAAATAGAACCGTCAGCACTAATTTCAACTTTCTTCTCCACTGATTCAGTTCTTGTAGCAGCTACAGAATCTTCATCTTCCATATCAATAGGTTCAGACTCGTTAGCTGTCAAATCCTTCACTGAAGGCTTAACATCAGTACTGGATGAGACAGCAGCCTCACTATTTGCTACAGATGGAGGTGCCTTGTCTAATGCAGAATCCAAATTACTGTTTGATTCATCATCTACAACTGTCTTTTCCATGTCCTCCTCATTCCTATTATAGTTAAACATACAAGTTACTGCATGTGTATCAAATAAACCATAAAAATCAATTGAAAATGTATTCTTCGTACACTTCAGATGATATCTCAGCCATTACTGCCTTCCCATCAGGAGGACCACAACGTGACAAAAAGCATAAAGTTGGATCCATTCTCATCATATTGTAACGTTCGTAACCATGCTTATACGTTCCAACCAACAGAGAAGCATCTGCCTCTTTGTCCCACCAATCCAGTGGACCAGAATCAACAATCAGAGTAGCAGGTATGATTGGTAATTCACTATAGAAAATAAAAAAATTAACCTGCATTACTTTTAGTGGAATCAAGTATTGCACAAGTCTAACAATGCATACCTAGCATGGACACCTAGTTTTATTTTTTCAGCAGCTTCACCAATAATTTCCTGCTTGATATAGTACAGCATTCGAATTCGTAATAAAACTCTGCAAAATATATGCAATAATACATAAATTAAAATTCAACAACAAGTATCTTCATAACTATCACTTCGTGAAGGCTTTAATTACAATACTTACTTATTGGCGTGCTTAGTCAAATGCTTCAAATAACTTGGATCCAAATGAGCATCAATTTCGAATTTTGAATCTTTCATCCAGTCCATATCTTCGATACCAATTGACACAACTTCTTCCTCCTTTGGATCAGCCGGCTCACCACGTTTCTTTCGTTTTCGTCCTCCTCTTGAAACAGGGTTGGCAAGTCCAGAATGATTTTTGACTGTGCCTCCATTCTCAACAGGACATATTAAATCCGAGATGAAATTCTTCACCTTCTCGTCCCCTCTGAAGTTTTTGGCACAGCACAGGAGAATGAGTCGCGCAGCATCTTCTATGTGTTTTTCTTCCCATCCCATACGGTATTGGCCTTGAGTAAGAATTTCTAACCACCGGCCCCAGCTAATTTCATATAAAAAGTACGTTAGTAGTATGCCTAGCTTCCCCAACTTATTATAATAACTCCAAAAAAGTCCAAACGAGGAATTAAGATTATCAGGTTAATGAGAACAGTTTTCAACTCATAACGAGCCAAAAAAAACTCGCTCTGTATTAGCATGGCAAAACATCATCTAAAAAATTCCTTATCCACTATATCCCACAGTCCCACATAACAGTTCAAACAACACTGCTTAATAGCTTACCCAAAAGTAAGAAGTCCTTTTTCGACCTTATAGCATTCACTTCTGGACCACCGACCATATTCTACAATACCATCATTGCATTCGAAGTCATCATCCAGATTTGAACGGCGACCTCGTTTCGATTTTCCTGAATGACCTTTCTTGCCTCCACGACTTCTGGTTCTGTCCCCAACATTGTTAGTGTTTTCGGCATTATCAGAATCTGATGTTGATTCCAAATCGGAAATGTCTACAACAGCTTCATCTTGACCATATCTACGGATCTGTGTTCTTCGCCGAGGTTCATCCAGCACAAGGTCATTCTAAGGAAAACAAGAATGTATTTAATGTGCATCCAATGCAACAAGAACACTCCGCCATGGAAGATGAATACGAAAAATTCTTGAAGAAAAAGAGTTTATGTTAAGTAACATTAAATATCATTCCAATTTACCTTCTCAGCATTTTCATCCACATCAATTTCTGCCTTCTTGGCCCATTTCTTCCAGAAATCAGGATCATCAATATCGATGTCATTTCGAATACCCGCAGACGAAAATGTCGCTTTGGAAAATGTGGATCCCTTTTCTTCAGCAGTCTCCATCGTAATAGTTTGCGTCCTCCTCTCCAAAATACTTTCAATGTCTTCTTCACAAAACTTGTCCCCAGCATTATCTTCGTCCATGAGTGCACCATAGGCTCCACGTTTCAATAGGTCTTCAATTTCTTTCTTGGATAGCTGTTTATTACTATTCATCTCGGCAACTGTTCCCCCTTGAGTTGTATTCATACTTTGTAAAACGGCCTTATCCAAGCCAAGTTTCAGAGAAGCTCGGTCAAACATCTCCCTCTCGTATGTAGCACGACAAACTAATCGATATATTTTGACCTTCTTCGCTTGACCAATCCGGTGGCACCGAGCCTGAGCTTGAAGATCGTTCTGGGGATTCCAATCCGAGTCGTAAATGATGACAGTATCAGCTGCAGTTAGATTGATTCCTAAGCCACCGGCTTTAGTACAAAGGAGGAAAACAAAACGATCCGAATCTGGTTTACAATAACGATCAATTGCAGCTTGACGCAAGGAGCCACGAATTCGACCATCTAGTCGCTCGAATGGGTATTTCTTGTAAATCAAATAGTCTTCCAGAATATCCAAACAACGGACCATTTGACTAAAAATTAGAACTCTGTGTCCATTCTTCTTCAGTTTTGGTAGAAGTTTGTCCACTAACACCATTTTACCGCAAGACGAAATTAAAGCTTTGTAGTACAGATCTTGTTCATCACTGTCTGGAATGTTATGAACTTGACGATAGTCTAATTGAATTTGCTCCTCCGCTCCTGTCAATATTTAAAGTTTCCAAAGTTTATGTACCATGTCGCTACTCTTAATGCCGTCACATAACATTAAAATAAGCCATACAAATGAATTAAAATTACCATTAAGAAGATATGGATGAATACAACATTTTCGCAGCTCCATCATGGTATTCATAAGATTTGGTATATTCGCCGCATTTGCTCCCTTGTTCAAGAAGGAAAAGTTTCTTTCTAAAATTGCTCGGTAGTACTTTTTCTGCATATTCGTTAACTCCACCTGTAATTCCAAATATTCACATCAATAGCTGCGGAGCAATAAAAGACACTGCTTTGGCATGCAACCTTTCCGCATATATGCACAATTTCTCTTGACTAATTGGCATTATTTATAAACAACTTTCTTACCTCGATAATAGTCTCCTCCTTTGGTGCAATAGATTTCTCTACATCCTCCTTCAATCGCCTCAACATCATTGGTTTTAAAAGCGCTTGTAATTTTTGTACTTGTGTTTCAGTCTTAAGTTCACCAAACTCCTTCACAAAGTTCTCACTCGAGGAAAACTGTGCAGGCTCCAAAAAGTTTAACAATGAGAATAATTCATTCACATTGTTCTGCAAGGGAGTTCCAGAGAGGAGCACTCGGTGCTCCAAATTTAACAACCTGAGACCCTCGAGTAACTTACAGTTCTTATTCTTTAGTCTATGAGCTTCATCAATGATACACAGACGCCATGGATAGTCTCGCAATTCCATCACATCCGTCAACACTATTTCGAATGTTGTGATGAGCACATTAAACTTGTACAGATCCTTTATCGTCGTCTCAGGATTATCCGGATGACGGTAATACGACTCATATTCCTGTAACATGTTCCGACTCGCCACAGAGCCATGGTACACAACCACATTGAGATCTGTCCACGTCTCAAACTCACGTTGCCAATTCGGCACAGTGGACAACGGAGCAATGATCAAAAAGGGACCACGAATTCCACACTTGTACACATTGTCTACAAAAGTCAACGACTGGATTGTTTTACCCAAGCCCATCTCATCGGCCAGGATACAGTTCCTACCATTGAACCATGAGAAGGACAACCAGTTCAAACCTTCTAATTGGTACTCTCTCAAAGTGTTTCCATTTTTATAAACAGGACTGGTTTCAATCTTTTTCCAATCCGCTGCTTTTGGTCGACGTTTAGGTTTCCATTGGTCCTTAGGTGGTAGCTTATTATGCATCTCAAATTGATGAATTTTCTCAACGTCAATGTCGTCACTCAGCTCCCATGTAGATTCCTCATATGGAAGTGAACGCCATTTAACCAAATAATTTCTAGTTACTTTCCCTGTAGTTGGATCCTCCACTTCACTCATGTCCAACAGACGATCAACTTCGATGTAATCTGGATTGAATGGTTCTTCCTCCAAGAATTCAAATATATTCGAGTTATTGCTCATTTTCTGCTTGTAACGTTTAATTTTCGCATTCGCCCTCTTGTCCCCCTTCATGAGCTCTTCTTCTGTTTTCCATTCACAATGAAGGTATGAAAAGTTCTTGTACTTGACGTAAAATTCTTCTACCTCCACTGTTTCTGGCTCTCGTTTTTTCTTTGGAGACTTTGGGGGCTTGGTTACGATAGAGGTTTCTTCCTTTACAGGGGCCACAACCTCCGTTTTAATAGAATCTACTACCTTGGAAGATTCTTCCACTTTCAAAGGTGCTTCCGCGTTTTCACCAGTGACATCAGTCTCCATTTTAGATTCTTCGACGGGAGTAACCACAGGAGAGTCAGTTGAATCCTCGTTCGATTCCGATTCTAATTTTTTCCCGATGAGGGAGGCAAGTGCATTGATTTCATCATCATCCTCTTCTGATTTCTTACCATCACCAGCATTTCCTGTAACTGGCTCAGACTTTTCTTCTGCACTCTCACGTTTGGTACATTCGCCTGCTTCATCCTTCTTCAGTGTTTCATTGGAAACAACTCCTTTTTCTAATTCGGGAATTTCAGCCTTTGTTTCTTCCGGTTTTACAGCTTCTTTTTCTCCACTCTGAGTTTCTTTTGTCGTACTATCTAATTGAGGTTCCATGGCTTCTCCAGCTTCCTTCTGAGCCTTTTCCGCTTCAATTTCGTTGGCAATTTTATCCTTACTTTCCAACTCGGTTTTTTTATTCGTTTCCTCAGTTTTAGGCTTTTCTTCAGTTTCATCCTCTTCATCAGAAGAGTCATGAATTACTTCCCGAGTTCCCATTCGAATTGATAAAATGTGTTGGATGATCATGGAATCTTCCTCCAAAGTATTCTGATCGCACAAAAAATTCAGCCAATTAATTAACCGTTGAAACTAAACCAACTACAAATCCAAGTGTATGTACTTACTACATAAACGAAGTTAGGCTTATTCATGTTAGGAGCAGGAGTGGCAGATTCCTCCTTCTTTTTAGCTTTTGAAGTTTCTGCTTTCACTGGAGTTACAGATCCAGCTGGAGTGGTAGCTCCATCAGCTGGAACCACCGGAATGCCATCTGCAGATGTTTCTGTTGTCACAGCCTCAGCTGAAGCTGTGATTAGAGAAGCTTCAATGGCTTGCTGTTGAGCGTCTTTATTTGGCATTAATAATTCATCATCAGAAATTGCTAATTCAATATCGTCAATGTACTTCTTTCTCCTTGTGTTACGAGCTGATCTTCGTTTCTATTATTTAATCAGAAAAGCATAAGTTACAAGAATATTCATTCTTCAAATACGATTTAAAAAAAATAACTTCGTACATTAGAATTATCTTCTTCTGGGGGTGGTGAAGGAGGTGGGGTTACTTCTAAATCGGTTCCATCGGAATCACTTCTCCTCCTTTTCTTGCTGCGTCTCGCTAAAGCAATCAAAGTTCTGCGAAAAAAGTTCATTAGTTAGTGACTTACTCCATGAATTCAAGGATTCAAGAATTAAAAATTAAGACGAACTTGGAAGGTTTTTTTTTCGAAGACCCTGAAGACCTGAGTCTGGCTTTTGCCTTCTTCTTAGGTTTTTCAGGTGTCGTAGTAGCCTCAGTTACTGAGGAGTCGCCTGGAAGAGGATCTGTTACTATTGGTGCTGCATCGGAAGATGTTGCACCGTCTTGGGTGCTAGTATCACCTTCACCTCCACTGATATTGGCAGAGGATCCTCCTTCAGCTGCTGTGATACCAGCAGCACCAATCCCGTTTTTTTGGTCCGATTCAAGTGTCATGTCGTCAGTTCTTAGAAGGCTAGTGTCTAGTTCGCTCCCATCTCCCAGTAGGGACGAGTCAAATCCGTCAGCAGGAGGCACTATGTCTGGCTTCTTTTTTCTAGACCTACACAACAAATATTACATTAAATAATATATATATATACTACAATCTACAATTAGTTGTAGCAAATTAATATTCAACTATTGTGGAGTGTTTCCTACCGTTTTGGTGGTGATTTCTTTTCAGTCGGAGATTTGGGTTCCTTAGGTTTTTTTGGCTTTCTAAAATATGGAAAGTACAAATATGATTGGCTTCAACCGACTCAATTACATGCAAGCATGCAAATAACATACCTTGGCTTTTTTGCCTTCTTGTCAGGTAAGTCTGAAGGCAAATCCTGGAAATCATAAACTTCATCCGGCATTCCCCCCGGCCCAGGAAATTCAGGGAAGTTATCTTGACTATTATTTAATGAATCATTTAAATCTAATGAAACGTCCTTCTTTTTCTTTCCCTTCCCTTTTCCTTCTCCCTTTGGTTTTCTTTGTTTCTTTTTCTTAGGAGATTCATTCATCATATCATCTCCCATTGGAGGCATAGAGCCATCCATCAACATGCCCTGCGCAACAATTATCCGCATATTGAACAAAAACATTATCATAGAAAAAAATATTCCAGCCAACAAACAAAGTTAAAAGGTTGCTACTGTTCTTACTGGACCCGGATGAGATATATGACCCTGAGGACCATACATAGCTCCAGGAGGCATAGGTGGCATTGGACCCCCCATAGTATTCTGCATCGGATAACTATTTGGTACGCCCTGTTGTTGCTGAGCTTGCTGCTGCTGAAGTGATCGCAATCTTTCTTGCAATTCCGAAATCTACGAAAATAAAATCCATAAGGGATAGCCCGACAGCTCAAGCACCGCAAACTAATTTCATCATCATTACGCGTCAAAATGATACAGCTAAACATACCTGCATCTGAGTCTGGGAAGACGGAGGCATAGAATACAAATGCTGAAGCTGCTGCTGAGTCTGCATTAGCTCAAAATGGAGGCGATCATGAGGTCCGCCGGACGAAGGCATTGGTGGTCCCATTCCTCGTGCCTGATACGGAGCTGGACCAGGAGGTCTCATTGGTCCATACTGATGTCCCCCCGTGGGCGGTGGTGGATACATGTCAGGTCGAATGCCTCCTCCCACCCCATTCCCATAGCTATTCATATACCCCTGAGGCCCAGGTCGGATTTGTTGTTGGCCTGCAGCAGTCTGCATGTCAGGCCCTGGTCCTGGAAATCTCTGCGGTGGATACGCTCCCATCTGATTTGGCGGTCTACTGGAGGAGCCCATGCTACTGTTTCCCGTATACATTTGCTGAGGCACATTTTGCTGCCCATAGCCACCCATCATCATACTACTGCTGGCACTCCCGGGTCCACCCATAGGTGCTTGCTGACCCATCATACCAGACTGTGGGGGTGGCGTTGGAACACTCATTTGATGATGTGGTGAAGAACTATAGCCAGAAGTGGACGACGGAGTGGTTACCCCACTATTACTACTATTACTTCCGTAGGGCATCGGACCACTATTACACACACTATTGTTACTAGAGACCACAGGGCCTTCACTTCTGCTGGAATTTAATCCTATGTCGTCAGACGATGAGCTCATGTCCATTTTATTACTACTCCCTTCGTTGCCGTTCCCCAACATGGATCCAACACTGAGGCTATTGTTACTTATATTATTAACGTTTCCTCCAGTACTACAGCTATTGATTATATCACTAACATGATTACTACTCTCCTCTTTCCTCTCCATTTGCTGTTGATGACTATTGTCCACATTGGGTGCAAGATGTGGCGGCATCGGGGAATGACAAATAGTCTGGTTAACGCCGTTGTTATCTATACTCCTGGCCAACTCCTTATTTTCTCCCGAGTTCGTATTTAGCTCAGAGGAGGACATTGGCGACTTCAACTCTTCCTTGTTACCCCCACTGTTCACAGGGCCACTACTATTCATTGTACTATTTACACCACCCATTGAAGAAGGCGGTAATGGACACTCATTGCTTGCACTACCACTATTTATAATACTACTACTGCTGGTATTGGAATTACTGTTTCCACCCAAACTGTCCATCATAGATGAAGTAGTGTTACCAGGACCAGCATTACCCATCCCCATGTCATCTTGAGACCGATTGGTCATAATGTTGGAGAATGAATTATTTTCCATCCCCGAGTTAGATCCAGTACTCATAGGACTTGCAATGTTCCCCATACTAGTCGCATTCGATGGAATGTGGTGGAACCCTTGTGCATTACTATTATTGTTACTACTATTGTTTTGAACGTATGAAGGTTTGGAGGCCACAGGGAGCTGTGGAGGTTGTTGTTGCTGCTGGCTCATGCGATTTGGAGGTGGCCACGACGTAGGTGACATGGGTCCTTTGGGTCCACTCATCACAGGTGACATTGGGGTTCTGCTCATGGGACTCAACACCCCAGTATTGCTCCCCATCATCCCTCCCATCTGAGGCTTAGGACTCGGCGAATTCTTATTCACATGAGGCATCACCATTTGCTCTAACTGCTGCAGACTACTAGGTTGTGCATTTTGTTGAGTAGGTGGAATGCCAGTCATATGGGGAGTTGTGGGCCCTGATGCCACTTGAGCCGGTGACGCTGGAGTGGTCGGCCTAGGAGATGGAGCCGGTGGTCTCGGCGAAGTCAACCGAGGTGACAACTGGGGCATTTGAGCATAGTTGGTATTTGAAGGTGGAGCTGGAGGCCTGTAACTCGTTCCCGAACTTCCATTGTGCACGGGAGCGGAGCTCACAGGTAAACCTGAGGAGTATGATGAGTTTGGATAGCTTCCACCCATTGGGCCCGAAACAGATGGACTTGGCCCAGACTGCGACCCCAGTTGTTGTGATGAACTCCCACCCTGCCCAGCGTAATACTGTCCAAACTGGTTCCCGTACTGTGCGGACGAGATCCCATACTGAGACTGTTGCGTTTGCTGAGGTGCGTGGGGAGAGGACACTGAGTAGCTGGATTGGGACACAGGTGACGGTGTGGGCATTCGGTTCACTCCATGGTGATAATCAGAATACTGTGAGGTAGACGTGCCATACATACTTTGCCCATACTGGGATTGCTGTGTGAGAGCGCTAGAAGAACTGCCTTGAGGACGTGTCATGTATGATGGAATGTTATGCTGAGGTGGTGTAGAAGTACTTTGCTGTGGACCAGTTGGTGGCTGCGCTGCTGTCTGGGGTTGTGGTGGTCTCGGCAAATTTGAATTATAAGCGTGTGGCTGTCGGTATGCTGACCCAGCATTGGCCGGGTAGTGAGGTAATGTAGATCCGTAAGAGGAATGCTGCTCACCCCATCGCTGCATTTGTTGGACATACATGGCCTCCTGTTGGGATGGAGGTCTGTAACCTGCAAACTGTTGTTGACCAGCGGCTGGCTGGGTTGGTGCAGCCATCCGAGGTGCGGGTGCAAGTGGTTGCTGTACAGAGCCGGAAGACCTCATCATACTTTGGCTTTGAGAGTAGTCTTGGTAATGAATACTTGGAGCTCCCTGGTATGATGGGTAGCCTCCAGCCATCGGTCTGGCTGGAGCACCCCCAGGTGGAGCGGCTCCATAACCCCCCATACTTGAAGGCTGTGATGATGTTCCACTGCCACTGCCGTACTGTCCATATTGACTGGTGTAGTCAGGATAATTTGGGGTCATCTTTGATGGTGGACCCATGCCCTGGCCGATTTGTGTGTACTGTGGTGTTTGATTGTTATAGTTTTGCATGATGTCGGCTGTAGAGTGCTGAAGAGATCCAGCTCCAGGGGCAGCAAATGCGTTTCCTGTGTTGCCTACACCAGGCAAGCCATCAAGAATTCCTCTTCCCAAATCATCACTGAATAAGTCGTAGTTTTCCATACCTTGGAAACACCACTTTTATTTACAGCTCAGCATTTTCATGATTAAAATTTTCTCCAGGTTCCAAGATAAAAAACAGTGCTTCAATATTTTTTTTCGGTTGGAGTTGTCGATTATTATTTTTGTTTGTTTTTATTTCCAGGGATTAGAAGTTTTAAGTATGTAGCAATAGATGAGTACGCGTTTTATAGTTTAATACAAAATTATCATCATAAGCTGTTGTCCATTTAATCGTCTTGATTTCATCTAGAAGGACATGACCGTTTGAAATGAGTGTATGATGAGCGAGTGAGTCTCTGGAAAAGAAATGGGATACATAATTGACAATCCGGACAGAATGCATGAGATGATGAGTTTTTGTGACTGTGACCGCCGGTACTGTTTTATCACATTGCTAAATGAGCTGAATGCGAATTTATATGCATAATCTATAATGATTTATGACTGTTGCTGGAAACAAATGACAATGCTATGCAATGATATTGCGTTAGGGTTTTACAGATGCTGCTATTTAGGAAGCGAAAAAATTCAAAAGCATAAGTAGGTAAAATATATGGGAAGAGAGGCAGAAGACCGAAGAAAGACATCAAGGGCTTCCTCAAAGGTCAAGGGCCGCGGCACGAATGACGGTAGTTCAGTTTTTAAACTGAAGAAACTGGAACACTTTGTTGGCTTTGGTAACCTCCCAAGGGGAAAAGCCATACGCTTATGATTCACACAGCCACAACCGCACAGCCTCTCCCTTTAGGAAATTTACCGTGGACTAGAAGATCTAAGAATATAGTCTTCCTCTGGAGGACCCATGGAGTTTTCAGAAAGTTAGGGATTTAAGGATTGAAAGGATTTTTTTAGACAAATGCTAGGGCGTTGCAATAATTAGATTCAGACGCAATAGCAAAAAAAATTTTTTAGAAACGTACGCGGTGCGATTCTAATGCATAGTACATTCCAGAATTTTCCAGGCATGAATGTTGGATAATTTAAACCAGAAAATTTTACCATTCTTAAAATTTAATATGACAGAATTTGTTAAATATGGACAAAATAATCCAAATGGAATAAGACTTTCGTAGCACATAAATTGGTTGTTTCAATATTTCAGGACGTATTTTAAAATGTCGATTCATTGAATAGGACAAACAAGATCTGACGACTCGTTTCAATAATTAAAAAATCTTAGAAGAAAAATTAACATTTCAATGCGGCGACGGCAAGTTAAAAACTAGTTACGTCACTCACACCTAGCATTATTAAGTTCATTCATTTCATTGGAGTTGAAAATGAAAGCCTTCGACGATTTTTCTTTTATTACTGTTGATTATGTAAAGTTTATCAACTTCTAAGAGTAAAAGATATTTAACAACAACAAAAAAACAATTCAGTAAAATCATCGACACAAAAATTTCAATCTCGCCAGCTTCTATATAATGCAATCGCTATCCATTTAAAAATGCATCTAACTACTCCGACACAATCACAACCTCACATTCCACAACAAAACAAACTAACTAAACAAAACAAACAAAACAGTGGCCAATCTTATATGTATATATGCCATTTGCTAAATGTCACATTTCCATTACATTAATGTCGTTGAACCGGTGATGAACCCAGACCAAGGTCACAATTAAACAATTCTACCCCTTTACCTCGAACCTACCAAATATCAAAACTAACTTATACTCACACTTACCGGAATTATACGTCCAAAATAGAATCCAAATATCCAAAAATTACAATTATTATTACAAAAATTCATTCATTTGTGGCACTCACTCACTCACTGACTAACTTCTCTTATTCCGTGCTACTAGTAAATCGGCCATTCTATTCTCCTCTTGGCTTTGCTTTTTTCTTCCTATCTTACCAACTAAAAAATTGTATTCCCTATGTAATGTACTATGTATGTGTGTGTAATTGTGCTGTGGTGTAGCAGCAATGGTACACTCCTCCTTGCACTAAAAAAGCTAATGCTAACTACAGCTTTTCATAGCTAGCTATCCTGCTGCCACTCTATTTTCTTCCTTCCTTCTCTCTCTTTCTCTTGTTTCTACCTCTAAAACTACGAATGGGATCAGCAGACAGAACGAAAGGACACGAAAAGGAACCAACAACCCGACATGGAAATGAGTGACGATGATGTGGACTCTTCTGGTTTCTTCGCGAGCTCATCTCCACCACATCTCACGAACGAGTACTACAAAAGCACAAAACTCACAAAAATTGTAGTAGTAGTAGAAGTAGTAGTGAGTTTTATAGTTAGTTAGTTATAGTTCTTGTTGGTAACTAACTATCTATCTACCAAAGTACACACGTACCGCACCGAGAACGCCATACAATCCTACATATGCGCTGACAACAGCCTACAACATATACTGCGGCCAAACTATATACGAAAAACTATACACTTATTTTGAGTAGATTTAGTTAGTTAGTTTAAGTTGGGAGAAAAAAGAAGTCACTACTACATGCTAACATGCGAGCATCTAAATGCTTGGGTTAGCTAGGCATAAGTGACGTTAGTAGTGTGCCGTTTCCTAGCAAGTTAGTTGGCTTTGGTAGGTTTAGGTTAGTTCGTTAGTTTTTTAGTAAAGTAGCATGCTTCGGCTTTACCCAAACTACACAAACACCTCTCCATAATAAATGCAAAGCAGTGAGAAAAAATTTAGAGAGAGAGCAAAATACTGGTCATGTCATTATAGATAGATAATATAGTTTGTTAGTTGGTTGGCTCCTTCCTATGTTAGTTAGTTATTTACTAGTGTTATATGCGGAGCCGCTGAATTGTGATGTAGTAGGGACTGGATGGGGGAACTGTTAATAGCTTTTGCTACCCTGGTAATCATTGGTCTTTATCTTCCAGACTCAGGTTCAATGACAGGGAAGGGCGTCCACGTAACCAATCCGGGAGATCGTCTCAAATCAAGAGCCATCCTTTCTTCTACTCGCATTTTTCCCGAGGCAGTTTGCACCCCCTCTGAAGAATTGATCGCCGAGTTGGCCGAGTCTTTTGTATATATGGATCGATAGTCACAGTACCAGCAATAATGTTTGTTCGTCATACAGCGGAGCTAGACGGCAGTGTTTGTTGGAAGGCTGGTTGCAAAGCAGACGCAACGCAAACATGAGTATGGAATTTTTTGGGATTTGAACAGGACGGAGCAGCAGCAAGGAAAAGAAAATTTATTGTTGTATGTGGAGGAAGTATACCATACCTGATGAAACTTCCGTATTATATAGAGCAGTTAATTTTATATAGTTTCCAAACAATTGAAATTGAGCATTAGAAAGTTTTGGCATGCAAATACAATACAGTACTGTCCATTCGTTTGAATTATGGACTTCTCCAATGTTAACTCTGCTTACTGTGCTTAGCAAAATAAAAATTACTAGTTTTTTCGCCAGGCGATTCTTTTACAATAAAATGTAAACAAACATTTTAAATCATTTTTTGTGTGAAAAAATCAGAATCGAATTATTGAAGCCACAACCTTTTACAGATGCAGTGATTTTGTTTCCACAAATCGACCATGTTTCGAAGGGGTAGCCGAATAACATCTGGCAACTTTTTTTATTCTGCAAGCAAAGTACAGTAGGCTTGTTTTTAAATTGAATGTGATTGCTTGTAGACTGCCTAGTAACATACCCGAAAAAGTTGGCCATAATTCAAACGGATATGCAGCAATTCAAGGTGAATTGATTTGAAAGCATGAGCATTTTATATTTTTTTATACTATCCATAACAGAGTAAAAGGCAACTACTGTCCTTTAAAAAAAGGCAGTGGTTTTGCTCGTTAGGTTACATACATGGTTGATTGGTGCAAACAAAAAGTTAAGTTATAAATGATAAAAAAATGAGCTGAAAAGTATACAGTAGTATAAATTTTTATAAATTTGACAGAGCGTTTTTGGAATCTTCAGTTCGATTTCCAGTATTTGGCCATCTAAGCTGGGTCGGCCAAATGGATACATGCATTTTTTCTCCTTTAAATCCATTTGCATGCATGCACTGCATAGTGCCATAGAAAACGAATCATCGTAGCTGTTTATAGAAGGGCAAAGCCGTATAAAATTTTGTCTGATTGCTTTTTTAACACACGTAAGATACGAAACGCGCGTTTAATTTTAAAATAGACCAATCAGAGCA
>Ga0210040_10000529_pt1 | contig 63955 bp, 31 predicted proteins | sample CryGeyCG12114_NA_FD_185462 | JGI IMG/M metagenome (GOLD analysis project Ga0210040, IMG submission 185462) | Groundwater microbial communities from aquifer - Crystal Geyser CG19_WC_8/21/14_NA (SPAdes) (version 2) | ecosystem: Environmental > Aquatic > Deep subsurface > Groundwater | place: USA...
CGTTGGTTACGTAGCCGGCCTGGGTTCCCCGTACTTCCGCAATCATTGTATTCTGATTTTCGGGCGTCCAGGCGTTTAATACTGTTTTGTAGCTGTTGGCTAAGCCCTGGCGGTCTTCACTGGAATGTAAGGTCATGTCCAGTACATCATTACCATAAGAGTACTGCAGATCTACTAACAAATCGAAATTCTTGAAGCGAAAATTATTAATTAATGCACCAAAAGCTTTCGGGCTACCATTACCAATAATACCACGGTCCGCATCTGTAATGGCATAATCGCCGTTCACATCCAGATATTTGATATCACCGGGCAAAATGGTTTTGTTCGCCCGATAGCTGGTGAACTTAGCTGCTTCATCTCTTTCGGCTTCGCTCCATACGCCCAAACGGGTAAGGCCATAGAAAGCACCTACAGGCTCGCCAACGCGAATAACGTTGGTAGGGTTGGTAAAGTTAGGTCCACCTACGTTGAAGATATCCGCCGCTGTAGCTAAGGAAAGCACTTTATTCCGGTTCATCGACACATTGAAAGTAGTATTCCAGGAGAAACCGCCGGCTTCAACGTTTACAGTATTAAGAGAGAACTCTAAACCCTTATTTTCCATCGAACCAATGTTCTTCCGGATAACACTGTAGCCACTGGTACGAGGTACCGGCGCATCCAACAGCATATCGGTGGTTTTACGGTAATAAACATCAGCTTCCAGGGTAATCCGGTTTTGGAATAAGCCTAACTCTACCCCTACATCGCTTTGGGCAGTTTTTTCCCATTTCAAATCTGGGTTGGCCAAACGGCTTATGCCCGTTCCGCCTACCCGGATATCACCTAAAATAGCTGCGTAGGTAGAGCTTAAAAGTGCTAACGAGGAGTAAGCCGGAATTTCGGAGTTCCCAGTCAGGCCATAGCTGGTACGCAGCTTTAAGTTAGAAATAACCGGATTGCCCTTCAGAAATTCTTCTTCGGAAACCCGCCAGGCAAGAGCTGCAGATGGGAAAAACGCAAATTTGTGGTTTTCGCCAAACTTAGAAGATCCATCGGCCCGACCAGTAAAGGTTAATAGATATTTATCCATTAAACCATAATTAATCCGGGCAAAGTAAGAGTTAAATGCATTGCGGGAAGCTCCGGACCCCACGGTAGGAGACTGGCTGCCAGCGCCTAAGTTATTAAAACCAAAATAATCGGTGGCAAATCGCTGTATGCTGGAGCTTATATTAAAGTAATTGGTTTCTTGCCACGAAATACCTAGTAAGGCGGTTAGCGAATGGATGTCGCCGAAGCGCTTGTTATACGTTAAATAATTCTCTAACGACCAGAAAGACTCCTTGCTGTTACTAGCCGAAGCGGTACCTTGCGCGCCTATTTCCAAGGTGCGGGTACGGGATTGGTTTATTTCCTGGGTAAGCACGTTGGTTCCTAAAACAGTACGCATTTCCAAGTCCTTAGTGAAATTTATATTAGAATACATACTACCAGTTACGGTTTGGGTATTCATAATATATTTAGTGCCGTATAACCGGTGCATCGAACTCATGGTACCTTCGGCATTCGGATAATCACGGTTGTTAGCGAAAGTACCGTCGGCATATTTTACCGGCAGAAAAGGAAAATCTTCTATTATTTGCCGGGCTACCTGATCCGATATATCTACCAAGTTTTCTGATTGGTTATTATAACCCAAAGAACCTCCTATTTTCAACCATTTTTTAATCTGGTCATCTATCGTAAAACGGCCGGAGTAACGCTTCAGATAAGAAGTTTTAACAAGGCCCTGATCGTCGCGGTAACCAAGCGAAAGCGAATAGGTGGTACGGTCGTTACCGCCGCTAAATCCTAACTGGTGATTTTGGGATAGTTTGGATTGGGTGGTTTCTTTCAGCCAATCGGTATCGTATAGCGGGTTGCCGTTACTGTCAAAAATGCGGGGATCGGTGCGGCGCAAAGCCGGATTTAAATTAACATATTTACCTTCTGCCCAGCCAACCGGATCGTATTTTGCCATATTTTGCCAAGCCAGATCTTCAACCGCTAAGTATTCTTTTGCATTTAATACTTCCGGCCGGTTAGGGCCAATGCCAGTAGTACTAAAATCTACATTATAGTTTACTTGCCCATCGCCCGATTTTCCTCTTCTGGTCGTAACCAGAATAACCCCATTAGCGCCTCGGGCACCATAAATAGCTGTGGAAGAAGCATCTTTAAGTACCTCCACCGACACGATATCGTTCGGGTTAATATAGTCGATAGCGGTGCTGCCCTGCGCTTGGTTGCTCTGCGGCAACATTACGCCGTCTACTACATACAAAGGGTTATTAGAAGAGTTGATAGAACTAAAGCCCCGAATCCGGATATTGGTGCGGCCACCCGGCCGGCCGGAGTTGGTATTTACCTGAACGCCAGGCATTTTGCCGGCTAAGGCCTGGTTTAAAGAAGGTGTTGGACGTTCCCGCAATTGCTCTTCTTTAACAGAAGCTACCGCCCCGGTTACGTCTGATTTACGTTGCGTACCGTAACCAATTACCACCACTTCTTCCAAGGCTTTAGCATCGGTCTCTAAAGTTATATTTAAAATGCCCGGTTTAGAAAAAGTTTTTTCGGTAGTAGTATACCCAATAAAAGAGAATACCAGCGTACCACTCGTGCCGGGCACACTTAAGCTATAAGCACCATTTACATCGGTAGAAGTACCATTATTGGTGCCTTTTAATAATACTGTAACCCCCGGAAGGCTCTCGCCGGCAGTAGAGGTAACTTTGCCTGATATCTGATTTTGGGCGAACGCAACTGTAGAGACACAGAGCAAAGCAATTAAAAGAAAGGTATTACTAATAATACGTGTTGGGTTTACCCGGAAGTTAACCGCAATAGTATCCCCTTTACTTTTTTTAAGTAGATAATTCTTCATGGTTTAAAGTAATTTTTTTGGAATGCTTTAAATTAAAGGTTGGCGACTATATTATAGTCGCGAAACCAGCTAAGCTGGAAGCCTGGGCAATACTTTCCTGCTAGTTCTTCGACAGGAAGACTATGAACCCAGGCCTACGACGGTCCGAATAAGGACGCTTAGGAAAGTTATAAGAAATTAATATTTAAACTGGAGGCGGATTGTTGTGGCTGTGTTTCATGTAATTAGATTTAAGATGAATGAATTAAATTGTGGTGCATTGTACTAATTGTAAGCTTATATGTATTCTTTTGTACCTAATAGATTCAAAAAAATGTAATATTCTTTTCAACTTATATTACTGCCCTGGATTTATCCTGATTTTACTAAAAGCAGCAATTGTTTTATTTAGTCCGGCAACAATGGCTTCAACCATCTTTAGATCATTAAATTATCTGGTAAGCCTAATTGAGGCGAATATATAATTTATATTTAGAACCTGCTAAAAGATTAGGTGAATAATTTTTATGATAGAAAAACCAATATTAGTGACAACTAAAAGTTTTGGTATATATTTAGAACATACTATTAGCAAAGCTGCCATAAATAATCTAATTATTACTAAGTTTAAATTTAGAGATAAGTACAATAACAGAATTAGTAATTTAGTAGATAAGTAGTTAGTAGTTAGATGTTTAAACTATTGTTTAGTTAAAGTAAATTTTGTTTACTTACTTATTGTTTTTCATGATAAGTAAATTCAGAAGCTTTATCTTGCTTTGTAACGTGAGTTATGGGTTAAGCGCAAGATATTTGGTTAAATTCAGGGAAAAAGACAGTAGGTTTGTTGTCGTAGAAGCAGTAAGCAGTTAAAGCCGCGAGCATGTGGGTATAGGCATTCTTAGAACTTCTATGTCGAGTATGCTCCAGGTCAAACTCACTCATAAGAATATCCTTGACGGATTCGATCAAAACTCTTTTACACAGCTTAAGTTTATCTTGCAGTTGTATAAGTTTGTTTTTATCGTGCTTCTGATCTTGATAATGAGTTGCAGTCCCTCTTGATAGAACTGCTCAAATAAATTGCTCAGATAGCCTCTATCTCCATAGCACTTGCCCATTAAACCCTGGAGTTGGTGTTGGAGCACCAACTGGTTGTTATTAGCAACATTGGCCGGGGTGAACAGGAAGTTAACTACTTCTCCATACTGGTTAATAACCAGGTGCCGCTTAAAACCAAAGAACCAGCCCGTGGAAGATTTGCCCCGGAAGGCTACTTGGGGAAGACTTTGTTGTTGTAAATGCGGTGATTGATAAAAAGCCAAACAGAAATCATCCAGGGCTACAAATAGTTCGATTAGCTCTTTTTCTTTATCTTCGCTCAGCATAGGTCTCAATCGTTAAGGTTATAGTTGTTAGCATTACTAATATCTTAATTTTTGAAACCTATTGCTATTTATATACTCTATTTATCAACTACTTAAACCCATAACTCATGTTAGTCAATAATCAATTGCTTCTAATATTAAAATTATTATGTGTTTAAATTGCACGCTTTTGATTAAAAGTTATTTAATATTTTAATCTGTTCAATCTGTTCAATCTGTTCAATCTGTTCAATCTGTTCAATCTGTAAAGTATTTAACCCGTCTTAGATATAGTTACAATGCATCTAGTTATATTTAAGTAGGATTATTGGTTTTAGCTCCTATAACTATGCATACATAAAGGGTAATAATTTTGCCTATTCCTTTATTTGGTGAGCATAGCTATAAAATGATATTTTTAATCTGTAATAAAATATCAGAATAAAAATGAAATCCTTAATCGGCAAATCTACAAGCAAAACAAAAGATTTATGACCTAACATTGTAAGGTGCGTAGTAAATTTTGTGTGCCAGGATACTTAAATTGATGCTTTTTTTGCATCTTGTTTTTTATTCTCAAAAGTCATGGTCATCTTTAAATTAGCTTAAAGGCCACTTTTTTTAGAATGCAGTATGTTTGCCGTACCTTTAAAGTACCTAAAGTGTGGTACGGTTTAAGCTTAAATGCAGTTTTTTATTTATCTTTAAATCCAATTTACAATAACCAAAACCTAATGCCTATGATTTAGATCTAAATACAAATGATGAGTTAAATGCGATGCATTTGTATTATATGCAAACAAACAAATTAATGTTTCCACCACAAAAACATTACAGATTTAATAGTAAGCCTATTGTGGTTTATTAATGCAGGTTGTTGTATGATTTTTATAACCTGGTTAATTGCTTAATGTGTAGAATTACATCACCCAAAATTTAAAAAATGAGAAAACGTTTATTTCTTGCAGCTAGCTGTGTTCTTACAGTTGGCTATTTTGCTCCGTCCGTTCAGGCCGGGAGTATCACGCCCTCACGATTACCCGCTAAAGCACTTTATAGTAAGTCGGCTAACTGGGATAAAAAAAATAACAATAAATTAGAACAATCTATAACCGGGAAAGTAACTTCCGAAGCTGGTGAGCCACTTATTGGTGTTACGGTAGTTTTAAAAGGTACTACTATTGGCGCGGCTACTGACGTGTCTGGGAGCTACACCCTTACCGTACCGGATAATGGTGGCACTTTGGTGTTCTCTTATATTGGTTATTTACCCAAGGAAGTAGTAATCGGCAATCAGACGGTGGTAAACGTAACCTTAACCACCGATGCCAAAGCTTTGGAAGAAGTGGTGGTAATTGGTTATGGTACGCAGAAAAAAAGCGTAGTTACCGGTGCTATTACTAGTGTAAAATCTGAGGAGCTGGAAAATCAGCAAATCAGCCGGGTGGAGCAAGCTTTACAAGGTCGTACCTCCGGGTTAACGATTGCCGCTGCTTCCGGTGCGCCTGGAGCGTCCTCTACCGTGCGCGTGCGTGGTACCACTTCTCTTAATGGTAGTGCCAGTGATCCGTTGTATGTAGTAGATGGTATTCCCATAGATATTGGCGGTATTGATTACCTGAACCAAAATGATATTGAATCTATTGAAGTATTGAAAGATGCGGCTTCGGCAGCTATTTATGGTGCCCGTTCGGCGGCCGGGGTAATTCTGATTACAACCAAAAAAGGAAAAGCCGGCTCCATGCAAGTAGCTTACAATGCCTATTATGGAACGCAGGCACCTGCCCGTAAATTAGATTTATTGAATGCTACAGAATACGCAACGCTCCGCAACGAAGCTTCGGTAGCCGGTGGTGGTGGTATTCTATTTGATGATCCGCAAGCTCTGGGCGAAGGTACCGATTGGCAGGATATTATCTTTAATAACGATGCTCGGATTCAAAATCATGACTTGAGTATCAGCGGCGGCAGTGAAAAATCTACCTACTATGCCTCATTTGGTTATTTCGATCAGGAAGGAATTGTTGCTACTGATATTTCCCGTTATCAGCGGTTTAATATTCGCTTCAACTCCACCCATAAAATAAACAACTGGCTAAGTTTTGGGAATAACCTTAGCTACAGCCACCTGAAAAATAAAGGTATTGGTAACACCAATGGCGAATTTGGCGGAGTATTAAGCTCGGCTATTAACCTAGATCCGCTTACTCCCGCCATTGTAACCGATCCAACCTTGCTAAGTTCCGACTTCTACAATGTACCAGGCCGGAATTATGTGCTGGACCCCTACGGTTATCCCTACGGTATATCAACCAATGTACTGCAGGAAATGAGCAACCCTTTGGCTTATATCCAAACCCGCCTAGGTAACTTTGGCTGGTCTGATAACATGGTAGGTAATGTTTACTTTGAAGTAGCGCCCATAAAAGGGCTTAAGTTAAGAACCAATATAGGCGGAAAGTTATCCTTTTATGGTAGTGAGTCATTTACGCCATTGGCTTATTTTCATTCCTCCTTATCTAATAATATTACTTCCTTTTACCGGGAAAACAATACTGGTTTAAATTATACTTGGGAAAATACCGCTTCTTATACCCACGACTTTGGCAATCATCACTTAACGGCTTTGGTTGGTACCGGTGCGTATGTAGATGGCTACATCAGCCGAGGATTGAACGCTACTTACCAGAACATACCCGCTACTACTTTTGAAGAGGCTAATTTAAATTTAAGTGTGCCGGCTGCTAACCGCGTTGGCGGCGGCTGGGATGGCGTAGAACATAAAATTAGCTCCGTGTACGGTCGTATAACCTACGACTATAATGAAAAATATTTGTTTACCGGTATTGTCCGCCGGGATGGTTCTACCCGTTTTGGTAGAAATTATAAATACGGTTATTTCCCCTCGGCTTCTGTAGGTTGGGTGGCATCACGCGAAGATTTCTGGCCTACCAATGAAGTGGTCGACTTCTTAAAGCTACGCCTTTCTTACGGCGTAAATGGTACCGATCAATCGCCTGACTTTGCCTACGTTTCTACCGTGAGCGGTGGACGGAACTACACTTTTGGTAATGATGTGTACCTGACTGGTTATAGCCCGAATGCACCTGAGAACCCGGATCTGAGATGGGAAGAAACCCATCAAACCAACTTTGGCCTGGAAGCCACTTTTCTTCAGAACTTTAATTTTGTTTTTGATTTATACCGGAAAAGAACCACTGGTATTTTAGCTCCCCTGATTATACCGGGTTATGTAGGTGCGGCTGGTAATCCAACAGCTAATATTGGCTCCATGAATAATGATGGCTACGAAATAGAGTTGGGCTATAATAAGCAAATCGGTGATTTTAATCTGGGCTTGAAAGGTAATGTGTCTCATTTAAGAAACGAAGTTACTAGTTTAGGTAGTGTAGAATATACTACTGGTGCCACTGTACAATCCACAGATTATGAAATCAGCCGCAATGCGGTTGGTCACCCTATTGGCTCTTTCTACGGATTTCAAACCAATGGTATTTTCCAAACCCAGGAAGAAGTAGAAAGCTATACTAAAGATGGGGCGAAAATTCAGCCAAATGCTGCTCCCGGCGATTTTCGCTATGTTGATTTAAATAATGATGGTGTTATTGATTCCGATGATCGGACCTTTATTGGGAATCCAACTCCCACCTGGTCGTATGGTTTTACAGTTAACTTAGGCTGGAAAAATTTTGACTTTTTAGCTTTCGGCCAAGGAGTAGCCGGTAACGATATTTATAATGGTTTGCGCCGCCTGGATATCCCTACTGCGAACTGGACTACGGCTGCTTTAGGGCGCTGGACCGGACCCGGTACTTCCAATGATTTCCCGCGTATGGTAACCGGAGATCCGAATCGTAACTTTAGTTATCCGACTACTTTTCGCTTATCTCCCGGCGACTATTTCCGGATTAAGACCCTGCAACTGGGCTATACCTTGCCTAAAGTTTTTGTTACTAGAGGCGGCTTCCAGCGGGTTCGTTTATATGTAAGCAGCAACAACCTCGTTACATTCACCAAATACACTGGTTTTGATCCTGAAATTGGCGGAGGCAGCTACGGCGTAGACCGTGGTTATTACCCGCAATCCCGTTCTTACTTGTTTGGGGTTAATGTAAGTTTCTAATTTTATTAAAGATTAATTCAAATGAAAAAAAGATATATAACCTACACTGCTGCCTGCTTATTAGGGCTGCAGTTGTTTAATTCTTGTACCAAAGATTTCCTGGAAGTGCAGCCAAAAGGAAGCACCCTGGAATCTAATTACTACAGAAATGCCACCGAATTATTTAACGGAATAATTGCTGCTTACGATCCTTTGGGCGTAGAAGCTGCTAATAGTTATACTTCCCGCATTGCTACTCTCAATTCAGCCTCAGACGATACTTATGCCGGTGGTGGTTCGTCTTCGGATATGGCGGCGTGGCAAGCCTGGAACAACTTTACCGTAGATGCTGGTATTGGTCCGCAAGAAGATTTATGGGATACCCGCTATACCGGGGTGTATCGTACCAATCTTATTCTTTCCAAAATAGATGGTGTTCCGGATTTGGACGCGACGTTAGCTGCACGTTATAAAGCCGAAGCTAAATTTTTAAGAGCCTTTTATTATTTTGATCTGGTAAGGCTTTTCGGAAATATTCCGCTTATTACCGGCCCAATTGCTACGTCAGAATTATTTAACCAGGAGCAGGTTGCTCCGGAAGCCGTTTATGCGCAAATAGAGCAAGACTTAAACGATGCTATTCCGGATCTGCCTAATACGGTACCGGTATCTACCGAAGGAGGTCGGGCTACCAAAGGCGCCGCGCAGGCTTTATTAGGCAAAGTGTACCTATACGAGCAGAAGTGGGGACAGGCTGCCGGTATGTTAGCCGAAGTGAATGGTACACCGGGCAGCGCTAACCAATACGGCAACAGGTTACTAGCTAACTTTGGTGATATTTTCCGTCCGGATAATGAATATAACAGCGAATCTGTTTTTGAAATCGCGCATACTGCCGTAGCCCAGCAAGGTTGGGGAAGCTGGGGCGCTTTTGAAGGTAACGTAGGCGTACAGATGATAGGGCCCAGAGGTTACTCCGGCCCGACTTACGTAGCTGGCTGGGGCTTTAACCCGCTTACTTTAGATTTAGTTAATGCTATAAAAGACGATCCGCGTTACAAATATACAGTAGCCAATATCGATAGTATTGCTAAAAATACTGAGGGTGCTTCCTACGAAAAAGGTTACCAGGATACCGGGTATTTTATAGAAAAATTTGCGCCTAAACTAGAATGGCGAGCTACGTTGGGCGATCCGGCTTTAAATTTTCCTCATAATCTAATAGAAATTCGTTTGGCCGATACTTACCTGATGGAAGCCGAAGCACTGGTGCAGGCCGGCTCCGACCCAACCCGGGCGGCCGCCTTACTAAATGCTGTTCGGGCCCGCGTTGGTTTAGATCCTGTAACGGCTACTTTAGATAATATTTATAACGAACGTCGGTTAGAACTGGCTACCGAAGGACACCGGTTCTTTGATTTGGTGCGTACCGGTCAGGCCGCGACTAAATTAGCCTTTAAAGGCTTCCAAGCTAATAAAAATGAGGTTTTGCCTATTCCGCTGGCGGAGCTGAATAACACCAACTTGCAACAGAACAAAGGCTATTAATATTTAAAGACACAGATTATGAAATTTAAATTGAAGATATACCATCTATATGTTTCCCTGTCTTTGGTCTTAATGGGGAGCAGTTTTGTTGCCTGTACGCCCGATGATTTAAGCAAGGAACTAGGTGCGGCTCCTACTTCGGAGCAGGTACAATTCACCATGACGCCAACGGCTACTAACCCTAACATTGTTTCGTTCCAAAATACGACGCCTGGTACTATTACGGCTATCTGGGATTTAGGGAACGGCTCTACCGCAACGGGTAATGAAGCGTCTGGTTCTTATGCGGTGGCTGGTACCTATACAGTAAAATTAACCGTGTTTACCAGCGGCGGCTATGCTTCTAATACCCAAACCGTAACCATTGCCCAAACCGACGTATCTATGCTTAACCGCGAAGATTACAATTTCTTGACCGGCGGCGCTTCTAATACAAACGGAAAAACTTGGGTGATTGACAAAACAATGGCGGGCCATTTAGGAGTAGGGCCCATTGAAGCAGCAACGCCGGAATGGTACCAAGCAGGAGCTAATGAGAAAGCAGCCGAAGGTTTTTACGACGATGAAATGACCTTTAACCTGAATGGTTTTGCTTATACCTACATGAACAACGGCGATACGTTTGTGAATGGGTCCAATGGTGGTGGTTTAGGCGGTGCAACCCAAAGCGCTGATTATACTACTTCTTATACCCCACCCACTAATATGACCTGGAGTATTGTAGAAGAAGGTGGCAAAAAATATCTTACCTTTTCTAACGGCGGCTTCTTAAGTTACTATACGGGTGCTACCCGGTACGAGATTCTGACATTGACCGAGAATGAACTGTATGTGAAAGGTAACGATGCGGCAAATGCTGCTAACGCCTGGTGGCTACGTCTGGTGCCGAAAGGCTTTACCCGACCCGTGGAAACCAAACCGTACAAAATCGAAGATATCTTTGATAATTTTGATGAAGCAGGAAACGTAACTTGGGAAAAAGAAGCTTTAACATTAAATGAAAGCTACGATAATCCGGCACCTGCCGCGGCTTCTGGTAATAATTCTGAGAAAGTGGCTTTATATGTAAAACAAGAAGGCCAGGCTTATGAGTTTGCCAATATGTTCGCAAATTTTGCTTACAAGTTTGATTTAACCCAGCGCCATGTTTTCAAGCTGAAAGTGTTTATTCCGAACTATAACGATTTTACTACTTCTGCCGGAGAATCTTGGGCCAACCCCATGTTGCTGCAACAAGTTTCCATAAAGTTGCAGGATGGTACTGCGGCTCAACCGTGGGCTAATCAGGTTGAAATTAAGCAACAAGTTACCCAGTTAGATAAATGGGTGGAATTAACTTTTGATTTTGGCGCTGCCGATATTATCAGCCGAAAAGATCTGGACAGAATTGTGATTCAGGTGGGTGGTGAAGGTAACTATATTCCGGGCGTATTTTTCTTAGATGATTTCAGATTAGAATAATGTTTAAAAATACCAAATAAAAATATTGTTTGGGTAGTAGTAAATAGTCGGTCAGATTTTCTGACCGGCTATTTTTTTCAAAAGAATCATTACCGACCATCGGGTAAGTAGTGAAAACAGAAGGATTAGTAGAAGATAAGAAAATGAAAATGCAAAGTTTTATAATTATTTCGGCCATAGTAGGCTTGTTTGCCTGTGGGGGTAAACAAGAAACGCCTCAGCCCTACATTAAGCCGGTACCAACTACACCAACCGATAAAGGCTGGACCTATGAAACCAATCCGGTTTGGGCCGATGAGTTTACCTATACGGGCAAGCCAGATGCCGCTAAATGGAGCTACGATATTGGCGGAACCGGCTGGGGAAATAACGAATTACAATACTACACTGATAATATTAATAACGCCAGTGTAGCCGATGGTAAACTAACCATAACGCTACGCAAAGAAAGTATGGGCGATAAGGAATATACATCTGCCCGCTTGGTTACCAAAAACAAAGGCGACTGGACATACGGTCGTTTTGAAATAAAAGCTAAGTTACCCATCGGAAAAGGCACTTGGCCCGCCATCTGGATGTTACCTACTGATTGGGCTTACGGTGATTGGCCAAAATCCGGCGAAATAGATATTATGGAGCACGTGGGCTATGACCAGAATCGGGTACATATTACCGTGCATACAGAATCTTATAACGGCGCGATTGGTACCCAGAAGGGAAATAGTGCCCTTATTGAAACCGCCAGCACCGATTTTCATACTTACCGCATGGATTGGACACCTTATGCTATCCGGGGTTATATCGATGATAACAAAGTAATGGAATTTGTAAATGAGGGCAAAGGCACGGCTACCTGGCCTTTTGATAAGAAATTTCATTTACTAATGAACATTGCTTTTGGCGGGAATTGGGGCGGTGCGCAAGGAATTGATACCAATATTTTCCCGCAAACTATGGAAGTAGACTATGTGCGGATATACAAAATGATTGAAAAATAAAGTTCGTTTAATTTAAATGTAAGGCGCAAGCTTAAATAAGTATTAGTACTAAAAAGTTTTGTTCTGAACTAAATTAATGCAGGTAAAACGCAAACCTAAAATTTTAGGTACTATTCTCTTTTACTGCTGCTGGTTTTACTTGGTAGCCGGGTGTAAGGAAAAGCAAACAGTAAGGCCGCAACCCCAGCCCCCAACTCCGCCAGTTGTACAGCCTTTGGTAAAAACCCAGGTTGCTTTTTGGCTCACTAACCCGGATTTATCTACAGTTTTTAAACGGCAGAATATTGCTCTAAACTTTGGTAGCATCACTAATATAGCCCCGGTTATAGAAATAGATACTACCCAGGCTTACCAAACCATCGATGGCTTTGGGTACACGCTAACCGGAGGCAGTGTTACAGTAATAAACCAATTAGATGCAATTAAGAAAGCTGATTTATTAAAAGAATTGTTTGCTTTTGACAGCACCTTTATCGGCGTTAGTTATTTGCGCATTAGTGTGGGCGCATCGGATTTAAGTGACCGGGTGTACACTTACGATGATATGCCGGCAGGGCAAACCGATGTAAATTTAACTAATTTCAGCCTTTCCTGGGATCGTACCCAATTAATCCCGCTCTTAAAAGAAATCTTAAATATTAATCCGACTATAAAAATACTGGCTACACCTTGGTCGGCACCGGTTTGGATGAAAACCAGTAGCAGTTTTGTAGGAGGCAGCTTAAAGCCGGAGTATTACGGGGTGTATGCGCAATATTTAATAAAATACTTACAGGCCATGCAAGACGAAGGTATTGCCATTGATGCTATTACGGTACAAAACGAACCTTTAAACGATAATAATAACCCCAGTATGTACATGCCGGCCACCGAACAAGCCAAGTTTATTAAAAACTATTTTGGTCCGGCCGTACAACAAGCCGGCTTAAGCACGAAAATTGTTTTATACGACCACAATGCCGATAAACCGGAATACCCCATTTCAATTTTAAATGATCCGGAAGCGAAAAAATATGTAGATGGTTCAGCCTTTCATCTATACGCCGGTGATATCAGTGCTTTATCAACGGTAAGAAATGCCCATCCCGACAAGAATATTTATTTTACGGAGCAATATACCGTAGCGGGAGGCAGTTTTGGCGGAGATTTAAACTGGCATTTAAAAAACCTAATAATAGGAGCCACCCGGAACTGGAGCCGTAATGTGCTGGAGTGGAATTTAGCGGCCGACCAAAATAACCGGCCGTATACCATTGGCGGATGTTCTACCTGTCTGCCGGCGATTACAGTAATAGGCAATGCTTTTAGTCGGAACGTATCGTATTACATTATTGCGCATGCAGCTAAATTTGTGCGCCCCGGATCGGTACGTATTGCCACCAATATGCCCGGAAATTTACAAAATGTAGCTTTTAAACGGCCCGATGGTAAAAAAGTATTAATTGTATTAAACGATAGCCAGGTAAGTCAGTCTTTTAATATTAAGTACCGGGCTAACATGATCAATACAACGCTTAACGGCGGAGCGGTTGGTACTTATATGTGGTAGCTTTATTAGAAAAGATATCATACTTATGCCGTTTAATCTTTACAGAAGAAAACAGCTGCTTAAAGGTTAAATTTAATTTACGAAGCCCCTGCATAAGCAAAAGCCGATCGTTAAACATACTGATATAGAGGTTATACAAAAGGAATGAGAGTACTACTATTGGTCGGTTTTGTTATTGCTCCTCTTCTTTCTTTTTGCCAGGCACTCAGCCCGAAAAGAGGATTAGCTTATGGTAAAAATTCCAGCCTGGATCTGGAAGTTTTATCTAAAGGGCTTTCCTGGTGGTATAATTGGGCGGAAGCACCAGAACCGGCAGTAATTAATTATTATCAAAGATATGGGTTCGACTTTGTGCCCATGGCCTGGAACAGTAGCTTTAATGAGCAAACGCTGCGCAATTATCTAAGCACGCATCCAAACGTAAAATATATTTTGGGTTTTAACGAACCTAATTTTAAACAACAAGCTAACCTAACGCCGTCGCAAGCTGCGGCCCAATGGCCCAAGCTGGAAAAGATTGCCGATGATTTTAACCTTAAAATTGTGGGGCCGGCCGTAAATTACTGCGATGTGTGCGTAACCGAAAACGGTAAAACTTATACCGACCCTATTCTGTACCTGGATGATTTTTTTGCGGCTTGCTCTACTTGCCGGATAGATTACATTGCCATTCATAGTTATATGAATTCGGTAACGGCGCTGGAGTGGTATGTGGGCTTGTTTAAAAAATATAACAAACCCATCTGGCTCACCGAATTTGCCGGCTGGGAATACAATGGCAACTTGAATACCGCCGCGGAGCAGGAAAATTTTTTGGTAGGAGCAGTAGATATATTGGAAACTAACCCCAATATTTTCCGGTATGCCTGGTTTATTGGCCGCACCAGTGGTGGGCCTAATACTTACCCGTTTATAGATTTACTTAAAGGCAACGGCGAATTAACTGCCTTAGGAAAAACTTACGTGAATATGCCGGTGCATGATCCTGCTTTTTATGCTCCGGTGCCCGGTACTATTGAAGCCGAAAATTATACCCAAATGAAAGGTATTTTGTTAGAGAAAACGCAGGATGTCACGGGGTTCGCCCAGGTGGGTTATATTGATAAAGATGATTGGTTGGAATACAATATAGCGGTTGAAAATTCTGATACTTATAAAGTTGACTGGCGGGTGGCCAGTAATGCCGTTGCAAGTGCCGATATCTTGCTGGATGATACAAAACAATTTACCCAAACCTTTACCAATACCGGCGGCTACCAGAGTTGGACAACTTTTAATAACACCCTTTATTTAACCGCTGGTCAGCATACCCTCCGAATAAAAGCCAATACTGGTGGTTTTAATTTAAATTATATACAGCTTACCGGTAGCGTGGTTACGGGCAGCAGCGATTTAGTGGTACGTAATAATCAGGTTGAAATTTTTCCTAACCCCAGTGCTGGTAAAATACATTTAAAATCAGATTTGGAAATTGAAAAAGTTGAGATTTATAATCCGGTAGGTAAAAAAGTAAAAAGCATGGCATTTAGTCCTACTATAGATTTAGCTGGCCTTTCGGCCGGTGTTTACTTTCTAAAAGGCTTTGATAAAACTAACCAGGTAAGCTTTGTTGAAAGAGTTTTTTTAACAAGATAGCCGCCCACAATCATTAACTATAAATTAAACATGATATTTAACCGAATAAAATCAATGCTTACGGCAGGAGCTATTCTGGCGGTGGTAACGGGTTATGCCCAAAAGGCAAAAACAAAAGCTGTAAATTCAATGGCTAAACCGGATGTTATTTTTTTCGATGATTTTTCCGGTACTACGCTGGACCGGTCGAAGTGGAATGTGATTGTAACCGGATTTACGGTTAATAATGAGCAACAAGCTTACGTAGATTCTGCGGCGACCATTTATATTTCGCATAAAACCGAAGCAGCAGGCGCCAACAACGGGGTGCTGGTAATTGAGCCGCGTTTCAGCTCGGGTTACGTTACCAAAGAAGGGAAAAAGTTTGATTTTATTTCTGGCCGCCTAGATACGCGCGATAAAGTAGCCTTTACGTATGGTACCGCTTCGGCGCGGATGAAACTGCCGGCCGGTACCGGGTTTTGGCCCGCTTTCTGGGCTTTAGGCAACGGTAAATGGCCCGATATCGGGGAAATAGATATTATGGAAAATGTAGGGGAACCTGACTGGACGGGCGTGGCCTTGCACGGGCCGGGCTATTCCGGTGAAACGCCGCTGGTAAATAAATTTTATTTAAAGCCGGATAAAGATATAACTCAATGGCACGTGTATTCGGTGGACTGGTCGAAAGATTCGTTAATCTTTAAAGTGGATGATACCATTGTGTACCGGGCAACCCGCCCCATGGTAGAAAATTATGGTAAATGGTCTTTTGATAATCCGAAATTCTTAATTGTTAACCTGGCTTTAGGCGGTGCCTATCCTTTTAAAATAAATGGCGTGAAAACGCCTTATAACGGTATTCCCGAAACAACCGTTCAGCTGATTAAAGATAGAAAAGCAAAGGTATTGGTGGATTGGGTAAAAGTTACCCGGCATTAATTGAAATAACTAAAGCCGCATTGGTAGCTACAAAACAATCTCCGGCCGGCTTTCTGCTTTAACTGGAAAGCCGGACTTTGATGGTGGAGTTATAAATTCCGGGGTGGATTTAAATTGATCGGGTTGGTAAATGGGCAGAAATAAAATTCCTTTCAATTATAACTGCTCCTTTTAAAACAGTGCCGGGACTCAAGAAAAATCAATAAAAACATTTTTCAATATAAGTTTATCTAACGCATATTTAATCTTTACTTTACCCGTGTTTTCTTTTAATATCAACTAAGATAAAGGTAAACTGCTGCTAAATTCTTTGGGCATAAGCCAGCTGTTATTTGGTTGATGAAATTTGTATAATATAAATGATCTGCTGTTTTCTGATTAAACCCATACACCGACTACCATTCCTGGCTATTATTCTTTTTATGTTCTTTCTCCTGTCTGGTTGCCGTAAAACAGATATCCCGGAGTTTAGAACCGTCTGGTCCCGCAATTTTAATAAGCTAGGTTCCAGTTCATCAATCAGATGTGTTGATTTAAATAAAGACAAGATACTGGACATCGTAATCGGGGCGGCAGAAAATGAGTTTGAACCCAGCGATTCGGCAGTAGTAGCGCTGGACGGCAAAACCGGTAAAGTACTGTGGAGTGTTTTTGCCCAAGATCAGATTGTTGGTTCGGCGGCTTTCCTGGACATTACCCACGATGCCGTGCCGGATATTTTTATTGGTGGCCGCAGTGCCGAATTAATCTGCATTAATGGCGCTACCGGCCAACCTATCTGGCGGTTTCAAAAATCGGAGGCTAATGCCGTGCTGGCCTGCTGTCTTCGCTTTAATTTTTTTAATCCGCAAATTATTCCGGACCAGGATCACGATGGCCTGCCGGATATTTTGGTTTCGAACGGGGGCAATGTAAAAGCCATACCTTTTTCGGAAACCGAAAGGTTTCCGGGCGTACTGGCGGTGTTTAGTAGTAAAAACGGGCAATTAATAGCTGCTGCCACCATGCCCGACGGCAAAGAAACATATATGTCGCCGGTTATATACGACTTTGCGGGCCAGGGAACTACCAGTATAATATTTGGTACCGGCGGCGAAACCATTGGGGGTAATCTGTTTATAACTACTCTGGCAGCCGTATTGCAGGGCGATATCTCCGGGGCCACTAAGCTCGCTTCCGGTGCTGGCCGCGGTTTTATTGCGCCGCCGACTTTGGCCGATGTAACCGCTGATGGCACCAAAGATATTATTGTGAACTGGTTTGGCGGCAAAATGATAGCGATAAATGGTAAAACGCACGCCACTATTTGGGAAAGGCCGGTGCCGGGAACGGAAGTATACGGCACGGCGGTTCCGGGCCGCTTTAACGCCGATGATATTCCGGATTTTTTTTCTATTTATAATCAGGGTGCCTGGCCCAATAACAAAGGTTCGGTGCAGTTGCTGATTGATGGTAAAACCGGAGAAGTTTTAAATACGGACAGTTTGGGTTGCATGGGCTATGCCTCCGGTGTGGTTCTAGATATAAATGCCGATAATTTTGATGAAATAATCTTTAGCGTAAATGATTTTGTGTGCAATGCGCCGGCTTATGCGGGCACCAGCATTAACAACAGCCAGCATTCCCTGCAATTATTAGATTATCACCACAACACCCGGCAAGCCATTCTGCCGGCGCTGGAAGCAAAAAATGTATCGTCTACGCCTTGGGTGGGCGATTTAGAACAGGATGGCTTTTTAGATATTATTTATTGTATGCAGCGAAACAACATGAAGGTTGATCAATACCGGGGCATGCGACTGGAAAGGCTGCGTACCAACATTAAAATTACGCAGCCGCCCACCTGTGGCGCCTATATGGGTAATAATGGTACTAACGTATTTAAGTAATTTTTAATATTTAAGTATAAAATCGGTTAAATTGGCTTCAGGGTCCATGTCCATTTTTTTGCGGAGCCGGTAGCGGCTGGCTTCTATACCGCGCAATGATAAATTTAGCAGCGAAGCAATCTCTTTGGTAGATAGGTTTAAACGCAGATAGGCGCACAATTTTATATCGCGGTGCGTGAGTTGCGGAAAGTCGTTGGCCAACCGTTTCAGAAAATCCTGGTGAATCTGGTTGAAGTGCAGTTCAAATTGTTCCCAGTTATTTTCGAATTTAATATCTTCATCTACTGATTTTAAAAGTTTTTTTAGTTGCAACATTGTTTCTTTATCCTGCACATCCCCAATAACCTCTTGTAACTGGCCGCGTAATTTCTGCATTGTTTCCAGGTTGTGCATTACGTGCATGGCCGAAGTAGCCAGTTCTTTATTTTTATTGTTTATTTCGTGTTCCAGCTTTTCGTTGTTTAGTTTAATTATTTCTTTTTCGGCTTTTAACACTGCTTCGGTATGCTGGGCTTCTTGCAGGCGTAAGGCTTTTTCCTGCTCTTTTTCCGACCATCTGCGGGCTTTTTCTTCCCGGTGAAGGATAAATTTCCGCAACCACCAAAGGCCAAATAATGACATTAAAAAATAAAAAATATAAGCGTAACTCGATCGGTACCAGGGCGGCAAAATGGTAAATTTATAAGTGTCTTCGGTGCTTTGCTTATTGTATATATCCTTGGCGCGGACATGAAAAATATAATCGCCTTCTTTTAAATTGGTATATTCTTTTTGCGTCATAGCGGTCCAGTTCGACCAGTTTTTATCAAATCCTTCCAGAAAGTACTGGTACTGAATTTTATCTATTTCGTGGTACTGGACGGCGCTGAAAGTAAATTTTAAAGAATTAAAGGCATAAGCCAGGATAGGAACGGCACTGGCGGGTTGTTGTGCGGTAAAAGCATTATTTTGGGTAAAAGTGCCTCCAGCAAGTAAAGAATCTTGCGCATCGGCGGTAATGGTAACTTGCCGAATTAAGGTATAAAAAGTTTGCTCGGCACTTTGGGTTTGCCTAATAGCGGGATTGTAATGCACAAAGCCTTCGTCTATGCCAATAAATACATTCTGGTGATCGTAAAAAGCAATATGCTCAAAGCCGGCTACCAATCTTCCTTCCAGACGGTTAAAAGTGTTTTTCTCTGCTTCGTAGCTCCCGTTCGGTCGTTTTCGGAACACGCCCATGCCTTCACCCACCGAAAACCAGATATTTCCTTCTTTATCCTGGATGAGCTTGCGGATGTGTTTGTTAGATTCGAAAAGTTTGCTGAATTCGGGGTGTTTTACAAAACGGTTTTGTTGGGCGTTATAAGCGTAAATGCCGGTTTCGCCGGTAAAAACCAAGTGCTTATTTATCCGGAATACATTTATAAATAAGTTAGATGGAAAACCGTAGCGCGAATCATAAAAATCTAGTTGCGTAATTTTATCCAGGGTCGGCGATAATTTTATTTTGTAAACGCCTTTGTAGCCGTGAGCTACCCAAATATTACCGGCTTCGTCTTCTTCAAAAACCCGCGACGATTCATTAAAGCCCGCCAGCTTTCTTTTAAAAACCAGCTTATCATCCGTAAACTGAAACAACAACAAACCATTATAACTGCCGCACAAAACATAATCCGGATCTTGCCGGAGCACCATAAATTTCCAAATGCCCCGCTGTTCCAATAGCCGGTAAGCTTTATTATTGATAATCTCAAAAGCGCCGTTATGATGCGATAACAAGATTTTATTCCGGATTTTCTGCAGGTTATAAACCTGCCCCTGTGAGCCTTCAACTAACCGGAAGGAAGTTGATAAAAGTGGATTTTCCTGGTTGGACCAGGGCTTTACATATAAACCTTCGTTGGTGCCCAGGTACAATTGATTCTGATCTAAGAGCGAAGTGTAACCGGTGCCCGGCAAACCATTTTTAGCGTTAAACAAACTAAAAGGCGAATTAACTTGTACGTAATCAATGCCATTGTTTAATCCTAACCACAAGTTGCCGGCATTGTCTTCGTAAATAGTTTGAACGGAGTTATTCTGCAAACCTTTTTCCCGGTTTAGGTGCTGACGTGGATAACCGTTTTTATCCATAATCAACAATCCGTTACCAGTAGAGCCCAGTGCATATCCCTCCGCTATGGCAATAGCGGCGTTCAGTTTATTCCCTTTTAAAAAATCTTCGGAAGGCGTTATCCAGGGTTTAAAATCGCTGTAGCCATCGTATATAAAAAGCCCCTTCTGTTCGGTTACAATTAATATTTTATTATCCGTATAGGGCAGCATGCCTACTAAGGCATAATTGCTGATAGCTTGGCTGTTAGGTATTAAATACGTTTTTTCGTTTCGGAATTCGTACAAACCTTTGCCCGGAATCTGTAGCAATATTTTCTCATTAATATAAAAAGGCGTGTTGCCTTGTTCAGCAGGGGTGGAGTAAGCCTTTATTTGGTCGTTTTTAAGCAGATAAATGGTAGATTGGGTGCCAAATAGTACGCCGTCTTCGGTGATATAAATTTTCCAGACATCATCGAAATTCTTGTACGGCTTTTCTATTTTGGGCTTTAGCGAAGCAAAAACCATTTGGCCTTGCGCATCAGGTACCAGATACCCAAAATCACTTTGTCCGCCTACATAAATACGCCCGTTTTTGTCCACGGCCAATGACCGGACAATGGTTTTATTCGCCACACCTTGCAAGCGCCAACTATTACCATCAAATTCTAAAAATCCGTAGTTATTGCCAAAATACATAACCCCGCGCTGATCCTGCACCACCGCCCAGTTTTGCGGTGAGCCTTTGTAATCTTTTTGCGTGAAGTTTTTTATAAACGGAATGCCCTCATTCTTAATCTGGGCTAGCAGAGCAAAGGGCAGCAGGAAATTTATATAAAATAATAACAGTAATGTTTTTTTCACTCAGGTGGATTAATAGCTAAAGATTATATCCGAATATTTAAATTCCGGCTTTTATATGCGAATATAAGATAGATTAAAATTTGGGGAATAATTTAAGTATATTTTTTAAATATAAGAATAGCACTGGTCTGCAATCGTGAGTTTTTAGTAATTTTTAAAACTTTCGATCTTCTCCCATCCTGAAGCTAATCAAGCTTTTTCTATCTTAAAGGATAAATCTAATTTACATGAAATCGGGAAATTAATTATAGAGAAAAGCTGGGAAAGGGGCCTAAATGGCTTTAAACAATCATTCTAAGCCATTTACAAATTACCCTTTACAATTTAAAAACTCTTAAACAGGAATATTTCCCAAATTTGACCTGAATAAGTGATTTATTGGATAAAATTTTACCCATTATCTAATTTTGAATATTTATATATCAATGGCTTATGTTTATTGCAAGTCCCGAGTTCGCGTTAATTATTGATTGCCAATAAAATTATATAAGTTGTTACCGGGTAAAGATTGGCTGGTATATCACTGGTATACTTCTTAAAGTTTCCCCAAAAGAGTTGCAATAATTTCTTGCCAAGTAAGAGGGTTGGCTGATCGCTACTATTTTCAAAAATCAAATTGGACTAACATGAGCTATCTCTGTTACTCTAAATTAAAACTAGGCGGTGCTAATATCGGTTCAATCTACCTGAATGTTAAGCTTATTTTTAAGGTAAACTCCAATATCATTTTCACTTTCTAATATAAAAGCCTTAATATGAAGAATAATGCTTTCTTTTAAGCAATAGCAGCTAAATAATATAGATATTCTTAGTTATACATTTTCTAATAATATTACTAAGATGTTAGTTAATTTTTAATTATAACAATTGTATTTTAATATATTATAAATGAAGTAGTTATGCAGTAGTGCTGTTGTAGCTGAAAAGGGCAGAATATATTTAATATACAGCTTTTCTTTCTCATTTTTGAATAATACTCCGGTCTGATTTTGTAAGTCTATGGGTCTTTTGAGAGCTAAAACTAATTTGTTTATAGTTGTCAGATCTTAAACCTATGCTGCTTATTCAGGCCACAATTACATTTTATTTATTCACCACTTAATTAAATGTATGCTTATGAAAATTTTTTACCGTGTTAAGATTACACTGCTAAAACAATGTAAGTTAGTGCTGGTGTTAGGGCTGTTTTTATACAGCAGCTTCTCTGCCCAAGCGCAAAGCTTGGTTTGGGAAGAAAACTTCGATGGTTCTACCATCAACCCCGAAACCTGGACTTTTGATTTTGGTGATGGCTGCGAACGAGGCATCTGCGGTTGGGGAAACAATGAGCTGGAGTATTATACCAGCCGACCGGAAAATGCCCGCATCGAAAATGGTAATTTATTAATTGAAGCCCGGCGGGAAGATTTTTTAGGTAAGTCATTTACTTCGGCCCGTTTAAAAACCTTTGGCCGGGTACACTTTAAATACGGTACCTTAGAAGCCCGTATAAAAGTACCCAATCTGGAAAATGGCTTGTGGCCGGCTTACTGGATGCTGGGCACCACCGGCAAATGGCCGGCCAGCGGCGAAATTGATATTATGGAAATGGGCTCGGCAAGTGCTATCCGGGACGGCGTAATTAATAAACGCACCGGGACGGCCGTGCACTGGGAAAGTGGTAATGCTCAGGCCGATTACAACAAAGATTATAACAGCCCTACTGATTTAACCGACGATTATCACGTTTATAAAATGACCTGGGATGCCGAAGCTATTAAGGTTTTTATAGATGGTACAGAATTCTTTAACATTAATATTGCGGGGGCCGCCGGTTCCGATTTAGAAGAATTTCACCAACAGCAGTACATTTTGTTAAACCTGGCGGTGGGTGGTACTTACACCGGCATTCCTACTGCTGCGGGGGTAACGGCGCCTTTGCCCGGCAAAATGTACGTCGATTATATTAAGTTATACCAGAACCCCGGCGATGAGCTTTACCTGGGCAAGGATAATGCGTATGCCGGCAACTTTGGCATTTACTCCGAAAACTCCGATATAAACGGTAAACTGACTTACGGGCAAGATGCCAACTTATATATCTGGAATAACTTAGCTACCATTCCCGGCGCAACTGCTTATGAAGGCAACGAATTATTGGCTTTGCGGGCCACCGCCGGCAACTGGTTTGGTTTTGGCGTAGAAAATAAACCAATTAACCTAAGTAATTTTGCGGCTGGTTTCCTGAAGTTTAATATGAAAACTTCTTATGCCGGCCAGTTTAAAGTGGGGGTGAACAGTGGCCACGGCGAAAGCTGGATAAATTTTGCCGCCGGAGCTTCCCCGTACGGCTTGGTGCGCGACGGCGAATGGCACGAAGTCAGTATTCCTTTAAGCGCTTTCGATAACCCGAATCAGGGTATGCACATCGATTTAGCGTCTATTACACAGTCGTTTATGTTTGCCGGCGATGCACCCGGCACTACTACCGATTTTTACATCGACAATATTCATTACAGCGGGGGCGTAGCCGCCAATCCGGCGCCAACAGTTGCTATTACATCGCCGGTAAACGATGCGGTATTTACTACCCCGGCCAATATCACCATTACTGCTGATGCCGCCGATGCTAACGGCTCCGTAGCCAAAGTAGACTTTTATCTGAATAATATATTGCTGGGTTCGGATGAGACCAGCCCGTATAGCTTTGCCTGGAACAATGCCCCGGCCGGCGTACATACTTTAACCACGAAAGCCACCGATAACGAAGGCATAGTAACTACGTCTAAACCCGTTACCGTATTTGTGGCGGCTCCCAACAATACCGCGCCAACGGTTACTGTCACCAGCCCGACCACCAGCTCAAATTTCACCACGCCGGCTACGGTTACCATCAATGCCAATGTTACCGATGATGGCTCTGTTTACAAAGTAGAGTTTTATAACGGCACTACGTTGTTGGGTACAGATTTCACTAGCCCGTATAGCTATACCTGGTCGGGCGTGGCGGCCGGTACCTACAGCATTACGGTTAAAGCCACCGACAATGGTAAATTAATTACCACTTCCGAAGCGATTAGTATTTTGGTAAAAGACAATACCGTAATAGCCGATGCCTTTGGGGTTTACTCCGAAACTGCCGCCATTACGCAAAAACTGAATTTTGGCCAGGATGCTAATTTGTACGTTTGGAATAACCTGGCCACTATTGCGAGCGCCGCTGCTTACGAAGGTTCTGAGGTATTGGCTTTAAGAGCTACGGCCGGTAACTGGTTTGGCTTTGGTATTGCCAACGACGTTAAAAATATAGCGCACTTCGCCAAGGGTTCTTTGAAATTCCAATTTAAAACCACTTATACCGGTCCGTTTAAATTGGGTATTATTACCAGTGGCGGTGAAAGCTGGATGGATTTCCCAACCGGCGTACAGAAATTTGGGTTGGCACGCGATGGTGAATGGCACGAAGTAATTATTCCGATGGTAAATTTTACCAACGTTGATTTAACGAACCTTACCCAGGCTTTTGTGTTTGCCGGCGATGCGCCAGCTGTTAATGCCGATTTTTACATCGATAATATTTATTTCAGCACGCAGGCTCCGGCCAATACGCCCCCAGCGGTTGTTATTACGGCTCCGGCGGCTTCTGCGGTGTTTACCGCTCCGGCTAGCATATCTATTACCACCAATGCTACCGATGCTGATGGTACTGTAACCAAAGTAGAATTCTTTAACGGTACTACCAAAATAGGGGAGGATACTTCCGCGCCTTTCACCTACGATTGGAACAACGTGGCCGCCGGGGCTTATACCTTAACGGCTAAAGCTACCGATAACGGCGGCCTAACCGCTACTTCTACTCCTGTAAACATAACCGTAAAAGAAGCGGCCAGCCGTGGGCCTAACCTGGCTTTGAATAAACAGGTTACGGTTTCGTCAGTAGAAAATCCGACTACGCCGGGTGCCAACGCCGTAGATAGCACCCTGAATACCCGCTGGGCCAGTGCTTTCAGCGACCCGCAATGGTTAACCGTTGATTTAGGCGCGGCTTTTAATATCAACGAAGTGAAAATTACCTGGGAACCTGCTTATGCTAAGGATTACGAAGTGCAGATGTCCGCGAATGGTACCGACTGGACAACCGTGAAAACCATTACCGATAATACCGCGCTGGTAAACGACCATACTGGTTTAGTAGCTTCTGGCCAATTCGTGAGAATTTACGGTACTAAGCGGGCTACACCATACGGGTATTCTATTTACGAACTGGAAGTTTACGGAGAGCCCATAACGGCTTATTGCGGCACCGCGGCCAACGGCGATTATAGCTATAAAGCAGTTACGGCGGGCGATAACGTAAATTTCACTTTTCATCCTTTGGGCAGCGTAGCTGGTGGCAATTTAGCTATCATCTATATTAAGGAAGGCACCAACAATGATTATCCGGGTTATACCATGGCTAAGAATGATACCGGTGATTTTACTTTCGCTAAACCAATAGCTGCCGGCACGCCGCTTGGCTTTTATTTTACTTACCAGGTTGGCGCTAACGGACCGGAAAAAAATACCATGGCTACCCCGCATACCTATACCGTAGGTACTACTTGCGGCGAAACGGTCAGCAATACGGCGCCTGCCGTGAGTATTACTTCACCAACTGCTACGACCAATCTCACCGCTCCGGCTAACATTACTATTTCGGCCGATGCGGCGGATGTTGATGGTGCGGTAAGTAAAGTAGATTTTTACAATGGCACCACCTTATTAGGCACCGTTAATACGGCACCTTACAACTTTACCTGGAGCAATGTAGCCGCCGGCAATTACAGCATCACGGCCAAAGCTACCGATAACAGTAATTTAACCACAACTTCGGCCACCGTAAATATTACCGTAAATGCACCTGCTGCAGTTGGCGCTAACCTGGCCCTGAACAAACCCGTAACAACTTCATCCAATGAAGCCCCTGGTACGGCCGGCGCCAACGCCGTAGATGGTAACCTGAACTCCCGCTGGTCCAGCCTCTTTAGCGATCCGCAATGGTTAGCCGTTGATCTGGGTAAAACCTACGCGGTAAACCAAGTGAAAATTACCTGGGAGCCCGCTTATGCCAAAGATTATGAAGTGCAAATTTCAAATGATAATACTAACTGGCAAACCATAAAAGCAATTGTGGGTAATACTACCCTGGTAAATGATTATACCAACTTAACGGTTTCCGGCCGGTATATCAGAATTTACGGCACCCAACGCGCGTTACCTTACGGCTATTCTATTTACGAATTAGAAGTTTACGGCGAAGAACCTAGTGTGCCAGCCAATACACCGCCTACAGTAGCCATTACAACTCCGGCTGCCGGCAACTTCACGGCCCCGGCCAATATTTTGGTAACGGCTGAAGCTACGGATGCCACCGGCGCCATTGCCATAGTTGAATTCTTTAATGGCGAGGTAAAGTTAGGCGAAGCCACATCTGCTCCTTATACTTTTAACTGGACGAAGGTAATACCCGGAACTTATGTTTTAACGGCAAAAGCAACGGATGATGCTGGCCTATCGGCTCCTTCATTGCCAATTACAATTACGGTAAATTACCCGGATGCCGACGGAGATGGCGTAACTGCCGAAACCGATTGTGACGATACCAATGCGGCGGTATATCCGGGCGCCCCGGAAATTTGTGATGGTTTGGATAATAACTGCGACGGACAAATAGACGAAGGTGTTAAAACCACTTTTTACGCCGATGCTGACGGGGATGGTTTTGGTAATGCTGCCGTAACCACCTTGGCTTGCGCAGCGCCGGCCGGCTACGTGGCCCAAGCCGGTGACTGCAACGATCAGGATGCTTCCATCAATCCGGGTGCTACCGATCTGTGCGACGGCATCGATCGCAATTGCGATGGCAAAGTACGTAAGCCAATATCAGTACCAATCATTACCGTTACAACTTCTGCTACTACTTACACCGGTGGTAATGTTAATACGCTTTATTTAGGTTATGGTGCGCAAAGTGCCACGCTTACGGCCCAGAATACCGATGCCGTTAGCTTTGCCTGGAACAATGCTAGTGGTTTGAAAAATACCACTTTGGCCAGTGCTACGTTTACTCCCACAACTGCCGGTACCTATACCTTTACCGTAACGGCTACCAACAACGATGCTTGTACAGCCAGTGCCTCCGTAACAATAACCGTGGTAGATGCCCGGGCTGGGAAGAAGTCGGATAAAGTATTACTATGCCATAAAGGTCAGGCTACGGTAGTCGGCCCGGACGAAGTGCAAATCCATTTAGCCCATGGTGATAAATTAGGTGCTTGTGCCACCAATATTCCTTCTGCTAAGGTACCAAGTAGTAATCTGGAGCAAGTGAAAAGCGAATTGAGCTTAACGGCTTATCCGAACCCAGCTAAAGGAAATACGGCAATTACTTTTGCCACGGTTAAAGCCGGCCATTTTGAATTGGCTTTGTATGATTTAAAAGGTACGCTGGTAAAAACAGTAGCGAAAGGCAAAGCCGAAGAAAATAAATTTTTCTCTTATGAACTGGACGCCGCTACGTTAGCCAATGGCATTTACGTTATTAAGCTTACTTCCGAAAAAGGAATGTTAAGCCAACGTTTAGTGGTAAGTCATTAACAATGGTGCTATTGTAAAACAAAAAAAGTCCTGGCTTATGCCAGGGCTTTTTTTGTTTCCGGAGTAATATTACCTGTTTACTAAAACCATATACCTGGGCAAAAAGCAGCCTTCTTTATCTTGTTTTCTATAAAGAAAACAATGATTTATAGGGAAATATATTAACTTTGAGAAACTGTATTTTTAACAATAAGTAACACACCTTTTTGTAATTTTATATTTGCATGTCTTTTTTTAAATCCACCACCAAATTAAGCCTCAGTTTAGTTTGTTCTTTAGGTATTTCTATCGGATTATATTCTTGTATGAAGCCGAAGCAACAAGCTAGCAAAAGTGCTCCGCCCCGGGTTTTGGTTTTCTCTAAAACCATGGGCTGGAAACATACTTCTATTCCCAACGGCATTGCTGCTATTCAGAAAATGGGCCAGGAAAATAGTTTCCGGGTCGATACTACCAAAAACGCAGCTTATTTCACCCAGGATAGTTTACAAAACTACCAGGCAGTTATCTTTTTAAGTACCACCCAAAACGTATTAAATGCCCAGCAACAGGTTGCTTTCGAACGTTACATTCAGGCCGGCGGAGGCTTTGTGGGTATACATGCGGCAGCCGATACCGAGTACGATTGGCCTTGGTACAACAAACTGGTAGGCGCTTATTTTGCTAGCCACCCCAACAACCCAAACGTGCGCAAAGCCATTGTTGATGTGCTGGATAATACGCATCCGGCTACAGTGGGCCTGCCGGCCCGTTGGGAACGCAACGACGAATGGTACAATTACAAATCCATTAACCCGGATATAAAAGTATTGGCTAAACTGGACGAGAAAACCTACGAAGGCGGCACCAACGGCGATAACCACCCGATTGCCTGGTACCACGAATACGACGGCGGCCGTGCTTTTTACACTGGCCTGGGGCACACCGAAGAAAGTTTTACCGATCCGCAAATGCTGAATCATATTAAGGGCGGTATTAAATATGCGCTAGGCGAAAGAAAGCCTTTGGATTACAGCAAATCTTATGGCGTTTTGGTGCCCGAAGAAAACCGCTTTGTAAAAACCATATTAGATAACGACCTGAACGAGCCCATGGAACTGGCCGTAGCGGCGGATGGGAGAGTATTTTACACCGAGCGTACCGGCCGCATTATGATGTATAATCCGGTTACCGGCAAGCCGGATTTGGTATACAAATTACCGATTGTACAAAAAGAAGGCTTGGGTTTGTTGGGTATTACTTTAGACCCCGATTTCCTGAAAAATAATTACGTATACCTGTATTACACGCCCGAACCAAAAGAGCCCGAATACCGCAAATTATTACCCCAGGATTACAAAGCCGATGCCCAGGCTATGGAAATTCTGAATAAAAACAAAGTGCTGAAGAATTGTATCTCCCGTTTTACCATTAAGGCCGATAATACCTTGGACATTACTTCGGAAAAAGTGTTGGTGCAAGTACCCATTGAGCTGGAAGCCAGTGCGCACCACGGCGGTTCTTTAACTTTTGATAAAGATAAAAACCTGATTATAGCTACCGGCGATAATACCGTGCCTTTCCAATCTAACGGCCATGCGCCCATCGACGAAATTCCGGGCCGGATCGTGTACGATGCCCAACGTTCGGCGGGTAATACCAACGATTTACGCGGTAAAATCCTAAGAATTCATCCGGAAGCAAATGGCACCTATACCATTCCGGCGGGCAATTTATTTCCGTCGGGCACCGCTAATACCAAACCCGAAATTTATGCCATGGGCTTGCGCAATCCGTACCGTATAGCGGTGCACCCGCAAAGCAAGGTTATTTATTGGGGCGAAATTGGTCCGGATGCCGGCGAAGACAGTCCTTTGCAGGGGCCGCGGGGTTACGACGAATTTAACCAGGCTAAAAAAGCCGGTAACTTTGGCTGGCCTTATTTTATTGGTAACACCCAACCTTATAACGATTACGATTTCGCCACCAAAACTTCTAAAGGGCCTTTTGTGCCTACGGCCATTGTAAATAATTCGCCTAATAATACGGGTTTGCAGAATTTGCCGCCGGCGCAGAGCGCGATGGTATGGTATCCGTATGCAGTATCGCCGGAGTTTCCGAACTTAGGCCAGGGTGGCCGGAGTGCCATGGCCGGTGAGTTTTATTCTTTTGATAAAAACGCAAAATCAGCCGTGAAATTTCCGGAGTTTTACGATGGCGCCTTGTTCGTTTTTGATTGGATGCGGAACTGGGTAATGACCGTACGCCTGGATAAAAACGAGAATTTTGTACGCATGGAGCCTTTTTTGCCTAAAACCGGTGATTTTAAACGGCCTATCGATCAGGCTTTTGGTGCGGATGGTGTGATGTATATGCTGGAATACGGTTCTATTTACGGCATCGATAACGAAGATGCCCGGCTGGTGAAAATAGAGTTTAATGCGGGCAACCGGGCTCCGGTAGCTAAAGCCACGGTATCCGACTCTATTGGTCTGGCGCCACTGAAAGTAGCTTTTTCCAGCAAGAAGACTTATGATTTAGACGAAGAAGACAAGTTAACTTACCAATGGATATTCAATGGCCAAGCAGTAGCCTCTACCGAGACCAACCCCAATTATACCTATACGGCCAATGGCGTGTACCAGGCTATTTTAAAAGTAACAGATAAGGCCGGAGCGGTAGACCAGGATACGATTGAAATTAAGGTTGGTAATTCGGTGCCGCAAGTTGCTGTTAGCGCCAACGGCAACCAAAGCTTCTATTGGGAAAATCAGCCACTGCCCTATACGGTGAAGGTAACCGACAAAGAAGATGTTAAGATTGATCCGAAACGGGTACAGGTTTACTTCGACTATAATCCGCAGCCGAAGAAAAACGAACCTTTGGTTGGGCACCAGATTTTAACGACCGTAGAAACAAATACCTTAGGTAAAACCCTGATTGCCAACAGCGATTGTAAAGCGTGCCATACCATTGATAAAGTTTCGGTAGGGCCGGCTTTCATTGCCGTGGCCCAGCGTTATAAAGGCGATGCGGGTGCGGTAAGCCGCTTGGCCCAGAAGATTATAAAAGGTGGGGGCGGCAACTGGGGCGAACACGCTATGAGTGCGCACCCCCAGGTATCGCAGCAAGACGCTTCCGAAATGGTAAAATATGTTTTATCGCTGAGTAACGCCAAACAAGCCCGGACGAACCTGCCGATGCAGGGCGTAATTAAATACAAAGAGTCAGCCGGACAACCTAAAGGCGGTATGTATACTTTACTGGCAGCTTATACCGATGCCGGCGGGAAAATGGTGGGTCCGCTTACCGGCAGCACAGTTATGTCGTTCCGCTCGCCGCTTTTACAGGCCGAAGATGCCGACAAAGTGCAGGGCTTAAGTAAAAATAATAAGGCGCTAAACAGTGTTAACAACAATGCTTATTTTGTCTTCCAGAATATCGACCTGAAAGGGGTAAAGCAACTCACTTATCATTATGCCTCCCAAAATCAGGCAGCAGCCATCGAAGTGCACACCGATTCGCCTACGGGTCCGGTTATTAGTAAGCTCAATTATAAAGCCACCGGCGACTGGAATAAGTTTGTTGACCTGAGCGCTCCGGTAAAAGATCCGGGTGGCCGGCACGATCTTTATTTTGTGGTAGTAAAAGATAAGCCTCCCTATAATAGCCTGCTGGATATAGACTGGATCCAGTTTAAGCAATAACCATTAACAGGAAAAGGCCATAACTTTAAAGGTTATGGCCTTTTTTATAATTATGCCCATTTGAACAAACCGTATTCTGTAGATTAACTTAAAAATAGCTGTAAAATAACTCTGTAGTAAGAGTAGAAATACCTTGATTCTCTCTTTCCAGGCGTAGTTTATAACTACACCTTAAATATTAGAACGAAATCCGATTGCGTCATCGGGCTTTATTAATTTATGTCATGCAGAACATCAGCTAAGGCATTATTGAGCTTTTCTTGCCTATGTAAGGGCATTACTCTTTTAAAGATTTCTTCTTTTTTGTTCTTGTACAGCATAATCTACGGCCCGCGCGGTTAAAGCCATATAGGTTAAAGACGGATTCTGGGTAGAAGTGGAGGTCATGCAGGCGCCATCGGTGACAAAAACGTTCTTACAGGCATGTACCTGGTTCCAGCCATTCAGGATAGAGGTTTTGGGGTCTTTGCCCATCCGGGCGCCGCCCATTTCGTGTATATCTAGGCCCGGTGCTTGTTTAGAGTCGGAAGTTTTAATATTCTGGAAACCGGCTTTGGTAAACATTTCCGATATTTGCTCTAAATAATCCTTCACCATTCTTTCATCGTTATCGTCGTAGCCAATCGAAAAGCGCAGTTGCGGAATACCCCATTCGTCTTGCAGTTTTGTGTCCAGGCTCACTTGGTTGGTTTCTTTCGGAATCGTTTCGCCCATCATGTGGCTGCCCACGTTCCAGTTACTTAAAACCGGATTTAGTAAATTTGCTTTTAATTCGGTACCCAACCCGTTCCGGCTCTGGTACTGGCCCCGTCCGGCGCTGAATCCGGCGGCATAACCCCGTAAGAAATCAGTTTCCTGCTTAAATACGTTCCGGAAACGCGGAATATAACCGCTGGTAGGCCGACGGCCATCGATGGTGGTATCCAGAAATCCATCGTAACTACCCGATACCCGGGCCCGGTAGTTATGAAAAGCAACGTATTTACCCAATACACCGCTATCGTTGCCTAAACCATTCGGAAAACGATTAGATGTAGAGTTAAGCAAGATTAAATTAGTATTAATAGCCGCCGCATTCACAAAAATAATGGGTGCGTAAAATTCTATGGCTTCTTTGGTTTCGGCATCTATAATTCTAACACCGGTAGCTTTACCTTGGCGGTCGTCGTAAATAATAGATTGCACTACGGCCTGAGGGCGCAAGGTTAAATAGCCGGTTTTGGCGGCCCAGGGCAAGGTAGAAGCATTGCTGCTAAAATAACCACCGTACGGACAACCGCGTTGGCACAAAACCCGGTTCTGGCATTTACCCCGTCCTTGCTGGTGATGAATGGCTTGCGGTTCGGTGAGGTGCGCACACCGCGAAATAATTACGTGCCGGTCTGCGTACTGCGATTTAACCTGCTCTCTAAAATATTTTTCTACGCAGTTTAACTCCATCGGGGGTAAAAAATCGCCGTCCGGGAGTTCCGGCAGGCCGTCTTTATTACCCGAAATACCGGCAAATTTCTCAACATAACTATACCAGGGGGCCACATCTTTATACCGGATAGGCCAGTCTACGGCAAAGCCGTCGCGGGCCGGGCCTTCAAAATCAAAATCGCTCCAGCGCTGCGTATGCCGGGCCCACAGCAAAGACTTGCCACCTACCTGGTAACCCCTGATCCAATCGAAGGGCTTGTCCTGCACGTAAGGATGTTCCTGGTCTTTTACAAAAAAGTGCATGGCGTCTTCGCGGAAAGCATAACACCGGCTAATAATGGGATTGGCCTGGGTAATTTCCAGCGGCACCTGCCCGCGGTGCTGAAACTCCCACGGGTTTTTAAAGGTGGTGGGGTAATCGGTTATATGTTTCACGTCGCGGCCCCGTTCCAAAACCAAGGTTTTTAAACCTTTGCCGGTAAGCTCTTTGGCAGCCCAGCCGCCGCTAATACCCGAACCAATAACAATGGCATCGTAAGTGCGGTTTTTTATGCTGTCGGTATTTAAATTTGCCATGTTAGTTGCTCTGGATTTATTTTTTAGCGGATACCGGAACCGGGAAACAGCCGTTGTAACGGGCTGGCACCAATTCGTATTTATAAACATCGCGCATCACGTATTCGGAGTTCAAGTAACCTTGAATGGTCATGCTTTTGAGAAAAGGAAAAAAAGGCTCTTTTGCGGGCGGTAATAGTTTAGCGGCTTCTTCGCAATCTTTTAATACGGCAAGGCACTGAGCCGGCGTACACGCTACAAACGATTGGTTGTAATTATCTTTTACCTTTTTGTCCAGTTCGGCCAGGCCGGTTAAAAAGCGGGTTTGCGCCGATTTATCGTAACAATCGGCCAGCATGGTCAGGATAAAAAGATGTACGCCCAAATCTTTAGCTCCCGGCGTATCAGTAGCCGGGATAATGGTTTCCACTATTTCGGCCAACAAAGATTCCTGATCCGGAGAAACAAACCCGTTTTGTTTTTCCGGAATGGTATCTAAATTCCAGTTATTGGCCCAGGCTGGTAAATAAATGGTACCGCCCACCGTTAAAACCAGGCTTTTTAAAGCCGCGCGTCTTTTCATACTTGTAGATTAAAGTACTTTTTAAGGTTTTAAAGTTCCTTCACTTGTTAAAAGAAGATATTGGAAAAAGAAATCTCCAATAAAGAAGTAAAAGAAGCTATCTCCTCAAAGAGAAAAGTAAGAGTTTAGCCGGAAGGAAAGAACGATTTGGTTAAAAGATCTAATCCACGGGCAAACTTCCTGCTTATCTTTACATCTCTGCTGATAATTCTGATGAAATTACTTTATAAAATCTGATGAATTTACAACATAATTTTTACCTAAACCGCTTTTAAAGCCGGATTTTGTTTCTGCTTGGTTTGATAAACCTTAAGGAGCGTGAAGATAAGAAGCAAAAGTGCTACCAACAGTCCTGCCGTATAGGCAATAGTAACCGGAAGGCCAAACCCTTCGGGAGCCACCAGGATATATGCTGTTGCCACTGCCGTCATAAAGACTGCCGGTACCAAAGAAACCCAGAATAACTTTTTCTCCTGAATAAGATAAGCCGTTACCATCCACAGTACAATGGTGGCCAATGTCTGGTTGGTCCAGGCAAAATACCGCCAAACTACGCCAAAATCAACAAAAGTTAAGGCTAAACCAGCAGCAAATAAAGGAATGCAAATTAAAAACCGGTTTCGAAAGGAAGTTTGGTTTAATTTTAAAAAATCAGCTACAATTAAACGGGCACTGCGGAAAGCGGTATCGCCGGAAGTAATTGGAGCCGCCACTACGCCCAATACCGCCAAAACGCCCCCTACTTTTCCCAGCAGGGAATTGGATATTTCGTTTACTATGTAAGCCGCATTGCCGCTTTGCTGGGTCATTACTTCATTTAATTCTTTTACCCCGCCAAAAAAACTCATACTAATGGCCGCCCAAATTAAAGCCAGTACGCCTTCGGTTACCATAGCCCCGTAAAAAATAACCCGGCCTTGCTTTTCGTTGGTCATGCAGCGGGCCATCATGGGCGACTGCGAAGCGTGGAAACCCGAAATTGCTCCGCAGGCAATGGTTACGAAAACCATCGGGAAAAGTGGGAACTGGGCCGGGTTAACGTGCAGGTTGCTGAGGTTAGCCATATTTACTTCCGGAATGGGCAGGCCATCTTTTACCATCACTACCGTAATACCTAAAGCCATAAACAGCAAAGCAAAGCCAAATAAAGGGTATATTTTCCCGATTAATTTATCTATAGGCAGAATGGTAGACAGCACGTAATAAATAAAAATAATACCTACCCACATCCTCACACCGCCAAAACCGGTCATGCCCTCCAGAATTTTAGCCGGGCCCATAATAAATACGGCGCCTACCATTATCATGAGCAGCAGGGTAAAAAAGCGCATAAACTGTTTCATGAAGTTGCCTAAATAATAACCGGTAAGTTCGGTAATACTTTCGCCCTGATGCCGCAACGACAGCATGCCCGAAAAGTAATCGTGCACGCCTCCGGCAAAAACAGAACCCAGTACAATCCAGACGAAAGCCACCGGCCCCCACATGGCGCCGGCCACTGCTCCGAAGATAGGCCCCAAACCGGCAATGTTCAGAAATTGAATCAGAAAAATTTTCCAGGCCGGCAGGGGCACAAAATCCACGCCATCGGTCATGGTAAGGGCCGGCGTTGGGCGTTCCGGTTTAATCCCGAATATCCGTTCTACAAACTTGGCATACAGGATATACCCGACTATTAATGCTATAATGGAGAGACAGAAGGAAATCATAGGAGCTGCTGCGGATGATTAAAATAAATTCATCTAAAATAAAAATTTTTAAATTTACTACAGGTTTAAAACGCGTTTATTTATAATTCATTTTTAGGCTGAGCCAAGATTTGGTTGTCCTGCAGTAGTTGTGCTTTCAGTTGTTCATAATTTACGTCTTGCACCGCCACGCTTTTATCAATAGCCTGCGCGGCCGCCGTTGCCGCACTTTGTCCTAGAATCATAAACACAGGTTCCATCCGGATGGAGCCGTAAGCAATATGAGAGCTGGAAAGGCAAACCGGCACTAGTAAATTCTGGCATTCGGCTTTCTTAGGAATAATGGTCCCGAAAGGATCTAACCAATAGGCAGCCGATTAGATGACGAATTGGGGCGCAACTATCTTTCCTGCTTCTTTTTTATGGTCTGCGTCGCATCCATTATTAAAAATTATAGAAAAGCTACTTAAAACAACAGCCTAATTGTATTTTCCTATTTTTTTAACCTTGAGAAATCAAGTAACCAAGTTTATGTTTTTTCTTGCATGCTAAAATTCAAAATGATAGGTTCAACTCTGGTGCCGGCTAAGTGCTTTGTTTAGAAAGGTAAAAACAATATCCGGCATTAATTTTTGAAAATATATAAGAATGCAGTATTATTAAAGTTAGAATTAATTATCCACCACCATCATCTTATGTTATTCAGCAAAAATACCTCTAAACTATGGCTGAGTGTGCTTTGTCTTTTCGGGGCTTCCTCTGGTTTATATTCTTGCCTGAATACCAGGCAAACCGCTAAACAAACTGCTGCTGCTGTTAATAAACCGCGCGTGTTGGTTTTCTCTAAAACCGCGGGCTGGAAACATACTTCCATTCCGTTTGCCAATGCCACTATTCAGAAGTTTGGTCAAGAGCATAACTTCTTGGTAGATACTACCAAAAATGCTGCTTATTTCACCGACGATAGTTTGCGTCATTACCAGGCAGTGGTATTTAACAGTACTACGGGTAATGTACTAACCCAGGAGCAGCAAGCCGCTTTTGAACGTTATATCCAGGCGGGTGGCGGTTATATGGGTATTCACTCAGCGGCCGATACCGAATACGAGTGGCCCTGGTACAACAAACTAATGGGCGCCCATTTCTCCAGCCATCCGCTGCAACCCGGCGAACGCAAAGCAACCGTAGAAGTGTTAGATAAAAACCACCCGGCCACGGCGGGCCTACCCGATGCCTGGCCGCGTACCGATGAATGGTATAACTACAAATCTTTCTATCCTGATTTAAAAGTGCTGGCTAACCTGGATGAAAATTCTTACGAAGGCGGCACCAATGGCGCGAACCATCCTATTATCTGGTACCATGAGTTTGACGGCGGACGTGCCTTTTATACCGGTGGCGGCCATACCCCGGAAAGTTACAGTGATCCTTTATTCCTGGGACATTTATGGGGCGGGCTGCAATACGCCATGGGCAATGGCAAACCTCTGGACTACAGCAAAGCTTATGCGATAGCCGTGCCGGAAGAAAATAGGTTTGTAAAAACCGTATTAATCAATGATTTGTCGGTGCCTATGGAATTAGCAGTAGCCGGTGATGGTCGCGTGTTTTTTACTGAGTTCGGCGGTAATCTGTCGGTATACAATACCCAAACGAAAGAGCATAAACTGGTACATAAATTTGATGTTATTAATAAAGGCGGCACCGGTTTAATCGGCGTCACCTTAGATCCGAATTTTGCCAAGAATAACTTTATTTATGTGTACTACACGCCGCCAAAGGCCGAAGAACCTTATTTATTCCATCTTTCCCGCTTTACTGTAAAAGCCGATAATACCCTGGATGTTGCTTCGGAAAAAATGTTATTGCAAGTGCCGGTGCAGGAAAATAGTGGTTCCCACCACGGCGGTTCTTTAGCCTGGGACAAAGAAGGTAATTTGTATCTATCTACCGGCGATAGTACTACGCCTTTTCCTTCGCTGGGGTATTCCCCAATAGACGAGCGCCCGGGAGCCGAATATTACAGCCAGGATGCCCAGCGGGGTTCTGCCAATACCAACGATTTTAAAGGTAAAATTTTGCGTATTCATCCGGAGCCCGATGGCACATATACCATTCCGGAAGGCAACTTATTCCCGAAAGGCACGGATAAAACCCGCCCGGAAATTTACACCATGGGCCACCGCAACCCGTATCGTATTGCCGTAAACCCCAAAACATCGGTATTATACTGGGGCGAAATCGGGCCAGATGCCGGCGTTGACAGTACCAGGGGGCCAAAAGGTTACGATGAGTTTAACCAGGCTAAGAAACCTGGTAATTATGGCTGGCCTTATTTTATCGGTAATAACTATGCGTATGCCGAGTGGGATTTTGCTACCAAAAAAGCCGGTTCCCTATACGACCCCAAAGCCCCGGTAAATAATTCTCCCAATAATACCGGCTTAAAAAATCTGCCGCCGGCTGTACCGGCCATGATCTGGTATCCTTACGATGCTTCCCCGGAGTTTCCGGAATTAGGGCAGGGCGGACGCAGTGCCATGGCCGGACAGTTCTATACCTATAATCCTGCTTCTACCTCCAAAACTAAATTCCCGGCTTATTACGACGGTACTTTGTTTGTAATGGAATGGATGCGGAACTGGATAATGGCAATTCGGTTTGATAAAGACGAAAATTTTTTGCGGGCCGAGCCTTTTATGACACTTAACGGGGACTTTCGTCGTCCGATTGATCTGGCATTTGGCGAAGACGGCGTGATGTACATGCTGGAGTATGGCTCGGTATATGGCGCCGACAATGAAGATGCCCGCCTGGTAAAAATCGAATACAATACCGCTAATCGCGCTCCTCTTGCTAAAGCTTTTGCTACTGATTCGGTGGCGATTGCCCAGGCCGGAGCCCGTTCGTATTTAACCTCTGATCCCCGGATGGGACCTGAATTGTCCGAAATAGCTGGTAAGGCACCCTTGCGGGTAAAGTTTGCCAGCCGCGGTACCCGCGACCTGGACGATAACGACCGCTTAACCTACCAGTGGTTATTCGACGGCAAAACTGTTGGCGCAAATACGCCTAATCCAACTTATACCTATACCCAACCCGGCGTTTATCCGGCTATTTTAAAAGCAACCGATCAGTCCGGACTTACCGCTACTGATACAGTAATGGTACGGGTAGGTAATGCCCAGCCCCAGGTTACTGTTGTTACGCCGGATAATAAATCTTTTTACTGGGAAAATAAACCATTTCGGTATAGCGTGCAGGTAAAAGATGCCGAAGATAAAACATTAGATCCGAAGAAAGTAAAACTCTATTATAATTATAACCCGCAACCCAGCACCTTAAACAAAGAACCCGTTATGGGGCATCAGGTTGTTTCGGCGTTGGAAACCAGTTCGCTAGGCCAAACCTTAGTAGCCAGCAGTGATTGCAAAGCCTGCCATACCGTAGACAAAGTTTCGGTAGGGCCGGCTTTTATAGCGGTGGCGCAGCGGTACAAAGGCCAGAGCGGAGCCGTAGACCGGTTAGCGAAAAAGATTATTACGGGTGGCGGCGGCAACTGGAGTAAAGACCACGTTATGAGTGCGCACCCGCAAATTCCGCCAAAAGACGCCGAGGAAATGGTAAAATATATTTTCTCTCTTACCGATGCCAAAAAAAAACAAACTACTTTGCCGGCCCAGGGTAGCATTAAATTAAAAGAACACCAGGCCGATGAGCCCCGGGGCCAATATACTTTACTGGCTTCTTACACCGATAAAGGCGGCCAAGGCGTAGGTCCTCTCACCAGTACCGAGATAATAACCCTGCGTAATGCCAAAGTAAGAACCATTGATGCGGATGCGCATACCGGATTCCGGCGTTTTGGCAACGACCTGACGACCGGCGATCATAAATCATTTATTCTGTTGAAGGATGTTGATTTAACTAATATTAAAGGCTTAACCTACGAATATTCGGCGCCGGATAAAGACGGGGAGATTGAGTTGCGGATTGGTTCTTACGCCGGGCCGGTCATTAGCAGAACGCCCTTTAAAGCCAATGGCGGCGGCAAAGGCCCTAAACAGGTGAAAGGAATATTAACCAAACCCGTTAACGGCAAATACGATCTTTATTTTATAATCGTGAAAAAAGAAAAACCAAACAATAATCTAGCTTCTTTAAAAACCATCCAATTTGATCAATAAAAAAAGCGTTATAATAATGATGAAACAACCGCATATAATTTAATTATGACTTATTGTTTAATAAACATTAAGTATTTTATTAAATTTAACGGCTCAAATATTTTTTAGCAATTAATAAGACCTAATGAAAATAAAAGCTTATTTCAAGTTACTTCTTTTATCCGTTTTTCTTTTTTTACCCAAAGGCCCAAGTATTGCCCAAAATCCAGCCGACGTCTTTGCCTTAACGCCCTTGCCGCTAACCGATGCGAGCGCATTTAAGTCGCTGCCTGATAATTGGAAGCTGGTAAGTGATGTTACGTTCGATCCGCTGAAAAACGGTAAGGCCAAAACTACTGCCGGAACCGGCGTGCTGGTGAATACGCCGGGCAAAAACAATAACGGCCATTTGTTCACCACCATGGAGCACGGCGATATAGAACTGGAACTGGATTTTATGATGGCTAAAGGTTCAAATGCCGGGGTTTACCTGCAAGGCCGTTACGAAATCCAAATGTTTGATTCCTGGGGCGAGACAGATCCTAAATTTTCGGATGCTGGCGCTATTTATCAGCGCTGGGACGAAAAGCGGGGCGCCGGCCGCGAAGGTTACGAAGGCCATCCGCCCCTGGTAAACGTAAGCAAAGCGCCCGGATTGTGGCAACATTACCGGATTGTATTCCGGGCGCCACGGTTTAATGCGCAGGGGCAGAAAACCGAAAATGCCCGTTTTGTAGAAGTATACCAGAACGGGGTGCTGGTGCAAAAAAACATAGAAGTAACCGGCCCCACCCGCGCGGCTGCCTTTGAAGACGAAAAACCATTAGGCCCGCTCATGTTTCAGGGCGACCACGGAGCAGTTGCCATTCGCAATATTAAATACAAAGCTTACGGCATCGAATTGGTTACCTTATCGGATATGAAATTAACTTCATACGAAAATATTAAAAGCTTAACCGATTTTACCACCAAAGCACCCAAAGCCGAAATGGACATTGACGTGCTGGAACACCTGGCCCCGGCCAGCCGCGATAATTTTGCCGGCCAGATTACCGGCACCATCCAGATACCTACCACCGGTGAATATTTCTTTAACTTAAACCTGGCCTGGATTCCGATGGATACCAACCCCAACTATATTAACGGCGCGGGTGAATTAACCATCGGGGATAAAAAAGTTTTGACCGTTACCGGCAAAACCGGGGTGGCATCCGGTACGGTTAATCTGCCGGCCGGTAAACACGCTTTTACCTTAAATTATTTCAAAAGTTCGGCTTACTGGTATGCCCGCAGCAATGATATTACACTATCGGTAGGCGGCCCTGGTATTGCTTATACCGCTTTAAACCAACCTTTACGCGCCGCCGACCCGGTGGGCGCTATTACGGTAAGCGTGGCGCAAGAGCCGGTAATGCAACGCGGATTTTTGGAACACCAGGGTAAGAAAAAAACGCACGTTATTTCGGTGGGCGAGCCCGGTAATGCCAACTATGCCGTGGATTTGAGCCGCGGCGAATTTCTGCAGATCTGGCGGGGCAATTTTCTGGAAACCACCCCGATGTGGCACGGTCGCGGCGAAACCCAGTTAGAGGTGCCAATGGGCAGTGTTATCCAGTTTTCGGCTAAACCATCGCTTACTTTTTTATCCGATCAGAACGCGGCCTGGCCCGATTCCAATGCTACTTATACCAACTTAGGCTACGATGTAACGCCGGCTGGTCGTCCGGTTTTTAAATATGCTTTAGGCGGAGCCAGCGTACGCGAAACCTTAGAAACCGAAGATAATGGCCGGAAATTAACGCATTCGTTTGTGGTAATGCCGGGCCAGGAAAAGAACCAGATATGGTGCCGCGTGGCCGAAGGTACTAATATCACGAAAATGCCTAATGGTTTGTACGCCATCAATAACAAAGAATATTTTATTCAATTAACAGGAAAAGAGAAACCGGTTATCCGGACTACCGCCCAAAACACGCAGGAAATGTTGTTGCCGGTAAAAGCAAAAGATAACGTAGGAACCGTGAAGTACGCAATTATCTGGTAAGTTTTCTCATTTCGGAATTCAAGCACATGAAAATTTCAAAAAAAATAAATTATATAGCCAAAGCTACTTTAGTAGCAGCGGGCCTTTTATTTGCCGATAATACTTCGGTTTGGGCCCAAACCAAAATAAACCCCGCTACGGGCAGTAAACAACCAGCGCCGGCGCCCAAAGGATTGGCTAAAATAGAAGCGGCTCCCGCCAAAGAAGACGATTTTTATAAGATGATTACCTTACCAGTACCGGAAGATATTATCCTGGAAGTAGGTGGTATGGTGACTTTACCTGATGGCAGCTTAGCTATTTGTACCCGGCGCGGCGAAGTCTGGCTGGTATCAAACCCCACTATTACGGGCGAAGAACGGCCCACCTACCGGCGTTTTGCTTATGGCTTGCACGAGCCACTGGGTTTGGCTTACAAAGACGGAGATATTTATGTAACCCAACGGAGCGAAGTTACCCGCTTGCGCGATGCCAACGGCGATGGTAAAGCTGATTCTTACGATAAAGTTTATTCCTGGCCTTTATCCGGTAACTACCACGAATATTCTTACGGACCGACTTTTTTGCCGAACGGCAATATGCTGGTAACGCTTAACTTAGGTTGGAGCAACAGCTTAGGCCACGGCGTTAGCTTAGTGCCCTGGCGCGGCTGGGCTTTGGAAATTACCCCCGACGGACAAATGACACCGTATGCCGCGGGGCTGCGCTCCCCGGCGGGTTACGGCTTTAATGCCGCCGGGGACTTCTTTTACACCGAAAACCAGGGCGACTGGGTAGGTTCCGGCCGGATTTCGCACATAGAAAAAGGCGATTTTTTAGGTAACGCCGAAAGCTTAAACTGGAGTGGTTTACCGGGTTCACCTTTAAAAATAAAGCCGCAGGACGTACCCAATACCGGCGAACCATTATACGATGTGGCCCAGAAATTTAAGGAGCTAAAACCACCGGCTGTCTGGCTGCCCCACGGTATTCTGGGTATATCCACTTCGGCTTTCCTGAGCGATAATACCAATGGTAAATTTGGTCCGTTTGGAGATCAGGTATTTGTCGGCGACCAGGGCCAGAGCAAAATTATGCGGGTAGATTTTGAGAAAGTAAAAGGCGAGTACCAGGGCGTGGTATTTCCGTTCCGCGAAGGCTTTTCTTCGGGCATTATCCGGCAGGTATGGGGCAACGATGGCTCTATGTTTGTGGGCATGACCAGCCGGGGCTGGTCTTCTACCGGGAAAGAATTATTTAGCTTGCAGCGCCTGGTCTGGACCGGTAAAACGCCCTTCGAAATGAAAACCGTGCGCGCCATGCCCGATGGTTTTGAAATAGAATTTACCAAGCCGGTAGATAAAGCTTCGGCCGGTAACCCGGACTCGTATAAAGTAACCGGCTTTAATTATAAATATCATTCAACTTACGGTAGCCCGGTTATCAATAATAAAGTAAATCCTATCCGGGGTATTGTGGTGTCGGAAGACGGCCGGAAAGCCCGTTTGGTTGTAGACGATTTGCGGTTGGGCTATATTCATGAAATTACGACCGAAGGCGTAAAAGGTACCGATGGCGCTGCTTTGCTGCACCCCGTAGCGTATTATACCCTGAATAATATTCCGGGTGGGGCTAAATTAAACATTGCCCAAGCCGTGCCAAAACATGATCACGCCGCCATGATGGCCGCTGCCCAACCAAAAGGCACAAAGGCTACTGCCACTACCAAAACTGCTCCGGCCAAAACGGCGGTCGCCGTAAAAGGAGCCGGCAACAAATTGCCCAAACGCCTGACCGAAATGCCGGCGGCCTGGAGCGGAGATGCCGATTATACCATTAATATGGGTACCAAACCCGGCTTAAAATTCGAACCAGCGCAGTTTCAGGTAAGAGCGGGCAGCAAAGTAAAAGTAGTATTTAATAACGACGACGATATGCTGCACAACTTTGTAGTAGTATTACCGGGCACCGCTATTGAAGTAGGTACTTTGGCCATGAAATTAGGCCTGGAAGGGCAGCAGAAAGATTATATTCCGAACACCGATAAACTGCTTTATCATACCAAATTAATGCAGCCCAATACCACTGAAACCATTTACTTTATTGCGCCCGAAAAACCCGGTAATTACACTTACGAGTGTTCGGTACCCGGCCACTTTTACGTAATGCAGGGCACCATGAAAGTAACCAAATAATATTTGCTTGATTATAATTTAAATAACGGCAATATCATTTTGCTTTAATTAAGGCCATACAGGGCAGGATAGAAATTCTTCTATCCTGCCTTTTTTATTGGTACAATGTATTAAAAGATAATATTTTTATAAATACAAGATAAAGCATATATTGATACCCGAAAAGTATATCGGTTCTGCTGAATAAACAGAACCCATTAAGCTTTCGACTTGGTTTTTAATCACCTTATATAAATACTGTAAAGAGAGTTAAACCGGCATGAAAATTTCCCGCTGGCTGTTACTGGCCTTGTTTTTATTTTTTGCGGCGTCCGGCTGGGCAGCTTCCGTAGATACGCTACAAATTGAGAGTGCGGCCATGGGCAAAACCTGGCGAGCCGGCGTAGTAATACCGCAAACTTATAAGAAAAGCAAAACACCTTTTCCGGTATTGTACCTCTTACACGGCTACAGCGGTAATTTTCGCGATTGGCTGACCAAAACTACGGATAAACAACTGCTGGGTAAACTAGCCGATCAGTATAATATAATTATTGTTACGCCGGACGGCGGTTTTTCCGGCTGGTACCTGGATAGCCCGATAAACAAAGAAAATCAGTTTGAAACTTTTGTTTCGCGGGAGTTAATAGATAAAGTAGATCATACTTACCGAACAATCCGGAAACGCGAGGGACGGGTTATTTCGGGTTTGAGCATGGGCGGTCACGGGGCTTTATACCTGGCTACGCGCCACCCGGATATTTATTGCGCCGCCGGCAGTATGAGCGGAGCCCTCGATTTAACCACTATCAGTTGGAAAGAATTAGATCAGTATTTTGCTAGTATTATTGGTCCGCGTACGGCTATTCCCGATTTGTACCAAGAAAATTCTGTGGTGTACATGACCGATAAGATGAAACAAAACAACCTGCCCTTGATTATTGATTGCGGCGTAGATGACTTCCTGATCGAGAGCAACCGGGAACTGCACCGGCGACTGGTTTACAGCAAGGTTCCCCACGATTATACCGAGCGCCCCGGCGCTCACACCTGGCCGTATTGGAGCGATGCTTTACCGTTTCACCTGCTTTTCTTCCAGAAAGTATGGCAGCAAAACGGTTCTTTACCGCTACTTACCACCAATAAAAAATAAAAACACCGCAAAACACCCGATTATGTTTTCTCAAGGCCTGCGAACTGTTATTTACAAAGTGCCGGATTTAGTTAAAGCAAAAGCCTGGTATAGTGTAGCATTTAATGTTTTACCGTATTTTGATGAATCTTTTTATGTTGGATTCAATATCGGTGGCTACGAACTAGGTCTGGACCCCGATGCGACTAATGTAAAAACAGGCAGTAACGTAATAACTTACTGGGGCGTTGCGTACGCCGATGCCGCTTTTAAGAGTTTGATTGAAAAAGGAGCGCAGGAACACGAGGCCGTACACGAAGTAGGAGAGGGTATATTAGTAGGTTCTGTATACGATCCGTTCGGCAACATTATCGGCATTATCGAAAATCCTTTTTTTCGGGCAACAACTTGATACTGGATTTATCGAACAGGATTACAGGTTTTTTTATCATAATGATAATAATTGTTCAGGCACTGCACACCGTAAATAATAACAGTACTTCTATATTTAATGTAAATGAAAACAAGATTCTTTTCGCTGGCTTTATGCTGTAGCGTGGCCCTGCTGGCCGTAATGGCCTTTACGAAACCTAAAAAACCAATGCGGGTAGTTTTTCTGGGCGATTCTATTACCCAGGCCGGCGCCCAGCCCGGCGGTTATATTTCCTTGCTGCGCGATGCCTTGGGATCGGCTAACTTGGCCGGTGATTTTGAATTGATTGGCGCGGGTATTAGCGGCAATAAAGTGCCCGATTTGCAAAAGCGACTGGAAACAGATGTGCTGGCTAAAAAGCCGGATTTGGTATTTATTTATATCGGCATCAACGATGTCTGGCACTGGACGCACCCGTGCTGCAAAGACAAACAAGGCGGCACCACCAAGGAAAATTTCGAAGCCGGCCTGAAAGATATTATCTCCCGGATTAAAAAACAGGGCGCGAAAGTAATTCTGTGTACGCCCACCGTAATTGGCGAAAAAGCAAATGGTGCCAATCCCCAGGATAAAATGCTGGACGAGTACGCCGCTATTAGCCGCCAGGTAGCCCGGGAGCAGAATTTGGTACTGTGCGATTTGCGCGAGGCTTTTACCAGTTATTTAAATGTTCAGAATAAAGAAGATATAAGCAAGGGTATTTTAACTTCCGATGAAGTACATTTAAATGCTGCCGGCAACGCTTTCCTGGCTCTGCAAATGATGCCGTATTTGGTGAAGAAGTAAAGTTTTAAATGGCTAAATAAATAGAACAGAAATTTATACTTACCACCAAAAAGCAGCCTGCAAAGGCTGCTTTTTTAATTACGAGTGTGGTCTGCGTGTTAAGCTACTATCAGCATTTCTTCTTTGGTGCGCGAGAGATGGTACACAATCTTTTTGTAAAGTTCATTGGGGTTAAAAGGCTTGCTGATGTAATCGTTCATGCCAACTTCAAAGGCTTTGTCTTTTATATCCAGCATAGCCGAGGCGGTTAAGGCAATAATGGGTAGCTTCCGGTATCGTTCTTCCGGTAATTTCCTGATTTCGGAGGTAGCCAGATAACCGTCCATTTCGGGCATTTGCAGGTCCATTAACACCATGTCGTACGGATGTTGTTGTACCATTTGTACAGCGGATAAGCCATTATCCGCTACGTCTACTTCTACGTCCCACTGCTGCAGGAACTGCCGGGCCACTACCACATTTATCCCGTAATCTTCGGCCAGGAGAATGCGAGTACCTTTCAGACTTTTATTTTCCAGTGCGCTGGTTTCCTGTCGGTTGTATTTAGGCAATTTACCCGAACTGTTTTTAAGGGTTAGGTCGAAGAAGAATTTTGATCCTTTATCGGGCGTGCTTTCTACCTGAATCTGGCTGCCCTGCAGTTCCAGTAAGCGTTTGGTAATAGCCAAACCTAAACCGGTGCCGCCGTATTTACGGGTAGTATTGGAACTGGCCTGCGTAAAACTTTCGAAAATTTTACTTATTTTTTCTGACGGAATACCAATGCCGGTATCGTTTACCGAAAAATGGATGGTAGTGGTGGTGGCAGTTTGGTCGGCGATGGTGGCTTCTAAGGTTATTTTGCCCCGGGGTGTAAATTTTACCGCATTGCTTACCAAGTTGGTTAATATCTGGGCCAATCGTACCGGGTCGCCCGAAATAAAATCCGGCAGTTCATCATCCAGCATTAGTTTCATGCTAATACCTTTATCTTCGGCCTGGGGAGCCAGGGCATGCCGGATGTTGCGGATCAAATCAATCAAACTAAAATCTACTTCTTCAAATTCAATTTTACCGGCTTCAATTTTAGAGAAGTCCAGGATATCGTTAATGAGTACCAGTAAGTTTTCGGCCGAAAATTTCAGGGTTTTCAGGTTGCCTAACTGATCGGGGCGTGGGTTGTTTTGCAGCAGCAAATGGGTAAACCCAATTACGGCATTCATCGGCGTCCGGATCTCGTGGCTCATGGTAGAGAGAAACTGCGATTTGGCAATAGCCGCCTGCTCGGCTTGTTCTTTGGCCAGAATAAGTTCCTGCTGGGCTAATTTGCGCTTCGTAATATCTTCTGTAAACAAAATAATACCACCTACTTCATTTTCTTTCTCGTACCAGGGCCAAACTTCCCAACGAATCCATTCTTCCTGCCCATCGGGCCGGATAAAAAGATCTTCGTCTTGTTTTAAGATTTCACCCGCCAAACCCCGTTGGTGAGCCACAAGCATTTTCTCCGGAATGGCCGGATGTAACTCGTAATGGTTGCGGCCCACTAAGCTTTCGTTCTGTAAGTTATTTACATCCAGCCAGATTTTACTCGTGGCAATATAGCGCATGTCTTTATCCAGCATGGCCAGGGCTACCGGCGAAAACTCAATAAAAGTTTTAAGCTGCTGCTGGCGGACCAGTAAGGTTTTCTCGGAGTTTTTTTGTTCGGTAATATCCAGAATAGAGCCATATAGCTTGCTGGTGCGGCCCTTGTCGCCGAGTACGGCTTTGGAAATAACCTGAATGTATTTGGGTGATTGATTAGCCGGTAAGATCCGCAATATATAATTTACGGGCTGACAACTTTTCAGGGCTTTTCTAAAACATTCCTGGTGCAGGTCTAAATCTTCGGGGTGAATACACGCTAAAATATGCGCATCCGTAAGAATATAGCCGATTGGGTTCAGGCCAAAAATCCGGTAAGCCTCCGCCGAAAACGACAGCTGCCCGGTAACTAAATCTTTTTCCCAACTGCCGCTATGCGTTAGTTCCTGCGTTTCCATTAGCCTGGATTCACTCAGCCGGATTAACGCCTCGGCTTTCTTGCGGTGCGTAAGGTCGTGCCACACGGTTAAAATAGTGGGCCGGTTATTTACCACAACCGGGTTAGACGTTACCTCTACTGCAAGTTCGGTGCCATCGCTGCGTTTCAGCAGCCATTCAAACTGATAATAGCCTTGGGTTTCTACCAGCTCGTCAATCTCGCTGCTGTAGCTGTCTGATTTCCGGCCTTCCGGTTGGTATTCCGGAGAAAAATACGATAGCTGCTTACCCAGGATTTCGACTTTGGTTTTATAACCCAGCATTTTTAAGGTGGCGGCGTTACAGTCAATTATCCCGTCGTTTTTGTCGTACAGCAGGTGCGCATCCGTAGAGTGTTCAAAAACTACCTGCAGTTTTTCGTCGGCTTGTTTTTGCTCGGTTATATCCTGCAGCACCCCGTAGAGCCGGACCGGAGTATTTTTTTTATATTCTAAGCGGCCTATAAACCGGATCCATAAAAGGGTACCGGCCGGTGAGGCAAAAGGTACTTCCAGGTCCAGGGGGGCGCCGGTCTGAATGGTTCTTTCTAATGCGCCCGAAAGCGTAGCCTGCGCATGGGCCGGGTAGAGCGCTACTATTTCGGATAAAGTAAGCGGTGTGTAAGGCTTTAAATGATGAATGCGGTAAACTTCTTTGGTCCAGATAGCTTTCTGGGTTGCCAAATCTACTTCCCAACCACCTACTTTGGCTAAGCGGCTGGTTTCTTTTAATAATTCTTCGTTCAGGCGCAGTTTGCACTCCAGTTCTTTCTGGTCGGTAACATCCATCGTAATCCCGTTCCAGAGAATCGTGCCGTCGCTCAGGCGATGCGGCTTGCCGTTTCCACGCAGCCATTTGGTTTTTCCGGAGGGCGTTATAATCCGGCTTTCTATAATCCAGGGTTGTAGCGTTTGCGCCGATTGGGTTAAGCTTTGCCAGTATACTTCCAGGTCATCCGGGTGATTTAACTTCAAAACTATCTCTGCATCCTGCATAATTACTTCCGGATCTAATTCGTAAATGGAGTAAGCACCAGCACTCATATACAGAAAGCCTTTGTTGCCATCCGGAGACAGGGCAAACTGGTAGATTAGGCCTGGCAAACCATCAAGATCCGATAATACGTTTTGAATATCCTTTAGGGGTTCCATTACAGAAGAGGAGTATAAATATTCCTATAGAATTTTGTTTAAGATGTCTGGTTGTATATTTATAAAATTAAATAAAATCTTGTTAATGAACTAAGTGTAGTTGCAGTATTTGCTTTTATTTAAATTAAAACAATTATAACTAAATTAATTTGATTTATTTCTAAGCTATGCCTAATATTTTTGGATTAAATGGTAATGGCAAATTTGGTTCTGCTTTCAGTTGCGGATGCTTTCGGATGATTGGAACATGTAAAAAGCGGCCAAAACCAAATTTATAATGGCATTAAATTCATCTCAGATCAGCACATTTTGTACCTATATATCATCCGGCGGAAGACAGGAAAACCAGGTAGTGCTTGGTGTAAAAGTGCGTTTAACGGGCAGTCGACAACTATTATTTCTAAGATAATATTTTAAAATATCGGAATAAAAAATTACATTTAAACTCTTCTACCACAATTTTTAAACACGTTAAGTTATGAACGATTCTACTTCTCGTCGCTCAGCTATAAAAAAGTTGGCGGGGAGCGCTGCCCTTTTGAGTGTTGGAGTTTCTCTGACTAACCGCTTAGAAGCCGCCGAAGCCATTATCGATCCGCAGCTAAAAGGTAAGATCAACCATTCGGTATGCCGCTGGTGCTACGAAAAGATTCCTTTAGACGATCTTTGCAAAGCCGCTAAAGGCATAGGCCTGACTTCTATTGACCTGGTGGGACCGGAGGAGTGGCCTACGCTAAAGAAATACGGGTTAACCGCTGCTTTAACGCAGGGCGCCGGCCTGGGTATTGATAAAGGTTTCAACGATCCGCAGTACCACGACGCACTGGTAAAAAGCTATGAAGAAGTAATTCCCTTGGTAGCCAAAGCTGGCTTTAACCAGATTATTTGTTTTTCGGGTAACCGCCGGGGCATGGCCGATGAGAAAGGGATGGAGAATGCAGCATTGGGATTAAAGAAGCTCATGCCCACGGCAGAGAAATACAAGGTAACCATGGTCATGGAACTGCTCAACAGCAAAGTAAACCACCCGGATTACATGTGCGACCGTACGCACTGGGGAACAGCCTTAGCTGATAAGATTGGATCGGATAGATTTAAGCTGCTCTATGATATTTACCACATGCAGATTATGGAAGGTGACGTGATTGCTACTATCCGCAAGGATCAGAAGTATTTTTCGCATTACCACACCGGCGGTGTGCCGGGCCGCAACGAAATAGATGACACGCAGGAGTTGAATTACCCTGCTATTATGAAAGCTATTGTGGATACCGGTTTTAAAGGTTTTGTGGCCCAGGAGTTTATTCCCAAGCGCGAAGATAAACTAGCTTCTCTTAAGCAAGGCGTACAAATTTGCGACATCGCGTAGTTTATTGAAGTTAATATTGAAAAGCCCCGGTTACCACAGTAGCCGGGGCTTTTTAATATATTTCTAAAATTTTACCAGGCTTGTTTTACCTCGAAAGTATAAATCTTGCTACCCAGCAAGCCATTAGCCGCCATGCCCTGTACCACTACTACATATTTGCCGGCCTGATCGCCGGTGTAAAATTCCAGGTTTTGGGAGGAATTGCCCGGACTGCTAACCGACGGGTTCCAGTAAAGCAAGTTGCGGTAATCGGGTAAACGGATTTGCCGCAAGGCTGGGGTATCGTAGCGAGGCGCATAAAATTCGCGTTGTAACTGCAAACCTTCATAATCCTGCACCAAAGCGCGGGCATCTAAGGCAAAGCCGCCTAAATCGCCGCCGTAAGTGGTATAGCTAACTACGCCTTCGAATGTTTGGGGGCCCTGGAAATACCGGCGCGTTATTACATCCAATTTTTTTATTTTCAGCGGATCGAAAGCCATTATTTTATTCATACTAAAAATGGGTACACCATCCAGTAAAACCAGCGGATTGTGCGTAAAAAAGGCTTTATTCGTTTTATCGGCCACCAAAAAATGAAATCCGTCTTTCCGGATCCGGACCATTACACCAGGGACGTACTCGCGCATTACTTCTTCCATTACCTTAAACCGGGTATATTTATCTAGTAGATAACTTTCGTCGGGTTTACCGTAGAACGCCAGCGTATCCAGTGTGGGAAGCTGGTAAATATTCTGGTATTTAGCGTAGTAGCTGTTTTGTACCTGCATCTGGAGGTGCCGGAAAGCAATAGTCTGTTTCAGTTGTTCCGAAAGGAGTAAAGGCGCGGCCAACTGGTTGGCGTATTGCTCAGAAAAAGGATTGAATATCTCGATTTGATAAATGCTGTCCTGGGCGGTATTGGTTTGGGCTACTAATTCTTTGGGACCGTAAATATCTTTTACCTCAAACTGAAGCAAGCCGTTTTCTTTGGCCGTGGCGTTATAGAACCGGATGCTGCGGCTGGGAAAAGCCAGGTACGCAGTAATGCCGGGGGCTGGAGCGCCGGTTACTGCGTGGCTTACCCGGCCACGCACAAAATGGCCGTTTATTTCGGGCAGGAAAGTTAAGGGAACCGGTTTGTTCGATAAAATATCTTCCCAGCGGAACCGGCGCCAGCCGTGCGTCAGCATTAAGTTATCCGTAGCTTCGCGGACTTCAGCATCGTTACTGGTAAAATAATACGCTGGGTTTTCTACGGTACCGCGCAAATCAGAGCTCAGCCAGAAATAACTGTTAATATCTGCGGCGGCTTCGGCCGATAAAGAATCTAAGCGGTAAACAGCCAAAGACAAATTGGCGGGGACAGTTATTGCGGACGTGGATATAGCCAGCGTTACTTTATCGCGGGCTTCGTAAGCAGGTTTATCGGTTTGCGCGGCAATGTTTAACGTTTGCTGAGGTCGGATAAAATATAAACGTTCGCACACGGGTTGTTTAGCCGCGGTAAATACGGTAAAATGCGAAATACCAGCTGCTAAAGATTTTTTATCGATTAAAAACGTAGCCTGTCCGTCTGTAAGTGCGGCCGTTTGCAATACTGATATTAAACCGCGCGCGTGGCCCAGCAAAGATATATTTTCGGTGGCAACCGGGGTGGCGGCAGCAGCCCGTACGGTAATTTTAAGCTGATCCGGAGTGCTTTCTTCCAGGTGCATTACATAGCCGGCCGCAAAAATACGGGGCAGGGGGCGGGTAATGGTTTTATGATGCGGCAGTTTAAAAACAACGGCATACCCGGATTGAGCCGTGGGCGTAAAAGTAAAACTACCCAGGCCAAATTGTAAGGTTTTAAAAGTAGTAATAATTTTGCCCTGTTCATCTACCAGCGTACCTTCGGCGGCTACGCCCCGTCCGCTTTTATCGGTTACTTTAAAAGCTACTTTACTGCTTAGGTTTTGTACCAGGTTGCCGCCTTCCGGGAAAAAATCAATGGCAAAAGTTGTTGAATCTGGTTTTGGTTTTAAGCCGGCGTTCGTAGAGGTGTTTATAATGCTTACCTGCTTTTCGAAATAAAAATCAGGGCTAAAATTTTTCATGCGATTGGTATAGGCCCGCACCGTATAATGGCCGGAAGCTAATTCGGTGGGTAAATTAAAAGAGCCGTGTCCGGCACCCGCCAGTAAAGCTATTTTACCCTGCAAAACAGCTTGTTGCTCCTGGTTTAGCACTTCTACATAAGCAATCTTGCTCAGGTTTAAAGGCCGGTGCTGCAAGCCATCAACGTAGTAAATCTTAAACCACATGGTTTCGCCGCTTACATAGGCCGGGCGGTCTACGTGCAGAAACAGTTTTTCCGGCAGGGTTTCTTGCTGGTAATGCTCAAATTGCCGGATAACACCTCTAAGCGTGTCGGACTGACAGAATACCGGGGTATTGCCGAGCAGCCACACCAGGATAAAAGTCATGAGTACCCGCCATTTTACAGCAGTAAAGTAACAGGACGGTCGGTTATGGGAAACTAAAAGAAAATGATTCACAGGCGTTAATATTTTAGCGATTGTTTTACTCCCAGAAAGCAGGCCTTACATTGGTGCCTCTCACCCGGCAATCCACACAAGTTTTTGATGAATAAGTATAGCCTGCTATTCCAGGACCACTTTGACTGGTTATTTCGGATACCGGTAAATTACCACCCGCACCTAATTTTTCGCCTATATCTTTCGGGTTATTATCTACGGTATCGAGACGCATACAATTTTCGTAACCAGTTATAGTCTTCCAGTTTTCGGGCAGTTCTGTTTTACTTATAAATATTCTTTTTTCTTGCACAGAATAAGCGCCGATATACCCGATTACCGATTCGGCAGGATTGGTGATACACTGAATATTGCCGGTAAGCTGGGTAGGCAAGGGGTCGAATAAAGTGCCGATACTTTCGGTGTTCTTTTTTAAAGTTTCCCAGTACTGGTATTCTTCCGGAGTTTGGGCAAATTGTTTCACCAAAATGCTGTATTTACGACTAATTCTTGGTGAGCTGGCCGCTATGCGAATGATGGGTTGTTCCGCAACAATATTCTGGCTTAAGCGCAAGGTATTGCCCAGGATAATTTCGGTAGAGTATTCGGATTGCCAGCAATGGTAAATATCATCGTTGCGAACAAATACCTCACCATTATTATAATCCAGGTAAGTGGCATAAGCCGAGGTAAATTCCCAGGTTTCTTCGTATTGCCAACGATAATAGCGGGTTTGATCTTCGGTATTGTGGGTGTTGGCATAAATCTGGAGTTCGTCTTCTTTTGCTTTCCAGGTAACGGCATCAATGGCCGGCGTCAGACTCACCGCTACGTACGCCGAAGCATATTCCTGATTGCCGGTAAATATATGCATCCGGTATTTATTTTCGGGGTTTAGCCCGCTGGTATTGAGGATATAATTACCCTGGCCGGTTGCCACGAGCGAAGTACGCGAACCGCCTTCTTCTTCCAGGTACACCTGGGCGTTTTCTTCGGGCGTAGGTGCAGCCGTTTCCATCAGGTTTTGCGTCCGCAACAAGGTAATAGTAGTAGGGCCGTTGGTGTTTATAAAGCCGTTTACCACCAGTAAAGAATCGGGCGCATTTATTACTTCCGGTTCAAAGGGATCGACGCAACTGCTGAGCAGTGCTATAAAAAGCCAGCCGGTGTACCGCTGCCAAAATTTAAAACTGAAACGCATCTAAAATCTGAAATTATAAGTGATGGTAGGAATAGGCTGCCCGAAAATAGATAACTGGTATCCTTTAATCTGGCCTTCTTCCGATTTAAAATAAATAGAATAAGGGTTCCGGCGGCCGGTCAGGTTATAAATAGCCAGGGTCCAGGAACTATGGGCCAGCTTTCTTACTTTATGATTACCTTCTATGTTCATGGCAAAATCGGCTCGATAATAATCCGGTACCCGGTATTCGTTCCGGTCGGAGTAATATACCCGCATCGAGGTGCCATCGTAAAACTTGTAAAGCGGCAAAGTAATGGGCCGGCCGGTACTATAGGTAAAATTTAAAGAAGTACTAAAGCGGCGGCTAAACCGGTAATTACCAATTAAAGTAAAATCGTGGGGTTTATCGAAATTGCTGGGGTAATAATTGCCGCTGTTAATTTTATCCGAGGTAGTAACATCGTTTACCCGCACCAGCGAACGGGAATACGTATAACTCACCCAACCATTAATTTTGCCGGTTAGTTTTTTTACCATTACTTCTACACCGTAAGCTTTTCCTTCGGCATTTACCACGTCGGTTTCCAGGTGGTGGTTCAGAATAAGCGTGGCGCCGCTTTTATAATCTACAAAATCGTGCATGTTTTTGTGGTAAGCCTCCACCGAGGTTTCGATGGTATTGGCCCGGAAATTATGGTAATAACCAATAGCTACCTGATCGCCGACCTGCGGCCGGATATGCGAATCGCTCAGTTTCCAGATATCAGTCGGCGACATGGAGGCCGTATTGGAGAGCATGTGAATGTACTGCCGCATGCGGTTAAAGCTGACTTTAACCGAGGAGTTATCGGTTAAGCCGTACCGGGCCGATAACCGGTATTCCGGTCCCTGGTATTTGGCTACTGCCTGACCAGAACCGTAAGAAACAGTATCGATAATAGTGCTTAGCGATTTGGAAACACCCGGTGCGTATTGGAGTACGTCTTTAGGGCCTAAAGCCTGGTAGAAAGAATAGCGGAGCCCAACCATTACGGAAAACCGGGGACTAAGATTATATTGGTCCGAAGCGTAAACGGCACTTTCTACGCCTTTTTCCGGAGCTAATACATCCGGTGTTATGAGCGACTCTGCACCTACGGGCTGCAGGCTGCCGGCGGCAATGCGGTACAGCGTAGAACTAAGACCAAAATCGATGGTATGTTTAGCCGATGGATAATAATTAAAGTCGGCTTTAAGGGCAGATTGGTTTATGCCGTAGGTGAGTTCGGAGGCATTTACCGGGTTACCTTCGCTGTTGATGTTGTATTGGTAGCGGCTATAAGCGCCGGTAAGAACGCCGTATAATTTGTTATTAAAAATATGCTTCCATTTAACGCTGGCCGTTTGGTTCAGGTATTTATAAGAAGTATCAGCTGCCAGTTTAAACCGGTCCTGGCTGCGGTAAGCAGTAGCGTAAACGGTATTTTGCTCGTTTATTTCGTGGCTGATATGGGCATTTAAATCGTAAAACGAAGCCGAACTTTCTTTAAAAGTAGCATTGGGCAATTGGTGTAAAATCCAGTCGGAATACGTGGTGCGGCCACCCACAATAAAAGAAGTTTTATCTTTGATAATGGGGCCTTCTAAGGTTAAGCGGCTGGTGAGCAAACCAATACCGCCGGCACCCGCTAACTTTTTGTTATTGCCGTCGCGGGTACTGATATCTAACACCGACGATAAACGGCCGCCGTACCGAGCCGGAATAGCACTTTTATATAATTCTACGTTTTTTAAAATATCAGGATTAAAAGCCGAGAAAAAGCCAAACAAGTGTGCCGGATTATAAATAGTGGCATCGTTAAATAAAATTAAATTCTGGTCGGTGGCCCCGCCGCGTACGTTCATGCCGGTGCTGCCTTCGCCTACCGATTTTACACCCGGCAGCGTGAGCACCACCCGCAAAATATCGGTTTCGCCAAAAGCCGTGGGCACTTGTCTCATGGTTTTAATATCCAGCTTTTCGAGGCCCATTTGCATGCCGGCCACATTTTTGTCTTTTTCAGCTTCTATCAGTACTTCTTTCAGCGGCGTAATATCTTCTTCGGATTCTATTTCCAGCTTGCCGTCGGAGCGCAGCACAATCTGGCGGCGGGTATTTTTAATGCCTAAACCCCGAATCTTCAGCTCGTGGCGGCCAATAGGCAACGTTAAAGAATAATACCCGAACTGATCGGTAGTTGTGCCAATTAAAGGCGATTCGATATACACGGCGGCGCCAATTACCGGCTCGCCAGACTTTATATCGCGGATATGGCCGGCCAGCGTGGCTTTACCATTGGCATTGGCGGCGCGGGTATTGCCAATTTCGAAAAGCTTTAATTCGGCGGCATTGGTGGTGCGGGAAGGCTTTACAACGGTAGGGTCAGCTGATGACCGGGTGTTTTGCTGGGCCAGAGTTGGTTTGGTGGCCGCTTTAAAATAGTCTTCCGGCAGATTGGGCGCAATGGCCTGGCCTTTGGTAATAAATACCCGGTTATCCGGAGCAATGGCAAATTTAAGGTCGGTGTCTTGCAAGGCGGTTTCCAGCAAAGCAGGCAAAGTTTGGTCCCGGGCTTCCACGGTTATGCGCAGGCTGTCCGTTTGGGCCGGATCGAAGTAAAAATGGTAACTGGTTTTTGTTTCTATTACCTGCACAAATTGCGCAAACGGTATATCGGTAAAATTACCACTAATCAGTTGGTTCTTGGTATTTTGCCCGTACGCGAGAAAACTCCCGCAAACCCCAATTAAAAGAAATAACGTGCGGTAGAAATAAGCCATTAATTAGTTATGATGTATGATATTGCGGATTAATCTAAAGAAAGAAAAATTAGTTGGGTTTAAGAAGCGGCAACCGGCAGGGTGTTGTAATATTGTATAAGCTGCGCAATGGCCGATTCCCGTTTTTTCCGGAAGTTTAACTTGTTGTTACGGGCAAATTTCTGGAGTTCCCGCTTGTGGTCGGGAAAAAGTTGAAATACCGATTTTTTGCTGTGTACCTGGTAGTAGCGGTTTTGCTGCTGAATATAATATTTATCTTTGGTATGAAATTCACCTTTCATCCCGCCCTGCTCCGCGCGTTCCTGGATATTTTTTGTGCGCCGGACCAGGAATGAAGTATTACCCGCTACCAGTAAATCGTAAAAGCCGGTGCGGATAGGCGAACCGGATAAGGTATCCGGTTCCAGCCGGATAAAAGTATGGCCCAGGAAAGAAAATTCTTTTACCTTTTCAGAGATCAAACTTAACTGATAAGAGCTTTCCGGGTGTTCGATTATGACCTGGTCCAATACCAGGTCGTACAGGAGCGGGACTTGGGTATACTGCGCGCCATCGTACAGAATAGTACCTTCGGTTTCTTTATCAGTCCGGTAAAACTGATGTCCTTCCAGGTAAACTTTATCGTAATTTATATACTCCAGGCCGTGGTATAAATGCGATTCGGAGTCGATGGTTTGGGTATAAAGCGCGGCGGCTTTATTTACGGCCGCAGAGATAAAGGCAGAATCCGGCCGTATTGTTTGGCCAGAGCATTGGCTTCCGACAACGCAGATTAATAAGCAAGTACAGAAGCTTAATATTATTTTCATATAAAAAACAAGGCAAACAAAATGGTAATTCGCAAAAACTATGCGGCCCTATGCCGTTGCCGCTAGGCTGGTAAGCACCTTGCACTAGAAAGGTTGCGCACAGCTGAATCGGGTGAATACTATATTGTAAAACTAAATATAGAAGAAATTATTCAGAATGCAAACTTCTGATAAGCAGTAGTCCGGATAATAAATCCGGCAGCTGGTCGGGTTAAAAGTAAACTGCCGGAATCTTCTTGTTTTAGGTAAAAAATTCATGCCCTTACCGGATTGGCCGGGATAATGTGCTAATGCGGTAAGGGTTAGAATAGGAATTTGGGATATTTTATATTGATTTGGAGAAATGCTACCTAAGTACAATGACAGAATTAATGAATGGGTGAATAACTTTTTGATTATAAAGGCTTTACAAGCTCAATTTACGCATTCACTTATTCATTAATTCAGGTACTATACTTAATCTATCTTGTTACTTAAATCTTCTTTATCTACACGACAGCATGGCAGATCCGGGCAGGTAAATTCCTGTATTAATAAGAAAGCTTTTTCAGGTAATCTATATTATGCTTCACGCTGGTCATAGGTTCGCCGGCGTATTCTTCCTGCTCCACAAAAAAATACTTCATGCCCGATTTCCCGGCATTCTGAAACATGCGTTTTATGTCGATGCGGCCCGTACCAAACTCGGTGCTTTCTTCTTTGTCTTTTTTCATGTCTTTCAGGTGCCACAGCGGAAACCGGTTCGGGTATTTTTCAAAATAGGCTTCAGGATTAAAGCCCGTTACAATTACCCATCCCAAATCCAGTTCCATCTTTACCAGGTTAGGGTCAGTTTCTTCCAGCAATACATCGTATAAAACTTTCCCGTTGTCTTTGGCAAATTCGTATTCGTGGTTGTGATAGCCAAAGGTTAAGTTGGCTTTCCGGCAATCTTCGGCGGCTTTGGTAAAGGTTGCGGCTACGCGCTGGTAATTACTAATGGTTTGTCCGGTAGAGGGCAGCGAAGAACAGATTAAATATTCCTGACCTGATTCGGCGGCTTCGTCTACGGTGCGCTGCCAGTTTTCGTCGATTTGAACATGACCGCTGCGCAGGGTTAAACCTAAATCCTGGGTTAACTGTTTCATTTCTTTGGCGCTGAGGCCGTAATAATAGCCTTTCTCGCTACGCGCCGATTCTAACTGTTTGTAACCCAACTGGGCTAATTTTTTGAGGGTACCCCGGGCATCCGCCAGCATTTCTTTGCGCACCGTGTACAACTGAATGCCTACGTTTTGCACCTTGGCCGCTTCGCCCATTTGCGGAAGCAAGTAAGAACCAAGAGCAAAAGCACCGGATATTTTCAGGAAGTTTCTTCTGGTAGTCATATTAGATGGGGTGTTGGTGGATTTTTGTATTTTGATTGTTGCAAGATCAGCTGGCAGAAGTAAATAGCTTAAAGATAAGAAAAGAAACCAAAGTCACCTATTTAATAAACAGATACAAGTAGCAAGCCATAAGCTGGAGGACTAATTTATATTGATCTTTTTGAGGAACAAATTTTTTAAACAAACGATTATTTAACGTTCTGCAGCTTGCCGAAGGCGGGGCTTTCAGAGATCCAACCTGTCAAGCTCTAATTAATGTTTATTCAGAGTTCAAAAGTTTTTGCCACTACGTCCGCCCCACTTTTGGCAAGCTACTGTTATGTGTAGTGTTTTCTGTCAGTGTATTTATTTGCCTTACAAAATTCGAATATTTCAAATCTTCATTTTTAATTATTTCAATATCTGTCCAGTCGATTTTTGATTTAGTTTGAAATGTTAAACACGAGTCTTTACCGTCATAAACTAAACGCTTGTCTTGTCTTTCAATAAACCAAGAACCGAATGCCTTGGCATTGTAATCTTTCGTTTTAATTTCTGTGTCTCCTATTTTTTGAATACAAAGGTCATAGAGAAACAAATTCCAGTTTTTTGAGATTTGCTTTTCAATGTCAAATGCGTCAGCTGTAGCTCTTTCAATTGTTTCGTCTGTCGCATTGTCTACAGTTTCAGCTTTACGTCCATAAGAGTCAGTAAGCGTTACCTTGAATACGCCATTTGAGATTTCATTAATATTTATCGTCCATCCTGGAATTGATTTCTTATTCATATGGTCGGCTTAACATTATACATAACTTCTATATAAATACTTAGGTTATTATGCCAGAAACATTGGCTCGACAATATGGTTACTCCTGGATAAGTGTAATTACACCTTTTTACTATTAGAACACTTTTAGGCACTATTTATAAGTGGCGGGTAAACGTAACCAGCATTAACAAATTAAAGCATTTAGTAGGCAAAGATTAGCCCTAGACTAAAACTTTACTAAATCCGGTTCAAAACCTGTTAAGTTTGATTATTTCAAAGTAAACTAATTAGCCGGTGTGTAAATTATTTAATTGCCCAGTTATCCGTCCGGAAGCTAGAGGCCGGTAAGCCGGCTTTATTAAACAAATTAGGTTCGGCAATGTCGTCCCAGGCAAAGCGCACGGCTACCGGGTTTTTTGTTTCTTTGGCGCTTACTACCACGGTTTTGCCTTCTATTTTGGCGGTGGCTTTTACAAACTTCTGATCGCTGCCGGCAATTTCAAAATTTGTTAGTTCTTTGCCTTTTGCCATTAAGCCGGGTTCGGCATAATCAAAATAAAGCTTTATTTTACTGCCTTTTACTTCCATGTTACGGTAGAGCGGGCCCGAAGGTACCAGTTCTTTTTTGCCGTAGGTTTTGTTTAAAGCCAGATTTGCCAGGCGCTGCCCCACGGGTATTTTGTTCCGGGGGTGAATGTCTTTAATATTACCTACATCGCTGATTACGACCATGCCGGTATTCGGCACACTTAAGGTTTTCCGTTGAGCATCCCGCAATAGCACGCCGTTTTGGTTTTCGCCGTAGCTATAAGGGGCAATCTGAACAAAGTAAAACGGAAACGCATAACCCCATTCGGAACGCCAGTTCTGAATTAAGGCCGGCAACAATTGCTCATAATTCTGCGGATTGCTGGTGTTAGATTCGCCTTGGTACCAAAGCGCCCCGGCAATTTTAAACGGAATAAGCGGGGCAATCATGGCGTTAAAAGCTTTGCCGGGTTTATATGGTCCGTAAGGTTCTTCTTTTACTTTAGCTGCGGCTTCGGCTAGTGCTTTATTTTCCATAATCGTTTTGGCATTAACCCAAATTTCTGCGGGCGTACCGCCCCAACTGCTATTAATCAGGCCAACCGGCGCTTTCAGGTTTTCGTGAATCTTCTGGCCGAAAAAATAACCAATGGCACTAAAGTTAAGCATGGTTTCGGGGGTGCAAACTATCCATTTAGCATCAACGTCTAACTGGGCACCATCAGCCGAACGCCGGGGTACCGTGAAAAAACGAATAGACGGGTAGTTGGCTTTCGCAATTTCGGGCTGCGCATTATCAATACCAGCCCGGGTAGTCCATTCCATATTAGATTGGCCGGAGCAAAGCCATACTTCGCCCATCAATATATCCTGAACTTCGATGGTGTTGTAACCTTGCACCGTTAAGGTATAGGGACCACCGCCGGCTGGCGTTTTAATTTTTACCTGCCATTGGGCTAAATTACCGGCTTTTGTTTTAACGGCATTTTTATCCCAACTGCCGGTTACTGTTACTTCTTCGCTGGGGTTAGCCCAACCCCAGATAGTTACTTCGGAATTTTGCTGCAACACCATGTGGTCGCTGAAAACCGCTGGCAGCGAAACATTAGCCCTTGCCGGAAAAGTAAAGCCCGACATAAACAACAGAAAAGAAAGAAAGGCAAAAGAACTTTTTTTGATTGTCATATTCGTGGTTACTTTACTATAATTCACATAATAAAAATATAAAATAAGATTTTTTAATTATCACCTATACTTTTAAATATATTTAAAATTACAGACGAATTTACTGCATATTATAAAAATGTTCTAAGATGCAAAGCTTCATCTTAAGTTTATTTATTATATTTAGTGAATTTTGTTTTGTAAGAGTTTAGTATTGAAAGCCGCTATAGATGTGAAGAGAATGCTTTTGTAGTTATACCACTACAAAGGTAAGATAGAAATAATATGAAGTATTTACGGCTATTAATTTTTCTGATTTTTAACTTACATTTTAGTGGTAAATGTAATGCCCAAACGTATACTTTTTTACATCAGCAATTAGACAACAAAAACGGATTATCTAACAGTTGCATCAACGATATATACCAGGACACCGATAACCTGATATGGTTAGGCAGTTGGGACGGCCTTAATGTTTATAACGGTTCTTTCTTTCATATTTTTAATTATAGCAACGATAATATCAATCATTCTTTAGTTAGTAATATAATAAAGCAAATTAAAGAAGATAAAAAGAAGAATGTTTGGATAAGTACAGTTGCGGGCATTTCAAAATATAATAAACAATCTCATACCTTCTCCCATTATTTATATAACCGCAAGAACTCACCAGGGCGCGGATATTTAGTTGCCATTGATAAAGAAGGCGATGTTTACGGCGCTTTTACCTTAAATAATAACATTTTTCAATACCAGGAAAGCATCGACTCTTTAAAAAAGATTTCGGTTGCAGGCATGAAAGCCGGAAAAATTTCTAAAATTGGTTTTGATAAGGAAAATAATTTATGGGTTTTAAAAGAAGATGGCAGTATCCAGGCTTTTTCTAAAACCCAAACTGGTTTCCGGGAATTAACCTTAAATATATCAACCGCCCTGGATAATTATTTTTTTGTAAATAACAGAACCTTTCTGGTCTCGGCCAACAAAGAACTTTACGAAGTTATCCATAACCGTACGGTCCGGAAAATACTGGATTTGCCTGCTCATGTCCGGTCGATGGCGTATAATCAATCGCGGTATATATTTGCCTGGTCTTCTAAAGGATTAGGAGAATATGATGAGCAGTTTAAGCCAATTACGGGCATTACGGCGGCCGTGCCCCAATTAAAAAACTTGCGCATCACCTCTATTATGATCGGCAAGGAAAACATGATTTGGTTTGGTACCGATGGCAGCGGTGTTTTTAAAGTTTACCGCAAAAGCGATTATTTGCACGTAGTGCAGAGTCAGCCTAACGGGCAGCCGCTAAATATTCCTATCCGGGCTTTTAATCAGGTAAACGGTGAGTTGTGGGTGGGCACGAAAGGCAGCGGCATTATTACCATTAAAAGTTTAGGCCAAGAGCATGTTTCGTTTTCCGGTATCAATGTTTTTCAGACTGGGCAGGATTTATTAGATAATTGTGTGTATGCCATTGAGCCCGGAAAAGATAACTTGGTGTATATTGGGTCGGATGCGCCCGGCATAACCTTATTTGATACAGAACAAAAAAAGCTCTTAAAATGGCAAGATATTAAAGGCAGTAACAATATTGCTCCTTTTAATTCGGTGCACAGCATTTTCCTGGACCACGACAGTTCGGTTTGGTTAGGTTTAAATGCCGGCGGATTAATTCATTTAAAATTAGAAAAGCAAGTTGATGGCAGTTTAGCTGT
>Ga0210040_10000530_pt1 | contig 63866 bp, 57 predicted proteins | sample CryGeyCG12114_NA_FD_185462 | JGI IMG/M metagenome (GOLD analysis project Ga0210040, IMG submission 185462) | Groundwater microbial communities from aquifer - Crystal Geyser CG19_WC_8/21/14_NA (SPAdes) (version 2) | ecosystem: Environmental > Aquatic > Deep subsurface > Groundwater | place: USA...
ATTTGTCTTGTTTGTGTTTGCATTCGTTAAAGGTAAAATTATCTTATTTACTTAAAGTAAATCTACAACCTGGTTAACATATTCCCAAATATTATCTGTTTACTATAAGAAATGAGCTGGCTTTTGTTAAAATTGCTTGCGATCAAAGATTATGATAACTGAAATATATGAACCAAATTTAAGCTTATCATGTATGTTTTTCTATTTTAGGGCAAACTTATCTCAGGCATGCATCTTTTTTATATAGCGGGTATTAACTCCGAAAAAATTCAACTTTCCGAAGAAGAATCGAAACATGCCCTACGGGTACTGCGGCTGAATCAGGGCGATCGGGTGGGTTTACTAGATGGTACGGGCGGTTTTTACGAGGCTATTATTGCAGAGGCTCATCCCAAAAGATGCCTTTTAAAAATAATTTCCCGTAAACAAGAATATGGTTATAAACCTTACAAGATAAAAATAGCCGTTGCGCCTACTAAAAACCTGGACCGCATGGAATGGTTTGTAGAGAAAGCCATCGAAATGGGTATTGACGAAATCTCTTTTTTGCTTTGCGAACGTTCGGAACGCAAAACCGTTAACCTGGACCGTTTAGATAAAATTGTCGTTAGTGCAATGAAACAATCGGTTAAAGCTTATAAACCTGTTTTGCAGGATATGATTTCTTTTCAAGAATACTTAAAGCGAATAACCGGTTCGGATACGTATATTGCTCACCTGGAAGAACACCAGCAATTGCCTTTGCACCAGGTTAACCCGGCAACTTCGGTTTGTGTATTAATTGGCCCGGAAGGCGATTTTTCGCCGGCCGAAATAGCAATGGCGTATGCGGCCGGTATAAAACCGGTTACCTTGGGCAGCAGTCGGTTGCGAACTGAAACAGCCGCTTTGGCCGCCTGCCATACTTTGAATTTATTGCACGAAATGAAAAGTGATAAATAACGTTATAAAGCGTATGAAATACATCTTGTCTGTCCTGCTATCTTTATTTATTTATATAAATATACAGGCTCAAAATCCTAGCTTTCAAATAGCTAAGTTAAAGTACAACGGCGGCGGCGATTGGTACGCGAATAAAACTTCTTTACCCAACCTGATCCGGTTTTGTAACCAGCAATTGCACATGAACATTAATCCGGAAGAAGGCGTAGTGGAAGCGGGCAGCTCCGAAATATTCAGTTTCCCTTTTGTGCACATGACTGGCCATGGCAACGTGGTATTTTCGGAAGCCGAAGCCGAAAACCTACGCAAATATCTTATCGGCGGCGGTTTTTTGCACATCGACGATAATTACGGCCTGGATAAATTTATCCGGACCGAAATGAAAAAAGTATTTCCGGAACTGGAATTTGTGGAACTGCCTTTTACCCATCCGGTTTACCACCAAAAATATCAGTTTCCGCGCGGCCTTCCCAAAGTACACGAACACGATAACAAGCCGCCGCAGGGTTTCGGATTAATATATAAGGGCCGGCTGGTTGCCTTTTATTCGTACGAGTGCGATTTGGGCAATGGCTGGGAAGATCAGGAAGTTTACCACGATCCGGAAGAATTACGACAGGCAGCGTTGCGCATGGGCGCAAACATTTTAACTTATGCCCTCTCCCAATACGAATAATTTATATTTCTTTTATTAATCTTGTCCAGGATTTAGCCGTATTTACAAACCGTGTTTCTTATTTGGTTTTACTTTGACTAAAAAGAGCACACAATTATTTTTTGCCCATTCTAAAAAACTATAAGGCTCATAAGTAAAACATGGATACACTGGTGTATTTAAAAACAATGCTTCGCGATAAAAACGTTGCTTCTTTCACGCCCACTTCGGCGGTAGGCATAAAGAAAGTTTGCAGCAAAATAAATTTTAATAAGCGAAATGTTGTAATAGAATTTGGCCCCGGCACCGGTGTTTTCACCCGTTATTTATTAGATCACCTTTCTTCCGATTCGGTTTTAATTTTGATTGAGCGCAACAAGGACTTTGTAGATATTTTAAAACAAACCTTCTCCGATCCCCGGCTTTATATTTATTACGACAGCGCTGAAAATGTTTTAGATTTACTCAAAAAAAGTAAACAGTCGCAGGCCGATTATGTGCTTTCGGGTATTCCTTTCTCTTTTCTGCCTCCTGCCTTACGGGATGACATCATCCGGAAATCTTATAAATGTTTGTGCCCGAACGGTAAATTTCTGGCCTACCAGACCTTTTTCCAGATGGACCGTTATCTGAAAACATACCTGGACGAATATTTTTCTAAAGTACATACTAATTTTTGCCTCATGAACGTGCCGCCAATGCGCCTTTTTGAAGGTATAAAATAACAGCTCAATTTACCTTTAGGATAAAAGTTATGCTAAATCCTCCTGAATAGGAAATCCGGATATCTTAACCTTATCCTATCGCTATTCTTTAAGTATTTTAAGGTTCTTTCTCTTAACTAAAATGCCTATTTTTGTAAGATGGAGGGCCGTAGTGCTTAGAAAGAATGCAAGTATCTAAACTAGAAATTAAAGGTTTTAAGAGTTTCGGCGATAAAGTTGTTATCAATTTCGACGAGGGGATAACAGGTATTGTGGGGCCGAACGGCTGCGGCAAATCCAATATTGTGGATGCCATCCGGTGGGTATTGGGCGAACAGAAAACCCGTAATTTACGCTCCGAAAAAATGGAGAACGTTATTTTTAACGGGTCCCGGAACCGCAAACCCCTGCAACTGGCCGAAGTTTCCCTTACCTTTAATAATACCAAAAACATTCTGCCCAGCGCTTACTCCGAAGTAACGGTTACGCGCAAGTACTTCCGGAACGGCGACAGCGAATACCTGCTCAACAGTGTGCCCTGCCGCTTAAAAGATATTACCGATCTTTTCCTGGACACCGGCATTGGTTCCGACTCGTACGCCATTATCGAGTTAAAAATGGTGGATGAGATTTTGAACGATAAGGAAAACTCCCGTCGTTTATTATTTGAAGAAGCTGCCGGAATATCTAAGTTTAAGGTGCGCAAGAAACAAACCCTGCGGAAGCTGGAAGAAACCGATGCGGATTTGGAGCGCCTGGAAGATGTGCTGTTTGAAATAGGCAAAAACTTAAAATCGTTGGAGCGCCAGGCCAAAACCGCGGAGAAATATTTAAAGCTGAAAGAAGAATACAAAACTTTAAGCCTGGAATATGCCCGCCGCAATATATCGCACCACCAGCAAACCTTAGAAAAGCTGGAGCAAAACCTGGCCACCGAAAACAACCTGAAAAAAAACCTGGCCGAAGATATAACCCAATTAGAAGAAGCTTTAGCCAGTCAGAAAACGCAGGCCAATACCTTGCAGGAAACCTTATTGGTGCAGCAGAAAGAGGTAAATGAGAAAACCTATCGCATTCGCCAATTTGAAAACGAAATAAAATTAAAATCGGAGCGGACCAATTACTTAAAAGAACGCATCCAATTATTGCGCCAGCAGATTAGCCAGGACAACCTGGTGCTGGAGCAAACCCAGGATACGATTCTGCAATTGCAACAGGACAGCCAGACGGTAGAGTTGCAATACCAGGAATCGGAACAACAGGTAAGCGCCCTGAAACAAGAATTAACGCAGGCCAATGAGCACAATGCCGATTTACAACAGAACTTTCAGCAAATTACTGATGAGCAACGCAAAAATCAGCACGAGTTGTACCAGGTGCGGAAAGACATTGAAGTAAATCAGGTACAAATTCTGAATTTGGCCACCGAATTAGAACGACTTACGGAAAACAAACTTTCGGAAGAAGAAAACGCCGATATGTTCCGGACTACTTTAGTTGAAAGAGAAGAAGAACTGGTGCAATTGAAAATGAACCTGGAAGATTTGATGCTGCAGGAAAATAACCTGCGGCAGCAAATAGAAAACGCGGAAAATGATTTACAGCAGTTTCGCGTCAACTTAAATGATTTAAACCGCAAAATAGATTCTAAACGCAACCAGTATAACTTAACCAAATCTTTAGTAGATAACCTGGAAGGATTTCCGGACGCCATTAAGTTTTTATATAAATCAAAAAACTGGCAAAAGCCGGCTCCTCTCCTTTCGGATTTAATTGTGTGCCAGCAGGAATTTAAATCTTTAATTGAAAGTTTCCTGGAACCGTACATGAACTTCTTTGTGGTAGAAACCACCGAGGATGCCATGGAAGCCATTTATTTGCTGAATGCCCAAAATAAAGGTCGCGCCAATTTTATCGTGCTTTCCGAAATTGAAAATCTGGAAGCCAGCCCAACCGTTTCCACTTCCAAGTTAAAAGCAGCCTACGAAGTAGTTTCGGCCGATGCCAAGTACCAGAGTTTGCTGCATTATATTTTACAGGATGTATATATATCGCAGGAATTACCCAGCGATTTTTACAGCGGCGATCACCGTACATTTATTACGCGCGACGGCTCGGTTATTAAAAAACCTTTGAGCCTTTCGGGCGGATCGGTAGGTTTGTTTGATGGCAACCGGATTGGCCGGAAACAAAACCTGGATAACCTGGAGAAGGAACTGGAAACACTAGTAAAAGAAGCTGATCTGTTAAAAATAAAAATTAATACGCAGGCCCAGGTAATTCAGAACCTGAAACAGGAAACCCGGCAGGATTATATCAAGCAACTGGAAAAAGAAATAAGTGTTCAGCAGCAGGAACTCATCACCGTTCGTATCCGGCACGAGCAGCATACTTTACAGCAGCAAAACCGCCAGCAAAAAGAAGCAGAGTTAACCGACCGGAAAGAAGAACTGCAGTACAAAAACTACGAACTGATGCCTCAGGCCGAAATGCTGCAACAAGACCTGGCCCGTTTAGAATCGGAACTGCGTTCCTATACCGATTTGCTGACCCGGCACAATGAACTGATACAACATGTGAATCAGGTTTATAACGAGGAAAATATTAAATATCACCAGTTAAAAAACCGGCTCAACAGCTTACAACAGGAAACCACTTACCGGCAAAAATCTCTGGAAACCGGTCATCAGCGCATCCAAACCCAGCAGGATGAATTGTACCGTGCCGAAGATGAAATAATAACGGCCGAAGAATTTATTCAGAACAGCACTACGGATTTGCACCAGCTTCTCTCCGATCGCAAAATATTGACGGAAGAAGTAGAAAACCAGGAAAAAGATTTTTTCACCTTGCGCGGCGAAATTGAAAATAAAGATAAATATATCCGGGAAATACAGCGCAAGCGCCAGAATGCCGATGAAGTACTCCTGTCGATGCAGCAGGCACTTTCGGAAACCCAGATAAAATTGGTAGCTATCAGAGAACGCTTATCCGCAGAATTTAATATCAGCGAAGATGATTTACTGAACCTGCCCGTACAACCTTTGGAAATAAGCAGCGAAGAACTGAGTCCCCGGATTGCCGACGTGAAAAACCGGCTGGAAAATATTGGTCCGGTAAACCTGATGGCCGCCGAAGCTTACGCCGAAATAAACGAACGCGATAATTTTATAAAAGAGCAGCGCACCGATTTGGTAAACGCGAAAAACACCTTGCTGCAAACTATAAACGAAATAGATACCGTAGCCAAGGATAAATTTCTGGAAGCTTTTTACATGATAAAAGAAAACTTTATCCGGGTATTCCGCTCTTTGTTCTCGGAAGAAGATTCCTGCGATCTGATTATTTCGGATATTAATAATCCTTTAGAATCGAAAATTGAAATTATGGCCCAGCCCAAAGGCAAGAGGCCTTTAACCATTAACCAGCTTTCCGGCGGCGAAAAAACTTTAACGGCCATTTCGCTGCTTTTTTCAATTTACTTATTAAAACCTGCCCCTTTCTGTATTTTCGACGAAGTAGACGCACCGCTGGATGATGCCAATATTGACAAGTTCAATAACATTGTAAAGACCTTTTCCAATGAGTCGCAGTTTATTGTGGTTACGCATAACAAACGTACGATGGCCTCCACCGATGTTATTTATGGCATTACCATGCTGGAACCCGGTGTATCCCGCGTGATACCGGTAGATTTGCGGCAACTGGCTTAGATTCGTTGTTCGTTGTTTGTTATTCGTTGTTCGTAATTTTTAATTAGTAAATATTCGCTTGATAAATAAAATGGAACCTGATATTGGTTCCTTTTTTATTTACTTCCCTCTCTGAGATATAATTTAAAATTATTATTCTAAATTAGGAAACATAGATTCGATCAACGAATAACGAATAACGAATTCTATCGAACCCCTTTTTCCGGGTATTTACCCGTTTTGGTGCGGTAAAAATCTTTAATCTTTTCTAAGTCGGCATCTACATCGCCGGTAGGCATAACTGCCGGACCAATACCCGCTTCTTTTTTGGCATAATCTAAATAGCCCAGTACAATCGGAACGTGGGCATTTAAAGCGGCATGGTAAAAGCCTTTGCGCCAGCGCGGCTGGTAGCTCCTGGTACCTTCGGGCGTAATCATGATAACCATTTTGTCGGCTTTGTTCAGAATATTGACCATGATATCTACCAAAGAATTGTTCTTCTTGCGATCTACGGGTATAGCGCCCATTTTATCCAGGAGCCAACCCAGCGGGCCGACCATGGCTTCTTTCTTTATGGTATAGCGCACATCCACATCCATAATATAAAAAGCACAGCGGGCATAAAGCAAATCCCAGTTGCTGGTGTGCGGAGCCGCAATCATAATACATTTTTTTATATCAGCCGGAATATGTCCATTCACTTTCCAGCCGGCTGTATTTAATATAATCTTAGATAAAAATTTAGCTATCATGCAACAAAGTTACTAGTTAAGATTAAAAGTAAAAAAGCCAGCTTGATTATCTCAAGCTAGCTTTTTGCATTGTTTTGAATATTGTTTTAGAATTGTTTAAATATTCCGAATTACTTGTCTGAATCTATCTTCTGCTTTTTTTAACAGGAGTGGGCAGCATCATGGTTTGTTTAAGAATATAAACCTGGATACCAATTCTTAATTCGGGGCCGTATTGTGAGTAATAATTTTCGCTGGTAGTGGCACCGCCATAAGTTTGCCGGAAATAATGAAACAGCAACATGGGTTCAATGGCAATTTGCTTGTTTCTTAACCAGTAGTTTTGCCGGCCCATAGATCCTAAGAAGTAACTATAACCAATGCCAATTTCACCCCTCATTAAATCTGATTGGATACCGGAGCCGCCACCAGTATTATCTAAACCCCACTGGCCGCTTATTTCTCCAAAAATGCCATTATCCAGGTAGCCCCTTACAAACGGACCAGCTAACAAAACGGTTTGCCGCACATCGTTATTAGTAGAATCGCTACGGAGGTTTTCATGGTTGAAACTGGTTTTAACCCCTATGCTGATATCTTTCCAGAAAAAGTAACCTACTTTGCCATCTACATTCAGATTTAAAATAGACCCTTTATCTACGGTAGTATTGCGAACCTGGCTTTTATAACCCTGAAAAGAAGTACTGATGCTGCCGCCCAGCAAATAACTACCTCTTAAAATAAATGCGTTTTCTAAACTACTGGAATTATTCTGACCGAAACTGAAAAAACTAATGAGAAAAAAGGCGACCAGGAGGACATTCTTAAGCATAAATTATTTAATATAAATTATAAAGTTTCCGGAAGTATACGGATCTTAACGTAAATATATTAAAAAATATATTAAAAAATTTTACTACCGGTTTGTGGTAGCTAATTTAATTTGTGCCAATAATTTGGGTGCCAGTTGCAGGGTATATTCATAGCCACTCATAAACATTTCTTTTGCTTTCTTCATTTCCAGCAAACTGTACTTTTTCAGCTCGGGCGGTTCTATTAAAAAATGGCAAAGTTTAAGGCGTGGTTCAACATTATTATTGATAGCAATATGACAAGTACGCTCCACCACATTCCGGAAAGTAGTAATATCTTCTTGATAATCTAAAGGATTGGTATGTACCCCGATTATAAAATCGCAATCGCCCAAAATGCATTCCACCGGCATATTATTCAGCAATCCGCCATCTATAAGCAAATGCCCCTGGTATGCCACCGGTTGGTATAAAATCGGAACGGAAGAAGCCGCCATCAGCGGCTTTACCAACTCTCCTTCTCTAAAATAAACCGATACGGCCCGGTTAATATCTGTAGTGGCAATAACAAGCTGCGGACTTAAGTCGGCAAAGGTCTTATCTCCGAAGTATTTAGAAAACTCTTTTTCTACTTCCCCCATTTTAAGTAACCCGAACCTGCTAAAGGCCGGACGCATGAGGCGAAGGATTTTGGTTTCGGATACGGTACGCAAGGTTTCGTCGGGTGAGTAGCCGGCAGCATAGAAAGCTCCGGCCATAGCGCCGGAACTGGTGCCCGAAATAATATGCACCTTAATTTGCAGCTCTTCCAGGGCTTTTAATACGCCCAAATGCGCAAATCCGCGGGCCGCCCCGCCCGATAATACCAAACCTATTCTCATGAAATGCTAAATATCCGCAAGCCGGAAGGTCTCGTTTAAACGCACGCCCTGGTCGGTGTGTTTTACGGTGCAGCATTCATGTTCCGGATCGTGTTCGAAAAACAAGATATAATTCTGATCGGCTGCTTCCTGTAAAAAAGAAGTTTTTTCTTCTAAAGTCAGTAATGGCCGCGTGTCGTAACCCATTACGTATGGCACGGGCAGGTGCCCTACCGAAGGTATTAAATCGGCCATATAAACCAGCGTATGTTCTTTATAAGAAATTACGGGCAACATCATTTTATCGGTGTGGCCGTTTACATACCGTATATTAAAAGTCGGAAAAGAAGAAGAACCGTTTACTTCGGTAAATTGTAATTGGTTGCTGTCGGCTAAGGGCTGGATATTTTCTTTTAAAAAGCTGGCTTTTTCCCGCGCATTTGGTTCGGTTGCCCATTGTAAATGATCCGGGTTGGTCCAGTAAGTGGCCCGGGGAAAAGTTAGTTCAAATTTCGTGCGATCTGAACTATAAATAACGCTGCCCCCACAATGATCAAAATGCAGATGCGTATGGAAAACATCGGTTATATCTTCGGCCCCGAAACCTAATTTCTGAATAGAAGTTAATAAAGAAGCTTCGCCGTGCAGGTAATAATAACCCGCTTGTTTCGGATTCATTTTGGTGCCGATGCCGGTATCTATTAAAATGAGTTTATCACCATCTTCTACGAGCAAACAGCGCATGGCCCAGGTACATAAATTATTTTCATCGGCCGGGTTCGTTTTCTGCCAGATAGTTTTGGGTACCACGCCAAACATGGCGCCGCCGTCTAATTTAAAGAAGCCGGTATCGATTGTATATAATTTCATGTTTTCAGTAATCAGTTAAAAGTAAACAGTTATTACTTTGTAGAAATGCTTTAAGTTTTTCAACAATAAAAGTTATTACCAAAACAATGGAGATTTTATAAAAGTACTTATAAAATCACAACGTAAGTACCTGCATAGATATAACTATATACTTTTAGATAGTTAGTTTTACCAGTTCTACCCCTCCTAAAATAAGAGGAAAGCTTTTACCATATTTCGAAATATAAAATTTAATTTACCTGATTACTTAATTATCCAACCATCAAATTGTTTACTGCTAAATAAAAACCGTTTACTAATAACTGTTTACTGATAACTGTACACTGTTATAATTCCTGCACCACACCCATCGCTGAAAACTTTTCTATCCGCTGGCTAATCCGTTCTTGCGGATTGATTTCTTCCAGTTCGTCTAAGGTTTTCAGGATGTACTTCTTAAGTGCTGCAATCATTTTTTGCGGTTCAGTATGCGCACCACCCAAGGGTTCTTTTATAATTCCATCAATCAGCTTAAACTGCAACATATCGGGGGCAGTCAGTTTTAAGGCTTCGGCGGCTTGTTCTTTATAATCCCAGCTGCGCCATAATATAGACGAGCAGGATTCCGGGGAAATAACCGAATACCAGGTATTTTCCAGCATAGCCACCCGGTCGCCGATGGCAATACCCAAAGCGCCTCCGGAAGCTCCTTCACCAATAACAATACAAATTACCGGTACCTTCAGCATAAACATTTCTTTCAGGTTGCGGGCAATAGCTTCGCCTTGCCCTCTTTCCTCGGCCTCCATACCGGGAAAAGCGCCTGGGGTATCAATAAAGGTAACAATGGGTTTATTAAACTTTTCGGCCATTTTCATGAGCCGTAAAGCTTTGCGGTAGCCTTCGGGGTTGGCCATACCAAAGTTGCGCATTTGCCTTTGCTTCGTATTCCGCCCTTTTTGCTGACCGATAAACATAATCGATCGTCCGTCTACTTCCCCAAAGCCGCCTACCATGGCTTTATCGTCGCTCACATTGCGGTCACCGTGCAGTTCTATAAATTTAGAGGTAATGCCTTCAATATAATCTAAGGTGTAAGGCCGTTCGCTGTGGCGCGACAACTGCACCCGCTGCCAGCGGGTCAGATTGGAGTAAGTTTCGTTTTTAAGTTGCTTAATCTTATCTTCTAAAGCTTTAACTGCATCCGATACATCCACCTGGCTTTCCTCCGCCAATTTTTTCATTTCATGAAGCTTTCCTTCCAAAGCGGCAATAGGCTGTTCAAAATCTAAAAGCATAATCAAGGAGCTAATTATTAGGTCTGCAAAGTTAAATGTTTTGGGTTATTATAAATAAAAGTAGGCAGATAAAATAAAACTGAAAATTAAGCGGCTGATTACGTTACAATTATAGAAATTATTAAATATTTCAGAAATTTTTCTTGAGTAGATACTTGCATGATTAAAATTAACCCTCTACATTTGCATCACTTAATCGGAACAGCAACGGAAAGATTAAGAAAAAGGTCCGGTAGTTCAGTTGGTTAGAATGCCGCCCTGTCACGGCGGAGGTCGCGGGTTCGAGTCCCGTCCGGACCGCAAAAAGCCTCTCAGATTTTCTGGGAGGCTTTTTTGTTTTATTTCGGATAGGTAAAAACCGCAATTCTATTTCTAATTCTTTCGGGTTCTCCACAATAATCTAACGAAAAAAAAGTATTGGACAATACCATAAAGTGGTAGCTTAATGGTTTATTTACCTTTATAGCGTGGAGGATGGAATTTAAAGACTTCCGTAAATTTAAAAGAGCTGATAAAAAGCTTTGCTGATATTGCTTTCCAAAAAGGAGCTATTGGGGTTGTTTAGTTGAAGTAATTCGGTTGCTTTAAATTGGCTAATCAGCAGATTAGCTTTCCGGAAAGTGCATAAAGGGCTATGCTAACTCTACGCTTCTTACTTTTATACGATTATTTACCAACACTTTATATATTCTCCCGTTCCCGCCAGTCCAAATCTCCGGGCAATTCCCGGTTATTCAACTCCAGGTGAATCACGCGTCGGTGTTTGTCGTTTTCGGTTTTAGAGGAAGCGTACAGGGTTAGTGGTTTAAGTAAATGCACTCCGCCTCTTTTATTTTGCACGCTTTACTTTCGTTTTCTTCCCGGATGTGAGCAATGTTGGTATCGGTTAAAATACTAAAATGAGTTTTGGGAATTACTTTTAAAGCGCCATTCTTTTCATCGGTATCGTCCAGGTAAATGCGCACGGTATAGGCACTTTGCAAATAATCAATGGGCGGCACCACACTAATTAAATTGGTTTTATGCGTCCAGCTCCGGAAGCCTTCTGTTTTAACTTTAGCAGCTACATTAATGGGTACATCCTGGTGCCAGGTTACATACCAGTTAGATTTGGGCGGTTTATCGAAATAAATAGCTTTGGTTAGGAAATAATCTTTGCCAAAACCTTCTTTTACCAACGTGCACAGGTTTGAATTGAAAAGAACATCTTTTAAGTTAGGAATTTCTTTCAGTAAGCACCGGATAGCAAATAAATCTTCCGTTAGGCGAAACCTGGTTTCGTCTTGCATAGCTCGGGTAATAATGGATAGTAATTGATTGACTTCTTTACCGGTATATATATATTCCAGCACGGTAAAGCCCCGCCGTTTAACTTTTACCATGCTGGCGCCTAATTCTACCAAGCGCAGTTCTTTTTCGTACAACTCGGTTGTATTGCGGGCTTTATCGTAAAGGCGACATTTGGAATGATGAATGGGCTTCGTCAGCACATAAGGTACATTCTCTACTGGCGCTCGTTGCCCGTATTTTACTGAAAAGGGCCATAGCTCAGTTGGTAGAGCAACGCACCTGCTGGTGTTTAACGCTTTTATTGCTTGTTGCCTGCTTTAATTTATGCTTTTTAGTAACCATTTTATGGCACTTGCACGCCGCTCACGACTTATTATGGTGCTGGCCTCCGGCCTTTAAAAACAAATAAGTATATATTATTGGCCAGAGGCCAGTAGATGACAGCCACAAGCCTAGAGGCTCGCGGCAGGTAAATTATATTAATAAAACGGTGCCGTAAATGAGAGTTATTTCGGATTTAGGTTCAGGAATTGCCGGTTCGATTCCGGCTTTCTATTCGCAGAAATGGTAATAGTGAAATGGTAACACGCCTTATAGTTCCTTAATACCTGTTCGTTTAGATATAATAGCGGCCGTAAAATGGAGTTACTTCGTCTTCCCCATGTAAAAGTCTCCATTTGCCGCCCTTATAAAAAGCAGGTGCCATAACCAAGCTTTACTTCAATTGCGATTCGAGAGGTCGCCAATTCGAATCCGGCCAGCATAAGCTGTAGCTCAGCGGTTAGAGCACCACGTACGTTTGCTGTTAGTTGTTGGAAAATTATAAATATACATTTGGTATTATTAAAAATAGATTGAAAAGCTCCCCTCCTGTTTGAGCAGGGTTAGGAGTAGTATAATTACACCTTATCAAAATATATAGTTATTTTCGTCCTAGCAAATAATTGATTTAATATGGATGTTAACACGTCTCATAGCCAGTACCAAAAGGCCTCGCAGAATAATCTGCGAGGCTTTCTGGTTTAAAAGCTTTCAAAATTTAATGGTAGATATCTGGTGCGCCCGCATTAATAAGCAACGGTAAAACGTTGGCGTATATGCTGGGGGTTTTCCAGTTCATCCACAATGGCCATGGCCATGTCTTCCACCGAAATAATGCTCCGGCTATTCTCATCAAAAACCGGATTTTCCAGGCCTACCCGGTAAGTTCCCCGGCGCACTCCCGCCGTGCCCCGGTGCATTTCTATTGCCGGACTTAAAAAGGTCCATTCCAGTTCCTGTTCATTTTTAAGTATATTCAGGTAATCACGGGCGGCCAAAGCGCCGGCCTTCCAATCTCCCGGGAACTCTGGCGAATCTACTAATTGGGTATCCGGCGCCACGTATAAACTACCGGCACCCCCTACCACAAACAAACGTTTAACGCCTGCTTTTTTTACCCCGTTTTGGATGGCTTGCTCCCCTTGCAAAGATTCTTCGTAAATATCAGGATTGTTCCACCCCGGATTATACGTATTTACTACTACATCATGGCCTTTTACAACATTGGCAACTTCGTTTTCATCCAGCGCATTGGCCTTTACCGCCGTTACGTTTTCGGCTTGTTTTACTCTTTCGGGGTTACGCACAATGGCGGTTACCTGATGTCCTCTCTGAACCAGTTCATTTAACACGGCCGTTCCTACAAAACCGGATGCTCCAATTAATGCTACTTTCATTTCTCTATTTTTTAAGAGTGAATTATTGTTCTTCTAAATTTTTTAAATATACTACCTAAAGTTACCGGCAATATGAAAGATAAGTTGTAAAATAAAGAATAATGCAGGTTATCTATAATTATAAAATTGCTTTAAAAAGAAAATACAAACTTAGGAGCAAGCTATTTATATTTAGGTTATTACGGCATTAGGTATAAAAAAAAGCCTGATTGGTAAATCAGGCTTTTTATAAGATATATCCGAAGAATAATTAAATAAGACAATGAGATTTAACAGTACTTAATAACTCATTTCTTTTATTAAGAATATTCTGTAATGCCTCGAAATTTGCTTGCGTAAAAGGTACTGCCTCATTATAAGTCCGTCCATAAAAGTTGTGTACTTCTCCTTCTTTCGGAACATTATTCTGAACGTTTTGATTTTCGTTCATAGAATTTAAATTGTCTAAGTTTTTCATACCCTTACTTTATTATTAAGCCCTTTGCTTTTTATAGGACAACATAAATATACTGAATTCTACTTAATTAAGTTAAATTAAAAATAAATATTTTCAAAATTTAATTTAAACCAAATGATAGAATCAATCAGAAATAAATTCTCATTGAAAACCGGAAAATCAGAATAAATAAAATATAAGATAAAATTTTTAAAGATAATCTTACGTCAGCTTCTCTACTCTATCATCAACGAACAAACTGTTTTCGCTTAAACTAAGAAGCTGTTAATTATTTTATAATATTAACCAATTAGCCATTGACGTGTGTTTTTATCAAAGCCGTCTAATTAAAAATTTCAACTTACTTAGTTCCTGTTTTTGCCAGATGAAACACTATTACTGGTCCTTTTGGGCTTGTCGAAGGAACTAGCTGGTACTTTTATGGGCATGCGTGCTGGCCAGCACGTTTTTATACAGCATTATCGGTAGGAGTTAGTTTCTTCAACAAGCTCAGGAAAACTTTTTCGTTATACTTAGCCTTGTGGTTAAGGTGTTTTCACCCGTAAGAAATTTGGTATAGGTAGCATAATTAGCGGGAATATGATCACCAATGCCGACAAATTAGGCTTTTATTCAAAACGAAATACGAAACAGCTTCTGATAGAACTTAGTAAGATGCTTCTAAAGAATAGTGGCTTTTTATTTTCATAGTGGCCAGTTCAGTTTCAATTCTGGGAACCAACGCGTTTAATAAAGCCTCCACAAATCCTCCCCGCTCAATTATGCAGCTATGTAATAGTACAATAATGCCCAGCGGTTCATCTTCCGCATTTAAAATAGGCTTACCAATATAACTTTCAAAGTTTTTTTGTTTTATTACTTCGTAGTCCGGGTACATGGTACATAAGCCAAAAGGCAAATACATGAACTCTTCTTGGAAAATCTGGCTTAATGGTGATTTATGTAAGCGGTAACACTTATTGGCGATAATCTGACCCCGGTATAACTGGACGATTGTATTAATTTGAGGTTTGGAATTGACTTCTTGTGCTAAACCAATATGGATATAATCAATGCCTAAAATCTGATAAAGGTATAAACAAGCTTCAGTTAAAAAATTTTTACCATTAAATCTTTCAACAAAGTCAATAATTTTATCTAACTGCAATTTCTCTTCTTCTGTCCAGGCAGTATGTAACAAAGAGGCAGTAATATTTTTCATAGATAGCAAGTTAAGAACTACAACAAAATCAGTATAAAACTAACTTGCCTTTAAACGAGATTAATAACTAAAGGAATATTACTTTACCAATATAATTTTACATAATATAATAAAAATATCAAATCACTTAAATATACATAAGTTATTAATAATCAATATTTTATTAATAAAACCAAGGAGATTAATATAAAAAATTTACAAATCCGAATTTCTTTCCAGCTGATTTATAATCTTTTTAACCTCAGTATCAGTAGCATTTAACCTGGATTGGCAATATTGGATAAGATCGGAAGCTCGTCTTACTTTTTCTGCGAGTTCATCAATCGGAATGCTTTCATTTTCCAACTGGCCCACAATATCAGTAAGTTCGTCTAAAGCTTGCTGATAAGTTAAATTATGATCCATATATTTTAAATGGCGCGTATATTGTATAGGTAAAACCTGTAATAAGCTAATATAATGAATTGGTCAGCTTAAAAAATTTGGTATTAAACATTAAACGTAAGCAATTATTTTCCGATGATTTTACTTTCAACATCGCCGGTGTAAAAGCGGGTTTGTATAATATCGTTCTTTTCTAAAGCCTGTCCATTGGTTATAACTTTGCCGTTTTTATATACCATGGCAAAGCCGCGTTTCAAAACATTTTTGGGGTCCAGGTGCTGCAAGGAACTAGCCAGGTGCTGCAATTTGAATTTATCGTTTTTCAGCCGGTTATCGGTGTTGCACTGCAAATTAAACTGCACCCGTAAAAGGTGTACTTTTTCGTGCTGAATATGTTGGTTGGCCGCATGAATGGCGGTGTTTATTTTTTCCTTCAGGTTTTTTTGCTCCTGGTTTAATAAATCTTTGGTTTGCGATACAAATACGTTTTGGATAGCATTTAAAACTAATTCCTGCGAAATAATAATTTCGTTGGTTTTTAAAACTATTTGTTTTTGCAGTTGCTGTAAGCGCGTAGCAAACTGATGGTTATGGGCCACAATGCTTGCTGCTGCTTTGGTGGGAGTTTTGGTTTTTAAACGCGCCATTAAATCGCAGACTGATTCATTTTTTTCGTGGCCGATACCCGTAATAATGGGCAGGGGAAAGCGCGCCACCGCCCGCGAAAGCAGGTAAGAATCATACGCCTGGAAATCTAATTGGCTGCCGCCTCCCCTTACCAGTACCACGGCGTCGTATTTTTTACCCGATTCAAATATCCGCACCAGCTGCTTATAAATTTCTTTATGCGCATCCAGTCCCTGCACCGGGGCCAGGTATTCATCTACATCAAAACCGTAGCTGTATTGGTTATGGTACAACTCGTGCAGGAAATCGGCATACCCATCGGCCTGCGCGGAGGAGATTAAAGCAATTTTTTGAATAACCGGCGGAAAACTTAGTTTTTTATTATAGGTCAGGTATTCGCCGGCTACTTCTTTTATGTGTTCAGGATTCTCGTCCAGTAATTTCTGAATAACCGCCTGCCGGCTTAAGGCCAGTTTACCAATGGTGAAATTACAATCGATGTCTTCAATATCCAGCGACAGCCCGTACTGTACATGATAATGCACCCGCACGCTTAACAGCACCTGAATATTATCTTTAAATTCCTGCCCGGTTGTTTTCTCGAAATATTCAATACATGCAAAACGCGGCCCCCAGATGCGGGCCTTAATAGCTGCTTTTACCTGATTGGTAATATCACATTTCTCAATGAGGGTGAGATAACACTGGCTCTTAGCCGGGTAATGCGATATACCGGTTGTTTCGGCAATAACCTGGTACCGTTGCTCCCGGAAAGTACCTTCTATAGTATCTTGAATGAGCTGGTTTAATTCGGATAAGTGAAGTGGATTGGCGGCAAGCGACATAACATACAAAAATAGCTAATTTATCCGGAAAATCTTATTTTACATGCCTTTAGTCGGGTGTTTTTGTTTCTTTATTTTATTAAAGATAATTTAATAAATTCTGTAAATGACCATTATTGGAGATGGTTCTGGTAAGCAGGTTTAAAAACAAAAAGCAACCATCAGGTTGCTTTTTGTTTTATCTATCAGGTAATTTTTTTAAGAATCCTGGGCTCTTTCGGCGTATTCTTCGCGATTACCACGTTTGTCAGCAGCATCCTCGTCCGGATCGGTTGAAGGAATAGAACCACCACAAGCCTGTACAAATAAGGAACTACCTAAAAGCAGCATGAAAAAAAATTTCTTTTTCATAAGAACAGAATCTTTATAAATTTTATTACCTATTTTTTAATTACTTTATTTTCCGTTGTCCTGCTTTTGGAATGATTTTCATCGCCTATGGTATTAGAATTACCTACCTCAGCCTGCGTTTTTTCGGTGGCACTGGCTGCCTGGTCTTCTCCTACCCTGTCCGGGGTGTGCATCGTATCGGTAGAACTGGTAGTATTACTCATGGTACCACCGCTGCTGCTACCGCTCAAATCAGTTCCGGATTCGTCTATTTGCCCGGCACCAGTTTGGTTATCATCCTGGTACTGGCCGTTTTCTGCCCCGTAACCTTCGCCGGTAGATTTATTTTGCTGACACCCGTAGCCCAAAAGCGAGAGCGAAAGTACAAGAAATAATGCTATCTTTTTCATAGTTTTTCGGTTTTAATTTAGTTTTTATATTTTAGAACTGTTTTTAACGGGTGTCCGGAATATAAACGCTTGCCAAAACAGCCTGAATTTACTGTTAATTACTAGCAAAATATTCTTTTTCCAGCACCTTATCATGTCCGTAAATATCATCGCGGAAATGAATGGCCCCGTTATCGTCTACCCAACTGGTAAAGTATACGATATAAACCGGAACAGTGGCTTTTAGGTTTTGATATTTTTCTTGTCCGGCATGCATGGCCTCCAGAATATGCATTTCATCCCATTGGGGTTGGTCCTGTAAAAGAAATTCCGCCAGATCTACGGGTTTTTCTACCCGTATACAACCGTGGCTGAAACCCCGCTGGGTTTGATCGAATAAGGCTTCGGAAGCAGTATGGTGCAGGTAAACCTCATATTCGTTCGGGAAAATAAATTTTACGTCTCCCAATGGGTTTTCCGGTCCCGGCCGCTGACGAATACGGTATTTCAGATTTTTCTCGGTTATCGAAGCCCAATCAACGTTATAAGGCGAAATTGGTTGGGCATTTTTACTAAACCCATCCAGCACTTCCATATCCATGCGGTCTAACCAACCCGGATCGTTCATTAGCTTCGGTTTAAATTCGTTTACTACAATACTGGCGGGTACATTCCAGTAAGGCGAAAAAACTATGTACTCCAGCTTATCGCTGAAAATCGGGGTCGAACTCATGGTTTTGCCCACTATCACCCGCATCGATAATACGGTTTTGCCTTTATCACGGGCATACAACATATATTCCGGAATATTCACAAAAATGTGTTTTTCCTCAAACTTTTTAGGTTTAGGTATCCAGCGCCAGCGTTCCATATTTATAATAATCTGATCGATCCGGTCGTCAATGCTTACGTTCATAGGTTTTAAAGTAGATGGACCAATGGCGCCGTCCGCTTTAAGTCCGTGCCGCCACTGAAAATCTTTAACGGCATTAACCAATTCTTCATCGTATTGGTTAGCCACCGGCCGGGCCACATTCCAGCGGTTCTGCGGCAATAATCGTTGCCGGAGTAAAGGTACCACCCGCGAAGTATCGCCTATATTTAATTTGGTGATGCCTTCTATTTTAGGCCAGCCACCTTGGTGCTTTATATTCCGGTACTGCTGCAAAGCCGTGCGCAAACGGTTATATTCCGGGTGCAGCGGCTCAAACTGGTAGTACGGATAACGGCTGTCGCGTTCTTGTAAAATGGTTTCTAAAGCTTTATTAAGCTTTATTTTGTTTTTGCGGACACTCCAGTCTACCTTATCTACTTCGCGCGGATTTACCGTTCCCTGGTAAAAATCAGAGGCATAATTCATATAAGAAGCCGTTAATGCTACATCTATCTCTTGTTTAAGTTTATAATGCAACGAATCGTTTTTCTTATTTTCTTCTAAGCTTTTAAACAAAGCATTAAAATCTTTTATTTTGTAATCCTTCGGATTCAGGCCTTCTTTGTTGGCCCGGTTTACGACATCAATAAAAGTATTGGCCTGCGGCACCAGTTTATCGTCTTTAAACCAGCCTAAACTAAAATTCCGATCGCGGTAAAATTTCATAATAACGTTCCGGTGTTCTTTAAACTCCGGCTCTTTTCTGACATATCTTTCCACAAAAGCGCTGTCTGTCTGCACAGCAGCTTTCATTCTTTCTTCAACGGTATTTGCTTCTTTCTTTTGGTTTTTAGAACAACCCACCCAGGTAAAAACCAGGGCAAAGAGTAAAAGATTATATTTTATTAAATTATAACTTTTTGACATTTTTTACTTTTGTTATTTAGATGAATGCACCGGGAATCAGAAACCTAATAACTAATTTTACTTATTTGGTATCCGTATTTTCCCTTAATCTTTATTACTAAATTGAGATCAAAAATGTTATGATCACTTCTTCTGTTTATGTGTTTTTGCAAAAATCTAGCCAGCCTGAAATAAAATTATTCTTGACCTTTTCATTTCTGCCGTATGATAAGAAATTGGTTTATACCATTTGAAATTAGATTTTACTTATACATGCATTCTTTTTGAGCTTATGGAAGTACCTAATAAAACCTCTTTAATTAATGACCATCATTCCTTTGCCCGGCCCGAAACAGCGGTGGTGCAGCACCTAAATTTAAATTTACAAGTTGATTTTGAGAGCAAAACGCTGCGGGGTACCGCTACTTACAAGCTAAATAAACAACCGGAGGCTACCCAAATAATACTGGATACCCGCGATCTGGTAATAGAAAACGTACTATTGGATGAAGCAGAGCCAACAACATATAAATTGGCCGATCCGGTACCCTTTTTAGGCCAGGCGCTGCATATTAATTTAAAACCCGACACCAAAAGCATAAAGGTACTTTACCAAACCAAGCCCGAAGCCGCCGCCTTGCAATGGCTGGAGCCGGCCCAGACAGCCGGGAAACAATACCCGTTTTTGTTTACCCAATCGCAGGCTATCTTAGCGCGCACCTGGCTACCGGTACAAGACAGCCCCGGCATTCGGTTTACCTACCAGGCGCAAGTGCAGGCGCCCGCCAATTTTATAGCCCTGATGAGCGCCGAAAATCCGCAGCAGAAAAATAATACCGGCCTCTACCACTTTGCCATGCGCCAGCCCGTGCCGGCATACCTCATGGCTTTGGCGGTCGGCGATCTGGCTTTCAAGGAAATTAGTTCTAATACCGGTATATACGCCGAGCCCGTGATGTTGGCCGCTGCTTATCACGAATTTGAAGAATTGCCCAAAATGCTGCATGCCGCCGAAAGCCTGTACGGGAAATATTTATGGGACCGGTACGATTTATTATTACTGCCACCCAGTTTTCCTTTTGGCGGCATGGAAAATCCGCGCCTTACTTTTGTTACGCCCACCATTATTACCGGCGACCGGTCGCTCACCAGTTTGGTGGCGCACGAACTAGCGCATTCGTGGTCGGGCAATTTGGTAACCAATGCCACCTGGAACGACTTTTGGCTGAACGAAGGCTTTACCGTATATTTTGAGCGCCGGATTATGGAAGCTTTGTACGGGAAAGATGATGCTGATATGTTAAAAGTGCTGGGTTACCAGGATTTGCAGCAAACCTTACAGGAAATTGGCCCCGAAAGCCCCGATACCCATTTAAAATTAAATTTAGATGGCCGCGACCCCGACGAAGGTTTAACCGAAATAGCTTACGAAAAAGGTAATCTTTTCTTGTTGAAAATTGAGGAAGTAGTAGGCAGAAGTAAGTTCGATGCTTTTATCCGGGATTACTTTCAAAAATTTGCTTTCCAATCAATGAATACCGAAAAGTTTCTGCTTTTCTTGAAGGAAAATTTATTGGCCGCTAATCCAACCTGGCTGAATGAAGTAAATCCGGAAGCGTGGATTTATGCGCCCGGTATACCGGCCCACGCGCCGGTTCTGGTTTCGGAAAAATTTAAGCAGGTAAATACACAAATCGAAAACTTTCGTCACGGATCGCCGGCAATTGCTTTAGCTACCCAATCCTGGACAACGCAGGAATGGCTTTACTTTTTAAATTGTATGGCTGCCGGTATAAACTTAGCCCAGGCCGAAGAATTGGATGCGGCTTTTCACTTTACCCAAATCACTAACGCCGAAATTGCCGCTATTTGGTTTAAAATAAGCCTGCAGCTTGGTTATGCAGCAATCAATCCTAACCTCGAAGAATTTTTATTAAAGGTGGGCCGGCGCAAATTTGTTTTACCTTTATACCAGGCTTTAATAAAGCAAGATCAGCAAAAAGCTTTTGCTATTTATAAAAAGGCCCGCGCTAATTACCACGCGGTAACCACCAGCAGCTTAGACGAATTACTTAAATAAAAAAAACAAGAGCTGGTTTAAATCTTGTTTAAACCAGCTCTTGTTAAATTATAATAACGGAAAATCTTTTAATGATTTTCAGCTTTCATATTTACGGAGCCTTCCGCAATGGTGGTTAGCTTCTCGTCGGTTTGTTTTTCTTCGCTTAAAGTTTCTTTCAGTAATTCGTAAGCCTGGGTGTGGCCCAGGAATTTGGCATAAGTACAGGCCGTACCGTAACCAGCAATTTCATAATGTTCTACGCGTTGTGCGCTGGCTATTAAACCGGCATCCATTACTTCTTTGTCGGCATCTTGCGATATAAAATCTTCGGCTTCTTTCAGCAAACCTTCCATGGCTTTGCATTTTTCCGCTTCCGGTTCTAAACCTAAAGATTGAAATACTTTTTCTAAGCGGGTTACCTGATTTTGGGTTTCGTTCATGTGCTGCGTAAAAGCAGCTTTCAATTGCTCAGAAGTAGCTTCTTTTTGCATTTTAGGCATTGCTTTTAATAGTTGCTGTTCAGCACCGTATAAATCTTTTAATTGATGAATCAATAAATCATTCAGCGTTTTCAGTTCCATAGTTTTAATGTTTAATTGAATGGTGGTTTCTATAGTTACGCCATCTTATTTATTTTTGTTGAAAAAAGATGCTTTTAAATCTGAAAGCATCGGACTGGCTGGGTGAAAGCAAGATTTAAATATTTAAATTTCTCAACGTCGTGGTTCTTTTTTCGTTTTAAAGCTTCCGGAACCTTGATACCGGTTCATAACCAGTATTAAGGGAAATATTATTAAAAGATAAACAAGTTATCTGTGTCCATACCCAAAGGAAAACTGATTGCTATTGGTGGTAACGAAGATAAAGGCACCTATCCCAATCCAAAGTCGATGAAGAAATATTACCTCGACTTTTTTGAATTAGGTATATTAAAGCGCATTGTTACTGAACTTCGGGTTTCCAATCCGCGCCTCGAAGTCATTACCACCGCTTCTATGATTCCGGAAGAAGTTGGCGACCGGTACATCGGGGCGTTTAAAATTCTGGGCTGCACCAATATACAGGTCATGCACATCCGAAACGCGGAAGATGCCCGTAACCCAGAATACCTGGAACGCCTGCAAACTACGGCTGGCCTTCTATTTACCGGCGGCGACCAAACGCGCTTAGCCGATATATTTGGTAATAGTACATTTTTAGATATTTGCTGTAAGCGGTACCAACAGGAAGAAAATTTTGTAATTTCCGGAACCAGCGCCGGTGCCATGGCCATGTCGGAGATTATGATTAAAGGCGGCAGCAGCACCGACGCGCTAAAAAAAGGCGCTGTAAAGTTAGGTGAAGGCTTAGGTTTAATTAAAAACGTTATTATCGACTCGCACTTTGTAAAAAGAGGCCGTTTCGGCCGCCTCATAGAAGCGGTTGGTACCTACCCGAAAGCTATCGGCATTGGTTTGGGAGAAGATACCGGCGTTTTAATAACCAATGGCAACCAGATTGAAACCATCGGCTCTAACCTGGTGATTATAGTGGATGGGCAGCACATTATGCATAACAATATAAAAGAAGTAAAAAAAGGCATGCCGCTTTCTATCGAAAACCTGATGCTGCACGTTTTGGCCAAAGGTAATGTATACGATATTGCCGAACGCACCTTTTACAAAGACCTGGAAAGCCATCAACAAAAAGAAGATATTGCTTATTAAGGAGTATTTAATTTTTAGAGTTTAGTTGTTAGTTAACAATACTTTTTGCTGCTGTTAACTTACAATTTACCTTTTATGTAATCAAAAATAAGCGCTACTTTAGCCAGTTCAGGTTGTAGTAGTTGTTTTTACCCCAAAGAACACGAAGAAAAACATCACAGAGGTCACACGTTAAAACTGTATAAATTTCTCCCGTCATTTAAGTTCTACTTTAACATTGATAGAAAACAGCAATAGGAAAACAGCGTATTTTGAACTGCTACTTTGGCCTGTCTGGTTATAGTTACTCCCGGTAAATTTCAATATAAGCCGGTTCATCGTTTCGGCGGGAAGCCCGGTACATGCCTTCTGAATTAAAGGGTAAGGCTATGTTGCCGGCAGCATCAACAGCAATTAACCCACCTTCGCCTTTTATCTTTACCAGCTTTTCCTGTACTACTATTCTACTGGCTTCCTGCAAAGAAAGTCCTTTATATTCCATCAAACACGAAACATCGTAAGCCGCTACGGCCTGGATAAAATACTCTCCGTCGCCAGTACAGGATACCGCACAGGTATGGTTATTAGCGTAAGTTCCGGCGCCAATTAAAGGGCTATCGCCAATACGGTTGTATTTTTTATTCGTTAAACCTCCGGTAGAAGTGGCAGCGGCCAGGTCACCGTTCTGATCCAAAGCTACAGCACCTACGGTACCAAATTTATGATCCTGGTTGCTACTCCGGGAATGATCTAATGAAGCTTTGTTGATTTTTTGGGCTTCTTCCCATTGCTGATAGCGGTAAGCATCGTAAAAATAGGCATTATCTTCTAAGGGCAATCCTCTTTCGCGGGCAAACTGCAAAGCACCCTCTCCCATTAATAAAACATGATCAGAATTTAAGCGAATCTGGTTGGCCAAAGAAATAGGATTTTTAACTTGCTGTACGCCCGCTACGGCGCCAGCTGCCAGGGTTCTACCGCACATAATAGCCGCATCCATATCGTGGTGGCCGGCATGGTTAAAAACCGAACCTTTGCCGGCATTAAACAAAGGCGAATCTTCTAAATGAATGACTGCCATTTCTACTGCTTCCAATGCCGTGCCCCCATTACGTAAAATATCGTATCCGGCCTTGAGGGATTTTTCCAGCGCCTGTCGGTATTGCTGTTCTTTTTCGGCGGGCATATCGGCTCTTAATATGGTACCGGCGCCACCATGAATGGCGATTGCTATATTGGTCATAAGGATTTGGGATGGCTTTTAGGTGCGCAAACTTAGAGTAAAATGAGTTTTGCTTTACGGAATTAATTCTGCATGCGATACCAAATTTTACTTAAAATAATAGCTTTAAAATGAATTAAAACTATCCTGATTGCGTATATTTGTATATAATAAATTAAGTAAATTTTAAAATAAATACGATATGTCTTTTGATGTTCAAGGTAAATTGCACGAAATATTCGACGAGCAACAGGTAAGCGATAAATTTCGGAAGAGAGAGTTTGTATTGGAGATTCCGGATGGATCTTACACTCAATTTGTTAAATTCCAGCTTACACAAGATAAGTGCAACGTACTTGACCAGTACAAAATCGGGGATGATGTAAAAGTAGCTTTTAACTTATCCGGCAAGCCTTTTACCAAAAACGGCACTACCATGTACTTCACCAACTTAAGCGCCTGGCGTGTTGAAGGTGCCGATGCTGCTTCTGCTGCGGGCAATAACAACGGTGGCAGCTCCCGGGCAGCTTCTCCCCAGCAACCAGCCATGACCAGTTCTTTTATATCGGATGAAGCCGATAACGACCTGCCATTCTAAATATAGTTTTGCATAAATAATTGATGCGGGCCCCCAAGTCCGCATTTTTTTTGCCCGGCGGTTTACCGGCTAAAGCTGGCGCTGGTATAATGTTTGTACCTTTTCCGGGTAAAAGGGGGTAAAATAAATTGCAGCATCGTAGTTGCAATTATCTTATCCGATATTATTTTATGAAAGATAAAATTGTGCTGATCACGGGCGGAAGTTCGGGTATTGGCAAAGCCACAGCCATTGCTTTAGCTAAACAAGGCGCTACTATTTTATTTGTCAGCCGCCACGAGCAACGCGGCCAACAAGCCCTGCAAGATATAAAAACCCATAGCCAAAGTTCGGCCGTTTATTTTTTCTGCTACGATTTATCTATAATGGCTAACGTGCGGCGCCTGGCCAAGGAAATTAAAAGTAAATACGATAGAATAGATGTTTTAATTAACAATGCCGGTATTTTGCCCGGAAAACATACCTTAACGCCGGAAGGACTGGAACTATGCTGGGCAACAAATTACCTGGCCGGGTTTTTAATAACCCAGTTGCTAATGGATTTACTCCTCCAATCGGCAAATGGCCGGATTATTAATGTTTCTTCCGAAGCGCACCGCTTAGGCCAGCTAGATTTAGATAAAGCAGCTTCGCCCGAAAACTATGCTTCTTTCACGGCTTACTGCGATTCTAAATTTGCCAATATTTTGTTTACTTACGAGCTAAGCCGCCGCCTGGAGCTAACCAACCTCACTGTTAATTGTCTGCATCCGGGCGTAATCGCGAGCAATTTTGGTAGTACCGCTTTTGGTATGTTAAAGTGGTTATTCCGGCTGGGCCGCCCCTTTATGAAAAGTGCCAAACAGGGCGCTCTTACGGTTGTTTATTTAGCAGCTTCGGCGGAAGTAGCCGGTGTTACCGGCAAATATTTTAAAAACCGCAAAGCCGTAAAATCCGGTAAACAAACTTATAGTACGCACCTGGCCCGCCAATTGTGGAAGTTGAGCGAAGAACAAACCGGTTTAGAAAGCGAAGGAGAAGAAGGTGAATAAAATGAGTGAACTGGAAGAACTAATTGCGAAAGGAGAAGGCGACCGCCTGGATTTTAAGAAAACCATTACCCACCTGGATAAAATAGCCCGCACCCTGGTATCTTTTGCGAATACCCGCGGTGGCATTATTCTGGTGGGCGTAATGGATAACGGCAAAATAAACGGCATCGACCCGGAAGAAGAAAAATATTCTTTGCAGCAGGCCGCCCAGTTCTACTGCGATCCGCCGGTTAAATTAATCTTTAAAGAAGAAGAACACGAAGACCGGACAGTTTTAAAAGTAATTATTCCGGAAAGCAAACAAAAACCCCACCTGGCCAAACTCAAAGAGAACGACTGGCGGGGTTATGTCCGGGTAAAAGATGAATCGGTGCAAACGAGTAAAATGGTAATGCAGGCTTTGGAAACAGAGCATAATTATCCGGCCTACGTACCCGCCACCAAGCTAGAAACAGATTTATTAGCTTATTTTCAGAAGCAACCCCGCATTACCCTTAACCAGTTTATGCACCTGGCCAATATTTCTAAACGACGGGCGCAACGCTTACTGGTACATTTGGTTTTACACGGTATTATTCGCTTGCACGATAAGGAAAAAGAACCTTTTTATACCTTAAGTTAATTATGAACAAATGATAGGCTAACTTATAAATAAAAGCAACATTTATAATATCTGCGCCCAAACTTGTTATTCCGTGAGAATCTAATTAATTGCCACAAAGTCAGATCCTAAAAAGATGTTGATTAAAAGTAAGTGGAGCAAATTAACTTTAACTAAGCAATAAAATAAGTGGTTTTTTTATTCACTAAATCACTCATTCATTAATTCTTTAATTGTACTTAGATGGCGATTAGATCGCGACAGCACTTGTCGGAAATCAATTTAAGGAAAACAACCGCCCCTAACCCCGCCTAAACTTAGGCGGGGAACTATTTACCTTTTCAGGAATATTTAATCCCGATAAGTTACTACGTTCTCTATAAATCAGTTTTTACCTGCTTAAGAAGTAACAATTACTGATGAAGGGGAATGGTAACTTCGCGGTGCGGTAATTGGGTTTGTTCTATTTCTACCCGCCCATTGGCATAAATAGATTTTATGGGTTGGCCATTGTTGTAGGTTACAGTTTTAATAAATGTACCATCTTCTTCAAAATAATTCCAATCGCCTTCCCAGTAATAATGCGTTTTGCCTTCATTACTATCTACCATGGCAATACCTTTATTCGAAACATGACCGTTTTCGTGGAAATAAATAACATCTACCACGCGCATATCCCCTACCCAGGAATAATTTTCTACAAAACGTAGCTTACCATCCGGATAATAATATTTCCATTCTTTTACCTGCTTGCCATGATCAAACCAACCCACACAGATCAGGTGCCGCTTGTTTGATAAATCGCGGTATTTCCATTTGCCGTGATGCATGTTGTGCCGGTCGTAGCGGTTTATAAATACACCTTTTAAAAACTGGGCTTGTACGGGTGCTTGTAAAAGTAAAAGCAGACCCATTGCGGCTAAAACTTTTTTCATTTTATTTTAAATATTATTGGTGGATTTCTAAGAACAGGATAAGTCTTTTTAAGATGCTTCCGCAGAACAATTTTTATAAAGCCAGCGAGAAATAAAAAGTCCCATCAGTACCTTAATAAAATGCACAAACGGGACTTTGGGACACAAAAGCAATCCTGCTTAATCGTAAGATTTCTTTTTATCCTGTTTTTCGACTTTTTTCTCTTTTGCCGTTTTTAAAGGTTTCTTTTTAACTTCTTTTTTGGCATCCTGTGACTTACCCATAATGTTATTTGTTTTGTTTGGCTAAATAATTAACGATTAAATTAAAGAAAGAATATAGCACTACGAATTTTTATTTAAGAAGATAAATAAAGTTATTATGCTTAAAGAAATATAAATAATTTATTTAAAATAATAGCTAGTATTAAAAGAATTTATTTAAACTACTGCTTGATTTTGAGGCGTGCGAAAGAACAAAGAGAAAATTATATTTTCGAAGTATTAATCCGGAATCCAGGCTTATCTTTCAGCGGCTTTCTTCCCGTATAACCTGAATATTCAATATCATAACAGATTATGTTTGGGTGGATGTGTGGATAAATAGGTAAGAATATGCTTTTTTTCGCTCTTATTTAGCCTGTACCAATTTTGTTAGCTTATTTAACTTTTTAAAAACCTCTTTTAACACCATTACAGCAGTATTTATTTTTTACATTATAATATGGCAGAACCCCAAAAAACAAGGGCTACTTCTAAAAAAGCCCAAGCAGATGCTCAAAAACAAAAAAAGATATTTGTTCTGGATACTTCCGTTATTCTCTACGACCATAGCGCTATCGAACATTTCCAGGAACACGATGTAGCCATCCCCATCACCGTACTGGAAGAACTGGATAATTTTAAAAAAGGAAATGATATAAAAAACTTTGAAGCCCGCGAATTTATCCGGTTTATTGATTCCCGCTCCCAGGATTTAATGTTGCAGAACTGGTTGCCCATCAACGGAAAAGATAAAGGTAATTTCAAAGTCCTCATGATTCAGGCTTCGCCTTTAGATGCCGACAAAATATTCGGAGAGAAAAAAGCAGATCATAAAATCCTGAATTCGGCGCTGCAATTGCAACACGAAAACCCCGAAAGACCGGTTATATTGGTTACTAAAGATATTAACCTGCGAATAAAAGCCCGGGCTTTAAACCTGGTAGCGGAAGATTACGAAACCGGTAAAATACAGGATGTAAATGCTTTATATACCGGCAGCGATGTGTTAAATAATGTTCCACCGGAGGCTATCGACCAACTGTACGACTTGGGATATTGTGAAAGCGAAAAAATTTTAAAGGAGCCCCCTACCGATAACCATTACTTTATCTTAAAGAGCTTTCAAAATTCTATTCTGGCTTATTATAATCCTTCTGAGAAGAAAATGCAGCGTGTAGATAAATTATCGGCTTATGGTATAAAACCCCGCAATGCCGAACAAACCTTTGCTTTACACGCTATTTTAAACCCCAACGTGCGTTTGGTTACCATTCAGGGCGTAGCCGGAACCGGAAAAACCTTACTTACTTTAGCCGGCGCTTTGGAACAACGCCGGGAATTTAAACAAATATACCTGGCCCGGCCTATTGTGCCTTTAAGCAACAAAGACATTGGCTATTTACCCGGCGATATTAAATCAAAATTAAACCCGTATATGGAGCCGCTCTGGGATAACCTGAAATTTATTCAGAACCAGTTTTTAGAAACCAGCAAAGAGCACCAAAAGCTAAAAGAGTTGGTGGAACAGGAAAAACTCATGATTTCGCCTTTGGCTTATATCCGGGGCCGGAGCTTATCCAACATATTCTTTATTGTAGACGAAGCCCAAAATCTAACGCCGCACGAAATTAAAACTGTTATTTCGCGAGCCGGGGAAAATACCAAAATTATATTTACCGGCGATATTTACCAGATCGATACGCCTTATCTGGACGCCCAAAGTAATGGCCTTTCTTATTTAATTGACCGGGCCAAAAACCATCCGCTGTATACGCATATAACTTTGCAAAAAGGCGAACGCTCCGAATTGGCCAATCTGGCTAATGAATTATTGTAAATTATTCCCGTGCCGGTTTCTTTAAAACCGGCACTTCTTTATTCTTTAAACAGGCTTTATTGTTGAATTTGATAATTCTGTATCGTTGAAAATAATTGCAAACCTGAGATAAGTACTGTAAACATAGTAGAATTAAAATATTATCTTATAAAAGAGTTTACCGTATAGAGACAAAATTTAAACTCTAATTATATAAAATATGTCTAGTTTAGCAGATAAAGGATTGAAGATCTCGCAAAACATTTTCTTTAAAGTATTAATCCAAAGGGCTACTAAATTAATAGGTAAGCCTGCCAAAATTGGTTTCTTATTACGCGATGCGTACCAGAAATTAGTAGACGAAAAAAGTAATAAAACGGGGTTTGTACAAGTAAGAGATATTATGTTTTCTTTTATCCGGTTAGTCCGCTCTTATTTCCGAGGCGAATACCGGGCTATTTCCACCAAATCTATTATAATTGGAATAGCTACTTTGTTGTACGTAGTTTCGCCCATCGATTTAGTACCGGATTTCATACCACTAATAGGTTTTGCCGATGATATTAGCTTAATGGCTTGGTTTATCAAAGCTTTTCAAACCGAGCTTTCAAAATTCCGGGAATGGGAACAAGTCCAGGGTATTATGCCCACCTAAGCAATTCTATTGAAATACATTGAATAAACGAGTGAATGCGTGTTTGCGTGAATAAACATTTAATAATAAGCCTTTACGATTTTATTGGCTAATATTAAGCAAGAAACAGAAGTATATTAATTTTAACACTCTTGAGCTTATTTCTGTCATCCCACAAAATTCGAAGAATTCCAGAGGGATCTATTTAGCAGTAAACCAATTAGATTCGTCCGGAATGACAGAAATAAGCTTAATATAAATTACGGCTAATTTGTTTTGCATAACATCACTAGTTAAGCTTAACCTTTATCCGCTTACTTATTTATAATATAACATAAACCCGGAATATCGCTTATTTTTGCCTCAGCATGCAAACAAATAGCACCATCAGTATTCTGGGCTGCGGTTGGTTAGGTTTGCCTTTGGCCCGAAAGCTTATAGAACAAGGCTTTCGGGTTAAAGGCTCAACCACCTCCCCGGAAAAATTACAAGTACTTTCTAAAGCCGGTATTGAGCCTTACCACATTTATTTGACGGAGGCGAACGTTGTAAATTTAGTTGATTTTCTGAAAACCGATCTTTTGCTAATCAGTTTTCCCCCAAAAATCAGAAGCGGTAAGGGTCCCGAATATCTGGTGCAAATACAAATCCTGCAACAAGCTATTCAACAATCTTCAGTTAAATATATCTTGTTTATCAGTTCTACTGCGGTATATCCTGATTTAAATACTATTATATCCGAGACTATCGATCTATCGGCTACTTATCCGGAAAACTATTTATTACAAGCCGAAGCAGAAATTCAAAGTACCCCCATTCCGGTCACAATTATTCGTTTTTCCGGTTTAATTGGGCCGGACCGGCATCCCGGCCGATTTTTCTCGGGTAAAGAAAATATTTTCCATCCGCAAAGTCCGGTTAATTTAATCCACTTAGAGGATTGTATTAGTATATTAATAGAAATTATAAAGCAGGACAAATGGGGTCAGGTTTATAACGCCTGTGCCGATGAACATCCCAGTCGCCAGGAGTTTTATACTGCCGCCACGGCGGCCCTGAATTTACCTCTCCCCCATTTTGCTCCCCCTAGCCCGGCCAATACATTTAAAATCATCAGCAGCGAAAAATTAAAAAAAGATTTGTCCTACCGATTTATTTACCCCGATCCGATGTTATTTAAAGAACTGCAGTTAAGGAAAGAAAAATTTTAATGCCGGATAAAAAGAAAAAAGTTGCTATTGTGGGCGGCGGGGCGGCCGGCTTTTTTGCGGCTATAAGCTGTGCCCAAGCTAATTCGGGCTTAGGGGTTTATTTATTCGAAAAAACGCCCAAATTACTGGCCAAAGTCCGGGTTTCCGGCGGCGGGCGCTGCAACGTTACCCATCATTGTTTCAACCCTAATCAGTTTATACAGTATTACCCGCGGGGCGGGAAATTTCTGAAAACCAGCTTTAAGTTGTTCGGCGCCGCCGAAACCATCAATTGGTTCGAAAAACGGGGTGTGCAACTAAAAACCGAAGCGGACGGACGCATGTTTCCCGTAACGGATGATTCGGCTACTATTGCAAATTGTTTGCTTAACGAAGCCCGAAAAGCCCACGTTGATATTAAAACCAGCGTAGGCGTAGAAACTATTGTTAAACCGGAAAATACGGCGGAAAATTTCAAATTGCATTTATCTGATGGTTCTGTGTTTGAGGCGGATGGTTTGCTAATCTGCACCGGCGGCTCTCCCAAAGCCGAAAGTTATAATTGGCTCCAGCGCTTAGGTCATACCATTGTACCACCCGTGCCTTCGCTTTTTACTTTTAATGTTCCCAACTCGCCACTAAAAGAATTGCCGGGTGTAGCCGTAAAACACGCCAAAGTTAAAATTGCCGGACAAGCTTTAGAAAACGAAGGCCCTTTACTGATTACCCACTGGGGATACAGCGGCCCAGCCGTATTAAAGTTATCGGCTTGGGCGGCCCGTCATTTACACGATCTAAAATATAATTTTACTTCGCTGATAAACTGGGTACCGGAATTTTCGGAAGAACAGCTCCGAATTTATTTGGCGGATTACCGCTGGCAATTCCCAAAGCGCATAGTATTAGCTCATCCTTTATTTGGTTTGCCGCAGCGCTTATGGAAAACTTTGGTGGCTATTGCCGATATCTCCGAAAAAACAGTTTGGGCGGAATTACCGGCAAAAAACCAGAATAAGTTAATCGAACAACTTTTGCGCGGGCCTTTTCAGGTGAAAGGCAAAACGACTTTTAAAGAAGAATTTGTTACCTGCGGGGGCATCGATTTAAAAGAAATAAATCCCGAAACCATGGAGAGCAAAATAATACCAAAGCTGTTTTTTGCCGGCGAAATCCTGGATATAGACGGTGTTACGGGTGGATTTAATTTTCAGGCGGCCTGGACAACCGGTTACCTGGCCGGCAAAGCTTTAGCAAATCTTTAAGTAATAGACTTCACTATATTTTGAGGAGCTTAAAGATTTTTTTTTCAGTATCAGGTTATAGATATTTCAATCCGTTAAAACAAAATTTTCCTTTCCTAAGTAAAATAAGCTGATTGAGATAATCAAGATCATTAGTCAATATAAAACTATGGAAAATAAAACAGATAGTAAAGCAGAAAATGAAGTGTTATCAGTGGTACACCACCTGATAGAGCGTTGCAAAGATGGCCAGAGAGGTTATGCCCACGCTGCCAAAGATATCGAAGATCAGGATTTAAAAACCTTATTCCATGAATATTCGGTGCAGCGAGACACGATGATTACCGAACTGCAGGATGAACTGCATAACTTTGGTAAATTAGATGATGAAAGTACTTCGCTGGAAGGAAAAGTACACCGCACCTGGATGGACTTATCTTCGGCTTTATTAGCCAAAGACCGGCAACAAGTTTTGAACGAATGCGAACGCGGTGAAGATTATGCGGTAGCTGCTTATGATAAAGCGCTAAAAGCAGATTTACCGGGTAACCTGAAACAAATTGTGCAGAAACAATACGAGCAGGTTAAAAAAGCCCACGATACTATTCGGGACTTACGCGATCAGGGAAAAAAATAAGTATCTTATAGATAAATAAAAAAGGAGCTATACGCTCCTTTTTTTTGCTTATATTTTTATTCTATTTGAATATAAAAAGCCCAACTTTGTGCAGGTTGGGCTTTCTTTCTTGATGCAATAAAGTTTCTATTTTTACTCAATTAATTAATACCGCAATTAGGTAATAATCTTAAGTGAATTACCATCTGCGTGAGCCTTCTTTTCTCCGGAATCCTCCCCCATTACGTTCAGCGCCCCGGTCGCGATCGCCACCGAAACGACTTTTAGCCCGGCCATCAAAACGTCTGGAGGAACCATCTCTGTCTTCTCTTGAACCACCGTCTCTTGATCCACCTTCGCGACTGCCGCCATCGCCATCTCCCCGTGGTTCTTTACCTTTTGCCTTCTCAAAGCTTACCGGTTTGCCTAATAAAGTAGTTCTGCCTAAACGGTCTACAATTTCCGAGGTGTACTCTTTGGCAACTTCTACAAAACTAAACTTATCGTATAAGTCGATATCGCCAATTTTGCTGCTCGGAATGCTGGTATTCTCCGTTAATGCCTCAATTATATCTTTAGGGTTTACCCGGTCTTTTTTACCTACCGTTACAAACAAGCGGTTATAACCTTCACGTGGGCCTTTCATCTCTTCGGAGGCAGCCTGCGCTTTGGCTTCTTTCATGCTCATTTTTAACAAAGCCGCGGCAATTTCCAAAGAAGTAAAATCTTCGGATAACAAGCGTTCGATGCGGGCAACCTGTTTATCCAGTTTACCTTTCTGAATCACTTCTTTAATCTGATCCAGGAAAAGATTGGTTTTAATTTCAGCTACATCTTCGAAACTAGGTACCGCGGCCAATTTTATTTTGGCATTCGTATACCGCATAATATCTTTCAGCTTGTAAATATCGCGGCCCGATACGAAAGAAAACGCCCGGCCCGATTTACCGGCCCGTCCAGTCCGGCCAATGCGGTGTACATAAGCTTCTTCGTCCTGCGGTAAATCGTAGTTAAATACAGCTTCCAGGTCTTCTACGTCAATACCACGGGCGGCCACGTCGGTAGCTACCAATATTTCTAAAGTACCGGCCTTAAATTTAGCCATTACATTAGAGCGTTGGGTCTGGTTCATGTCACCGTGTAAGCCATCGGCAAAATAACCGCGGGCCTGCAGGTTGGCTACCAGCTCATCTACCATGCGCTTGGTATTACAAAACACAATCAAAGATTTCAGGTTGTACATGTCGATGATGCGCGACAATACTTCCATTTTCATGTTGTTACGGACTTCGTAATATACCTGCTCAATATTGGTAACCGTAAGCGTTTGGTGCACTACTTTTACCAACTGCGGGTTTTGCTGGTATTTCTTCGTCAGCTCCATAATCGGTTTCGACATGGTAGCCGAGAAGAAAATGGTTTGTCTATCGGCAGGAATTTTGGTCAGCACAAATTCAATATCTTCGCGGAAGCCCATATCCAACATTTCATCGGCTTCGTCCAGAATAATTTTTTTTACCGCATCCAGTTGCAAGGTGCCTCTTTCAATATGGTCCATCACCCTTCCGGGGGTACCAATCACAATTTGTACGCCTTGTTTCAAGGCTTTTAGCTGCCGGTCATAAGACTGTCCGCCGTAAATCGGTACGACGTTTATATCTCTTTTATATTTTATTAATTTACTGATTTCTTCCGAAACCTGAATGGCTAACTCCCGGGTGGGGCAAAGAATAAGCGCCTGAACCCGGCGGTCGTTGCCATTAATGCTTTCGATGGTAGGTATACCAAAAGCAGCCGTTTTACCGGTACCTGTTTGCGCCTGACCGATTACATCGCGGCCTTCCATAATAAACGGAATAGCTTCCGTTTGAATGGGTGAAGCTTCTTCGAATCCCATGTCAACGATCGCCCGTTGCATTTCTGCGGATAAAGGAAGCTCATCAAATCTTAATTTGTTCATTTAAATTTTTTGTTAAAATATCCTATACGCTTTTTGAAATGAGCAGATACTAAATTTTAACGCTGTTTAGTAAGAATAATATCGGCGAGAAAAATTGAAGCTGACGCAAACGCGGCTGTTTTATAAGCCTAAAAAAAGAATAATCGACTGCTGATTTCAAAATAATGCACAAAGGTAATGTTTTTGTCCATTATAAAGCTATATAGTTAAGTAACTATTAAATATTGCATTTAGTTCAAGTAGATTTATATATTCTGAATAGGTAAATGCAGTGAGCAAAGCAAACAAAAGCTTACTTGAATATTCGGTTTTAAAGTTGTAAATTTAATATAAAATTTACGCAACATTTATCCCCACAGCTGTTCACTAAAACCAATTCCAAAGTGCCGCAAACTTTTAAAATTTATTCTTCTTCCGCCGGTTCCGGCAAAACCTATCACCTCACCAAAGAATACCTGAAACTAGCCTTACAAAGCAACAACCCAGCATATTACCGGTCGGTTTTGGCCATTACGTTTACCAACGATGCCGCTAATGAAATGAAAGAAAGGATTTTATCGGCGTTGCGGCAGTTTAATGATGATGACTTAGATCCGAAAGCAAAAGCAAGCAGTGAAGCGCTTTTAAGAGATATCACGGAGGAAATACAAGCAGAATACGATCAGCCCGGAACCGACACGGAGGTAATTCGCCAAAGAGCCCGCCAGACCTTTGAGCAGATACTATATAATTACTCGGAGTTTTCGGTTAGTACCATTGATGCTTTTGTAAACAAAGTAGTAACGGCTTTTACCCGGGAGTTAAATATTCCTTACAACTTTGAAGTTGACCTGGACACGACTACTCTGCTGAACACGGCCGTTTCGCTGTTGTTAGACAAAGTAAATAATAGTCCAGACAACAGCTTGCTGGCACAGACCTTGGAAAATTACGCCCTGGAAAAAGCCGAAGAAGGCCGCAGCTGGAATAACCTGCCGGTGGAACTAGCCGGCTTTGCGGCTAATTTGCTGAATGAACAAGTGTACGAAGCGGTCTCGGAATTGCAGCAACTAAAGCTGGAAGATTTTAAAAAAATCAGAAAAGATTTATACCACCAGAAAAACGAAATAGAAAAATCGGTTCTGGACGCAGCCCAAGCTGCCATCAATTTGTTGCAGGCAAATCAGATTGATCCGGCATATTTGCACCAGAAAGAACGCGGTATTTACGGTTTTTTCCAGAAGTATTTAAAAGCTTTTGCCTTTAATCCGCCTAATACATACGCGTGGCAAACCATAAACGATGATAAATGGTGCGGCGCCAAAGTGCCCCAGGACGTTATTGCCCGGCTGGAAAGCATCAAAAACACCATAGTTAATCTTTTCCAAACTATTGAAAATATCCGGCAGGAAAAAGCGGCGCAGTACATCCTCATCAACGAAATCACAAAACACCTGTACCAGGTTTCGGTTTTAAACGAATTGGAAAAATGTATTCAGGATATAAAACGCGACACCAACCTGGTGCATATTTCGGAGTTTAACAAGCGCATCACTGATATTGTATTAAAAGAACCCGTGCCATTTATTTACGAACGCCTGGGTGAAAAATACAATCATATTCTAATTGATGAGTTCCAGGATACATCGGCTTTGCAATGGAACAACCTGCTGCCTTTAATTGAAAACTCTTTGGCCTCCGGGTACTTTAATATGGCCGTAGGCGACGCCAAACAAGCTATTTACCGCTGGCGGGGCGGCGACATGGATCAGATTCTGCATTTGTATAAGAAAAATACGCCGGCGCTTTACCAAAACCGGAAACACGAAGATTTACTGGCTGCCCGCTACGATACTTTAGATCTGAGTCTGACGCCCGCCGATTTAAACACGAACTTTCGCAGTACCGCCGAAATTATTCAGTTTAACAATGCTTTTTTCCAGTTCGTCAGTGAAACCAATCCGGAATACCCGATGCTGCAAAGCATTTACGATGAGAACTTTAAACAAGAATTACCAGCTGGCGCCGCCCGCACCGGTGGACATATCCAGTTGCTGTTTACGAAAGCCGAAGACACCAACTACCGCTACAATTTAGATACCTGTCAGCGCACCGAACAACTTTTTACCGGCTACGAAAAGCCCGAAATACTATCGTACCAGGAAAGCACCTTGCAGCTTATTCTGCAACTCATTCAAAGTGCATTGCAGGAAGGTTACGAGTGGAAAGATATTGCCGTATTGTGCCGCACCAATTACAACAGTCGTTTGGTGGCCGGTTTCCTGAAAGAACAGAAATTTGATATTATTTCCCAGGATTCTTTGTCATTGCAATTAGCCGAAGTCGTGAACCTGATTATTTCTTTGTTCCGGGTGTTTAACCGTCCCGATGACACGTTGGCCCGCTCCGAAGCCATGTACCTGGTTTGCAAGGTAGTACTAAACCGCCAGCCGGATAATGAACTAACCCAGCAAATTGCTACTTTGGCTAATTGTGCCAATAACCAGCTTTTCTTCGATCAATTGCGGGCGTTTGGTTACGATTTGCAGGAAAAAGAAACCGGTAACCTTTCTATTTACGAACTCACCGAAAAGATAATCCGGGTTTTTGGATTATTAGGTAAAAACAACGAAAGCGAATATATTTTCCGGTTCCTGGATGTGGTGCTGGAATATAGCCTGAACCAAAGCAATAACCTGAATAATTTCCTGGAATACTGGGCAACCCACAAAGAAAAGCTAAGCATTAATTCGCCTAAAAACCGCAACGCCATAACCATTACCAGCCTGCACAAAGCTAAAGGTTTGGCCTACCCGGTGGTCATTATTCCTTTTGCCGATTGGTCGGTGGAGCCACAGCGGGGTTCTTTGCTTTGGGGTAAGTTACCGGCCGATCTTCCTTTTGCGGCCGCTATTCCGACTGCCGTGGTAAATATGAGCAAGCGCCTGGAAGAAACATCTTTACAGGAGCAGTACCGCCGCGAAATGGAAAAAACCTTTATCGAAAACCTGAACATGCTGTACGTGGGCTTTACCCGTCCGCAAGACCGGCTGTATATAATTGCCCAGGTAAAAGATTTTAAATCCGCCACAAACCAGAAAAACATCAGTTTCCTGCTGCACTGCTATTTGCAGCACCTGGACCAGTGGCACGACGACCAATATTGTTACCAACTAGCTAAGGGCACTCCTACCGTTAAATCGGCTACGCCCTTGGCCGATAATTTATTTACTGTGGAGGAATTTGCTTCTTATAACTGGACCCAGCGTTTAAAACTGAAACAACACGCCAATAACGTGTTTGATTTTGCCACTCAACAGGAGCACCAGCGCATCAACCGCAAATTACACTATGCGCTTTCCCGCATTACCACCGCCGATCAGCTCACTTTTGCTCTGAAACAACTAGTAAACGAAGGCATTATCAGCAGCAAAGAAACCATTGAACTCCGCAGCATGCTAAACCGCATTATACAGCATCCGCAGCTTTCCCGCTATTTTAGTAAGGATATTTTAATTGAAAAAGAAAAGGAAATCCTGAATGTACGGGCCACCCGCTACAAACCCGACCGCATTGTTTTTGATGGTACCAAAGTAGTGCTGCTGGACTTTAAAGCCCCTCCCTTTACGCAGGAACACGCCGATAATTTAAACTTCTACGCCAGCCTCTTCCGGGAACTGCTCTTTACCGAAATTGAATGCGTGCTGTATTATTTTGATGTGGAGCAGGTGGAGAAATGGGTGTATGTGGAAGAAGTAAAGATTGGTGTTTAAAATAATCAATTATGAGCGAACTCAAACCATATAACGAGCTGATTGAGCAAATTGGAGAACTGCTTAAAACCGGGCATGAGCAAGCGGGAGGAGCCATAAACATTGTTCTGGTGCAAACCTATTGGCAAATAGGAAAGCACATTGTGGAATTTGAGCAAAGCGGAAAAGCAAAAGCTGAATACGCCGCAGAATTGTTAGACCGGTTATCGAAAGACCTGAGGCTGGAATTCGGCAAAGGATTTAGCCGCTCCAATTTGTTTCAAATCCGGCAGCTTTATCTCAGATTTCCAAAAATCCAGACACTGTCTGTACAATTGAGTTGGAGCCATTATGCAGAATTATTAAAAGCTGACAATAACCTGGAAATCACATCTTATGCCAAACAATGCGAAAAAGAAATCTGGAGCGTGCGCGAACTGAAACGCCAGATGAAAAGTATGCTGTTTCACCGCTTGGCTTGGAGCGAAGACAAGAAAGGCGTGTTAAAAATAGCCAAACAGGGAGTCGAAGCCTAAAAGGCAGATGATATCATAAAAGATCCTTATGTATTTGAGTTTTTAAGCATTCCGCAGCAATATTGCTACAAAGAAGACAAGAATGCCAAAATTAAAATTTTTATAAGAGAGTTTATCCTGAAACTGCCCTGCAATAGGTTCAAAAATTAAGTGATTTTATTATCTTAAGTAAAATACTGCATTATGAGGGTATAAACTAAAAGTCTATACTATATATATTAGCAAGCATTCTAGTGCTTGATAAACTATAGATTGTCGGGTAGTGGAATAACTGGTAATTTGTTTCAGGTGAAAACACACTGAAACGGCGGCCAGGATTCCCGACAGACAAATCTTTATGGAGCACTAGAATAATTAAATATTTACGATTTAATCAATTCCTAAACCATTAACTTAGTACATACGTTGTAATTACAAAAGTTAAAAATATGCAAGTACAAATCATACAGATCGGAAACTCCAAAGGAATTCGCCTGAATAAAGTTTTGCTGGATAAATACCAAATTGTAGATAAAGTTGAGTTGGTATTGGCGAAAGACTGCATTATTTTAAAGCCTATATCGGCTCCCCGTCAAGGTTGGGAAAAGGCTTTTCACGAAATGCATACCAATGGCGACGATCAGTTATTGATGGATGATGTTTTTGAAGATGAAAACTGGGATTAAAAATGGATTACCGGCAATATGATATTGTAATCGTTAATTTAGATCCAACCATCGGCAGTGAGATAAAGAAAATACGGCCTTGCGTTATAGTTTCTCCCGATGAGATAAATAAATATCTGCGGACAGTTACGATTACGCCCATCACTTCTCAATCGAAAGCCTATCCAACCAGAGTACAAATTCAATTAGAAGAAAAAACAAATTGGGTAGTTATCGATCAAATCAGAACCATTGATAAAAGCAGAATTCTAAAGAAGATTGGTAGACTTGATGAAGTAGAAATAACGCAAGTAAAAGATATAATAAAAGAGACGTTTGTTGATTAAAAAGAAGATTTACCTTCGGCCTGCCTTTATTATAGCCAGATAGTTTAACCAACGCTTACTGAATAACATCATGTAAATTTCTTATCAATCGTCAAGAATGAAACATAGTGCCTGATAGTACACAGGGTAATTATGATTTAGTAATTTAAGCAGCTTTACTTTTACTATTTAAAACTATGCTGCTTCAAGGAAGCCATTTTCAGAAAATAGATCAAGCAAATTTCCAATTGCACAGGATATATTAACGCCTAACACTTGACTACTAAGTACTCCAAAATACATGAAGGCATTCCTAGTTTAGGCAACCGAATATATTCTCGCCAAGTACACCGAAAACATCAGCCAGATTTGAGTAGTGTTGCCAACCTGCTGGGCTTGTGTTTTCTTTACAAATGCGTTAGCGGAGATAGCCAGTTTTCCATTGGAGGTAAATTATGACAACAGCCCACTAATAATTAATATTATTGGGAGTTTTGATATTCTAAAAAGACAACACACTATTGATTTAACATAAAACAAAATTATATGCAGAAACAATTAACATTAAATATGATTACGAAAGGAAGCTTTAATTATTTAATTATTTTGTTCCTACTACTTTCCAGTAGTGTTTCTGCACAAAATAAAATTGAGGCATCAAAGCTTAAAGAATCCTTAAATTATGGGAAGTCGGTAGCTGTTTTTGGTGGCTCTGTTTCGGTAATACCGGCAAGCGATAACGCTAAAAGTATGTGGAAAGAATACTTGGGAATGACCATTACTAATTACGGGGTTGGTGGTGCCGGTTTTTCTTCCTTGCAAGGGAAATCGCTTCAGCAACAAGTTAATGAAGCGGGTGTTTTTGACATTTACATCCTTTGGGCTTCCACGAACGATTATACCAATCATCGGGAGGTGGGAAATTATACCGATTATACCGAATTTGATGGTTATGATAAGAAAAAATTAACTACCCAGGCCGGCGGAATCAACTACTGTATAAAAAAAATTTATGAGCTAAACCCCCGTGCAGTTATATACTTTTTTACCTCCAGTAAAGCCTTTAATGATAGAGGCGGATATGATCCGTTTTATGCCCAAGGAATGATTCGATACGTGGAAATGCAGAAAAAAATCTGTGAACTGCACGGCATACCGGTTCTTGATCAGTTCTCTCTAGGCGGCTATAATAAATATAATGAGCATTTGTACTATAATGATCCTATCCACATGAATGCCTTGGGCTACAAAAAATTAGGTGCACTACAAGTGCCGTTTCTTGCTTTTCCGTAGTTGATCGACTATTAAGAAAATTAGCAAATGCCTTTCACCTTTTCTCATCCGGCCATTGTTTTGCCTTTAACTTATTTGCCCAAACAATGGATTTCATTAACCGGGTTGATGATAGGTTCTTTGGTTCCTGATTTTGAATACTTCATCCGAATGAGGGTTTACAGTATTTACAGCCATACCGGAAAAGGAATTTTTTATTTTGACTTACCCCTAGCGCTTATACTGGCTTTTGTTTTTCATTTCTTAGTGCGGGATAAATTGATTGACAATTTACCTCTTTTTATAAATAGACGGTTTGAAAAGTATAAAAACTTTAACTGGAAAGATCATTTTAAACGTTTTTATTTATCAATAACTATTTCCATCATTATAGGCTCCTTTTCTCATATTTTATGGGATAGTTTCACCCATGAACACGGCTTTTTCGTGGAGAAGTATTCGTTTTTATCGCAGGAAATCAATGTAAGAAGTTCAAGTTTTCCCATTTATAAACTTTTACAACACAGTAGTTCGCTACTAGGCTTGCTTATAATAGTAATTGTCATCTACCAAATTCCGGTTAATTATTCAGTTACAACCAGAAGCGCTGCGTTTGCATTCTGGCCGAAAGTTATTACTATAGCTTTTATCGTCATGGTCATCAAATTTGCTTTAGAATTAACGTTTAATCAAGTCGGAAATCTGATTGTAAGCGGCGTTTCGTCGGTTCTAATAGGCTTAATTTTGGCATCAATTATCACAAACTCAGTGAAACAATCGTCTCATCCCCAACCCCTCTCCTTCAGGAGAAGAAAGTAAAGTCAGGAGTAACAAAAGTCTCTCTCCTTTAGGAGAGGGATGTAGGGTAAGGTTTTACCTCCATAAAACTGCTTTTCTAATCTTCAAATCACCAATCATAATCAAACCAATCTTAGCAAGCTAACGGCAAAAGCGCTAAATTTGGAGGGTTATAAAGCTTTATGGTAGTTGTTGAGCCGAAATTAACTCCTACCTATCCATTACGAAGTACCCGAAATTCATGAAGTCATTCCTGCACCAGGCAGCCGAATATATTTACGCCAAATACGCCGAAAACATCAGCCAGATTTGTGTGGTGTTGCCTACGCGCCGGGCCAGCGTTTATTTTAAAAATGCGTTGGCGCAGGTAGCCACCGAAGGCATCTGGTCGCCGGAAGTATCTTCAATGGAAGATTTTATTACCCGCTTGGCCAAAGTAGAAGTGCTGGAACCCATTCACCTGCAACTGGATTTATTTGATATTATGCAGGAACTGGATCCGCACATCGAATTTGATCAGTTTGTAACCTGGGCCGGTACTTTGCTGGATGATTTTAGCCGCATGGACCAGGAAATGGTAGATACGGGAAAGTTGTTTGAATACGTAAGCCAGGCTAAAGCGCTGGAGCGCTGGGACCCCAAAAGTGCCGGTTTCGAAATTTCGCCTTTAATTCAGAAATATTTTAAGCTCTGGGACAACCTACAGCAAACGTATACGCGGCTGCGACACAAATTAAAACTGGAAAAGCAGGCGTATACCGGTATGGCCTTCCGGCAGGTAGCCGAAAACATAGAAGCTATCCCGAAACAAACTTCGTGTCAGCAATTTATATTTATCGGTCTCAATGCCCTGAGCCGCTCCGAAGAAACTATTATCCGGACTTTAGTAAAGCTACACAAAGCCGAAGTTTTGTTCGATGCCGATGATTTCTACATGGAAGAAAACGCCCAGAACCGGGCCGGGCATTTCTTACGGAAATACAAAAACGAATGGCAGCTGAATTGGAAATGGCAGGGAAATTATCTGCGCACCACGGCCAAGGAAATCAATGCCATTGCCGTGGCCAATGCCAGTATGCAGGGCAAAATTGCGGGTCAGTTGTTGCAGCAAATCCGGCACGAAAATCCGCAGGCTCAGGTAGCCATTGTGCTGCCCGACGAATCGATGCTGTTGCCGGTGCTGCACTCCATCAGCGAAGATATTCCGGATTACAATGTTACCATGGGGCTTACCTTTAAAGGTACGCCCCTATACAACCTCATCGACCTGTTATTTGAACTGCATCTGACCGGCGTTTTGCAGCCCACGGATTCGGGTTACAAAGTAAATATGTACCACCATCTCACGGTACAGAAAATCTTAAGTCATCCGTTCATCCGGCGTTACGAACAATATTATAATACGTTAACTGAAACAGCCGACCAGGAAAATTTTGTTAACAAAGCTTTATCCGAAATTATTTTTAATAACAAGGTTATGCTGTCGGCCCGCGAATTAATAGAGCTAGGCCAGGAGCATCCGTTGTTTAAAGCTTTATTTAAAACCTGGCGCAACTGCGACGATATTCTGGCTTCTTTTTACGACCTGATTGACTTGCTCAAACAAGTTTACCAGTTCCAGCCCGAAAACCCCATCGAAACCGAATACCTGTACATATTTTACACTTTGGTAAAAAAGCTGGATTCTATTTTCGATTGCCGGGAACACCGCATATCGGTACGGAGTTTTAAAAAATTCCTGTACGAAAATATTGCCCAAACCCGGCTGCCTTTCAGCGGTGAACCCATTTCGGATATTCAGGTAATGGGATTTCTGGAAACGCGTGCTCTGGATTTCGAAAACCTGATTATATTATCGGTAAACGAAAACGTGCTGCCGCAGCCCAAAAAGTATAAATCGTTGATGCCGTACGATGTATTAAAAACCTTTGGCTTGCCCACTTATGCCGAGCAGGAAAGTATTACCGCGTATTATTTTTACCGTTTGCTGCAGCGGGCCAAAAAGATTAATCTGCTCTACGTTTTACCTTCCGATACCTACGGCTCCGGTGAAAAAAGCCGTTTTATTTTGCAGCTGCAGCACCATTTGGTGCCGGCCAATTCGCAAATTATTTTCCGCAATTTAACGGCCGTGGTGGAGCAACAAAAAAGCAAAAGCTACGAACCGGATATTATTATTCAGAAAGATGAGCAGGTTTTAAACAGCCTGAAGCAAGCATTGCAAAAAGGTTTATTCCCGTCGCATCTGAATATGTACCTGAATTGTTCCTTGCAGTATTATTTTTACCATATTGCCGGCATAAAAGAAACTGACGAAATAGAAGAACAAATCGGCGCCGATCAATTCGGGAATATTGTGCATAAAGTACTGGAAGATTATTACCGTCCGTTTCAGGAAAACCAGACTTTACTTACTAAAACCGATATATATAAAATGCTGGCGCATTTGCCGCAGCGGGTAAAAGAAGCATTTAAAGCCGGCACCTTAGGTAACGTGCCGGAACAAGGCATGAATTACCTGCTCTTTAAGGTAGCCACGCAAGTGCTGGAAACTTACCTGAAACAAGAGGCCGAATCGAAGGCTTTGCCTTTGCGTATTTTAAGCCTGGAGCAAAAGCTGGAAATTATTTTGCCAGTACCAGTTGGCGATGAAACCGTAGCTGTTAAAATTGCCGGCAAAGCCGACCGCATCGACCAAACCGATAAAGCCGTACGGGTGATCGACTACAAAACCGGCCTGGTGAACGCCGCCGATTTAAAAATAAAACCTGAGCACGTAGCCGAACATTTACTTACCGACCGGAAATACGAAAAAGTGCGGCAGCTTTGGTTATACCGTTATTTAATGACCAAAAAGCTACAGGCCGAAGGTAAATTAGATCTGGTTCCGGGTTTGGAAACCAGCATCCAAGCCGGCATAATATCTTTCCGGAATCTATCCGCAGGTTTTATGACGTCCGATATTGGTTTTTCAGACGGGCAATCCGATACACCAGATAGTTACATTCAACACACCGAAGCTTACCTGGGCAACCTGGTTAGAGATATTCTGAACCCCGCCATCCCGATAAAGAAAACCCACGATCTGGAAGTTTGCCAATATTGCATTTACCGCGGCATTTGTGCCCGCTAAAACAAAAAAGGAGCTATAATCAAGCTCCTTTTTTGTTTTGAAAACAGGTTAAAATCATATCAACGTTATAGCTCTTTATTTAGCGTGGAATAACTAATTTCTGACCCGGATGAATCAGGTTTGGATCTTTGATCAGATTCAGATTCGCCTGATGTATCTTATGCCAGGAATTAGCATCGCCGTATAATTGTTTGGCTATCTTGGATAAAGAATCGCCACTTTTAACGGTATAATATTCGGTTTGCGGCGCAGCGGGCTGAGCGGCCTGCGGTTGCGTTACTGGAGTTTGTAACGGATTTTGGTTTAATCCGGTATTAGGACGGGCTTGCGGCTGAGCCGGCTTTTCCTGACCTTTTTGAAAAAAATCGAATAATCCCATAGTTTTATATCGGTTATGTATCTTATTAAAGGACAGCCATTCTGGCCATCGGGCAATAATAAGCATACGCCTACTCTCTTTATTTAGTTATAATTCCGGCCTACTATTTTAATTAAAAACTATGTATTAATTAGGGATAAATTTTAACTGAAACCCGCTAAATCAGGTATTTAGTTTATCGCTGATTAACCAAATTTGCTACTCTCCGTAACATTCAAAAAACATAATGTATTTATACGCGGTATAAGCTTAGCTTTACTTTAGAAAAAATTTAAGAGCAACCATAAACCTAAAACTATGAAAATGTCAATGTTCAAAAATTATGTTACTTATTTAAGTGTAGTGCTGTTATTACTAACGGCCAGTTGTAAGAGTAAAAATGAAGTAGCCACCGCTGCTACTTTTTCCGGCAATGAAAGCAAAACCTGGAAAGCAATCAAAGAAACAACTTCCACCGGCGATAAAGATAAAATTACCGGTGCGGAAAAAAACCAGGAAATACAATTTTTTGCCAACGGGTCTTTTAGCATGCGTTCTTCCACCGAAAACGTATCCGGTAAATGGACTTACGATGCGATGGCTAAAAACTTATCGCTGCAGTTTGTGGGCTCCACGATGACCGAAAATTTTCAGGTATTAAATATTTCGGATGATAAAATGAAATTACAAGCCGGCGATGGCTCACAAATGAACCTGGAAGCACAATAAACCTCTATCATTTTTGTTTTAATAATAAAGCCGGCCCTAAATTGCCGGCTTTATTATTTTAACGGTATGTACTTTTAGTTATGAATTATAAATATTCTTTTGCTTTTAGGTAAACGCAATTTTTGCTTTCCAAAAAACTGGAGCACGAATACTTTTAATTTTTAATTTATGCTTTACGAAATTCTTTTTCTTTGCTGACAATATGACTTCTGATCTTGCCCTTTTAATTCAACTGGAAAACGTGTCTTTTACCAAGCCAAATTTTTCCGGCTTCAATAATTCTGATAACCATAATTCTGGCTTTGAAAATATTAACTGGGAAGTAAAGCCAGGCGAAACCTGGGTTATCACTGGTCCGGTGGGAGCCGGTAAAACAACTTTGGCCGAAGCCGTTATGGGTAAACACCGCCTGCAGCAAGGCAAAATTTCAATTTACGATCCCTCCGATCCGGAAAATAAACGTTTTTTGCCCCGTCATAAAATAGCCTTTTTGTCTTTTCAGCCGCAATCTTCCAAACTAAATTACAATAATTTTTATCTGCAGCAACGCTATAACAACAGTGAGTCGGAGGACGCCATCACCATGCAGGAATTTTTAGCGACGGCTCTGCCCGCTGCAGCTGATTCGGAAAAAATAACCGAAACTGCCTGGCTTATAGGTATTTCGGATTTGCTTCACCTGCAAGTTATAAAATTATCGAATGGGCAAACCCGGAAAATGCTGCTGGCCCGGGCCTTACTCCAGGAGCCTTTATTGCTTATTTTAGATAACCCGTACGCGGGATTAGATATCCAAACCCGGCAGGATTTAAATAAGCTTTTGCAAAACCTAATTACCCAACATATCCATATTATCCTGCTCACGAATCAAAACGAAGTCCCGGAATTCGTTACGCACGTACTTTTACTAAATAATTTTCGCGTAAAAGATTGTTATACCAGAGAGGCCTATATTGCCCAGGAAAAAGCTAATTCTCCGGAACAAAGTATTAGCCAACTGCAGCCAATTTTAGATTACTTCCGGGAAAATAACCAGCCGGCAGTTTTCGATATCTGTGTGCGTTTTGAAAATACCAATATTTCCTACGACAGCAAACAAGTGCTGGAAAATATTAATTGGATGGTAAAAAAGGGGGATAAATGGGCTTTATCGGGGCCAAACGGTTCTGGGAAAACCACGTTATTAAGCCTGATAAACGGTGATAATCCGCAAGCTTTTGCGAATAAAATTTCTTTATTCGATAAGCGCAAAGGCTCCGGCGAAAGTATCTGGGATCTAAAAAAACGGATTGGTTTTATGTCGCCCGAATTGCATCTTTATTTCCGCCGCAATATTACCAGCGAAGCCGTAGCGGCCACCGGTTTTGTAGATACCTTGTATCTGAACCGGAAATTAAGTACGTCGGAAGAGAATCTGATTGCGCTTTTCTTTTCTTATTACAATTTAGAATCTTTGCGCCAGAAAAGCTTTTTAGAATTATCTACGGGCCAGCAACGCCTGGTACTGTTAATCCGTTCGCTGCTCAAAAATCCGGATTTATTAATTTGGGACGAACCTTTCCAGGGCTTAAGCAATACCTTGATTGCGCAATCGCTGGAACTGCTAAAAGCTTACGCTACGCCGGATAAAACCATCATATTCGTGAGCCACTACAATACCGAAATACCCGCCTGGATAGATAAAAGGCTGCAACTAGAAAACGGGAAGATTAAAAGCATTATTTGTTAACTAAAGCGGTTCTTTTTAAATTGGCTAAATGGAAATACTTTTTGCTTTTTCCGGGTTAACCGCCGGCATGATATTTACTTTTTTACTTTTCCGGAATAAGTTAGCGGGTTTACAGGAAAAACTTAACCTGGCGCAGGTAACAGCTGCTTCGTTGCAATTACAGGTGCAGGATAAATCTACGGAATCAACCCAATTGAAAAACCAGTTGCAAGCCGAAAGAAATGCAATTTTGAATTTACAAACGGAGCTTACCAAAACCGAAACCGATCTGTATTATTTAAAACAAAAGCTAGCCGACCAGAAAGTTGAAATTGAAACTTTACGCGAATCTTTTCTACAGCAATTTGCCCAGGTTTCGAACCAGGTGCTGGTAAACAACGCCGAACATTTTAAAAAAGCTTCCGCCGAAAACCTGGAAATTATTTTAACGCCTTTAAAAGAACGTATCCGGGAATTTGAAACCAAGGTGGATACGACTTACGAAAAAAGCTTGCGGGAAAATGTAGCTTTAAAAGAACAAATAACCATGCTGGCCCACCTGAACCAGCAAATGAGCCAGGATGCCGTTAACCTTACCAAAGCTTTAAAAGGAGAACGCAAAACCCAAGGTAACTGGGGCGAATATTTACTGGAAGTTTTACTGGAAAAATCGGGTTTGCGCCAGGGCGAACATTACCAACGCGAAGTAGTGCTGAAAAACAACGACCTGAAAACCTACCGGCCCGATGTAATTGTAAACTTACCCGGCGCCAAACACCTGATCATCGATTCGAAAGTTTCTTTGCTGGCCTACGATGCTTATTGTAATTGCGACGATGAAACTTTGCAGCAGGCCCATTTAATCAGTCACATTCAATCTATCCGGTCGCACTACAAAGAACTCAGCAAAAAAGAATACCACCATTTACCGGGCGTGCAATCGCCGGATTTTGTCTTGATGTATATTCCCATTGAGCCGGCCTTTAATTTGGCCGTGCAGCACGATCCGGAATTATTTATTGATGCCCTCAACCATAACATTGTATTTGTAACCACTTCTACTCTTTTGGCTACTTTGCGCACCGTAGAAGCCGTTTGGAAACAGGAAAATCAGAAGAATAACGTATTGCAGATAGCCAAAGAAAGCGGTTTGTTGTACGATAAATTCGTGGGCTTTGTAGAAGATTTAAAGATGATCGGCAAACACCTGGAAAATAGTAATACCAGCTACCAAGCAGCCATGAACAAGTTAACCGAAGGCAAAGGCAACCTGATTAAAAAAGTTGAGCACCTGAAAAACCTGGGCGCCCGTACTTCCAAATCCATAGATAGTACATTGGTAAAAGAAGCCGCTGAACAAGCAGCTCCTTCCGAATTGCTGAAAGAATAAATTCTTCTACTATCAAGTGTTGTTTGAAACCATCTCTAAATATCATTAAATTAGATTTAATATCCACCACTACTAGTGCTCCATAAAAATTTGTTTGTCGGGAATCCTGGCCGCCGTTTCAGTGTGTTTTCACCTGAAACAAACTATCAGTTATTCCACTACACCACAATCTATAGTTTATTAAACACTAGGTGTAGTTTGTAATAACACCTAAATATTTCCAAGTTTGATAAATGCGCATCAGCTGAGTTTCAGATTAATTATTTAATAAAGTGTAGTTACAAACTACACCCAGTATTTTAAAAGATTTAAATAGAAAAAATATGGAAAATATAACCTTAACAATTGGGGGCGTTCCGGAGCATTTTAATATTCCGTGGTACCTGGCTATGGAGAATGGTTTATTTAAGCAGGAAGGCATTAACCTGAACTGGATAGATTATCCAGGCGGTACCGGCGCCATGGCCAAAGATTTACGGAACGGCACCTTAGATGTAGCGGTACTTTTAACCGAAGGCATCGTAGCCGATATTGCAAATGGCAACCCGAGTAAAATTATACAAGTGTACGTGGACTCACCTTTGCTTTGGGGCATTCATGTACCAGCACAGAGTTCTTTTCAATCGGTAGACGAATTAGCAGGTAAACGTTACGCCATCAGCCGGATGGGTTCCGGTTCGCACCTGATGGCTTTTGTAGATGCTACCCAGCGCGGCTGGGACCCAACGGCTTTAGAACTGGTTTTGATTGGTGATTTAAATGGTGCCCGCACTGCTTTCCGCGAAAATAAAGCCGATGTATTTATGTGGGAAAAATTCATGACCAAGCCGCTGGTAGATAACGGCGAATTCCGGCGGGTTGGCGAAACCCCTACGCCCTGGCCTTGTTTTGTTATTGCCGCCCGTCAGGAAATAATAGAGCAGCATACACCGGCTCTACAAAAGTTATTAAAAATAATAAACCAGTCCGCAAGTAATTTCATGGCGAATAAAGCAGAATCGCTAGCCGTTATTGCGGAGCGTTTTCATTTACAACCCGAAGATGCTGCCACCTGGTTTGCTGCTACCCGCTGGAGTACCGGCGGTGAAGTTTCTACCGATATGCTGCAGGAAGTAATAGATACTTTATTTAATCTCCGCATCATACAAGATCAACCGGACCCAGCCAGCATTAAGGCCAATATTTCTGGCTGATTTGGGGAGGAATAAGCATTCATCCAACTCCCAAACAGACGTATTTAATACATTTCAACATGAAAAAGCTCTTTTTATCTGGCTTGGTTTTAGCCACGCTGTGGTCCTGCGAAAGCCGCCAAAACTACCAGGCGCAAGCCGATACTTTTATTTCCGAATACTCTAAAAAATACCAACAGCTTTATATTGCATCCTCCGAAGCCGAATGGGCTTCTAACACCCATATTGTAGAAGGAGATTCTACCAATGCCATTCGTACGCGCCAGGCCAACGAAACCATGGCAGCCTTTACCGGCAACGCCGAAAACATAAAGCAAACGCGGGAACTGCTGGATCATAAAGATGACCTTACCCCCATTCAGGTAAAACAATTAGAAGGCATTTTGTACCGGGCGGCGAATAATCCGCAAACAGTTACTAACATAGTGAAGCAGCGCATTAAAGCCGAAACCGAACAAACCGAAAAATTATACGGCTTTGATTATAAAATAAATGGTAAATCGGTTAGCACGAACCAGATTGATTCAGTTTTAAAAGTTGAAACTGATGTAAATAAGCGCTTGCAGGCCTGGGAGAGCAGCAAGGAAGTAGGTAAGGTTCTGAAAGGTGGTTTGGTTAATCTTCGTCATCTGCGCAACGAAACGGTTAAAGCGCTGGGCTACGATGATTATTTTACTTATCAGGCATCGGAATACGGTATGAAAACCAGTGAGATGATGGACCTGATGCGCAAAATAAACCGGGAACTCATGCCGCTTTACCGCGAATTGCATACGTATGCCCGCTACGAATTAGCTAAGAAATACGGCCAAACGCAAGTGCCCGATATGTTGCCGGCGCATTGGTTGCCAAACCGCTGGGGCCAGGATTGGAGCAGCATGGTAGAAGTTAAAGGCCTGGATCTGGAAGAAGTACTACGCCCCAAAGGAGCAACCTGGCAAGTGCAGCAAGCCGAACGTTTTTACCGCAGTTTGGGCATGCCGGCTTTACCGTCGAGCTTCTACGAAAAATCAAGTTTATACCCTTTGCCTGCCTCGGCTAATTATAAAAAGAACAATCACGCCTCGGCTTGGCACATGGATTTGGAAAAAGATGTGCGTAGCCTGATGAGTGTAGAGCCCAACGCCGAATGGTACGAAACCACGCACCACGAACTGGGACATATCTATTATTACCTGGCCTACACCAATCCGGAGGTGCCGGTTTTATTGCGGGGCGGCGCTAACCGGGGTTTCCACGAAGCCATGGGTAGCTTAATGGGCTTAGCCGCCACCCAGAAACCTTTTCTGGCGCAACTGGGCTTAATAGATCAAAATACCCAAACCGATGAGGTGCAAACCTTGCTCAAAGAAGCTTTAAATTATGTAGTTTTTATTCCGTTTGCTTCGGGGGTAATGAGCGAATTTGAGCATGACTTATACGCTAAAGATTTATCGCCGGAAAACTTTAACCAGCGGTGGTGGGAACTGGCTAAACAATACCAGGGCATTGTACCGCCGGACAATCGCGGTAGCGAGTACGCCGATGCTACATCAAAAACCCATATTAATGACGATCCGGCTCAGTATTACGATTACGCCTTGTCGTACGTTATTTTATTCCAGTTGCACGATTATATTGCTAAAAACATTTTGAAACAAGACCCGCACGCCACCAATTATTACGGCAATAAAGAAGTAGGCAAGTTCCTTACCAGCATTATGCATCCGGGAGCCAGTGTGGACTGGCGAAAAATGTTAAAAGAAAAAACCGGCGAGGATTTAAGTGCCCGGGCCATGGTGGCTTATTTTCAACCTTTGTTAAATTACCTGAAAGAACAAAATAAAGGCCGCAAGTATACTATGTAAAACAGTATTAAGTATTAAGTATTAAGTAATAATTGTTGATACGAATATTACTTGGGTTATGCGCTTTCATGTAGCGTTTTAGCATTCCCGTGACGCCACAGAACATGATAATTTCTTGAGCCTTGCGCCCCTAGCAGGTAATACTGGATAAATATGCAGAAAAACAAAAAGAGCCGGATTAACCGGCTCTTTTTGTTTTTGATCAGATTAGTTGTTACTAATAATTAGCTTCTACTGCCGGCACATCAATCAGAATAAACCGGGCATCCTGAGCCGCTTTTATTTCTACCAATTTGGTATTATCAATGCGTAACTGGTCGTTTTTTTCCGCCTGAACGCCATTCACCAGCAACTCCCCTTCGGTTATATAAATAAAAGTTTTCCGGATATCGAAAGTTTGAAAATTAACTTCTTTATCGGCTTTTAGGTTGCCGTAGTAAACAGTAGAATTAGAATTCATAAATACCACATCTTCTAAAACTTTCTGGCCCGAAACCAAGGGTGTTAATTCATTTTTGGTATCCAGGAAATCCACTCTTTGTTGCTCGTACGATGGTTGAAGGCTTTGTTTATTGGGTATAAACCAAAGCTGATACATGTGCACTTCCTCATCAGTATTATTTCGTTCGGAATGTACAATACCAGTACCGGCCGTCATGCGCTGCACTTCTCCTGCGCTGATGGTTGTTTTATTACCCAAACTATCTTCGTGCGCAACTTCTCCGGCCAACACAATGGTAATAATTTCCATATCCGAATGCGGATGCTGCGGAAAACCTGATTTAGCCGCAATGGTATCGTCGTTAAATACCCGGAGCGGACCAAAATTCATATTTTGCGGATCATAATAATCGGCAAAAGAAAAAAGAAAATAAGAATTGAGCCAACCCGCGGAAGTAGAATGTCGGTCGGCAGCGTTTATAAGTTTAGTCATAGCGCAGAAGATTTTAGATCTGAGGTATATTCTTATGGATGTATAATAGTTTCTGCAAATAATGTACGGTGATAAAAAGCTTAAGTTAATTTTGGTTTAAGCTAGACCTCTGGTAAATAAAAAATCCTTTTACCCCAGAGGATAAAAGGATCTTATATAAAAGATTGATTTACGACTAAACTTTTTTGAGTTTGATGACTTCCTGCTGTAAATCCAACACCATAGAAGTAAGCTTGGTCAGCGAAAAATCGGCAATTGGGAAAGTGCTGCTTATATACGCTTTGGCCTCCCAGATCTCACTTACATCATCTACCGACACTTCATAAGGATCGTAAACCGGATTATCAGAATGTAAGCGTAATACGGCGGTGTTTTTCATTTTGTTGAATACGCGCTTAAATACTACCCCTTCGTTTTGGCTTACCACAATACAAGGCGTTCCGTCTTTTATTTCCAACCAATCGTCGATGTATTTACCTATTATTACTGTTCCGGAAGCAATGGGCAACATGGAATCACCTTTAATTTCGAAAGCCCGGTGGGTGCCTAAAGTACTGAGCATAGGTAAACGGAACCGCGGCAGTTCTTCTATAAATTCCGGATCGGCGTAACCGTTCAAATAACCGGCACTGGCTTTGTGCGGTACTAATTCAATATACTCGTTATCTTCTTTATCTACGGTAATGGCTAAAACCCGCATTTTATCGGTAGTTGCCAGTTTATCAGTTTGTTTATCACTGAACTTGGTCTGACTTAAATCCAGCGTAATAAACTGATCCAAGGATACATCAAACAAACGGGAAATATTAACCAACGTGCTCAGTTTAGGTTCGGCTCGGCCTTCTTCGTATGCGCCAATCAGCGATCTTTTTATATTAAGCTTTTCTGCCAGTTGTGCTTGCGTATAGCCTAACTTTTTGCGGAGAAACTTTAAATTATTATCAACCATATTAATACCTTTTTACAGGTCAGATTTATTTCTTAGTAAATATACTAAAAACATTTTAGTTATACTAATACATTTAGTTAAAACTAATATTTTGTGAAAAAGTTTTATTTTTATTGTTGCTTCTCCGCCGTGGCAATTTATTGCTGTTTATTCTTTCAGAATTATAATGGTAAAAAGGAATGATCTGACGTGGTTTACGCAGTAGCCTGGTGCTTTCTTTTATAAACAGCTAAAGCCAGGCGAATTTTATAGTATTCCATTTGCCCATCCAGAAAATCAAATATATCTTTCAGCTTTGCCTCGGCACCGTACTTTTCAATGCCTTTCCGGATTACTTCATATTCTTGCTTGGTTAAGAAATCTCCTATCTTAATTGCATATCCTTGTTCGTACAAAGTTGCCAGGTGCGAATAAATGGTAACCAGGTTCAAATTTCGTTCGGCCGCAATGGCCTCCGGCGATAATCCTTTTTTATATGCTTCGAAGGTTAGCAGGTGCGTGGCGCCTTTTACTTTGTTGCCTTGCTCTTGCTGGCCCGTAACAAATTGGATGATTTCGTTGATGAAAAGATGGCCATAGTTTTCGTATTTTACCATTCCTACCCCGGTAATAGCCAGCATGGCTAAACGATTGGTCGGTTTTTCTTCGGCCATTTCCAGTAAAGTACTGTCGGAAAATACCACGTAAGGCGGCACTTGCTTTTCATCGGCAATGGATTTGCGCAGTACCCGCAAACGTTCAAATAACTCATCTTTAATAATTTCTTTTTTCGAACGGCGGTCTTCTTTTACTTCTTCTTTCTCGGCAAAAGGTTCAAATTTCACCAATTCTACTTTTTCACCCTCAAATAAAACTGCCCGGCTCCGGTTATTTAATTTTAGGGCGTAATTTTCTTCGTAAGCCATTTCGAGCAAACCGGCATTTAAAAGCTGGTGCAGGTAGTTTTGCCAGTCCAGAAACGGTATGTCGCGGCCAGCGCCGTAGGTTTTTATCTTGTCGTAACCTTTGGCCAGAACCGCCTGGTTCCGGGAGCCCCGCAGTACATCTACTACCATGGTGATATTGGCTTTTTCCTGCATGCGGGCAATGGCCGAAAAAGCTTTCTGAGCCAGTTCGGTGCCGTTAAATGTTTCGGGCGGGTTCCGGCAGATATCACAGTTACCGCAGTTCTTTTCTAATGTTTCACCAAAATACTGAAGTAAAATTTTACGGCGGCACATGGTGGCTTCGGCGTATTGCTGCATGCGCTCGAGTTTGGCTAATTGTAATGCATTTTGTTCTTTGTTGCCTTCGTTCAGCATGCTCCGCAACTGCATTACATCGGAGTAAGAATAAAAAAGCAAAGCATGGGCCCGGGCGCCATCGCGGCCGCCGCGGCCAATTTCCTGGTAATAACCTTCTATATTTTTAGGCAGATTATAATGGATAACCCAGCGCACATTAGATTTATCGATACCCATACCAAAGGCAATGGTGGCGCAAATAATCGGCACATTGTCTTTCAGAAAATCGTCCTGCACCCGCGACCGCACCTGCGCCGACAAACCAGCGTGATAAGCGGCCGCATTAAAACCTTCATTTTTTAATTTTTGGGTTAATTGTTCGGTTGAATTACGGCTTAAACAATAAATAATACCGGGCTGGGCTTTATGAGCATCCAGGAAATCCTTAATGGTTTTCAGACGGTTTTTACCAGGACTTACGGTTAAGTTTATATTGGGCCGGTCGAAAGACGAAATAAAAATTTCCGGATGAGGCAAGCTTAACTGCCTGGTAATATCCTGGCGGGTAAGCCGATCGGCGGTAGCCGTTAAAGCAATGACCGGCACGGTAGCAAATTGTTCTTTTAAAAATTTAAGTTGGGTATATTCGGGCCGGAAATCGTGGCCCCAGGCCGAAATACAATGCGCTTCGTCGATGGCAAATAAATTAATTTCGAGTCTTTTCAGAAACGAGAAAAAACCCGGTGATAATAATTTTTCCGGTGATACGTACAAGAGTTTCAGGTTACCGGTTAGGCATTCGTTTTCGAGTTTATATTGGATTTCGGCGGTTTGGGTACTATTTAAATAGCCGGCGCTTACGCCATTGGCCAGCAAAGCTTCTACCTGGTCTTTCATTAAAGCAATAAGCGGCGAAACTACAACGCAAATACCCGGCATGGTAAGAGCCGGTACCTGATAACATATCGATTTCCCGCCGCCCGTAGGCATCAGTACCAAACAATCTTTACGGGCCAGAACCGTCTCTACCACCTGTTGCTGCAGAGGCCGAAAATTATCGTAACCAAAATATTTCTTTAAAACTTCCTGTGGATTTGCCATGCTGTACTCCCGCTTTTTCGGTTACAAAAATACAAAATTCTGCCCTTCTTTCTAAGGCGGAGCTTTCGTATAAGCCTTAGTAAACGAACCAAATAGCGTAAGCCTCCGTATTTTAATGGTATAGCGAAGCAGAAACAAGAACGAATAAACCATAAAACTATGAAATCTGAAATCACCAATAACCTGGAGCATGTACTGATAAAATGTATTACGGCTTGTGAAACCTGTGCCACCATGTGTTTGCAGGAAGAGAATGTAAAAATGATGGTGAAATGCATTCAGCTGGACCGGGATTGTGCCGATATATGTGCTTTAACAGCGCGCTTTGTGGCCCGGAATTCTATGCATGCCCCTCATGTAATGCGCGAATGTATTGAAATTTGCCAGGCCTGCTACGATGAATGTGCACAACACGAACATGATCATTGCCAAAAATGCGCCGAAGCTTGCCAGGAATGTGTTAATGCCTGCCAGGAATGGTTACAAACCAAATCAGTAGCAATGTAATTTAAAAAATATAACTATAAAAAAGGCCCGGTAATGTACCAGGCCTTTTTTATGTTGCTTGATTTAAGCTGTTTTACTTTCGGGCAAAATCAATAATGGCCGTAATTACCGACATGATTAAGCTAAAAATCAGGGCCGCGATGATGCCATTTACATCAAAGCCATCCAGAAGCGCATCGGCTAAGTAAATAATAATAATGTTAATTACTAACAGAAATAAACCTAAGGTTAAGATAGTAATAGGTATGGTAAGAAAAACCAAAATAGGCCGCACAATGGCGTTTAAGATGGCCAATACCAAAGCCAGCAAAATACCATCGGTCAGGCTGGCCACCGTTATGCCGGGAATAACCCGCGAAACAAAAACGGCCGCTATACCGGTTAAAATAAGTTTAAGAATAAATCCCAGCATTTTATAAAAATTAATATAGTAAATAAATATATTCTCTATTCTATACGAAGATATTAAAAGTAAGGCTGTTATTCTTCGGTTTTGTAACCCTGGGCCTTTAATTTATTTTGCGAGACAGCCATCCAATTACACAACTTATATAGCAAGCGGGCGCCCACGTTGCCGTTCCATTCGTCTTGTCCCGGGGCAACTTCGCATAAATCAAAACCAATAATTTCCCGACCCGATCTGACCAGGGCTTTAATGAGGTAAATAGCTTCTTCCAACTCTAAACCGCCGGCTACCGGCGTACCGGTTCCGGGACATAATTTTGGGTCCAGTCCGTCGATATCGAAACTGATGTAAACTTTTTGTGGAAGCTGGGCAATTATTTTTTTGCATTGTTTTTTCCAGGTAGCACCTTCGTACAAAGCTTCCTTTAAAGCAGCATCGTAAAAAGTTGTAACCCGTCCGTTCGATAAACTAATTAGCTCTGCTTCCGAATCGGCTATATCCCGGATGCCCACCTGCACCAGCTTTTTAACTTGCTTTATTTTTAGGGCGTTGTACATAATAGAAGCATGGGAAAACTCAAATCCTTCGTAAGCTTCCCGTAAATCGGCGTGGGCATCAAATTGCAGAATGCCGAATTCTTCGTAATGTTCCGCCAGCGCCTGCATCAAACCCAGCGGCGTACTGTGGTCGCCGCCAATTAATCCGACGCTTTTACCAGCTTTAAGGTACTGCAAAGTTTTTTCTTTTACCTGCTGCTGCAATTGCAAGCTTTGCTCCTGCACTACGTTAATTATTTCGGAAGTAGTGGCAGGTGATAATGCTTCTCCCCCGCCTTCGAGCCACGAAATATAAGATTTGGTTTTTTGCCGGAGTTCGTGGCTGCGCTGGATCCATTCTTCCGGTATTTCTTCCATAGCAATACCCAACTGCCAGGCATTTTCAATGGCAGGATCAAAAAGATCTAATTGATAAGATGCCTGCCGGATAGTTTCCGGACCACCAGCAGTACCCGCATTGTAAGATACGGTAACTTCCCAAGGTACTGGTATTAAAATAATTGCGGCTTCTTCGGTGCTAAAAGGTAATCCGAATACGCCCCTACCTACATTACTAACCCCACTAGGATCAAACGTATCTATTTTCTCCTGTTTACTGCGGGTAAACTGTGAATTTGGTTCCATATAATAAAATGTAAGCCAGCGCTTTTAATTTCCTTTATTTATATATTATGTTTTATAGGAATAGATAAGATACGATCAGAAAAGATAAAGTTTACAGAAATTTTCTGGCAGCAAGTATATTCGTCCTGATTTCTGGTATACATTTTTGATTTGGGATATTGGCCGAGTAAAAACAAATCCACAAAAATTATCTGAAAATAAAATTTGAGAAACTGAAAAAAGCAGCTTTATCCTGCTCTTAAAATTTATAACGGAAAGGCTAAGCTAATAAGAAAGACAAGAACCCAATTATTTTCAAAACAACTTTGAATGTGAGATATACGATCAATAATCCTGCTTATTAGTTTCGCGCAGCTGGTTTTCAGATATAAACCGGCAGGATCACACTTAAGCAGCTGATTTTAATAAAGGTAGGTATATAGATTTAAATACTGGATTCTTAAAATTTAGATAAATCATCTAAACCCATTATTCTGTATAAATCGAAGAATTCAAAAAGAATCTTCTGATTAGATCCCTCAGAAAATGCCTTAAGAATGACAGATTTGAGTAGAATTCTCACTATCAAATGGAAGCATCTTATTACTAATTGGCATTAAACATACTCTTAATTAAAAATTATTTTTAAAATATTTGGCATAAAAAAAAGGAGGTAAAATTCACCTCCTTTTTTATTTGATGCAACGATTTAGATTATTGTCTGGCAGCGTCTGATTTTTTGTTCATCGCTTCGGCGTCTTTGGTTCTGCCCAGAGCTAAATAAACTTTGGCCAGGGTATCCATGGTGCCGGTATCTTTCGGATTGGCTTTTAAAGCGGTTTCGAAGTAAGGCAGGGCCGTATTAAAATGCTTCTTGATTTGTGGCTCGGTAGTGGCAGCTGCTTTTCTTTGGCTGGCGGCATCCATATTGTTATATTTTTTAGATAACTCTGCGCCGCGATTAAAATGGATAACTCCCAGATTGTAATTTGCATTATAATCGTTCGGATCAATAGCTATGGCCTTTTTAAAGTTTTGCTCCGCTAAGTCGGTTTTTTTCGACTGGTTATAAACCTCGCCTAATACATTATATAAATTGGCATTATTCGGATCTACTTTAATAGCGTTTTCTAATTTAGAAATAGCCTCGGTGCCCCGACCAGAAGAAATATAGGTATTTAATTCTTCCAGCATCAGGTCTTTATCGTTGGGATTAGCTTTTAAACCGGCTTCCAACACTTTTAAAGCTTCGGCGTTGTTTTTATCAATGTCTTTATTAATAAAATATAAGCGCTTATAAATATTTGGCTTGGTGTAGTTAATAGCTAACAAACGGTTGTAATTGGTTTTAGCAACATCATATTTCTCGGCTTGTTCCGCTATTAAAGCTAAGTTTTGCAGGGCCAGCGTATCGGTTGGGTTTGCCTGGTGGGCTTTTTCTAACTGTTGCAGCGCACCATCTAAATCTTTATCATTATAAAGTTTTACGCCTTCGTTAATAGCGCTTACATAAATTACTTCCGATAAAGCTTTTTTCTTTTCCTGAGCTTGTTTGGCAAAATCTCCGCCATTATCCAGCGCAATAGCTTTGTCGTAAGCGGCAATAGATTCTTCTAAGGCATTATTGGCAAGTGACTTATAAGCCGGCAAGGGGCTGTTTACAAGGGCACTGTATACTTCGCCTTTGGTAAACCAAGCCTTAGCGCTATTGGCAGTTTTTTCGTGCACTACGGCTTTGTCTATTTCGGTTTTTGCTTTATCTAAAGTGCCGCTTTTCAGGTATAAATTGGCGTTGTTTACGGCTCCGTTCTGAGCAAATGCAATTTGCATACTAAAACCCGCCACGGCTGTTAAGATTAACTTTTTCATAACTTGGTTTAACGTTACTATTGTTTGTGGTTAATATATAAAATTTAAAAATGATTAGTTTTCGTTAATCAGATCCGGATCGGTTAAGTCCGGGTTTAAAGATTCGTCGGCCGGTAATTCCGATTGATTCAGTACGATCTCCTCGGCTAGTTCTTCCGCTTTTTCTTCATTCTCAATTTTAGCAACCGAAGAAATCTCGTCACCTTCATTTATTTTAATTAATCGCACACCCTGGGTAGCCCGGCCAATTACCCGCAGATCTGCTACCCGCAACCTAATTGTAATACCCGATTTATTTATAATCATCAGGTCATCAGTGTCAATAACCCCATGAATACCCACTAAATTACCGGTTTTTTCGGTAATTTTCAGGGTTGTAACGCCTTTACCGCCCCGGTTGGTTATACGATACTCTTCAATAGATGATTTTTTACCGTAACCTTTTTCCGATACCACCAGCAAGTTCATGTTTTCATCTTTAACACAAACCATACCAATTACTTTATCATCGTCGTTGGCTAAGGTTACGCCTCTTACCCCGGCAGCATTGCGGCCCATGGCCCGTACTTTATCTTCGTTGAAACGCACAGCCCTACCGGATTTTAACGCCAGTACAATGTCGTTGGTGCCATTGGTAAGCTGCACGTCTAGTAATGAGTCCCCTTCATTAATGGAAATGGCATTTATACCATTCAAACGTGGACGGGAATAAGACTCTAAAGGTGTTTTTTTGATGATACCTTTTTCGGTACAGAAGATCAAATGGTTGTTCAGTACATAATCCGGATTTTTCAGATCGTATACATTAATAACTGCTTTTACCTTATCGTCTTTCGGAATCTGAATCAGGTTTTGAATAGCCCGGCCTTTGGCTGTTTTACTGCCTTCCGGTATTTCATAAACTTTCAGCCAGAAAACCCGTCCGGCTTCGGTAAAGAACAACATGTAATTATGTGTATTGGCAATAAACAAGTGCTCGGTAAAATCATCTTGCTTAGATGCTGCTACGCCGCGCGAACCAACTCCTCCCCGGCCCTGGCTCCGGTATTCCGAAAGAGCGGTACGTTTAATATAACCTTCGTGCGAAATCGTAATCACCATGCTTTCGTCCGGAATCATATCTTCCATCGAAAAATCACTGGCGGCCATTTCTACCATGGTGCGGCGCTCATCGCCGTACCGGTCCCGGATTTCGGTTAATTCATCTTTTATAATTTGCATCCGCAGCGATTCGTTGGCCAGAATTTCCTGCAAACGCGTAATTAATGCTTTTATTTCTTCGTATTCTTTTACAATCTTATCGCGTTCCAGGCCGGTTAAACGTTGCAAACGCATTTCCAGAATAGCGCGCGCCTGAATATCACTTAATTGAAAACGTTCGATTAAGCCGGTCCGGGCAATTTCCGGATCGCGGGAAGAACGAATCAGGTTAATTACTTCGTCCAGGTTATCCAGGGCAATGAGCAAACCTTCCAGAATATGGGCCCGCTTCTGGGCTTCCGCCAATTCATATTCGGTCCGCCGGATTACAACTTCGTGCCGGTGATCAACAAAGTGTTTAATCTGGTCTTTTAAGTTCAGGGTCATGGGCCGGCCGTGCACCAAGGCCACGTTGTTTACCCCGAAAGAAGATTGCAGCTGGGTATATTTAAAAAGGTTGTTTAGCACCACGTTGGGCATGGCATCCCTTTTCAGGTCGTAAACAATCCGTAAACCTTCCCGGTCCGATTCGTCGCGTAAATCCGAAATGCCTTCTATTTTCTTTTCGTTAATTAAAGCCGCCGTTTTCTCGATCATGGCCGCTTTGTTTACCATATAAGGAATTTCGGTAACAATAATTTGCTCTTTACCGCTGGGACTAGTTTCGAAAGAAGCTTTTGCCCGCACAATTACCCGGCCCCGGCCGGTTTCAAAAGCCGATTGTACGCCCTGGAAACCGTAGATAATACCACCGGTAGGAAAATCCGGAGCGGTAATATGTTTCATGAGTTCGGCAATGGTAATTTCGTTGTTGTCGATGTAGGCGGTAATGCCATTTACCACTTCGGTTAAGTTATGGGGCGCCATGTTGGTGGCCATACCAACCGCAATACCCGAAGTACCATTTACCAGCAAATTGGGAATTTTAGCCGGCAATACGCTGGGTTCGTTTAAAGAATCGTCGAAGTTGGGGACAAAATCAACGGTATTTTTTTCAAGATCGGCGAGTAATTCATCTGCAATTCTCTTCAGACGGGCTTCGGTATACCGCATCGCCGCCGGCGAGTCGCCGTCGATGGAACCAAAATTCCCTTGGCCATCTACTAAGGGGTAACGTAAAGACCAGTCCTGGGCCATCCGCACCATGGTATCATACACCGAGGCATCGCCGTGCGGGTGATATTTACCCAGTACTTCGCCCACAATTCTGGCCGACTTTTTATATGCTTTATTATATGAAACGCCCAGTTCCGACATCCCGTACAGCACCCGGCGGTGTACCGGTTTTAAGCCGTCGCGCACATCGGGTAAGGCCCGGGAAATGATAACCGACATCGAATAATCGATGTAGGCACCACGCATTTCATCTTCAATATTAATAGGTATTATTTTTTCGCCTTCAGCCATTTTGGGTCTCTAAAAACAAATATTAGGGTTCACTATAAAAATCG